>ERZ780226.136-NODE-136-length-70605-cov-3.903728_pt1 | contig 70605 bp, 82 predicted proteins | sample MGYA00511165_ERZ780226 | MGnify/ENA primary metagenome ERZ780226 (study PRJEB29588, sample SAMEA2152373) | human gut metagenome | biome: human gut; feature: human-associated habitat; material: faeces | place: Denmark | collected 2008/2010 ...
CTCCCCTCGCTACTCGGAAGCAAGCTTCCTCGTACAAATACATGTTGACAGATAACTGGTGCTTATGGTACACTTATTTTCCCTTATATATCTTCTTTAAGGAAATGCTTCAAAAAAGCCCCTAATTTGGGGGCGTTTCAGAAAAAATATGAGGTAAAATCTAATAAAGGGGGTTTTATGACCTTGAAAATCCATGTTTGCGACGCTGTTATGGGCAGTGGAAAAACACAAGCTGCCATAACAATGATGAACCGCGAAACTGATAGGCGATTCTTATTCGTCACCCAGTTTCTCGATGAATGTAGGCGTATTGAAGAGGCTTGCCCTAAGCGACGATTTAAGCAGCCCAAGAATGTCGGCAAAGGTAAGTTGACATCGTTGAACGACCTGTTGCGAGGCCAATACAACATAGCGAGTACACACGCCTTATTTTATAAGTACAATTCTGAGACCTTAGACCTTATACGCTCTGGCCATTACACCTTAATATTGGATGAAGTCATTGATGTACTGGAGTTTATTGATGTGGCCTCCAGTGATATAGACATCTTGTTTGAGGCAGGAATTGTAGATGTTGAGCCTGATACCAGACGTGTTGTATGGATAAAGGATAATTACAAGGGATGTTTTGATGGATTGCGGAATAAGGTGGAGTCTGGTTGTGTTACATATGAGAACAATAGACTGGTGGTGTGGCAGTTGCCGTTAGAGGTATTTGAGGCTTTTGATGAGGTGGTTATATTGACGTATATGTTTTCAGCACAGTACCAGTCTTATTATTATAAGATGCATAATGTTGATGTGGACTATATAGGCGTGCGGCATATCGATGGGCTTGAATATGAGTTTGTGCCGGGGCTAATGCAGGAGAAGATAACTCTGCCTACTATACATTTATGCGCGAATAATAAGATGAACGCTATCGGTAAAGCCAGAACTGCTCTATCTGTGTCGTGGTATAATAGTCAGCAAAGTACAGGGGTGGAAGATCTTAGACGTAATCTGGCTAACTTCTTTACCAATATAAGCCCCAGCAATAGCAAGTTGCGGTTGTGGTCTACCTATAATGATAATAGGAAGAGTTTGCAAGGCAATGGCTATGCCAGAAGGTTTCTCGCGTATAATACACGTGCTACTAATGCCTATAGGGAGTGCTCTCATTTAGCATACGCCGTAAACATATTTGCTAATGTAAACACCCAGATATACTTTGCCGAGCGGGGTTATACCATAGATAATGATGCTCTCGCCACCTCTGAGATGGTGCAGTGGTTGTGGCGGAGCAGACTGCGGGATGGCAAGGAGATATGGTTGTATCTGCCGAGCAGTCGTATGCGGAGATTGTTGTACAAGTGGGTTGAGGAGGTAACGGGTAATGTTGACTGCATTAAGGAATGGAAATAAAAGGAGGGGTTCTATTGTATAAGGCAAAAGTAAAAGACGGCACGTTCTTTCTGTATATGTTTCAAAATACGCCTAAGATGCGCCCTAAGACGGCGGCGCGTTTGATGTACTTGGCCACATACCTATCATATGATGGTGTGCTGCGTAGTACACAGCGAACGAAGATGACTAAGAAACGCATGGCGGAGTTGCTGGGGTTGAAGCGTAAGACCTTTGACCGGTTCTTCTCTGAAGTGACAGACGCGGGGATGCTGATAAAGACAGATGACGGTTACACTATGAATCGTAATTACTTTGTACGAGGTAAGGTTGAACGCGCTGACAATACCCGCTTTACCAGAGTCTTTATCAAGTCTATGCGTGCCTTATACGAAGCCACTCCCCCTCGTCTACATCAGTATCTTGGCTATATCTTCCTATTAATGCCTTATGTGAATGTGCAATGGAATATTGTGTGCCATAATCCTCTGGAGGATCATCTTGAGGTAATAGAACCCATGACACTTGGCGAGTTTTGTGACGCCATTGGATATGAGCGAGACAATGCGCAACGCCTGCTGGACAATTACCGCAAGATAACGTTCAACTGGAAAAGCAAGCAACAATACTTTTGCACCTTCTTCTATGAGGAAGATATACGGGATATGCGCATTGTGTGCAACCCCAACCTATTCTATATAGGAAAGCACATCGAGAAGGTCGAATCTTACGGCGAGTTCTGCGTAAAGGGTAATAGCTAATTTCACAATCTGTTCACATTTACCTTATTGACTGATATAAGCGCAAGTTATATACTACAAAGGACAACTTAGAGCGGCACCCGCCGCCATCTAAAGAATATACCTTAATGAAAGGACAACCAAATATTGGAAAACAACAAGGCGCAGGTGTTCAGCAGTCAACAGTTCGGTAATGTACGCGCTATTATGCGTGACGGTGAGCCATGGTTTGTGGCGGCAGATGTATGTAAGGCGTTAGAGATTGGTAATCCCTCTCAGGTACTTGTAAGGTTAGAGGATGACGAGAAGATGAATACCCTCATTTCAAATGAGGGTAATCAGCGAGGCAACCCCAATATGACGGTAGTGAACGAATCCGGACTCTACGCTTTAATCTTTGGTTCTCGCAAACCAGAGGCAAAAGTGTTCAAACGTTGGGTGACGAGCGATATACTCCCCTCTATACGCCGCACGGGTGGTGCAGGTATTCTGGCTGGCATTGGTCCAAATACGCCTCATTACCAGACTGTTGGTAACATTCGCTGCTATGAAAGCAGCGGCGTTGCCTATCTGGATTTGGAGGCTGTAGCCAAAGGTCTTGGTATCACTAAGAAAGCCAATAGCGGCAATGAGGTTGTTCATTGGACGAGGTTGCGAGAATATCTTGCAGACTTTGGCGTGGTACAGAAGTGTACCACGGGCGATTTTATCCCGGAGAACATCTTCTATCGGCTGGCCATGAAGGTGCGGGGTGAAGTTGCCGAGCGTTTCCAAGCTTTTATCGCTGACGAAGTTATCCCCTCTATACGCCGCACAGGTGGGTATGTGGCGAATGAGAATATGTTCCTAAATACCTATCTGCCCCACGCGGATGAGCCTACCAGAGCAATGTGTTGTGAGCGGGGTGTAAACATAGACGACATCCTTCAGAATGTGGCGGCATAGCTATCCCCCGTTTGTGGAGGAATTGGATAAGAATTTTAGACAAGAGGTAAAACATGGAGAACAAGTTACAGATTACAAATATTAGCGGTGTTGATTGTTATGAAAAGGACGGCATGGCCTATTTGAAGCTTGAGGCCGTAGCCAGAGGTTTGGGTTTTATAGACAACAGTAAGGGCGTAGAGTATGTGCGTTGGAACACCGTTAAACAGTATTTGGCCGATATTGGCTTTTCGCAGGAAGTTGCGAAAACAGACTACATCCCCGAGAACGTATTCTATCGCCTTGCTATGAAGGCCAAGAATGAGACTGCGGAAAGGTTTCAGGCATTAGTGGCTGACGAAATAATACCCACTATCCGTAAGACTGGCGGCTATGTGCAGGCTGGCCGTGAAGAAGAATTCATAGAGAGGTACTTCCCCGCTTTCTCGGACGAGACCAAGCTTACTATGGTTAAGGATTTGAGGACGCAGGTGCTGGCATTGAAGGCCGACAACGCCAAACAGCAGGCACAACTGGCCGAGCAGCAACCCAAGGTCGAGTTTGCCGACCATGTGGCCGATTCCAAGACACTGCTCACTGTGTCCGCTTTTGCCAAGATAGTGCAGAACGAGGATATTAAGCTGGGGCGTAATAAGCTGATGGCGTGGCTAAGAGATCGTGGTTATCTGCGTGCTAATAACGAGCCGTATCAGCAGTATATTAAACAGGGGCTGTTTCAGGTGCGTGAGGTGTACGTCAACGGCATGGTCCATCCTGTCACCTTCATCACTGGTAAGGGTCAGCTCTACCTTGTGGAGAAGCTACGCGCCGAGTTTTGTGCGGCGTAACAGGAGGATGCAGTATATATGGAAAACGAACTTTTGAGAATTGACTACACTAATGTAGACAGGCCAACTGTGCTGGGTCGGGACTTGATACAGGTCTATAAGAACGAACAGTTTGGTGAGGTAAGAATGGTGGTTGAGGGAGATAAGGTACTATTCTGTGCTAAAGATGTAGCCGCTGCTCTTGGGTACAAAGATACAGTTAATGCAATCAAGCAACACTGTCGGTGGGTGGTGAAACGCCATCTACCTCATCCGCAGTTAAATCCGGGGGCTTCCGTGGCGTAGATTGGAGGTGAGCAGGGTGACTATAAAATTAACCGAGAGTCAGCGAAATAGCCTAATAGACTTCATCGAGTGCAACTTCTATCCGAACATTCAGAACGACGACAGCATAGACAGCATTGACTACGCTATAGACCTTTTGAATGTATATACGCGGTTGCGGAGCGCGGCCAAACATCGGCGGCGCACGGAGGCTCAGGGGTATTCTGAGGCCGCGAAAAGGCTTGCGGCTGAAGGCAAATGTAAACTACCAAAAGATTAAAGGAGGAATATATGAGGGAAATTGTAGGACAGAACATTGAAAAGGCGTGTCAGGCGCTTGGGGTTAATGTGGTGCTGGAAGGCCACGCCGATTTCGGGTGGTACGGGGTTTGCGATGTGTATCAGGTTGACGATGAGGATTATAGACGTCTATGCGATGTCAAGGATGAGGACTGGCCGGATGATTGGGGCTGGTGGCGGCATGGTCATTGCATCTACGACAAAGAGGATACGCCGCTTGTGACATACAGCGTGAATGGTCATGAGATGCTGGGCTATGCTATGGAGGGCAAAGATAAGACACCCTATATAGACTTCACCAGTTGGTGCTGCTGGGCTATGAATGTAAGTGCGCTTAGGAACATCATCTACTTTGCCACCTCGCTTGCCGAGCATAACGGCATGACGCTGGTTGAGTTCATGAATACATTCCAAGGGGTGTAACGAAACGTTCCACCCTTGTACGCCAAGAGTCGGGCATGGGGCGTGTAACGAAACGTGACGCATAGGTGCAGACGGTGGAACAGAACGTTCCGTGGTCTGATAATAAATATGGAGGATAAATAATGGATCAGCAGATGGAAGTATTCAACAACGAGCAATTTGGTAGTGTGCGTATTATCGAGGAAGGAGATAAATACCTGTTCTGCGGTCTGGACGTTGCCGCCGCGCTGGGGTATGCAAAGCCCAGAAACGCGATTACCGTCCATTGTCGGTGCGCCCTGAAACGGGGCGTACCCCATCCGCAAGCTCAAAACAAGGAGATCGAGATGATCTTCATACCGGAAGGCGACGTGTACCGGCTTATCACCCACAGTAAGCTGCCCTCCGCGGAACGTTTTGAGCGTTGGGTGTTCGACGAGGTGTTGCCTACACTGCGGCAGACAGGCAGCTATGTGCTTCAGCGCCCAGATAGCTACATGATAGACGACCCGATAGAGCGAGCCAAACGATGGATTGAGGAAGCACAAGAGAGATTGGCTCTACAGGCCAAAGTGGAGGCCGATGCACCCAAGGTGCTGTTTGCTGATGCGGTTGCCACATCAAAGGACAGTTGTCTTGTTGGCCAGCTTGCCAAGGTGCTGCGCCAGAATGGTTGCAATATCGGTCAGAACCGTCTGTTTGATTATCTGCGCAATGAGGGATATCTGTGCAAGAGCGGCGAGAACCGTAACATGCCGACACAGCGCAGCATAGATGCGGGTTGGTTTGAGGTAAAAGAAGGCACGCTGTATAACCTTGATGGCACTGTGCGAATAACGCGCACGCCTAAAGTAACAAACAAAGGTCAGATATACTTTGTAAACAAATTCCTAAAGGAGGACAAACATGAAGTATCAAGTAGGTGACAAGGTGCGAATAAGCAGTTCGTGCCGGGTGGACGGTTTACATGCCGGGGATGTTGTAACTATAGACTGGTCGGGCTTAGACTTAAATAACATCCCCATGTATACCGTTTCGGAGGATTCGGGCGGCAATCTGCTGGACGAGCACGAGATCGAGCCATATAATGTCGGATGGATATGTCCACGGTGCGGCGCGGTAAATGCTCCATGGGTGCGGATGTGTTACTGCCAGAGAGGCGATGTCAACCTTAATCACGGCACTTCCTGTGACCATGATTGGGAGTACATTCGTGACACCGGCGGCGGCTTTCACTGGGTATGCCGGAAGTGTGGGGCGCAGTCATTTACGCCGTATGAGGTGCGATGATGAAGCTATACACCATTCAACTTAAACTTCCCGACAAGGTACATACAATTCTTGAAAGCATTTTAGTAGCGGCTAATTTCCAACAGGCTATGCAGTTAGCAATAGGCATATACGGCAAACGAGTATCAATTCTGAGTATTACTGAAAAGGACTAATATGGAATCATATAACGATTATTATGAATGGAGGTCTGATTTTTGGGGCTATCTTGAAAACGAATGGGACTTCTGGAATTACACAGCGGCAGATGCGTTATTTGCAGTACGCGGCGAGAGCTGCGAATCTGAGTGACTTTAGGATAAAGGTGGGCGCGGTTGCCGTGTGTGGCAAGCAAGTATTGAGCGTTGGGTGGAATGCTACTAAGTCTCATCCGCTACAGGCCGCCTTTGATCGTTTCCGCGACTTTCGCGCTGGCAGTGAGCCGCCGCATAGTGTCCATGCGGAAATCATGTGCCTCTCCCCTATCTTTGATAGCCCTGATGTTGATTGGAGCCGTGTGACGCTGTATGTGTGTCGGTTGCGCAACGACCGCCCGTATGGCATGGCGCGTCCGTGCCCTGCTTGTATGGCGGCTATCCAGTCTCTGGGCATTAAACACATCATATACACCACAAATGACGGCTTTGCCGTCGAGAATTTAATGAAAGCGAGTTGAGGTTTATTTTTGCACCACCTCTTTATGTTGTGCGGTCGTATCCGTTACGGGAAATAATCGCCGCAGACTACCATTTGAGCCGCGCACAAGGCTCTGACAAGCGTTTTTACATCAAGCAGGCAGATAATCCGCTATTCAGACAAACACGTCTTATAACAGGTTTTTCGGGCAAATTTAACCCATATGTAGTCTTTATTGACAGCGCGGGCTCACCTAAAACAGAAGAATACATTGGCCGTTTGGTGCGTGATGGCATCTATATTGATGGGCACCACTTTGTGTTTGGCGAGCGTTCGGCCTCTATGACACGCAATGGCATTTTTAGTGTCGTTGATGCGGATATCTTTCCCGAACTTAACAAGCGTATAACTATGGACATCCAGTTTGACAAGACTGTACTGTCAAAGTATTACGCCTATCGCGGGCTGTTCTTCAGTTCGTGCCATTGTTTGGAGGGTTGGAAACCCAAGGTGATTATTGTGCCGGATTTGATGCTGCCTGTGCCGCAACAGCGTATCAAGTATGTATATGACAATACTGTTGAATACGAGAAGGATGGCGAGGTTAGGCAGTGGACGCAGAAGGATATCGCCGAGGATGTGCGCGATATGGAGATTAACGCCTTTGACGGGTGCGGTATCCACCACCCTGACATCACGCGCCAAGTAACGGAATTGTTACACGCCAAAGCACCGGTTACGACAATCCTCTGGAGAATGCCGTGGACGAAGGGTTAAATTTTTAGCTCCTATATATAGCAATATATATAGCAAACTCCTTTAATTGCTGGGACGTCCTTAGAGTCTTTTCTACTACAGCATAAACATGAAATAAGGTTAAGTGCGAAGGTTCGACAAAAGGAAGGAATTGGATAATCAGCAGCCAAGCTCCGAATAGGAGAAGGTTCATCGACTATTGCGTAAGCAAGTACATCGCAAGCTTCGGGCGATAGAAATGGGGAGCATCCTACAAGGATGAAGATATAGTCAGTGCTTATATGAAAGTATAAGAAAAGTTAAAATATATAGTGATGAAGAAACTATATGTTTAACTCCCTCTCAAGTGGCGATTGAAGAGGGTAACATTACAGGTTAGCCATTCGGTTGATTATGAGTCCTTCCTGTTGGAGCGCGGCGTTGAATATATACAGGATATATGGGGACGCTGGCATAGCGTGCATGATAAAATGCTTATCTTCACCGAGAGTATGTTTAAGGGTATGAAATACTTCAAGGTATACGGCGATGGGCGCGATTGGGATAGATACTGGGATTTATTCGATAAGTATCAGCATTGTTTCGGCGTTGCTAAGTGGAACTTCTCCTTTGACGAGGAACCTGTGTTCACCCGCGCCAACTACCAGATACTGCAAGACCTTGACTTGCCGTATAACAAGTTCCGAATGTTAGCAGAGGATAGTGCGGAGTGGGCGCAGCGCATTGTGGAAGGCGACAACTTGTATACCTACAACTTTCTCGGCCTAACGGCTGATAGCTGCACACCAGTTAATGCCTATGCCAAAGCTATACTAAAGAATCCTGAGATGATGTACGAGCGGAATGTGCGCAAATACCTGCGCGAATCGGTCAAGAAGTACATTGACGGCATGAAGTGCGGGAAGCTATGGATGCAGGCATGTTTCAAGTTTCTTGTACCAGACCTGATACTGTTGATGGAGCATATCGGCGGGCTGCCCCTGCACGGGTCGCTTGAGGCAGACGAGTTTTATTCGCGTGATATAGACGGCGCATTTAGCGGCGAGTATCTGATAGAGCGTAATCCGCACATATGCAAGTCAGAGCACGCGCTGTTGCGAGCTGTGACAACGCCCGACATCATCAAGTATGTTGGTGACTTAGCCAATATATGCATGGTCAACTGCAAAAGTCTTATTGCACCGCGTTTGAATGGGGCTGATTCCCCCTTAAGAAGTCCAGTACGACAGTAATGTCGATACTGCACGGCGTGAACCCTTATCAGGGGTGTAGGCTTACAGCCTGCTAACGGTGGAGGTTGCGAGAGCAAATAATACCGTGCCAAGGTACAAATATGTTAATCATCTTAGAATGAGGTGATTAAATGAGATGGAAATCTTTTGAATATCGAGGAATTATATACCAAGTTAGTGATACTGGCGTTATCGTTGGGCCGCGTGGAAAGCCAATTTCACAGCGATTAAATAAGGACGGCTATTATGAAGTAACTTTGGGTTCGACAAATCAACGTAATGCTCGGGTTAAAGTGCATCGTATTGTGGCGTTAAACTTCGTAGATGGATATCAGGACAGTTATGAGGTTAATCATAAGGATTATAATCGACAAAATAATTGTGCATCTAATTTAGAGTGGGTTACGCATCAAGATAATATACGATATTCTTCTCTGGCAGGCAGATATAATATTGGTAAACACAGAGGAAGTCATAATGGTCGGTCGAAATTGTGTGAGCAAGATGTTGCTGCTATTCGGCAGATGTTAAACTCCAAGATGCCCGTCAGTCATCTGGCGCGTCAGTTTGGGGTGGGTTGGACGACGATACAACATATAAAAAATGGGGATACATGGGTAGGTATTTGATGATTACATATTTGTACAAGGGTGTAACGACTATCGGTGATGAGTGTAACCGAGTACGCTGGCTATTGATACGTCAGTGGAAGTGCGCCGCCGCCATATTAGATGGTGGAAGATATAGTCTACGCGAAAGCGTGTTTGATGGCGACCTTGTTCTGGTGTTGCAGAACGAGATTATGCAAGAAGGTGTACATAGAGACATCCCTATAGTGATAGATGTGGAAGACAAAGCTACGGCAATGGTGGAGCCGGATACCGTAGAGGGACGTATAGCTTTAACCATGCGTACAATGAAGTCACTTATCGGGGAGTACAGTAACTATAGCAGCGCGTATCACAACAAGTGCCCGCGCACAGATGAACAAAAACGGCTTTATGAGAAGTACGTTGACCAGATAAGCGTCTTGACCGGTAAGGCGATTGATCGAATTGGTCACTATAGCTGGTGACAGCTATTAGCAAAGTTTGTGAACCCATAATTGTGGGGTGTCAGCTCAACGACAAGTAGCAACAGGAAATGGTTGTTAATGAGCTGGCTAACAGGGGACGCCTAAGTAATATGGTAATCCTGTGCCAAGCTCCATATGGAGAAGGTGCAACGACCATCCCTTCGGACGTGAAATTCGTCAATAGGAGTAGGGCTTGCATGAAATGGCAAGTGGGTGAGAATCCCTTAAATCGAAGTGCAAACTATCTGATAACAGATAAAGATATGGTCTACTCCGACCGCGAAAGCGGTGTTAAAGTTCTGCGAAAGCAGCGGTACAAAGGCAAGCGAAGACGGGAATATTCTACAAAATGCCCCCGCATATCGCCAAATTGGGGCGTCCTCTCCCTTATTTTATGAAGTATCGCAAGGAATACTACGCCAATCAGAAACTATCTATGGCTCCATCTAATATGAATAGGTTGTGTATTGAAATGGAGAAATGGCACAAGAAACTCCGTTGGGCGCGTGCGCCGCAGTTTGATTACACGGTGATGTTGGATGCGCAAGTAAATGTGCAAGTAGATGTGTATGAGCGGCTTCGTGAGGTGTTCCTCGCATATAACAAGGAGATGTCAATCTTACAAGCCGAGCAACGGCGCGTGCGGGCATATCAAGATGAGGACATCAGGGCGCAAGTCACTAAGTTTGACGCGCAATACTACACTGTTAATTGGGCTTATTATCATGAGCTGTATAGACAGAAGTGCTATGAGATTTGTCCAGATGAAAAGATGCTGGCGAATGCGGCTGTGTTGTTACAGTATCGTGATTACCCTAACGTTGACAGTAAGTTTATGTGGGTGGTAGCTGAACAGGGGTTGTTAGACAACATTAAGCCGGCTGAAAAACGGTTGTTGCCTAAACGCGACCCTGATGGCAATGAACTATATTTGGGACGGCGCTATTTAATGGTTGAAGTGCCGTATAACGAAATAGAAATACAAGAGATTGGAGAGCAGATTATTGATTAACGAACTTATTGAAGTGCAGGAATACCTTGAAGGCAAGAACATAGACCAGCGTTTTAGCTATCGCATATGTTATATGCTGGCCTCCTACTATCGTGACCAAGGGCTTGACCATCAGGCCATACGCGAGCGGATATTTGATTGGGGTAGCAAATATAAATGTTTCTTCGATTTTAGCGTCAATAGTGTGATATATCGGGTCATGGAAGATGGTACACCGCTAAGAGGCGAAAGCCCCTGCTATATTAACCAGAACGATATTGAGGAAGTGCGTAGCAGATTCGATAGCAAGAATACTCGTATGGTGGCATTGGCGTTACTTGCTTATGGTAAGGTGTGCGCGAATAAGAACGGCGAGTGTAATGTGTCTCTGTACGGTCTGTCGAGGTGGCTGAACATCGCTTATACGAACCTGTCCGGGCGTCACTTTAAGGAGCTGGTTGACTTCGGTCTTATAACTCGTATTGAGCCTAAGAATAGTTGGAGTAAGAATACCCGACACAAAATGGTGCGCGTCAGGTTTAATGTACCTCTGGTCAATGAAGGCGAAGACGCTGTGGTGGGTAATAATATAGTCGCTATCTTTAATCGCCACTTTTTATAATGAGTGGCGTAAAACCCCTTGCTTTAGCCGTGGGGAGCGTCAAAATGGGTGTATATGGATACTAAGATATTACTCGTGTTCAGTTATCATTACTTTTTATCACGGATTTTTATCGTGGATTCTTATCACGGATTTTTATCACGAGTTTTTGTCATGGCGTCTAATATAGAGTAAAAGGAATGATTGGACATTATTAACGTAAGTAAGGCGGAGGCTACGTATCTCCGCGAACATGGTGCGCACATTACAGTGCTCAATAAGTACGCTAACGCCCGTAAGAAGAAGTGGCTGGCCGAGGAGTCCCGTGAAACGGCGAGGCTCCTCCGCCTCTTTAGGAGCAAGTAGTCATGGCAGAGGCGTATAGACGTTTTAGCGATGAGAGTTTTGATGACTACTTTGTGCGGCTGTTTGAGCATAAGGTCGAGTACGGACTCAACTGTGTACGCATAGCTGACCTGCTCAACGCACAGCCCGAAGTAGACGAGCCTTTTGGCGAATGCAAGTGGCGCAAGGACTACCGCACATTTAACCGTGGCCGCATGTATGAGCGTGCGCGGCATGAGCGCGGTGTAGAGACGCGCATACTGTCTATATCGGATTTGCATGTGCCGTTTCAGAAACCTGTGAGCGTCTTCAGTGAGTATACAGGCAAGATTGACATACTGCAAATCAATGGTGATATTGTTGACTTTGCCGGGCTGTCTTCTTTCCCGAAGATGTTCCGCAGTAGTCCTGTCGAAGAAATGATTAAGGCGCGTAAGTATCTTATTGACCTTATAGCGATGTTGCGTCCTAAGCGTGTAGTTGTCACATATGGCAATCATGATGCGCGGTTCGGCACCGCACTGGCTAAGGCTTTGGACAATGAGTTAATAGAGCTCACGCCTGAGACAGAGCTGGACTATATCTTCAATGATGGCTTTTATCACTATGACAAGATGGCGCACACCCGTGCCTATTATGAACCCATCTGTGAAGTGTTTCCAGATATTAGTATTGAATACGCCGGTAAGTGGTATGCACAGATAGGACAAGTTATATTTTGCCATCCGCGTGCATTCAAGTCTGCGCCTATGAAGACGGCGCAAGATGCTATGATGTGGTTCCGCAATGAAGGTATGGTATTTAGCGGTCTGGTAATGGCACATACACATCGCCTTGGCAACTATGCGGTTGGCAACACGGTACTGTATGAGCAGGGATGTTGCTGTGAGACAAGTAAGATGAGTTACGCCAATGGCAAGCTCACGATGAGCCAGAAGGAAGGGTTCTTGTACCTGTGCTTAGACAAGGACGGAGCACCCATTCGTGAGTGCAGTAAGCTGGTATCGCTGAACTGACTAATGAACATTAGTTTTTGCCGACTTTTAGAAATATATTCCTTGAATTTGCGCTTTTTAGTACAAAAGGGGAACGGAATCCGCAAAGACTCGTTGGAAAATGTGCAAAATCAGCACTAAAATGGCTGTAAAATGTGATTTTGGGCGAAATGCCGTTGCTGGCAGAGGCTATGTATGGTGGATAGACTCCCGCCGCCTTTGCACATTAAATATGAAGTGAGGTTAGATTATATGAATAACGGTATGCAGGTATTTGAGAATAGTGATTTTGGTAAGGTCAGGGTTGTTGAGCGCGATGGCGAGCCGTGGTTTGTCGCTGTCGATGTATGCAGAGCCCTTGGTCTGGAACAGGTGAGTCGCGCATTGGATAGATTGGACGAAGATGAAAGGGGGTTACTAAAAGTAACCCACCCCCAAAGTCCCAGCAAAACCCAAGAGGTGAATGGCGTGAATGAGCCCGGTCTCTATCATCTCGTGCTTTGCTCTACTAAGCCGGAGGCTAAGATATTCAAACGCTGGATAACCCACGAGGTAATACCTTCTGTCCGTAAACATGGTGCGTATATTACGCCAGATAAGATAGAAGAGATTCTTATCAACCCTGATACGATTATTCGCCTGTGTACAGACCTTAAAGAGGAACGTGCCAAAAGGGCTGCGTTGGAGGTCAAGGTCGAGACTGACGCACCGAAGGTGTTATTTGCTGGCGCTGTAGAAACATCGCAGGACGGTTGTCTTGTAGGTCAGCTCGCTAAAATGATTCGTCAGAACGGGTATGAGATTGGCCAGAACAGGCTATTTGATTACCTGCGTAATGAAGGCTATCTGTGCAAAAGCGGCTCGAATCGCAATCTGCCTACTCAGCGTAGTATGGAAGCTGGGCTGTTTGAGGTTAAGGAGAGCGTTGTGGACAACCCTGATGGTAGTGTGAGACTTGTGCGTACTACCAAGGTAACTGGCAAGGGTCAGATATACTTTGTCAATAAGTTTCTAAGTGGTAAAGCATCATAAACGGCGGAATGGGGTGTCACATGTGTACCCCATGTCCAGCAAGCTAATATAGCTCGTTGTTAACAAATATAAGGCAGGGTTCTCCACTGCCTTTTTGATTATAAGGAAGAAAGGTGGTGGCTTATGGGAAGACCTAAAAGCAGAGCTGCTACAGGGCCTAAGTATAAAAAATGTGGCACATGCCCTCCCTCTGTAGCTACCAAACCCGTAAGTGCATTTTATAAAAGTACGAACCCCATGCACTTAGATGGCTATATGCCTATATGTAAAGAATGCATGATGGATTTGGTGTATGACCCGCTGGAACACAAGGTGAGCCTACAGAAGTTGCGGAAGCTACTGTTCCAACTGGACAAGCCGTATATCGAGCGGGTGTTACATAGCTCCGTAGATGAGTATGAGAAGTCTATTGAGGGGCGCAATGTGCCTATTGAGCACAATAAGAAGATAGTCTCGCTGTACATGAAGAATGTCCAGATAAAGCAGTATCGGGACTGGGACTTCAAGGCAGGTGAACTTTGGGCGAAGGATGCGAATATCGCGCCCGGTTCTACCTTTGTCGGCAGTCCGTATGTGAGTGTTGATGCTATAGATGATGTCGCGCCCCGCTTGGACGTAACGTCACTAAATGAGAGCATATCACAATCCAAGCCGGTGGAAACTGTCGTGGCTGAGGCGGCGGATGAGCCAATAGACGAAGAAGCTGTTGCGCTGTTTGGCGAGGGGTTGAGACCGGATTTATACCGTAAGCTGATGCAGAAGTTCAACTGGCTGAAGCAATCCTATACGGATATGACCACTTTTCATACGGAAGCGCTTGTGACTTATACGCGCTACAAGGTGCTGGAAGAAGAGGCTATTGTGCGCGGTGACGCAGATGCTGCAAGGCGGTGGGGTACATTAGCTACCAAGGCGGCTGAAAACGCTAAAATCAACCCCAAGCAGATGACTAAATCTGACCTGGACAGCAGTGCAGGGTCATTTTCGGAGATATCGCAGGCGATTGAACAAGCGGTAGATATTATACCTATACTACCTCAGTTCAAGTATAAGCCTTCGGACGCCGTTGATTTTTTGATGTGGGAATACGTTAATTACGTGCGCAGACTTGAGGGCAAGCCTGAGTGTGAATACGCTGACATATACAAGTTTTACGATGAAAAGGTCGCCGACTATGTTAAGCAGTACGGAGACCCGAATGGCATGTTCACGGAAGACCCAACCACGACGAATAGGCCGCAGATAGAGAGATTTATCCAACTGCCTGATGATGTTAATGCTGAATTAACGCCGGATGATGAGCCGGAAGAGGTGGTTTTGGGTGATTGATTATACGAAAGTCGAGTCCGGTTTTGGCCCGTCGCTAAAGAACTGGGTTGAGTTCGCAAGTTGGGCGCGGTGGTACCCTGACCTTTGGCTCGATTTGTGCAAGGGCGAAAACAACGGGTTCCGTCTGGATATGGACCAGCGTGTATTGATGCGTAGCCTTGCACGGTTTTATAGCACATACGGGTGTCTGACTCGTGGTAGCGGTAAGACCTTTTTGCAGCAAGCCGTGCAGTATGTAGTCGCTGTGTGGTATCCGGGCGTCACTTTGTCTGTTACAGCTCAGACTAAGGAAAACGCATCCAAGCTGTTAAAAGACAAGTACGCCGAAATTATACGAGCTTGGCCTTTGCTTGAAAATGAGATAGCCAAAAAGAGCTTTACGGCTAATGAGGCTTATATTCTATTTAAGAACGGTTCGCGCATAGACGCACTGGCGAACTCCCAGACCTCAAAGGGTCAGCGTCGTAAGCGTATTAACGTTGAGGAGAGCGTGCTGTGTGATGCCGAGACATTCCAAGATGCTATTGAGCCGATTGTTGAAGTGCCGCGATATACGATGGGGCGTTTGGGGTTGGTTGACCCTTGTGAGTTGAATCAGCAAATCAACTTCTTCTCTACCCCCGGTTGGCGCGGCTCGACAGAGCATATACGCTCTATCGATATGATGCACACTATGATAGACCTTGGAGGCAAGATGGTAATCGGCGCGGACTGGATGATACCGTGCTGGTACGGTCGAGGTTCGTCTAAGGCACAGATACTCGCCAAACGAGCCAGTATGTCATCTGTGGCATTTGCGCAGAACTATGGCGGCACGTGGACTGGCAGTAGCGACGGTGCGCTTGTTGACGTTAATAAGCTGCTGGCTTGCCGCACGCTCGATAATGCGATTATGCGGGCGCAGAAAGAGTCGGACGAGTATTATTTTGGCTATGATGTGGCACGTTCGGAGAAAACAAATAACAACCAGTCGTCTCTGGCTATTATAAAGGTAGACCGTGATCCTGCAACTAATAAAATTAAATATATGAATCTTGTAAATGTGGTCAATGTTCCTAATGTGCTGAATTTTACTGCGCAGGCTGTTATTATTAAGCGCTATGCGGAGGCTTATAATCCACGTATGGTTGTACTTGATGGAAATGGTCTTGGCACTGGTCTCGTGGATTATTTGTTGCAGGTAAACATCGACCCTTCGACTGGTGAGCAGTTTGAGCCTTGGAATACGGTTAATACAACCAATCAGAGTGCGACACCGGACGCAAAGCGGTGTCTGTTTGACCTGAAGGCACAGGGGTTGCAATCTCGGATTATCGCTATGTTTATTGATGCCGTATACAGCGGAAGACTTCGTATGCTGAGTAAGCGAGAAGACCTTGAGCTGTATACTGAATTTCGCAAGGATGAGTCTTTTGATGCTACTCCTTATATACAGACAGACTTGTTGTTTGCAGAGATAGCTAATCTTAGGCTGAAGAGCACCGCGAATGGCAATTTGGCTATTGAAAAGGTCGTGCGCAAGCTGGATAAGGATAGATTCTCTGCTTTGGTCTATGTCCTATATTACATATTGGAGTATACATCTGTGATAAAGCCTAAAAACGATATACAAGGATTCGAGTTCTTGTTTAGAGCTCCAAAAATAAAGTAAAGAAAGGTGGTGGCTTATGGAAGGCACCAACAAAATGCCGCCCCTGTCTAATGCGGCGGAAGTCAGTAAGACATTCGACATGAGTGGTCTGTTGGGCGATAAGCCGCGTGCTTATTATTCAAGTCTTGCCAAGATAATATATCGAGATTTGAATAATAGTATGAAGTCTACGTCGTTTTCCACATATACTAAGGAGCAGATCACAACTTTCGTCCAGAACCCCGAAACGAATGAACAGCAATTAAGAGACGCCGTTATAATGTTATACAATTTAAGTCCGCATTTTATGCGACTTGTACACTATTTTGCGGACTTATGTGATTTGGCATATAATGTTGTTCAGGTTTCTATTAGTGATAAAAGGGATGCAAATGACGTATATGAAAAATACTTAAAGACGGCGTATTTTCTGTCTAACTCTGATTTGAAGACGCAATGTAAGAAGATCCTTACTACATGTTTCCGTGAAGATGTGTGTTATTGCACTGCATGGGTCACTAAAGAGGGGTTGTCGCTTCAGATTCTTGACCCGAACTATTGCAAGATAGCCAGCTATCAACAGAATTGTTGGAACGTCGCTTATGACTTCTCGTATTTTGACACATACAATAATGAACTTGAGTTGTACCCCAAAGAGTTCCAGACGAAATATAGCCAATACCAGAAAGACACTACTCAGAAATGGATAGAACTCGATGCCCCGTATTCATTTGCTATCAAGGTAAATAGCGATTTGTTATATCCTCTGCCGCCATTTGTAGGTATTTTGAGAGCTATTTATGATTTAGAGGATTATAAAAATCTCAGTTTGTCTCGAACGGAATTAGACAATTATTGTTTATTGGCAATGAAAATAGGTCTTAACTCTCAGGGCGAATGGACGCTTGACTTTGGCAAAGCTAAAGAGTTTTGGCAGAATTTGGAGCATGTGCTTCCAAGCAATGTCGGCAGCATTCTTACTCCTATGGACATTGAGGCATTCACATTTGATGAATCTGGCACTAATCAAAATGATAAAGTGGCAGCTGCCGAGCAACACCTTTGGGATGCGGCAGGCGTCAGTAGTCTTATCTTTTCTGGGTCGAGTACATCATCTCGTGCATTGGAGATTAGCGGTATGGCGGACGAGTCCATGACGTGGGGCGTCGTTCAGAGTATAGGTGTCGCAATAAACCGCATTTTGCAGAAGCAGTCTTTCTCTAAGGATTTCAGGATGGTTTTCCTACCGAGCGGTAGGTATACCCGTGATGCTTATCAGAAATCACTCATTAGTGTGCTGCAATACGGGTTGCCTGTTGCTACATCATTGTTGGCAACTATGGGCATTGATCCGCTGCATTCTCTCGGCTTGAACCATATAGAGACCGACATCCTTGATTTAAGCAACAAGTTCAGACCCTTGCAGAGCAGCAACACTATATCAAGCGCAGACGCGGGAAGACCTGAGTCCGATAATATATCAGACGAAGGCGAACGCACCCGTGATAAACAATAAGGTGGTGATGTAAAATGCCAAAACTTATTTGCGTGCAGGGCGAGGAAGCAAAGCAACGATTGCTGGCTGCTGGCTTAAAGCTTATAAGCACTAACGGTACATTGTACACATTTCTCAATGATAATAAGTGTCCCCAAACTCTATTCTCGGAGATAGAAGTTGTTGAAACAGATAGACTCACATTCTGATAGACAGCCGCTCATTATTGGGCGGCGCTTTTATTTTGCATGGGAGGGAGGTGAAAAAGGTGACAAATAAGGATTTAAGTTTAAGAGCTACATACAGTGTTGATGACACTTATGATTCCGAGCGCTTCTTGAAGCTGCGCGTACATGTATGTCATGACGGCGAAAACCGAAAGAACAATTTTATTACCAAGGAAGCCTTGCAAGATGCCCTCCCTACTATATACAACACTCCCTTACTGGCCAATGTAGCGATGAATCAAAACGGCGAACTCGATTTTGGCGGCCACGACATCAAAATCGTAGAAGATGCAATGAACGATGGTCAATTCAGATTGCAATATATGGAAGTACCTGTGGGCGTATTTCCTGCCGATGTGCGAGATGCTTGCATTGTTGATGAGGCCGATGGCCGGGCGCACATGTATGCATCCGCCTATTTATGGCGCGGATATGCCAATTACGCTGAGGATATTATGCAGAAGCGTGAGAGGGCAGACGTTTCCATGGAAATTCTGATAAAAGTCGTTGAGTTTGCCGAAAAAGATGGTATTTGCCGCATTGATAAATTTGTTATTACCGGCGTTACTTTGCTCGGAGCGGATAGAACCCCCGCTATGGAAGGCGCGTGTGCAAGCGTGCAGTTTGCTGCCGAGGATAAGGACAAGCTGATGGCTACGCTGGTAGATGCGTTAGCGCAAGAATTTACAAGGAAGGAAGGTGACATTAACTTGCCTGAAAACAAAGATATTGAAGTAATGGAAGAAACTGTAAACCCCGCGATAGAAGAAGAACCTGTTGTAGAGGAAGCATTTATTGAGGGTCCCACAACGACCTTCTCTGCGACATTTATACAGAAACGAACTGCATTATCTGCTGCACTCCCTTGTTCCTACGATAAGGAACGTGGTATTGAGGTCTGCCATTATCTGGTGGACTTTGATGATAAGTACGTTTACGTGGAACGCGACACTTGGACTGAGAGTACGTTTACTCAGCAGACTGGCCGCTTTGAGTACAAGTTCGATGAAACTACTCAGGTTGCAGAATTGACCTCGGAATTTGAGCTTATGGTCTGCAAATGGCTTACCGTTGATGAGGCCAAGAAGCTTGAGGAATCCCGTAATATGTTTGCCGAGCTTGACGAATTACGTACCTACAAGCGTGAAAAGGAAGTGGCAGATGTATTTGCGCAGTTCCCCGACCTTATTGAGAATGAGCAGTTCAAGGCGCTGCTGAATGATAACGCTAAGTTTGGCGTGGACGAGCTACAGCGTGAGTGCTATGTAATACGTGGTATGGCTCACAGCCCTGTGGTCGAGGAAGAACATACTGAAGCCCCTCGCATACCCGTCCGATACAACACTAATCCCGATGAAGCCGCCCCTTATGGCGGCACTTTTGCTATTTACGGCATACAACCCCAGAACAACTAATTTAGGAGGAAAAGAATAATGGCAGAGACCAAGCATGGCATTTGCGTAAAAGAAAACCTTTCCGGCACCCACAACGGTGTCGATCTTGTGAGTGTTCGTTATATGGTGGACACCACTGCTACTGCTATAGATAACGGTAACGTAGTTCTCGTTGGCGCGTTTGAAAGCAACTCCCGCGAAGTTCGTAAGGCTACCGCTCCCGCTAAGAATAGTGCGAAGGCTGATATCGCTCTTATCGCTACTTCTGAAGTAATTTATGACGAGCGTCTTCAGGGCGACCTCGCTAACTTCGTAAATGAAGCTGGCGCTGTGGCTAACGCTTATAGGCTTGAGAAGCCCCACCAGATATTCGCAGTGACCGGCGAAGCTCTTGATGGTAGTGAAGCCCGTATAGTTGGCGCTGTTGTTGAGCTTCAGGCTGGTACTAAGCTTCTGGCTGTTGCTTCCAACACTTCTGGTTCTACCAAGATTGGTAGCATAGTTGATGTTTACACCAAGCGTGGCGTGACTTATTTCGCCATCGAGACTTGCTAAACAAGGAGGATACAATAATGGCTTTTGACATAACCAAAATAAATGATATTGCTGATGTCGCTGGCGATATATACAACGGCAAAGCACTGCGCGGTAATTTCTCCGTTGAAGACGGTGAAAAGCTTGTTTATAACGCGCTCATAGACGCTAACAATGGCAAGGATTATCTCGACCCCCGTGATATTCGTGACGGCAAGTGCGCCACTCTGTTCGCGCTGGTTGAAACCATAATTAAGAAGACTGTTGTTGAAGGTGTAAGGAACGACCCCTTCCTTAATAAAATACTTGACACTCGTGTTGTCAAGGCTGGTGACAAGCCTGTCTTTAAGATTAAAGATTCTAACTGGTACACTGTATCCGAGGTAGCTCCTGGTAATCAGGCTCTGCGCCGTCAGCGCATTGTGGGTACTGAGGAGGTCACTATTCCCACTCGTTGGCACGCTGTCAAGATATATGAGGAAATGGAACGTCTGCTTGGCAGTATGGCCAGCATGACTGAATCCATGGGTGATGTGTCCAAATCCTTTAACGAGGACATGTGGAACCAGATAGCTACTATATGGCAGGGGCTGACTCAAGACCAGATAGGTGGCGCTACTTATGATATCACTGGCTCTTGGGGCGAGGATGCTATGGTCAAGCTGATACAGCATGTCGAAGCTAAGACTGGCCAGAGGGCTGCTGTTTATGGCACCAAGCTCGGCCTGTCCAAGATGACTTCTGGTGTTACTGCTGATTCCGCTAAGGAAGACATGTACAACATTGGCTACTACGGTAAGTTCCGTGGCACCAATCTCGTTGAGGTGCCTCAGCGCCATAAGGTTGGCACCGATGACTTCCTCTTTAACGATAATGTACTGACTGTTATTGCTGGCCCTGCCAAGCCTGTCAAGCTGGTTATAGAGGGTAATCCTCTTATCAACCTTGGCTCTTACTTCGACAATCAGGATCTGACTCAGGATTATGTTTACGGTCAGAAGTACGGTGTTGGTTATGTCGCCGCCGCCGGTCAGATTGGTCGTAATACCCTGTCCTAATCGCAGTTATGCGTGGGGCTGCCTTGCGGTGGCCCCGTTTTATCTGAATGAAAGGAATACTGATTTATGGCTAAAGGAAATAAAAAAGCTAAGGTAGAAGCGCCCGTGGAAGCTCCCGCTGTTGCAGAGGAGGAACAGGCTGCTGTTGTATCTGAGCCTATAGTTGCTGGCATCAAGGAAGAGCAGGTTGTCGCATCCGAACCTGTTACTGTAGTTGAAGTGCCTTGGCGTGCAGAAGACCATCTCGCTGATCGCGTGCCTGTGCGTAGCGCTGTATATGGCACTCTGATATATATAGACAGTCTTACTCGGCGTGAGTGGACGTGGAGCCAGTATGGCATGACGAGGAATCTCACCATTGAAACACTGGAGAACGCTCGCAACTCGCAGGAGGCGTTTTTTGTTAATGGTTGGTGGGAGATCGACCCCAGCTATGAGCATAAAGATGAACTGCTCAACTACCTCGATGCAGCTCATCTGTACAGCAAAGACGTAAATATAGACAACTTCGATGCTCTGCTCAGAAAGTCTGCGGCTGAAATAACGGCTGTCATCAGTAAGTTGTCTGTGTCTCAGAAGGTGCAGCTTGCTCGTCGAGCTCAGGAGCTTATCAAGGAAGGACGTCTTGATTCCATGTCTGCTATACGCGCACTGGAGAAGACGCTTGGCACAGAGTTCGAGTATTAAGGAGGCGGCATGGCAACCTCTTTTGATACTATATACGCGGCGGCGTTGCCTTATTTTCGCGATGAGTCTCTGGCGAAGATGTATGAAGATGAAGCTGAGGCAACATTATACGATCTTATGCTCTCATCTGTTGCCCTGTTCACTCCGTATTGTAAGCATGATTTAACCAAATACGATAATTGCGCCCGTCAGTTTGATGAAGACTTGACTGGAGTTGAAATCGATATAATTGCGTTAGGCATGTCTATGCGGTGGGCGCAGAGTTATGTACGCTGGTCTAAGCATATGCGTATACCAATGTCTTCTAAGGACTATACTTATCATTCTCCGGGCAATCTGCTTGCGGCTATGAATGATTTGTATTCAACTCTATATAACGAGCATAAGCAGCGTATGTATACCTACACATACGATAACGGCGACCTGACACAACTGCATATGTAAGGAGGCTGATATGTTAGAAGCTTACTTACTGTCATTGACGGGGCGCATCTTTAAGGTGTTGCCTATGCGCGAACAGCAGGAACAGGGCGACGATGTGTATCTTGACCTGTATCTTGATTCGCTGTCGTTGGAGATACACGGCGCGTGCGATACATTTCCGTGTCTGCGTGTGTGTTCCGACTATATCATGGTGCTTAATACGGTAAATGGCCTGTGTGCTGATACCCCTCTACCTTTTCTAAAGCGCGAGGTCTTTAAGATGCTTTCTGCTATAGATAGGATTCGGGACGAATACGGCGGTGATAAGTAATGGACTGGACTCTATATACCAAGATAGTCGGCGGTGCTTATGACACCAGTGCCGATGCCCGTCGTGAGGCACGCGAGGACTTTTTACGCGATGCTCCGGCCAATCCTGCGTGGATGGTGGCTGAAGTGCGTGGTCAGAAAATCGGGATGCTTGTTAAGGCATCAGATGACCCTAATGTCAAATGGTTCAACGCGCCGTATGATGCGGATATTAAGCTGGGTGATTATGTTGTCTTGAATAGCATCGTTTGGCTTTGCACTGATATCAGCGACACTGATGATGTTACGCTCAAAGGACGTATCTACGAGTGCAACCTTAATCTACAATTCCAGCTTGGCACACCTGAAATTCACAGCGCATGGGGCTATTTCGACCCCGGTGTGTATTCCACTACCACTCACGGCAATCAGGACGCGCATGTCGGTTATCAGCAGTTCAAGTTGATGTTGCCATATAACGAATATACGCGGCAGTTGCAGCGTGATAAGCGCATAGCGACGGAGGTGCTGTATTATCCGGACGGCCATCGTGAATTGCGTTGCTACGTCATCACGTCTAACGACAGTCTTGGCAGCAGCTTCGGTAATGGGCGCGTGCTCGACCTAAAGTTGCTTGAAGGCTTATCATCCAAGACGGATAACGTTGACTTGATGATATGTGACTATATCAGCGAGGATACCGCTAAAGATGATACGGGAGGTGGATGGGTTTAATGCCAAACCTCTCAGAGTATAACGACATTAAGAAGATGGTCGCTAAGGCGATTGTGAGTGACCGTACTTGCGTAGACCTAATAACTAATACCAACAACGAAGAGCCATTACCTGCTGCACGGCTAATCCAAACTAAGAACGCCATCAATCAAATACATCTGTACGACTTTATACCGGGCGTGACTGAAAGCGCTAAGGTACATGTATGTGTTGAAGTATATGACTTTCCCCCTACCTCTGTGGCGGTTGGCATATACGAACTGTGTGTCTATTGTATCGTGCCGGATGAACTGATGGTTATGGATGGTGCGGTGCGGCGTGATGAATTGGTTGCAGCGATAGACAAGCTATTGAACAATAAAGCAGGATTCTGGTTCGGTACGTTTGAGCGTTTGCAGGGCAGATGCTCACAGCCTGTTGAGGGCTTCCGGTGCCGCGTGCTGCGTTACCGTGTAGAGGCGTGGAACAACCACGGGGAGACGCTGGATGCCGATAGATAGTCTGCGCGTGTTTATGGGTGATGATTACGCTGTCAATGACAAGATTATCATCCATCAGCCCACTATACGTGAGATAGTTGACTACGGTGAGCAAGATTACTTCGCTATGTTAACGGCATTAACCAACTATCCATCAGACATGAAGAGTGTCTTGTGGGATGCCGGCATTGACTATACTAAGATAACTGATTTTGAGTTATTTATGTCACTCTGTGTGGCGTTTCCGCTTGAACGGACGCGCATTATATTTGGCGACTTAGACTTCCAAAAGTTTCGTGTGAAGAAAAATGATGTGGTTGGTACTTATTTGCAGGCCGACGATGGCACAGTCATAGACTGGAACGTGCATCGGCTTATTATAGAGGCTTTAACCACTATCAATATGATACACAAACAGCGCGAAGTACCAGTCAATGAGGCTACAAAAATGGCTCTGATTGATTGGGATAGAGAAGATCGCGAGCTGGCGGCCAAGCGCCCATATCACTCACAGTTAATCGCGTTTATATCCGCTATGGTCAACTATGCGGGTTTTAAGTATGACCATCACACCGTACAGGATATCACTATATATCAATTCTTCGATGCTGTACAACGTGTACAACTCATAAATAATGCCCAAACACTTCTACAGGGCATGTATATCAATCCATTCTTGGATTCTTCTAAGGTGGACAAGTCCCATCTTAACTGGATGCAAGATATAACAAAAAAATAACGTAAAGGAGATAACAAATGGCAAATTGCAATGCATGGGCCATCGACCGTGTTCGTCGTGTCGTTGGCTTTGGTTCTGATAGCTCCGCTTTCCTGAATCTGACCCAGCTTGAAGGCGTAACCATTAAGGCTACTACTGACAAGACTGAGGTTGTCGATGCTCTTGGCTCCCCTATTATGGAGCTTATGAGGGCTAAGAAAGTACAGATTGACGGTAACAGTTCCCTGTTTGACCTTAACCTGCTTGGTGCGCAGGTCGGTAGCAAGGTTGAGGAATCCAGTGCTTCTAATAAGTTCATGGTTCCCTGCTTTGAAACCTATACCTACAACACTGGTAATGGCGGTACTTATGCTCTTAAGCATGTAGTCGATACTGCCAAGCTCGGTACCGGCATACAGAAGTACGCGTATAAGATAAACAAAGACGGTAGCATCCTGCAAAAGTACGAGTTTGCTGCCGCTGCTGCTGCCGGGAAGTTCGGAATGGCAACTACTTCTAATACTACTACCTTTACCCCTCCTACTGACGTGGCTGAAGGTGATAGGTTCCTCATTATGTATGAATACGAGGCAGGCGAAACCGCGAGTGCTTCTCGCGTCATAGACAAGGCCGAACTCGATGCAATGAGTGGTCGCTTCATGCTTGAAGTTCTGTTCCGCAGTCTGTGTGATAAGAATCAGGTCGCTTATGGTTTTGTGGTGTGCGAGAACGCGCAGCTCGACGGTAATGTTGATGTGTCTCTTACTCCCGATGGCAAGCACCCGTTCTCCATCTCTGCTATGCCTGCGTATTGCGACGACAACAAGCAGCTCTTCTCTTTCATCATTCCTGAAGCGGAGACTCTGGCTGCTTAATGGCTGAAATCCGCAAATGTCAGTGGTGTGGTAAGGAGTTCTCCACTTGCCGGGATAGTATTACTCTTGGCTCGTGGAGAGCTGACCTTTGTTCAGAGAAGTGTTTTCAGGCCAAGATAATTGGCCTTGATTTGGCGGCTGGTAATATTAGTCTGTCTGAGGCGCGTGACATGTTTGCGCGTATCGGGGTTGACCCCAGCACCGCCAGTGGCGAAATCGGGCTGGACAAGGTAGTGGAACCGCTTATCAACACTGAGATAGAACGTCCTGAAGGGACAATGATTTTTAAGAACAAGAAGAAGCTGCTGTAACTTTATGTGAATGTGATTGGAGGGTACATTCGCAAAACTGCTGCTTATGTACCCTATTTTTGCTTGATTGAATGAAAGGAATAAAAGAATATGGTTATACCCAAGTGTGGCGGCGTCCCATATGAGGACTCTGATATGGTGTTTCTGGTTAATCAGAAGCAGGTACTTGCATATATGACGAATAAACCCGACCTTCATCTATATGACTGCTTTATCGGGTACGACAATAAGCTGATATACGTTTTCCGTAAGGCGGACACATATGCATTGTATAAGCGTTGGTGCGCACACGAACTGCCTATAGCAGATGGAGAGAAGTAATGCGTATATTGGCATTTGACCAAGCCACCAAGATGACGGGCTGGGCAGTGCTGGAAAACGGCAAGTTATTGCGCTATGGTCACATCAGCGAGGCTGACGTAGACTCTCCCGCAGAACGTATACGGGACATGTTTATTCAGATTGCAGATAAAATCGAAGAAGATATGCCTGATTTAGTGGTCATTGAGGCTGTGCAACATCAGGCGAACGCAAAAACGATGCTTATGCTAAGTCAATTACAAGGTATGTGTATCGGCGCGGCTTATCAGCATGGACTAAACGTATACAGCCCCTTACCTGTTGAGTGGCGCAAGATTCTTGGCTACAAACAGGGAGCGCATATGAAACGTACCGAGCTAAAACAGCAGAGCATTGATTATGTGCGAACCCATTTTAATATCGTGGCGACTGAAGACGAATGTGAAGCTATTTGCATTGGAGTTGCCGCACACAAAAAATATGAAAGTGAGACCTTTTAATGAACGATATTCTGGCTGAAATCCTACAGACTCCTGAAGAATTAACTCCCGCTGTATATCAGTATTGGAAAGGCATTAAAGATAAACGTCGCATAGTGATTAACGATGGAATAGATGACAGACTGATTGAGTCTGTCTTTATCCCTCTGATGGATATGGACAATGATGGTACTGGTGAGCCGATAGAGCTCATCCTGTGTACACAGGGTGGCAGTGTGCTCGATGGTATGTCGCTATGTAACCTTATAGATAATCTGAAGACTCCTACTATCGTGCGCGTCATTAGTTATGCCTATAGCATGGGCGCGTACATTCTAATGGCCGGCTATAGTAACCCTAATGTGCATAAGGTTGCTTATCCGTTTAGCACAGCGCTGATTCATGGCGGCAGTCTTAATCTTGAGGGCGCGGCTGGTAGTGTTAAGGACACGATGGAGTTTCAGGATAAGCTTGACAACAAGATAAAGGAATATGTACTGTCTCACAGTAAGTTCACGGAGCAAGAATACGAGAGGCTTGATCGCATAGAGGCGTGGTTGACGGCTGAGGATATGCTTAAATACGGGCTTATAGATGAAATAGTCGGAGGTTGATATGACCGCTTTCTATGATACGTCTTCCCTGCTACTTGCGCAGGAGCGGGCGTTTGATGAGCCGTTTTATCTATCGAGTGTGACAGTGGCAGAACTGGAGCACATTAAAGTTAGCGAGCACAAGTCTGGTGAACTGAAGTATCAGGCGCGTAAGCTTGTGCGAATGTTGGACGAACGGCGCGATATGTATACAGTTGTTACAGACGATACTGCCGTGAGAGCGGAGCTGGAGAAGCACTTCATGCCGCTGTCCAATGATAATCTTATACTGGCGAGTGCTGCGCTGACATCATGTGACATTGTATACAGTGAAGACCTATGTATGCGGCTTATCGGTCAGCAGATATTTGGGCTGAACATGCAAGCTTTGCCGTGCAAAGAAGATGTCGCTGAGCACACGGGCTACAAGCAGGTTATCATGTCCGACTCTGAGTACGCGCATTTTCAGAGCAATCTGACGTCCAATGTGTATGATTGCCGTACAAATGAATACCTCATTTGTTATTCAGACATGGATGCCGACGTGCGCGATTGTTACCGTTGGAACGGCACAGCGTATGTGCCGGCATATAATAAGCAGCTTAAGTCTTTGACTATGGGCGATAGACTGAAACCCAAGGATGAGTTTCAGAGATGTGCCATAGACAGTATGATTAACCTACCTATCACTGCCATATCGGGCAAGGCTGGGTCGGGTAAGTCTATGCTTGCTTTAGCGGCAGCTATGTATCTGATAGACAGTCACAAGTATGAGCATCTTGTTGTATTGTTTAACCCCACAAGCACACGTGGCGCGGCCAAGATGGGTTATTATACTGGCAGTGCTATCGAAAAAGCTAAACAGACTTCTATCGGGCATATCTTGGTTAGCAAGTTTGGCGACCCTATAGTGGTGGATAACCTGCTGGCTACTGGCCAGTTGCGGCTTATATCAATGGCAGATGCTCGTGGCTGTGAGATTGCGGACGACTCCATTTTATGGATAACTGAAGCGCAGAATACTACTCCTGACCTACTGAAGCTGTGCCTGCAACGGTGCAGTGCTGGTTGCAAAGTGTTTCTGGAGGGTGATTATCAGGCGCAAGTGGATGACGTTATGTTTAGTGGCGATAATAACGGACTGAAGCGTGTTATACAGGCGTTTGATGGAGACCCGATGTTCGGCCATGTTGACCTGCCTAATGTATGGCGCTCACGTATTGCTGAATTGGCAGAGAAACTGTGATGAGAACATGTAGACGTAAACGTGGTTTATATGAGTAGACGAGGTTATATGGATAAGAAGGATAAACTTGAAATAGCAAAAACGATTGTTGGTATGATAAATTCAAAAGGATGCACTCGTCGGGACTGGGATTCCATACTGTACTATATCAAGGAGATGTTATATAGTCAGCCCATTTCCAGCGAGTGCATTACGGATAGTTGGTTCCACTAATTAGCGCTCATCGAGTGCTTCTGAGATTTGTCTAACGAGTGCTTTTGTCTGTTGGATATCTTGACAAGCTTGCGCAATTTTGCATTTATCTACGCCGATGCTAAATATACAATCGGTTGCGCAGTCATTGTCTTCTTCCGGCTTAAATGGGCAAATCATAGTGAACCTCCTTGTCGATTATAGTATTAATATTATAGAATGAAAGGATAAATATGTCAAAAAATAAAATAGGATACGAGAAGCAGGCTAAGATGGTTGCGGAGAATATGCCGCAGCCTTTTGTTTTTGAGTATGAGGGTGAGAACATTGAGGTCAATCCTGTTCTCTCCCCTTCCGAGATGGCCAATGCTACAAAGCTGGTAACGGCGCTTACGGTTAATGCGAATGACTACTATCCTGAAATGGAGGAGTTTGCTATACGTTTTGCTTCTATGGCGGCGCTCATCACTAACATACGTTGGGACGCCGAACACATCTTTGAACGGCATTACAACCAGATAATGTATACCGACCTCTGGGATGAGTTTTTCAATGCTATGCGTGTGCATGAGTGCATGGACACTCTTGTCAGCATCAGGGAGAACGCCACCAAGAAGATACGTTATGAACTTGATATGCAGCACCAGAGCGTAGCAGACATGCTTATTATTCAAGTGCTGACCAAGGTGTCAAGCTGGCTGGACAAGGCTAAAGAAAAGTTTGATGCGGAGGATATAACTGAGCTGATGAAGGTCGCCAAGGACGTCCGCGAGTTAAGTAAAGATGACAAGCTGGTGTCTAAGGTATTGGAATATCGCATTCCCGAGAAGGAGGATACAGATGACATTGGAGGAAGCACTCCGCCAGTTTCTGACGAGTGATTCGAGAGCAAAGCAGTATGTGGCAGGGGCGGCGGCGTCCGCTCCTTCCGCACAACAGGTGAGCGATAGTGCGGTACAGTGCGCAATTACCGCGCTACGCTCCAGCGGTGCTCCTATAGATGATATTGATGTTTACGCTGACCCGCCTGTCAATGAAGGTGATAAAGTGGTGATTCATATCCATTATAACCATGAACAGGCATTACGCGACGGCTTTTCGGACGCAGATTATCGGGCAAAGTATGGTACGCGGCCAGACTTGCTGTATCTGTTAAACAATGGCTGGAGCTATGACAAGAAGCCGCCCCGTGGTATGTGGCACGACCAGATGACTACGGCGTTGCAGGAGCGCGAGGGCTATCACTTTGTGCAAGACGCGGCGGAAATGATTAAGCGTGAACTGGGCGACAGTGTTGTTGTACAGATTGACGATAGGTATCAGTCTGGCAACTCGGTAGAGTAAGGGTGGTGAAAGATGCCGGAAGTCCAAAGTGATATTAAAGTATTAGTTACTCCAGTAGTCAGCACTACTGATTTAGGCACCCTGCGAAAACAGGTTGAGGATGCGCTTAAGACTCCGATAAATATTAAGATAAATACGGGTGATATAGCGGCCAGTGCGGGGAAACAGGCCGAACGAGCCGCCAAGGCAACAAAGAGCGCGTTTAGCAAGGTGCAGGTTACGCCCGGTAAGACTTTCTTTAAGGAGTTCTCAGACCAATTCACGAAGCAAACTCCTGAAATAAAAAAGCTGGGAACGTATTATGGGCAGCTTCAGAAACAGGCCGAACGAGCCGCCAAGGCTGTCACAAACGCGAACAAGGCGGCGTTTAGCAGAGGTCAGACTGTGCTTGCTGGTTGGGACACTAAGGCGGAAGGCCAGAACGTACAACGACTTAAGCAGTACAATGACGAGCTGCAAAAGGCGTACGACAATGCGAAAGCATTAGTTGAACAGGGCCAACCTAACGCCGCAGATACAAAAGGCTGGGAAGCTTTAGCGGATGCTATAGAGAAATACCGTGTAGAGCTTTCAAAGGCTTTGCGTATACAAGGGTCTAATAACGCTGTAGCTCAGAACAAGAAAAACTATGATGATGTACAGCGTCAGGCAGAGAGTTATTTTAAGAAGTACGAGACCAACATTACCAGAAATCTCTCTCTGTCAACCAAATGGCAGAATCTGCTTAATAATCTACGGAACCCTGACATAGACAACACCTCTGTTGTTGAGTATCGGGAGCAGTTGGCTAAGTTAATTAATGAAAGCCAAGCGGCTGGCGTTGAGATAGAGAAGACTGGGCAAAAGCTGTCTCGTCTGTTTGGTCAACATTTAAGTACCGCTGTTGCGGTGGCCGCTGTTCATGCCCTGCGGCAGAGTCTACGGGGAGTCTACGATACCATTGTCGAGCTTGACAAGGCTCTGGTTGACTTGCAGGTGTCGTCTGGTAAATCTCGCAGTGAGCTGAAGTCTCTGATGATGCAGTACAGCGAGTTCGCCAAATCACTTGGCACGACAACTATAGCTGTAACGCAGGCGGCGGATACATGGTTGCGTCAGGGTTATGACTTATCCGAGGTTGAAACATTGATTACGGACAGTATACACCTGTCTGTGCTCGGTAAGATAGACTCGGAAGAAGCCACTAAGGCGCTGACTTCGACCATGAAGGGCTACGGCATTGCCGTACAGGATGCGTCTACAATCGTAGATAAGTTTACTACAGTCGATATGAACGCCGCTACTTCTGCCGGTGACTTAGCTACTGCTATGGCCGAGTGCGCTGTCAGTGCGAAGTTGATGGGTATTGATATCAACAATTTGACTGGTTACTTGGCGATTGTTCTGGAAACTACTGGAGACGGAGCTGAGTCTGTTGGTGTCTTCATGAAGACCTTAATTGCTCGTATGGCTAATATCAAGGCGGGCAAACTGGTTGATCCTGAAGACCAATCCGACATTAGTGATGTTGAACGTGTACTCACCAATTACGGTATCGCTCTTCGTGACCAGCAAGGTAATTTCCGTAACTTCCAACAGGTACTGGACGAGACGGCGCAAAAATGGCGTGAATTTGGTGAGGCCGGTAACACGAGTGCGCAGAGCGCTATTGCTGTAGCGTTTGGTGGAACTCGTAACCAAGAAAAGTTTAAGGTCTTGATGGAGGGCTATCAGACCGCTGCTGAATACGCCGATATCGCCGCTAACAGCACTGGTAATGCCGCTGAGAAGTACGAAGCCTACATGGATGGCATTGAGGCACATATCAATCAGTTGACGGCAACATTCGAGAAGTTTTCTCAGACCGTTCTGAACTCTGATATGGTGAAGGAAGGCGTTGACTTCCTAACTAATATTCTTAATTTATTACAACAAATAACCGCGTGGTCTGGCAATGCCGGATTTGGCGCGTTGACTCCCCTATTTGGCCTTGGTGGCGGTATATTGGGGGCGTCTGGCAAGGGTAGGCTCCAACAGGTGGGCCTTGCAGCAAATATGCCCTTGTATGCTCTGGTGGTGACACGGAACGAGTTAGCGGCTTGACTGCTAATAAGGGAGCATTGGAAAAACCGACGAAACTGTTTGCAGGTTTGGGTAATTCCTGCACGGGAAGGCGAAAGCTAATCCGCAGCGAAGCTTAGGTGAGTCCTAAGAACGTTCAGAGACTATAATGTCGGCGCGGCCTACGGGTCGTGATGGGATAGTCCAACCAACGCTAAGGCGTAAAAATTACAGGCGCGTGTCCCCGTGCTGCTAAAAGAGGGAATTTGTAGATTGTGTGGCGGCATCACTCTGCGGAGGATGCTTGGGAGGGCGGATGCGTCTGCCCCTCCTTATTAAAACAAAACAGAGCTGGCCACGCTTCTCACGGAAGCGCAACCCGGCCAGCCTTTTTAAGTTCTAATTGCAATGCAGGGATTGGGAGATGCCAACTACGTTGTTAGGATAATCGTTGGTAAGGCCAAAAGCTTAGTGCGGAGAAAAGCACAGTCGGCAACGAGCCCTGCATTACAATAGAATCAAATGTTTGTTGCTACCCGATATGCAACTAAAATAAATGTCGGGCTCAAATGTCTGTCGCAGCTCGATGTGCGACTCAATAAGTGGTCGAGTTCAAATGAAACATTTTATGTTGTATGCTGGTTAATTTTGCTATATAATGTCTATTGATATATACTGTAGATTATTATAGGCGAGGTGGAAGTTTACAATGCCGGTTGGTTTTGACCTTACTTTAGTTCAAAAGTCGTTGGATTGGTTGAAAGCCAAGTTGTCTTTAGAGTTGATTTCTAATAATGCAAAAACGCGTGTGGTGCGGCGAGGACAAGTATATTGGTGTAATTTTGGTATTGGCGTTGGGAGCGAGATACGAAAATTGCGTCCTGCTATTATTATTCAAAACAATGTTGGCAACATACACTCTGGAAATACTATTGTTATTCCTATTACGCACGGGAGTATTGGCGGTCCATGTACCGCTCAGATTAGTACATATTATGCAATAGATGGGACTGTGTTACTTGACGGACGTGCTGCCACATCGAATATGAGGTGTGTTAGCAAAGCTCGTCTTGGAGACTATATCACTACATTAAACGGCAACGACATGTTGGAGGTTGATCGGATTGTAGCTAAAGAAATTGGTTTAATGAGCTATTATTCTAATTTGGAAGTACAATTAAACGATAAAATGTCGTATATTGATAAGCTTAAAGAGGACCGTAATAGTGCACAGGATACATTGAAAAAGATTTGTTCCGAGTTGGGTATAGCGTTTTGTGCGGATTCAAACGATTTGTTGATTATTCTTCAGAAATATATTGACAATAGCAAGTAAGTTCTGTATAATAAGAGCTACAAAGAGACCTCTTTACGGAGTGATTGAGGTATTATAACTTTTCACAAAGAGAGGGAGCTCCGGAGCGGGCTCCCTATTACTATGCATATTCTGTTGTTGTGTTGCATATAATAATAGCACAAAGAGATGCGCTGTAGGATATGGCGCATATTACTAAAATGGAGGCTGTCTTAGGATGGCCTCCGCATAATAGAGGTCACAGAGCCTACCAAAACTGTTTTATGTAGAGGTTACGAAGCCTACCAAAATCGTTTTAATCCTAAAATCAGGTGTGCTACCACCAGAAGTGTAGCGGCTGTAAAATCAGGTGTTTCACGACCGGAACTGTGAGGCTGTAAAATCAGGTGTTCCGCCACCAAAAAGTGCGGGGCTGTAAAATCTGATCTCATCAATGAGTCGCAAGACCCGTCACATGTTCACGTGGAGGCTGCCCTAACGGACAACCTCCGTCGTTTGTTCACGGAGGGCCACTCCCCTACCGTTTTACCACATATACCCACAATGGTTACACTTGAAGCTCTTGCCTATCTTGCCTGATGCCAGCCCCAAGAAGGACACGGATATTGCCCGGTCGAGCGCGTCTATCTTCTTCAGGTCGGTGCTGCCGCAGGTGGGACAGCGGGGAGCGTTTGCGGCGCGTTCAGCATTGATTCGCTTCCACATGGCGACTTGGGCTTGATGTGCTGCCTCTTTTGCGATTCTGGAACGTTCCGCTTCCTCTTTCAACCTATTCATATAAACTGACTGTCTGAAATCTGGGTCGTATCTCACAAGTCGGCGTACAATATCTTCGATTATCGGTTCGATTTCCCACCGCTGTTTCCCTTGCATTTCTTTAAGGGGATGATCCGAATCTTTTAGTTCGTGATTACAGAATGGACATACAGTTTTTGTATGCTCACCATCAATGTAACCGCATACTGGGCAATACATAATATATTTTTCCTTAAACATGCTTCCACCTCCTTCAGGAGATTATACCACATATTAATAGTATATGGAATGGTTTGCCTCATTCTATATTGGTTGGTAACTGCTGCTAAAACGGGTATTCTTTCAAATGGAGTTGAAGGTACTATACGTACTTGGTATAGTAGCAAGGATATAGAATATCTTGCCGCATATAACCAGTTGCTTATAGAAGATAGAAAGGGCATTGAAGGTATAGATGAAAGGCTCAAATCGCTCAAGAGCTCTATGTCCAATACCGCCAAGGCCGCCGTGCAGGCTGCCAACGGCGGTACTGTTGCTCTTGACAAACTGAACAAGGGCTTCAACTGGGCTGCGTTAGGCGCAACTGCTTTGAACTTCGCTGCAAACGCGGCGGCATCCATCATTCTCTCCCTTCTCGTAACCGCTATCGACAAGTGGGTGCGCCGAGTCGAGATAGCCCACCAGAAAACGGCGGATGTTGTTGCCCAATACAATGATGAACAGGCTGCTATCGAATCTGTAACTAAAAGTCTTGATGAAAACTACGGCAAGCTAAGTGAGTTACGCGGGGTACAGGTGTCTGGCAAGTGGAGTGATGAGCTTGCGGATGAGCGTAAACAACTCAAGCTGCAAACGCTGGAACTTGAACGACAGCTTGAGGTAGCGAAGGCAAAAGCTGAGGTTACGCAACGCGATGTAGCCCGTGCTCTCATGAATGAAGTTGAAACGACTCGGACTGGAGACGTAACAGCTTCTTGGGTTGTTGGCAATCGCATTACCTCTCCTAATGCTAAGGCACAGTCTACGGTGACGCAAGAAGAGGCTTATAAACAAGCGAAGGCTCGGATGCTGGAGCTTAATGCAATCTATGCTGAGGGCGGAGAACTGACTGACCAGCAGGCGAAGGATTACGAACAGATATCCTCATTCCTCGTTTCCATGATGACCATGTATCAGGGGTGGATAGACCAAGCTGAAGACAATCCTTTTATTGATACTGCGACTGTAGAAATTTGGGCAGAACAAATAAGGACTATTCTGAAACTCTTGTCGCCTGATGTTACTAAAGTCCTTAATGGTGCGGCTGATCCGTCTGCGTATGTTAAGAATAGCGTTGATACACTGAGAAATAGCGGTGATTTTAGAGCTCAACATATTTATTCACAGATCGCTGGCAAATCTAAGACAGAACTTATGGGAGAGAACTCTCTTACCGATGAGTCTTATGCTTGGATAAAAGAGCAAGCCCATGCTGCTCAGATGTCTGTTGAGGAATATATCGATGAGCTGGTCAAGCTTGGTATTGTCACGGATGACATCACCGACAGCAACGACAAGTTCAACGTCTCCTTGCTCAACACTGCCAAGGCCGCGAACAATGACCTTGAAGATGCTGCTGCGGCATTTGAAGCTCTTGAGTCTGCCGTAAACGACTACAACGATGCTGGCTATATCACTGACGAGACGCTTGACTCGCTTAACAGCAAAGTCCCCGGTGTTGTTGAAGCATTGTTTAATGAGAACGGCGCATTAAATGAGGGTGCGGATTCTGCCTTGAAGAGCACGAGTGCTTTGGTTGCGTTTGTACGGGCGCAATTACAGGCACAGATACAGGCTGCCCAGACTAATTATGACAATCTAATTGCCCAGTTGCGTGCTGTGGGGGAAGAAGCTTTAGCGTCTGCGCGAGGGGTAAATCTTGTCGCTGCGGCGTCAGCCGATATCGATTCGGCTAAGACGCGGCTTGCTGACTTTGACAAGCTTGTTGACTCTGGGGCGTTTAAGTCTGGTGGCAAATCAGGCGGTGGCGGTGGCAGTAAGTCTATCTACTCCAAGGAGTATGAGCAGATTACTGACCTGACCGAGCACTATATTAAGATGTCCGAAATGCGTCAGAAGCGCATGAACGAGGAGTCGTCTGAGTATAAGGCAGAGTCGCGGCAACAATTCCTGTATTACCAGCAGCTTGCCGAGCAAACCTATGCGGAGATAAGCCGTCTGCGTGCCAAGGGTTATACCGAGGCCAATGCTGACTTCCGCAAGCTTCTGCAAAACTATGAGAGCTACCTTGGCTCCATGTACTCCATTGCTAAGGCTATATGGGAACAGGAAAAGCAGGAGCGCATTGACGCTATTCAAGACCAGATTGACGCGGAGAATGACCGCTGGGAAGCTCGTGAGAAACAGCTCAATCACGAGAAGGACTACTATGAAGCTCTGCTGGAGCTTGAGCAGAAGTATCTGGATACCATCGGCGATATCCATACCGAAATCCGCGACTTAGATAAAGAACTGGCGGCGGCTAAGGTTTACCCAGAGGGCGCGAACCTTGACTTGTTTACTGATGAGGAGCACGATAAGCTTGTGGCACAACTGCGCGACATCGAAGCAGAAGCCACTGAATTGTACACTAAATATCAGGAGAAGCTTTCATCCGTATCGGCGGACAACACATATGAGTTGTCCCACATTACAGATGAGTTCCAGCGCCAGTATGAAATCCTACTCAAACAGTATGAGGTAAGCAAAGCTGATTTAGCCGTAGCGCGTGCAAGACGTGAGCTGGAGAACGTGTTGAACGAGCGCAACGTAGCTATGCTGGTCAATGGTGTGTGGACATGGGTCGCTGACCCCGAATCTGTCAAGGCGGCTGTAGAGGCTGTGTACGAGGCGGAACAGACATCTGAGGACGCCCTGACTGACCTGTTTAATACTCAGCGCACCCAGTTACTTGAGGAAACTATCTCTAACATCGAGCTGCAACGTGCCGCTGAGGAAGCCATGCACGACAAGATAATTGACGGTCTGCAAGACTCGCTGGAACAGGTGCAGAAGATGGAGTTTTGCTTTGAGGAGTTTATCCAGACACTACTGGAGGGTACTGATGGTATAGCTTCTGCGTTTGCGTCAGCTATCGCAAAGTTATCTGGTGTGTCTGGTAGTGGTAAAGCGGGCGGCGGGAAGAATAAGCAGATAGTAGTGTCCGCTGGTAGTAAGCGCCCCACTGGGCTTAATGACGGAGACATTATTTATTATCGTGATAGTGGTGGTTCTGTCAATCCTATACTGGTGGGTGGCCCTAACCCCTTACCCATAGGCTTTGCGAAAGGATCTCTCTCCAAGCCTGCTTATACTGGCAAAGGTAACGAGTGGTGGAACGAAGTTATCTTAAAATATGGCGGTAAGGGTTGGGGCCCATCCTTCTCTACTGGCGGCGTGGTTAACTTTACTGGCCCCGCACACCTTGACGGCACCCAGACTGACCCTGAAGTTGTGTTCAACTCTGCGGATGCTGCTAAGCTGTATCATCTGGTACATACCACGCCCAATCTTGTCGATAAACTCATAGGCAATGTGCAGACCAAATTCGAGGCTATACTGCCCTCTGGATTTAAGGGGGGCAGCAACTCCAGCATGACTACTGACAACAGCCGCAAGGTATATTGGAACGGTAATGTGCTGATGGAAGGCCACGATGCTGACAACTTCCTGACCATGCTTGAAAGGGTGCTACCTGTGGTATAATAACGGGGCGGGGCTCTCCCCCGCCCCGTTGGAGGTGCTTATTGACGAAATACATGTGGATGCTGCCGCACTGTGTTGGGCGTTGGAGTTGTCACGGTAGTGTGCGGTAGACATTGAAGTTGAATACCGTATAATAGAAAACCCGAACAAAGTTCGGGAGCTGTTTGTTAATATGGTGTATTAGGTTGTTTTTACACGCTTGACTATAATATCACACCGAAGCAGGTTTGTCTACACCATATTGCTATAGGAAATGCTTATATCTGTTGACAATATGGCAGGTTTTCAAGTATAATAACGGCTGTAAAGAGAACAAACGAGGCTGCGGACAACATAGCAGCTATTGGGAAAATATTATGGGGAAGTCCCAAGATAATCCAGAAAGCCACTAATTGCAGTAGTGGCTTTCCTTCGTTCCAGCGTCGAGCCTAATTACTTAGACTTTTCGCGTATGATAAGGTATATGATACCCAAACAAATGCACAAAGCAACAAGTTCAGCCATATAACCCCTCCTTCGTATGTCAGTAAACATAACTCGGAGTGAAGGATGTTCACTCTATACAGTACGTTCCGTATATATATGAACAATAGCCACATGCTATGTATGGGACGCTGCCCACAGCCTCTTTTGTAATTATAAACATATATGTCAGATATTGCAACACAAAAAGCGGGGCTTTCACAAATTTATTGCGCAAGCAATTATTTAAGTGTCTAAAGATATTGGTAGAGATGTGAATTGGGAAAAATAATGGGCAGTCCCAGTATAAATCCGGCAAGCCACTATTGGTAGTAGTGGCTTGTTTTTGTTTATGGTTGAGCCATAGTCACTTGGCACTTATTGTTGCGCAATCAGCCCCGCTATCTCCTGCATTATGATGCTTTGAGCGATGCTACTCAGGATGGATATAGCTACGCTGCCAGCCTTGTTTGCCACCTGCTTGGTGCGCTCCCAAACCGATGACTTGTGTATGTTCTGATAGAACTGCTGACCTTCATATGATACGTTCCAGACATAAAAGTCTTCTACTCTGGTGTATTGCGGGTTAATGGATGTCTCTATGTAACCGGCACTATTAAGGTTGTACAAGGCGTAGGCAATATCGTTGTCATCATACATAATCATGTTTTTGCAAATGGTACTTAAATATATCGGCTTAAACTCTACTACTGGAGGGTAAGCATCATATTGAACAGATAGATTTTCAACTAAATATTGCAACACATCCCTCATACAATCAATATTCAATAACATGAAGTATCTCCTATAATTAACAAAATTAAGAGGTGGTTATATGTCTCAAACAGTTCTCAGGCAAATTACCATTGACTTTGACGAACATTTACAGTGGTCGGTATCAATCAACGGTGTCCCGCAAGAGCACATCCGCCGATTTGCCATTGACCTATCTAATGAGCTCAAGGCTGGAGCATCATATTATGTGCTTGAGCGTTTTTTGTCTTCCCCCCTCCCTGATTCTACCATATCACAGGGCGAGGGCACAACTATGAAATAAACTAAAGGAGGCGTTGATTTATCCTTTATCAACCTACTTTTCTATATCCATCGCGTGCGCTGGGCGATGGTAAGGGCGTAATTGACGCCACCCAAGCTAATGTATTCTCGGCTACCGTTAATGGTCGTGCGCCGGTGGTAGCCTACCAGTGCGCTATATTCAAGAACAATGCAACCAGTGATTTGATATATGACACGGGCGTTGTAACGCTGAGCACTCCGTTCTATGGCGCTGACTCCAAGGGTAATATTGTTCCATTCGAGTATACGATCCCCAGTAACGACGGCACTGCCACATCACACACAAGTATGGAGAATGGCTATGTGTATGGGTACAAGTACATTTTGACGCTATGGTGGGATGTAGATACAGGCGACTACTCAAAGAACTGCGTTAGTAGCTACGAAACGGTGTTCTTTGCTAAAGGTGCGCCAAGCATCGCTATTGATGCGTTTGGCACTAAAAATGCGGCGGGTGTGCCTGTAGTAGATTCCAGTTCTTGTGATTTCACCGCTACATATAGTCAGCCCAACAACGCCGGTATCTTATGGTTCCGTTGGACGTTGGCTAATGCAGACCATTCTCATATCATTGAGCGGACCAAGGATATATACGCTAATACTGCTGTGGCTTACAACTGTACAGGTTTGGCAACTGGTACTGACTATGCCGTGCGAGTGGAGGCCCAGAATCAGGACGGTGTGTTTGTGGACTCTGGCTGGGTCAATTTTACTGTAGAATATGTTGAAGTTGAACTAAATTCTGCCGTCGTGGTAGCCGTCACGGATAAGTGCGGAATATCGATTGATATAGGCGGCATCCGATACATTGAAGGCAAGCCTGACAATGGCAATTACAGATATCTAACCCCCCTCCCCGTTGATGGACGTACTTGCGTTGAGATAGACGCGGGCAACGCCATTACGTTCAGTAGCTCTGAGCACTTTAAGCTGGACATACCTACCAGCGGCGAACATGTCTGGTCTGGGTACATCAAGGGCGATAACAACTCTATTTACTATGCGTCCGGCACGCTGGATGATGATGGTTCGGCTTTCTCTATGACGCTTTCGCATCACGACACAAAGCACGGATTGTACCCTGCCGAAGACTTATACCCTGCCGATGATTTATACCCAGTCGATGATGATGGCGGGTATTTCAAGTTGGACTGGAACGGCGAGGAGTTTGTGGTGGACTGCCATGATTATCTACCAGAAATGTATTGGTTTGTTGCAACCATGAGCGCGGGCGGACTGAAAATATACGCTGTGCCGTTTGATGTGTCGTTTATCGCTAACGCCACGGTGATTCTGCCGTCATAAGGAGGTGCTTTAATGCCGATAAATACGGTCAAGTTGTCTGGATACCAGATATGCGATTATATATGGGCGTTAAATCGCCAACTGAATGAAAAAGAGCGTGAGTTTGTGTCTGACTATGCTAATGAGCCTTCGTGGACAATAGACACTGAATTGCTGGTTACGTTTAACAGCACGCTGATGGCTGGTAATATGACTAACGCCGCTACTGCTCCTGTTGAGTGGAAGATATACAGGCAACGAGTCGGTGACGATAATATGGTACTGGCGGCAATCGTGGATAACAGGTCGCAGATGGTTATAGACTACAATGTACGTAATAACGAGACGTATATTTATCGTTTATTTGCGTCTACAGCCAGTTATATAACCGCGCCTATTATCAGTGAGCCTATACCAACCAAGTGGCAGACATGGAGTATATTTGATGTGAATGAGGGCGAGAATGATACCTATCATCTAAGTCAATGTTTTGTGTTTGGCCTTGATATTAACAGCGGTCAGATGGTCAACAACATTCAGACCGGTATATATAATAACTTCACACCATACCCGAAAATCCATAAGGCTCCCACAAACTATTACTCTGGCACCCTTACGTCGATGCTGGGCAAGTTTGACTGCGAGACTGGTGACTTTGCTGAGGGCGGTGTTGACTTTGAGGCGGCTCTCAAACTGTTTTCAACTAATGGCAAACGCAAGTTCTTGAAAGATGTTAAGGGGCATATATGGGAAGTTGAGATAACCTCACTGGGCTTTACGCCGCGTGATGGGTACGCCAAATTGCCGTATGACGTGGCTCTCAGTTGGGCTGAGATAGCGCCTGCCGATGGATTACTACTGACGAACTGAGGTGCGGCATGAAAGATAACGACATGATGCGTATCGTTAAAATGCTTATTAGTAAGGTTACAAACACTGTGCGCACCAATACTGTTGATACTGTGCGGCGCGTGCCTGCTGAAGTAATTGAGGCTGATAATGAGTCGCGCTATGCTGATGTGCGGTTACTGTCAGCCACAAATAACAATCAGATTATGCATCTAATGAATTGTTCTGGTCAAAATTTGAAGACAGGAGACGCTGTGTGGGTTGAGTATATGTACGGATTAGATAATGCGTTTATAGCTATTTTGAATAACGGCAAACCTTGGGGGTGGTGATATGATTGGCAACGTTTAATGACTATGTGCGGGCATTAAGGCTCGGCACTATCTACCCTGTCACTAAGCTTGAATTTCTTGACGTGAACGGGTTGCCATCATTTATTATCCGCGAGGACTTCATCAGTGGTGGGCAACTAACCGTACAGAAACAAGACGGAGTGCGACGTACAGCGTCTATCACCTTAAGTAATCTCGACCATGCGCATGACTTCAATCCGAATAAAATATGGATAGGTCAACAAGTGCGTATGTGGGCTGGTATACGCTTGCCCAGTGGCGAGGACTATTTCTTGCCGCAGGGCGTTTTTTATATTACGAATCCTGAAGAGTCGTATATGCCGAATGCCCGCACCATGCAACTTAGCCTGATAGACAAGTGGGCTGGACTTGATGGCACAGTTGGTGGTACGCTTGATGGCATCTATCAGATAAATCCCAAAGATAATCTGTTTACTGCCATTGAACAGTTACTGCTGATTGATCGTGGCAACGGACAACATTTGGACGATTACCCGCCTGTGCTGGACAGTTCATATCTTAGTAAGACGTGTAAGGTTAGCGATGCTTACGGCAATATTAGCAATGTATCTGTACTTGATGCGCCGTACACATTGCGCACCGAAGCCGAGAATACTTATGCGGACGTCCTACTGGGCATCAACACTATGTTGGTATCGAGTTGCGGGTATGACAATATGGGGCATTTGGTATTCCGCTCTGCTAATACAGATGAGGACGATTCAGTTAAGCCCGTGGCGTGGCAGTTTTCCGTTAATGAGCGTGAGTTTTACGGCTATACGACCTCGTTTAATATCAATGAGATGTGCAATGACGTTCGTATTATTGGTGCTGTAGTCAATGGCGCACAGGTGAGTGGACGCGCCACTAACACCAATCCCGCCTCCGATTACAACGTGTTTCGCGTTGGATATAACACTTATACTGAAACACGATCTAAATACTATACCTATGAACAATGTAATGAACTGGCGCGGTATTATCTTAAACGTAAGACTATAGAGCAGCGTCAGGTGTCGTTTTCGACCACCCCAATATATCATCTAAATGAGGATATGACTATTACGCTATTGCGTCCTGAAGTATCACATATGCCAGAACAATATATAGTGACCGGTTATACGCTCCCGTTAGGTGGTACTGGCGCAATGACCATCAACGCTGTATCAGTCAATGACTTGTCGCTATATGATAAGTGGGACGCGCATCATTCCCTGAGCGTACTTTGTTCGCAGATAGGCGAGCTTACCTGCGAATACGGCACAAATTCTGTCACGACACTCACAAATCCGTATAACATTGTAGAAATACCGGAGGGCACGACTGTTATGTTCACGGTTAGTAAGCCTACTGGCGGTACAGCCTATCGCATATCCAGCGCTGTCCTGAACGGTGTTGCGCTTGACCATAATGGTACAACGTGCTCATTTGCTATGCCAAACTATGACTCCAAATTGGTATTTATACTGACCGCCACATCTGGTAACGATGTGACTTACACATATACTGGGCAGAGTTCTGTGGAGACTGTCACCAGTGGCAGCAGGTCGTGGAAACAGATAATGTTTACCACATCCGGCACACTGTCATTGGATGCTACGCAAGTAGAGAACGGCATTACAGCCGATATATGGGTGCGTGGTGGCGGCGGTGGTGGCAGTGCTGAAGCCACTGGCAAGAACGGTTACGATGTGTCGGAGGCTGGCGTGCGGCTTGATTCGGCTACCGTGGCAATCACCATTGGCACTGGCGGACAGGCTGGCACTACTCGTGGTCGCGTAGGTGGCGGAAGTTCATGGGGCACGTTATTACAAGCCCCCGGCGGCAGTGCTGGCGGTAGTGCTGTAACTAATAATGGTGGAACTCTGGAGAAGGTGTTTGGGCTCACTGAGGACACTACGCACGGTAAGGGTGGCGAGAAGAATGCTGCTGGTGCCAATGGTTGTGTATGGCTACGCATAGCCATGTGAGGAGGAACTAAGATTTGAAATATACAAGGAAAACGTTTGTGAATAAGTCGCAACCACCTTTGAATGCCGCCTATTTTAATGGGGTAGAGGCTGCAATCGAGTGGTTGTGCAAGCGCTGTGCTGAGAAAGCTACCGAGGGCACTGGGTCTAATGGCACGACTTATGTTGTATCTATAGCTAACACAACTACTGTGCCTACAGGTGATGAGCTGCCGTTCATGTTACAGTTCACGCCTACCGCCACAAATAACGCTGGGTGTAAAGTAAACATATGGGGTAATAACTATCCTGTTTATGATATTAGCACAAGCAAAGCTATCACTGTTGGCGAAATGAAAGCTGGCGTACCCGCCAGTCTCGTATTCGATGGAAGCAGGATGTGGTATTCTGGCGGCGGTCGTTATTTGAAGTATGGTCTAACCAAGGGCACTGCGGGGCAATGGGATACTGAATTTCCAATAAGCTTACCCGACACGCTCTCCCCCGCCCTTTCTAACCCTATCGCTTATAATGGCGACCTATATGCCAGCCGTGTCTTTCAGGGCGTATGGAATGACTATGCTGAATATCGTCAGGCCGATGGTAACATTGAAGCTGGGCGTGTGGTAGTAGAAATAGGTAATGATACGGTGCGGCAAAGCGCGGGTAGGCTCGAACCCGGCGCAATGATTGTGTCAGATACATTTGGCGCTGCCATGGGCGACTGGACTCAGCAGGCTGTTCCGGTGTGTGTGTCAGGGCGAGTGCTGGCGTACCCCAGCGACCCGATATACAGTTATAACGTAGGCGACCCTGTGTGCAGCGGCTATAACGGCACGGTTTCAAAAATGAGCCGCGAAGAAGTACGGGAGTATCCCGAGCGTATTATAGGTACAGTATCAAGTATACCCACCTATGATATTTGGGGGGACAATGGAATACCTGTGAATGGGCGTATATGGATTAAAGTGAGGTGATACTATGCCGGATAAAGAGACTGGTGGCCAGTACGCTGGCACGCTTGTTCAGTATAGCGGCACAAATGGTATCAGCTATAAGGAAGTGCGAGATAAGGTCGATGCCGCTCTAAGTAAGGTGGGCAAGACTTTTGAATGGCACACCGAGGAACCTCAGCAGTTTGACCTGATCACTGCGCAACAGATACAGGATCTAATTGACGCTGCCGACACCGCGTATGTTGCATATGCTAATAATTGCTCCAGTAAAAATGGAGCTAATCGTACTGCCAATGACGGGTATAGCTCTGGAAATAGTTCTGTATATACGTCTAATCTGTCTATGGTATATAGCGGTGTAAACACTGGATACTGCGGTAGTAACTTAACGGCTCAAAGAACCAGCAAGAATATAACATATTGGTGATAAATAATGGCATATCAATGGACGAAAACAGTACAACAGTACGACCTTTATACACCGGGTATTCTTGAGGAAATCGTTTCTGTGGCCAATACTATAATCAATGCGACATGTCCTACAAAATGTTCGTCATATCATGCTACGAATCATACAAGTGACTGTCATAGTGATTATTCTGGGCATAATTATGGTTTTGGCGGCACAAGTGGATGCAATGGAGATAACACAGCAAAATATAGCAGCAAGTGTGTTAATTCTTATTATTCGAGTGTCAACAACAAATATAGCGTCCCGCCACAGACCGGTTAATAGCTAAGGCAAGAATTGTATCTTTAAGGTGTATTGGGGTTGTGGCAAGTAAAAGGATTAAAAGGATGTATACAAATTTAAGTTTATACTTTTCGAGTGACTGCAATATGGCTTGCACGTATTGCCAAATAAACAAGCATAAACCCTGCATGGCGGCTAACAACGCGGTTATCCGTGAGAAAATGGCGTCTGGGGAATATGCTCAAAATATTATCAACAAATTTAAGCCGCTCAAAGACGTTATTGATAATATTTCTTTGTGGGGCATGGAGCCGACAATCAATGCTGATTTATTCCGTGCCGCCGTATTCCCTTTGTTGGATGAATATGAGCGCGTCAATAATATTATGTTCTCTACTAACTCATGGTTGGGCTATGCGCGTATATACGAGTTTATAGCGGCTTTAGACGAGTATTGCCGCGCCAATGACCGGCATATCACACTCGATTTACAGATATCCATAGACGGTCCTGCGTGGATAAATGACGCATCCCGCCGCAAGGGGACAACCGCTAATACGTTACAAGTGATACGCGACTTGGCATCACTTCTTCCCCGTGACCTTGCCGTAGATATTTATATGCACACCAAGCCAACGCTGGACGTATCGTTCATGCGCGAGATGGTAGCAGATAACGACAAGTTGTTGGAGTGGTATCACTTCTTTGATGATATGCAGGACGAGGTGTTGCGTTTGTGTGGCAACCCTAATATGCGCATAGATTTAGCGCAAACACCAACGTTGGTTAACCCCGGCACGCACACGCAGGAGGACGGACGCACATTGGCGGCATTTATCCGCGCCTTGCGACATATCGACACTACGCAATTCAAGCATTACAAGCACCCGCTTATTTATCAAGTGATGCGTGGGTTGGTAGATGCCGTAGACGTAAATACATACGGGGCAGCTTCCCATTGGGGATGTTGTTCTGCGGGCAGATACACGGCAAATGTGGATATGAACGGAGACTTGTTCAGTTGCCACGGGTTGTTTAGCTACGGCTATATGCAACCTGAGTCATCCATTGCTGGGGCGCACACAACCACACGAGATGGTGACAGCCAACGTTTGCAGTATGTTGACTTGTTATGGACTGAGTATCCTGAATCACGCAGAGCTTTTGCCGAGATAATCATACGGTCATTAGCTGAAAGCGGTCAGATAGATGCGTGTTATCGTACCGATAAAAGGATGCGTGACATGCTGTATTATGCACTTGGCGGCGTTTATTGTCAGTACGGGCATTTGGAGATGACTCAAAGTGTGTGGGCGTATGCCACCAGCCAGTTTAAGTATTTTGGCAATGGCGCTGTGCAGGAGACATTAAAGTACATGCGCGAATGCGGGCTGAAGGGGATTAAATGAATTATAAGGAAGAAAATGATAGACTTTTTAACGACTTTTTGAGTCGCTACTTCTGGGAGCCGTTTAGGCAGGGCGAGCAATCCATTGAGTTTATTATCTCGCCGCGATGCAACCTGAACTGCTTCCCGGCGGGCACAATGATACGCATGGCCGATTACACGGAGAAGCGTATAGAGGATATAGAGGTTGGCGATGAGGTTATGGGGTTCCCAGAATACCCCAGCAGGAGCGACCCTATGCGGCCTCAGTGCAGCACGGTAACAACATTGCTTCATAGCGAGACGTTTGAGCTCATCAGGTTTACCTTTGAGGACGGCACCGAACTGGTGACAACTCCAGACCATCCTATTTTGGTAAAGAGCAAGTGCGAAAGAAGCGGCAGATATAGACTGGCAAAGAAGTTCAAGGTTGGGCAAGAGGCGGTGTGCATTGCCCTGCCGCCGCTTCAGGACGCAAACGATATAGGTTTGGTACGGCTGGACTGGGTGGTTAAGCTGTTTGGCGCTAAGAAGATATGCTGCATTGACTATCCCAAGTGCTATATGCCTGAGCCGCTGTACAACCTTGAGACTACTACGCATACTTATATAGCTAATGGTGTGCTGGTGCATAACTGCGACTACTGTTATATATCTAAGTATCGCGGCACTACATTCCCCGAAGCTATATACGATAATACTAATGTTATCAACAATCTTAGCAAGATAGTTCGGTGGATGGATTACAACGGTTTCACCTGCCCGATAGACATATTTAGCGGCGAACCTCTGGCACAACGTATTGGTTACGAAGTGCTGGATTACATATACGACTTCTATAAGGATAAGCCTGCCGAGCGGAGACCGAAGCATGTTGTTATCCCAACCAATTTTAGCTTTATCGCCTCGGATGAATGGACGGCACGTGTGGAAGACCTTCTGGACAAGTATGAAAAAATTGGAATGTCGTTATATCTGAGCGCGAGTTTTGACGGCAAGTATATGGATTCTAACCGTCCATATGTCCACGACTTGGACATACCGTTGCACGCTGAGCGTGATGACGCTTATTACGACAAGATATTTGAGTTTGCCAAGAAGCACAAATGCGGTTTTCACCCCATGATTTATTATCGCGGCATTGATGATTGGAAACGGAACTTCGATTGGTTCCAAGAGATGTACGTTAAGCACGGTATCGAATGGGACAATGTGTATCTGCTCCAAGTGCGCAATGCTGGTTGGACGCCCGAACAGAATAAATCTATGTATGATTTCCTTCGTTATCTGATTGACTTCGCTTGGGATAAATGCGGGCACAACTATAACGAGTTTGCTTGTTTTATGAGCGAGGGACAGCGTGGGTTTAATATTCTGTCGGAGATATTTAACACATGCAGTCGCGGTATTGGTTGCGGTATGCAAGCGTCGTTTGGGGTGCGCCTGAGTGATATGTCACACCATATCTGCCACAGGACTATGTATCCCGATTTGAAGCTGGGCGAACTGGTGGACGATCCTGATACTGTGCTGCGCTATAAAACACAGAACGCCGAGTTAGGGCTGACCGCTTATGGCTTCAGTACATCTGTGCAACCTGCTTGTATACGCTGCCCTATTAAGCATTTGTGTATTGGTGGCTGTCTGGGCGCACAGTATGAGGCAAATCGTGACCTATTCTCCCCTATCCAGTCTGTGTGTCAGAACTCATGGTGGCTTGTGAAGGCAATCGTGGATGGATTTGAGGCGATAGGTGTGTTAGATACTTGGTGTGAGGGCTTGCCCAAAGACAAAATAAGAGAGATAGAGTTTGTAAGGAGTTGGAAGGACGCATGACATTTGAAGAAGCAAAACTGATGCTGATAGATAACCGTGACGGCGAGTTGCACAAGGAGATACACGAAAAGTATACCAATATAAATGTGCTTGAGGACATGATGCTGGAAGCACTTGAGTATACGATAAAGAACGATGCGCTGATAGACGCGGATAAGCGACTTAAGCAAGGTGATGTGGCAAGGCTGGCAGGTGTAGCCATATCTATTCCCTATTATCTGTTGGCAGAGAAGTACGCTGAGACTAAGGGATATGCTGAAGCGTTTGTGCTGTTGTGTAGCAATTACTTCGCTATGTACGAGCCGGATAGCCCTGTGCGCGGCACGTTTGATACCGTGTCTAAACTGCTGACGCTTGAAGGTAATTTTACTAAGCTGATAGTAGCATCACAAGCATTGATAGTGAAGGTAGAGAAGCTACTGGATGTTAGTGACCAGTCTGACTACGGTTTATCCCGACAGTTTATTAGCACGATGCTTAACGAGCATATAGATAAAATTTAAGGGGCGTTATATCGCCCCTTTCTACTGAAAGGATGTGATAGTTTGTACATCAAGGATAAAGATGGCAATTATGTGCCGACCCCCAGTAGTAAAGGCGCGGATGGGCGCGAAGTCAGCCTGCGGGTAGCAAATAACTATATCCAATGGCGTTATCCTGATACGGAGTGGACTAATTTGGTGCCGTTGGCAAGTTTGAAGGGCAATCCCGGTACTGATGGTGTTGATGGGCGCGAGGTTCACATGCGCGTTGTATCAGACGCCTTACAGTGGCGATTAGGGGATTCTGGCACATGGCAGACGTTGATGAGTTTATCCACAGTGACCGATGGCGCTTCGTTTGGTGGTATGGTAGTCGGTAAGACGTTGGTATTAGCAGAAGTGACGCCGCGTGATTGAGCTGAATAGTGGAGGCGAACATGACACAACGATATATAGATTTAGCTTTTGATGATACCTCCCCGCGCAGTTTTGGCGGGTTTGACAACGAAAATGAGGCCACAGTGATACGGCTAAAAGTGCTGGACCCTGATGCTAAGTATTACATTGAAATAGAACAGGCTTGTGGCAAGCATGATAAATATTGCTCCGACGTATTGCCTATAGTTGACGGATATGCGGCATTTGAAATTTCTCGTGATTTCACGCATGAGACGCTGTATGTGCAGGGCGTGATGAAGGTTAATGGTATGTGCCGCAAGACTGCGCGTGTACGGGTGGGGTTTAGCCGTAGCATTAACGCTCTTGACGAACTACCAGAGAGCCACCCCGGTTGGGCTGATAGTGTGGATGAACGGTTAAACGAACTTGAACAAAGTTCAGTCATACCAGATTGGGGCCAAAACGATGAAAATGCCCAGGATTATATTAAAAACCGGACACATTGGAAAGAAGAAGGAAGCGAAAGGTATGAACGTGTGCCACTTCGCACTTACTATTACGGAAATGCTGTTTTACACTATATAGGGGATCGACCTTTTGCAGCAGGGTCAGTCTCGCTATTTCAAGAGTATCCTTTTGCTATTTTAGCAGTTCCCGGCGATGATTATTATTCACAGATACATTTGAGCAGTCTTAATTATAGGTCTCTGAGTCTGATAGATACTGACGGCCAAATCGTAGCGAAAAGGGACTTGACACAAGCTAAAGAAAACAAAAACAGCGATGGCAAGTTGTTGTCGTATGATGTTCTGCTGGATGGCGATGACAGAATCCCGTTGAATTTCGATATGCGCGAGTTTACTGTAGTTCTTGAAACCAAACCCGTCTATCATAAAATTCCACAAGAGTATATAGACCAAAATACTTATGTATTTGAATTAAAATCTGAAGGCGATAAATTTGTTTCACCTTTGTCCTCGAATGAAATAATTGAAATAGCAAAAAGTGGAAAACAAGTAGTTTGTTATGGCAATGTTCCTCTTCTTGTGCCGCCAGTAGTGGAAAAGCAAGTTATTTTTCTTTTGTGGGCTATTATGGTCGTCGTGTTGAAGATAATAGCGAGGCTAAGAATATAGCGCTCTTTTGTGCAGTTTATTTTCAATTTACAACAACATTGGGTATTGATGAAAATGGCGCTGTCGTAGTACAAAGTGTAGACGTTGATGAAATTATTGCGTCGCATGACTTTGTTTCTTACAGTGTAAAGCAAGAGTTACTCGAACAACATCAAAAGCAAGCAAGAGAAAATATCGGCGCGCTGGATGTCAATGTTGGAACTACGCCAGTAGATACTAATAGAACGTTTTTTGGTGTAGGAAAAAATATTGTGTATGTAAAGAATGGCTGGTTAAAACCGTGTCCTGCGGATGCTGATAAGGAGTTAGCCGATAATTATGCAAATGCTGTTTTGGGTTTCGGTTTTATCAATACAGATATATCGGTTGTCAAAGGTGAAGCTAAGTCAGCGTTTAGTTTATATCAGCAAGGCTTAATTAGTGATAAAGGCACTATTTTGAAAAACCCTCTTGATGTTGCGCAATATATTACATGGACCGTCGGCATAACTAATAATAAAACTTATATTGATTATCGTCATGTTGAACATAATGGCTTTTATGAATATTGCCGTTATTTTGAGGATGATACTTATAGTTATCCCAGAGCGTCTTATTCGCTATCAAATGATATGAGCGATAGTGAACCACGTGGCAGTGTTGCGCAATATGCAATGTCCGCTCCCCCCACCAAAGATATGCATGTAGCTACTAAACAATATGTGGATACCGCTAAAACGGAAGCACAGCAGCTCGGCCTGACTGCCGCCACCCCCGGCCAGATAATCAAGGTCAAGGCCGTGCAAGACGGCAAGCCCACGGAGTGGGAGGCGGTGAACCCTGATTATACCCTGACCGTGACTGTCAACACGCAGGACGGCGTGACTGTCACAGGCCAGACCGTGACCGTGCGAGCGGGTGATGCAGATGGCCCCGTATATGGCACGGCAGAGTATAACGGCCAGCCCGTAAGTTTTCGCGTGGCGGACGGCTTTGCGTATTATGTCGAGGTGACAGACAATCTTGCCGCGCACTTTAGGCCGACAACTGTCAAAGGAGTTATCAACGGCGCGAGCGCTGCTGTAACCCTGCTGTACAATGATTTTAGCACCATCCAGACTGCCCCAGATATACAGGCGGCGTTGGACGCGGATATGGATTTGGCTGAGCTTGTGGGCCAGCAAATCACCTGCCAGCGCGGTAACGACACCCTGTCGTGGGATGTGGTGGACTACGACAGCACGGCTAAGGTCGTAACACTGTGTATGCATGATGTACTGCCGGACGATATGCAATTTGAGCCGCTACAGGCGTTAATGTACTGCGAGGACGGCCTCGCGGCGGGCAGCTATACCTTTAAGCAGAGCAATGCGCGATGCTACTTTACGCTGCCCCAAGCCATACCGGCAGGCGGGCAGCTAAGAGCAACAAATAGCGAGTATCAGACATATGAATCGCAGTCGGCGACCGCGCAAATTGAATCCGGCACGGTGAGTACAGACGTGATTGACGGTGCAACTGATTTGGGACAGACCGGCTCTGGCAACCTTAACCACCACAGCCGCGTGAATCTTGGCAGCAACAATTTCGGCGAATCCGGTATCTTGCAATGGCTGAATAGTGACAGCCCCGCCAATACCCCCATGCCTCGCCTGACAAAATTCTCGCGGCCTTATGTGCTATCTAAGGCGGGCTTTAAGGCTGGCCTTGATGCGGACTTTTTGGCGTGTATAGCGGACACCACGTGGGAATGTAGTGCGAATAACATATATGAATGCCCTGCATCCCTCGGCGGCATCGCGCAGAAGGGCAGCCCGTACACGGTGACAGCCAAATTTGCGTTAGCCAGCGAGATAGAGGTTTTTGGCGAGTACGGTGGCATGCAGGACGGCGGCACTGTGTGGGACTTGTATGTGGGCGCAGAAGCTACTGACCGCGTTAAATACTATAATAATACCGCGCGGAGTTGGTGGCTGCGCTCCCCGAACAGGGGCAGCATTTTCATTGCCCTTAGTGTGAATCATTCGGGCGAGGGCGCCAATACCACTGCTTCCTATAGTATCGGGGTCGCGGTGGCCTGCAAAATCGCAAAATTTAACTAATCCGCCGCAATAGCGGCAGGAAAGGAGAACATAATGACTAAAGACTATCACGCGCTTAAACTGCGCGAGTACGCCGCCGCACAGGCTGTGGCGTTACAAACAGAAATGGACGCAAGCAAGGAACGCCTTGTGACGGTCGAGGAAGCCCTTGACCTGTTACTATCGGGGGTAACGGAATGACGGACGAGCTGCGCAATAGAATCCTTGCTTATAACCGCAGGATAAAGGCCGACCGCGCTGAGCGAGACGAGCTGAAAGCCAAACTTGACCGTATCCGCGAGGCGGTGGATGCCATGACGGGGCTGCCGACTCTGGCGAAGTTAACTGAATTTCTTAAACTTATTAAGGAAATCATAGCCTGACTGTTGGGCGACATTGTGCTAAAGTATAGATGTCGCCCACATATGCGTGGATTGAAAATTAGGGTTTGAGTGTTTCGCAGGAGTTGCGATGTCGTATGCGTGGGCACGTTTTGTCGTTCCTCTTATGAGGGCGTGGATTGAAAATTAAAGTATAGCAATGACGAAAAAAGATGCACAAGCATCTCTTTTTGCTATATCGAAAGTTTTCTTCCTGCCATACATCAAAATGCTTGACAAGTCCATCAGAATGGTGTATATTGTTATTGACGGGTATGAAAAGAGAAGTAATTACCCGTTTACACTGCGACTGTTAACCAGTTCGTGTCACCCCCGCTTACGCGGGGAACATTGGAAATTACTTCTCTGTACTTAGATTAACATAGTAATTGGCGTATGTCAATAGCAAGGAGGCGGAATGTTGAGCGATGCTGCGATAACGAGACTCGAACAAGCTGGGTTTAAGCGCTGGAAGAAAAGCGGTTACGATAGACTTTACATCAATGCCTCTACCCTTGGACTTCAGTGCGACACTTATAACTCTGGTTGCATTTCCACAGCCACATATAACGGCATACTTATATCTAACGCACGTGCCAGACGTATGTTAGCTATGCGGATGTATGTGGATGTCGCCACTGGCGAGTTCGTTGCACGGTCTGGGCGTGGTCAAAGCACAGACGATGAAATAGCAACCGCAGCTAAAACCTTGTACGAGACCATACTTGCCGACTCAGCAGATGTAGAGATACCAATGCGTACCGATATTGAAGATATGACGGTTGTCGAGTTCATGCAGGCATTTCAGGTAACTTACGTACCGGGCGTGAAAATCAGAATAGACGGTATGCATCAGCAGGAACGAGAGGCTGTAAGGCGCTACGGCGTAGCACATATGCATGAGTTACTGGGATATTTAACCAAGGAATCCAAACGACGGTGAGCGTGTTATGCTTGGCGCAAGTCGGTAATATCCGACGCAGTAAAGACTCTTTGCCGTATATTAAGGGTGCGACAGCCCTTTATAAATACATTAAACGCGCAGTAAGGAGAAAGCAATGAGAGATGAAGCGGTAAAAACATTCGGCTATCTGTACGGGGTGATGTACAATGTCTATCCAGACAAGTTTAGTGCGAGAGGTATGTTGGACGTGGCTCAGGTGTATCCCGCCTATGGTTATTCGCTGGCTATGCGGCTAATTCTTATTGGGCATAGAATGACACCAGCACTTGAACGCGTTATCAGTGATGCTATGCAGACGCTTGATATTGAAGACATGGACGAACCCAAGAAGATGATAACTGACAAGCAACAAATCATGTGGGATTTGGCTTTTGAACATGGTAAGGCTGCTAAAATCCCAAGTGATGGCGAATATCTGGCAGACAAGATGCGCGAGAAGGGCTTGACACTTGAAGACGTAGGCAATGCCTGCGGGGTGAGCAAATCTTGTGTAGGCAACTGGGTGCAAGACTTGCGTCCTATTCCACGTAAGCACAAAGAGACAATAGCAACAACGTTCGGCATATTGCTGTAAAACGAAACAAGGGAGGCTCTCGCCTCCCCTATCTCGTTTTGCGTTCACTTGTTGTTTGACTAAAGATATCACACATTAAGGTTTTTGTTAATAAAGGTGGTGAACAAATGGCAGAATTAGAGAAAATAAAACTTGGACAAATAGAATACGACATACATGACCCCACGGCACTACCTAAGAGCGGCGGCACAATGACCGGCGCTCTTGTTTTATCTGGGGACCCTACTACTGCAAATGAAGCGGCCACCAAGCAGTATGTTGACATGCAGAAAGTACAAACGGCGTCTTCCCTCCCTACTTCCGGCACGGCATTAACAGCGAACACTATATACTTGCCCACTACCGCTGTAACTACATACGCCTTCACACCGCCTACATTAAGCGGTTGGGCACATGGTATATTCTCCGCTGGTAATTCGCCCAGTATTACATTTACGGGCAAAATTCTTGGTAAGCTCCCCACATTTGAATCAGGCAAAAGTTATGAGTTTGATGTATATAGTGGTATTTGGATAGTCCAAGAGGTGGTGACGCAATGATAGCACCATGGGCGCTACGGCGTAGAATGATGGCAACACTCGGTGGCGTTGACGTAGCTAACCTCTTGATTCAGGGTTCCTGTACATTTACCGATTATGGTGTTGTCACAATGGGGGATGGTAGCGATTATAGGTTGCTGGCTATTACACAGTCTGGCAATCTTGTGCTCTCTGACCCCGTGAACATTGAGGTTTGTGTCGTCGGCGGTGGCGCAAATGGTATACAATATGGTAGGCATTTTGGCGGTGCTGGTGGTTACTTAAAGAATCAAATCGTCGAAGCGTTTGAAGGCGGAGAAGTTGTTGTTGGCGCAGCACAAGGCATTTCGTCCATTAATAATGTAAGCGTCAATTCTGTATCTGGTCAAAATGGCGGTACAGGTGGTGGTGGTACAGAAATAAATAGCGGTGGTTCCGGCGATGGTTTATCCAAGTACCCATTTGGCGATGATTCTTATGAACTTTGGTCTGGTAAACCGCATTGTGCTGGCGGCGGTGGCGGTGGTGTTTCTAATGACTATGGCGATTTTTACGGAGGTTATGGTGGAACAAATGGTGGCAATGGCGGTTCACCTGGTTCTGGCTCAGATTCTGGTGGTATAGGTGGAACTTATGGCGGTGGTGCAGGTGGCCGAGGCTTTCCAGGTGGCACCGGCAGTAATGCTTCTTACTATGGTTCTGGCGGCGGTGGTGGTGGTGAGTATGGTTCAATACAACTTGCAGCTGGAGCCGGATATCAAGGTATAGTTTATATTCGTATTCCATTAGAACAAGAAAAGGCAGCATAAAGGAGAATAAAAGAAATGAAATATGCAGTAGTAAAGGATAATTTTGTGACCAATGTACTGGTCGCAGATGCAGCGCAGAAGAATGAACTCGAATCCTCATTAAATGCTGAACTCGTAGATGCGTCTCAATTTGGTCTACAAATAGGCGATATGCGTGTAGGTGATAATTGGACACGCAACCAAGATGGCGAACAGATTGTGCTGGACGAGAATGCCACGTATGATGAGTTGGTTGCCAAAATAGCAGAACTGGAGGCTCTACTCAATGACACGAAATGATTTGAACTCTCGTGTTGAAACGCTGAAATACAAAATAGAGTTAGATAAAAACAAGCTTGCGAAAATCAAGGCAGAGCTGATGGCAATGAGTGCCTCATCGACCCTTCCGCAATTAATTAAACTTCTCAATGCGCTACGCACTATCATGGAGGTAGTATGAAGAAAAAACAATATTATGGGTGTTTGGAGTCTACGCCCGACCCTCGTGACTATCACATACAGATAGTAGGGGCTGCGACATATCCAAAACAGTTTATGGTGACAGATGACCCGCCTGCATATAACCAAGGTCAGATAGGATCTTGTGTTATACAGGCGTTACGTGGAGCACCGCACGCGGCAACTGGCGTCGAAATGGGCACAAGCTTTGCCTATGGCTATTGGCGTAGTCATAAGCTCGTCGGGCTCTACGTTAATGAAGCGCTTGCTGGTTTCGTGCGGGACGGGTTCCCCCCGCGCTCGGTTGATAATGTCGACCTTGAAGTAGAGGAGGTTATAGATTACGCTCATCGTAATGCAGAGCGTATGCTCAAAGCCGCCGAACCGTACAAGGGTTGGACTTACGCTAAGATAAATACTATTGATGAGATTAAGGCTGTTGTATACGGGAGCCGTAATCATCGCGGTCAGCGTTGTTTCGTTGGCTTGCCGGTTGTAGACCAGATAAATGGCTGGTGGCGCACTACAGGTGGTCCTCAAATAGGCCGTCATGCACTGGCTATTGTCGGTTGGGACGATGATAAACAGGCTGTTATATTAAGGAATAGCTGGGGCGAACCTAAAGGTATGTTCCAAAATGGGACTTGTTACTTGTATTGCACATACGATGAAATACTTGCCAATACCAGAGAATTGTATGCGCTCATTCCTCCGGCTAAACCCGAACCCAAACCAGACGAGCCTGTCAAACCTAAGCCAGATGAACCCGTGAAACCTGAACCCGATGAACCCAAGGAGGATATTAAGGTTGTGCGCACGTTGCGCCTCACAGACCCGTATATGCGCGGAGACGATGTTAAGCACGCGCAGGAGAGGTTAATTGTACACGGCTACAATATCACCGCAGATGGCATTTTTGGCAAAAAAACATATAATGCTGTGCGCGAGTTTCAGGCAGCTAAGAAGTTGACCATAGATGGTATTGTCGGTAAAAATACTCTTGCCGCGCTGGACAAAGACCCTGCTGTCACTCCCCCTGCCCCTGTTATTGATGAGGAACTTAGGGCGGACCTTATTAGCTATCTGTACAAGCAACTTGGCAATATCTATTGCTGGGGCGGTAATGGCGAGGACGCTACTGATTATGCTATAGACATAATGGAGAATAGCTCTGCCAATAAGCGTCGTGCTAAGGCATTTCTGGCCAAGCAGAAAAAAGCTGGCGTTCAGAATATCAAAATGTATGATTGTTCTGGCTTGATATCCCGTTGGTTGCAAGACCACGGTATGGCTAAGAGCAAGTGTAATGGTAACCGTCTGTGGGCTATGAGCTCTAAGATTACCAAAACTGACTTGCAACCCTGTGATTTGCTGTTCCGTGGCACAAATTCTGACAAGAGCCATGTTGGCGTATATGTAGGAAACGGTATGGTAATTGAATCTAAGGGACGCGATGATGGCGTTGTGATACGGCCTATTGATGCTACCGCTGGTTATTGGAAGTATTTTGGGCGGCTGAAAATGAACTAAAGAAAGGTGGGCTGTATGGAATGGTGGGGATGGTGCGCCTCAATACTGGGCGCAGTTGTGCTCATATCTCAGGGTATTAAGGCTATCAAGGATATACTCGCACCTGCTATTAATGTGCAGAAGCGAGTAGAAACCCTTGAAGTGCAGCACGAACAGGATTCCGCACGCTTTAAGCGGCTGGAAGACAAGTTTGAGCAACAAGAATTGACCAATCAGGCCATTATGAATGGCTTGGTAGCTATTATTAACCACTCGATTGACGGCAACGGAATCGAAGGACTCAAGAAAGCAAGAGAAGAACTCTTGCACCATATAATTGAAAGGGGATAAAATAATGAACGAATTTTTTACTTGGACTATGCTCCTCACTTACTCTGGCGCTGCTCTGGCTACCTCTCTGGTAACTCAGTTCGTCAAGAATCTCGGTGTGCTCTCTAAGGTACATACCCAAATAGTAAGCTATGTCGTGGCCTTGCTGGTGCTGATAGCGGGCACCTTCTTTACTGGTGCGCTGACTATCGAGTCTGCCGCGCTGTGCGTACTGAACGCCGTTGTGGTGGCGTTTGCGTCTAACGGCGCATACGATGCTCTGGCGGGTGCGTCCAAGAGGGAAATGTCCATCAAGGATTGAGTGACGGTTCTGACTCATTAAAAATTGACCGAGTGCAAGTAGACGAGTGGCGGTTCCGACTCGTCGGTAAAATAAAAGCGTAACCGAGCAACGGGCGGGTGCTATATCCCGCCCCTATTATTACTATGAAAGACATCTATACAACAGATGCCGCTACATTTGAACGTTTGCAGGCGGAGCTGGAAGAGACTCCAGTGAGGTGCAATATTAAGATATCTAACAGTCTTGAACAAGGCAAAGCAAAGTTAGCGACATTTGTATTCAACAAAAAATAGGGAGCTCATTGGCCAATTTGACCAGCGGGTTCCCTATTTTTAGCTAATTATCGAGTTCCTTACTCTTTTGCTCAAGCGCTTGTAACCGCTCGTCTATGGCCCATATTCCACCTGTCGCGTCCACTTGATACTCTGGGATGTGTCGACGTGGTACTGACCGTAATCCAGCGAGTTTTAATAAATCCATCCAGTTGCCAGAAGGTGTGTATCTCCTTGCAACCGCTTGCCATTTGGAAACATCTTCACGTTTTTTGATGTTGTAATCGGGGCCAGATACTGGGTGTATGCGGTTATACTCATCGATAAAAGCTGCCAACGCAGAGTTGGTACGGGCAGGTGTGTAGTGCTCCAAACTACTTAACCACTGTAAAGCTGGCATCTTAAACCGGTTTCTTATCGTAGGTAAAGCGGGCAATTTGGAGTTGTACTTAAAGTCTTCCATGCGTGGGAATCTGCCTTGTGTGATGCAGAAATCCTCTATCGCATCATAACACGCCGCAGCACTCCAGTGCGTCATAGGCATATCCTCTAACATCTCGTTGAGCTTACAGGTAAGCTCAGGGTTATTACTTCCAATGTATTCAATGGCGCACAAAAGCGCTTCTCTTCTTGTCATTTTTATCTTTTCGACTTGGTACATCAGTGGGAACGGCATAAGTGGAAAATCTTACCTGTAAATTTATGTCAAAGTTATCGATTGCCTTTATAAGGCCTATACAGCCTACTTGGAACAGATCGTCCATCTGCTCCCCACGGCCGGAAAAACGCTGTATTATGCTGAGTACAAGCCTAAGGTTTGCGCCTATAAATCCCTCTCTTGCCGCGTTATCGCCCGCTTTTATTCGGCTAAGCAGCTCCCTGCTTTCACTCTGCGTGATCTTCGGCAGCTTGGACGTATCCAGTCCGCAGATCTCAACCTTGTTAAGCGCCATATGAGCACCCCCTCAAGAAACTTGATGCTCTTATGGTTGCCTTACAGAGTTGATGTTATTCCGCGATAAAAAGCCGTTAATGACAATTAAATGCGATGTCTTTTATTACCTCGCCTGCCAATATAAGCCCGGCTGTACCGGGGACGAAGGCTATGCTGCCCGGCGTTGAACGCCTACGAGGGTCTATATCCGCGGCGTTATCAAAGTGCGGCGTAAGAGGTTCTTCTTTTGAATATACCACCTTCAGCTTGGCTATGCCGCGCTTTTTTAGCTCCCGCCGCATTACGCGCGCAAGTGGGCAGACAGATGTTTTATATATGTCGGCCACTTCAAAACCAACAGCGTTAAGCTTATTACCCGCTCCCATGCAGCTTATTATCCTTGTGCCGGCGCGGCTTGCAAGCTCAATTATCAAAAGCTTTGACGATATAGTATCTATCGCGTCTATAACATAATCAAACTTGGCAAAGTCTATGATATCCTTATTGGATTCATCATAGAAACAATTCAGCGCCGTTATGCGGCAGCTTGGGTTTATATCCTTGGCGCGCGCAGCCATTACCTGTGCCTTTGGTAAGCCTACTGTTGAATCGAGTGCGATAAGTTGGCGGTTTATGTTGCTTTTTGCAACGATATCGCCATCTATAAGCGTGAGCGAGCCTACGCCGCTGCGTATAAGCGCTTCCGCGGCATATGAGCCAACGCCGCCAACGCCGAAAAGGACCACGTTGGCGTTATTCAGCCGCGTGAGTCCTTCGCTTCCAATCAAGGACTGAGTTCTAATAAATCTTTCTTCCATGAGCGACAGTATACTTTATGCCGGCCGCTTTAGCAATAGTTATAGTATTATAGGCTTGTTCTTTTTTGATGCTTTGCTATTCTTGGCGGGCGTTTTGCCCTTATATTTGATATATGTTGCCATACCGCCGCGGATATGGCGCTCGCTTTTGTTTTTATCCAGTATTGCGCGCACGCGCTCCGCCATGTCTGCATCTATGCCTTTTAAGCGAACCTGCATATCGTGATGAACAGTAGATTTGCTTATTCCGAATTTGCTTGCGGCGGCCCTTACTGTTGCTTCGTGTTCCACTATGTATTCCGCCACGTTCATAACGCGTTCCTCAATATATGCGTACATGTGATCCCCCTCAAATAAGCTTTGCTAAAGCTTATGAGGGCACAGTGCGCATAATGACCGAAGGGCCTAATATTTATTGTGCGCTATCGCCGCCGGCCATGCAGGCAGATGCTGCATATATATATGCGGCGCCCTTTACTTTAAGGGCTTTGGCGCATTCGTTCATTGTTGCGCCGGTGGTAAACACGTCGTCTATTATCAGTATTCGCTTATTCTTTACGCTGCCGCTTGCAGAAAATGCGTTCTTCATGTTTTCTGCGCGCTGAGACCTGTCCAGTTCACGTTGGCTTTTTGTGTCCTTTATTCGCACAGCAAGCGATTCGTCAAGCATAAGACCATACTTTTTGCAAAGTTCGCGGGCGATGAGCGCGCTTTGATTATAGCCGCGCTTTTTTAATTTGTTCGGGTGCAGCGGCATAGGCAGCACGGCGTCTATCTGCCAATCCTTTGGCAATTCTATCAGCGAAGCGAAGAAGCAGCACAGATAGCGCGCATCGTTATATTTATAGTTATGTACGGCTGCTGCGATATGCTCGGTGTAATGCACGGCACAATAGATATCGTCTACAAAACCGCTGCCGCCTATTATGCCGGCCGGCTGTATCAATGCCGCGCATTCGGCACAAAGCCCGTGTATATCGGTATGTGCCTCGCTGCCGCATATGGCGCAGGAGACATTTGGCGGATATATTGCGTCAAGTATCGTCTCTGTCAGTCGGCTCATGGCTGCTCCCGTTAAGTACAATGGTATCAAGTTCCATCAGCAGGCATTTAAGCGCGCTGTAACGGTGGCGAATTTGGTTGTTGTCCACCATGTCATATATGCATTTGCTGCTGCCAAGCATGAATACCTGCTCACGCGCCCGGGTTACGGCGGTATAGAGCAAATTACGCGTCATAAGCTGCGGTGCGCCGCCGGCGATGGGCATTATGACAACGGGATATTCGCTGCCCTGGCTTTTATGCACCGTTGAAGCATATGCAAGATTCAGTTCATCAAGCATTGAATAATCATAAGCTGCGGCGCGTTCATCATCGAACAAAACGGTAACTTCCTGTTCGGATAGATTTATCCGCTCTATCGTGCCAAGGTCTCCATTGAATATGCCCGTGCCTTCCTCGCCGGATTTTGCGCGTTTCCAAGGAATTTTATAATCGTTCTTTATCTGCATCACCTTGTCGCCTTCGCGCAGTATCATCTCTCCCTGCTTGCGCTCCTTTTTATAAGGTGAAGGCGGATTGAGCGCGGCCTGAAGCCGTGCGTTCAGGTTTATCGCGCCGAGCGCGCCTTTTTTCATGGGCACAAGCACCTGCGCGTCCTTGATGGGCTCTGCGGTCATAAGCTTATTTGTTTTGCCCGAGCACAGCGCAATAACGCGGCGTATTATCTGCTCCGCGCCGACTATTTCTTCAAACCGGAAATCGTCCGCATTCGCGAAAAGATTAGGCTGCTTGCCGTCATTTATACGGTGCGCGTTTTCAACTATCATGCCGCGCTCTGCTTGGCGGAATATATCAGTAAGCCGAATAACCGGCACAACGCCGCTGGCAATAACATCCCTCAATACATTGCCCGGCCCTACCGGCGGAAGCTGATCAGCATCGCCGACCATTATAAGGTGCGTCCCGCTCGGCGTGGCCCTGAGCAGCGAGCGCATTAGCAAAACATCCACCATGGACATTTCGTCAACTATTATAACATCCGTTAGCAGCGGATTATCTTCATCGTACAGGAATCTGTCGCCGGATGTGCCGTAGCCGAGCATGCGGTGTATGGTACGCGCTTCAGCACCAGTAGCTTCGCTCATGCGCTTTGCGGCGCGCCCCGTGGGCGCACAAAGCTGATAATCAAGCCCCATGCGCTCTATGAGGCGGATTATGAATTTGAGTATTGTGGTTTTACCTGTGCCGGGGCCGCCGGTTATGACCATTGCGCCGTTTTTCAGCGCCGTTTCAACGGCCTTTCTCTGCTGCGGCGCAAGCGGAATTTTAAGCTCCTTTTCAAGGGAGTTTATCTGCGCGTTTATGCCGAGCATAAGCTGCATGCCGTCGCGCGAAGCGATGCCCATAAGCCGCCGTGCGCATTCGCTTTCTGCGCTGTACATGCCGGGCAAGAATACGGCGTCCGTATTGTCTATCAGCTTATACAGCACGTTGCCCGAAATGATAAGCTCATCAAGCATCTCCTCGGCGGGAAGAGTATCAACATGCAGAAGCTGGCAGGCTACGCTTAAAAGCTTTTCCCGCGGAAGGAAAGTATGCCCCTCCTGCCGCGCCCATTGCAGCGTGTATTTAAGCCCGGCTTTGATGCGAAATGGCGAATCCGGTTCAAAGCCGGCCTTTACGGCCAATTTATCCGCCGTGATGAAGCCTATGCCTTCAATATCATCTATCAGTCTGTACGGGTTCTCTTTCAGCTTGGCTATGCACAGCGCGCCGTATGTGTTATAAAGCTTCATGCTCTGCGCAACGGTTATGCCAAATTCCTGCAGCGCAAGCATGACTTCGCGCATACCTTTTTGCATGGCGAACGACTCAGCTATTTTATTTGCCCTGAGGCGGCCTATGCCGGGTACTTCACGCAGACGCTCAGGCTCGTTTTCAAGTACGTTGAGCGTATCCATGCCGAATGTTGAAACAATGTCGCGCGCCGTGGCTTCGCCAACGCCTTTTATAAGCCCACTGCCAAGGTAGCTTATCAGTGCGCTCAGCGATGCCGGGGCAATGGTTTTGCTCCCCTTTGCCTTCAGCTGCGGGCCGTATGCGGGATGTTCAACCCAATCGCCTGTAAACTCCGCCCGTTCGCCAATGGTTATAAGCGGCAGCGGGCCGACTACTGTGCGTTCATCGCCATTGTCATCCGTAACTTCAATAACGCTGTATCCGTTTTCAGCGTTCCTGTATATTATGCTTTTTACTGTACCCTTCAGCGTATCCAAAGTAAAAGCCTCCCTCATGTGCCATGGTCATTCTATCATATATGGCGTTGTGAGGCAAAGCCTTTCTAAAAAGCACGTTAGACTTAGGCAATCTTTAGAAATATGATGCATAAGCATATGCATAAATGTTGTTTTGGAGGGTGCAATATGAAGATATTTGTTATCACGAAAAAGATGCTCATAATCGCGGCGGCGGTAATATTCGTTGTCGCGGCAGCTGTAATTATCGCGCTGTCGTTTTCCGATGGAGCCGTATCGCCAACGTCTGCCATGGCGCAGCTGGAGGAATATGAACTTGAGGTATTGGCAGGCAAGAAAAAAGAACTGCCCGTTTATAGCGTTGAGAGGAGCGACATGAAAATAGCCATAACCGTTGACGCGGCATGGGAGGACGATAAGACGCAGTTCATACTGGATACGTTTGATGAATACGGCGTAAAGGCAACGTTTTTCCTTTGCGGGTATTGGACGGATAAATATCCGGACGATGTGAAGATGATAGCCGAGCGGGGCCACGAAATAGGCAACCACAGCGCAACTCATCCGCATATGAACAGCATATCGAAAGAGCAGATGCGCAAGGAAACCGTTGAATACGACGACAAAATAGAAAAACTTGCCGGCAAACGCTGCAAGGTATTCCGCGCGCCTTTCGGCGAATATAACGACACCGTAATAACCACGATGCGCTCCCTTGGGTACGAGGTGATACAATGGGATATTGATACCATGGATACCATATGTAAAGGCGGATTTTGGGTAAATTATTTATGAGGGGCGGAGAGTTGGCGCTGAGCTAATACTTGTTTTTCTTTTTCGGCTCATTATGATACGAATTCTTTCCTCGTTTGCACTATTGCCTCATTTACCAACTCCCTATGACGTATTATAGCACAAAAATAAAACAAAAGGCAGAAGCTGTTACCCTTCTGCCTTTTGCCGTTGTTGTTATGTTGTTTTATTTACCCGTTAGGGCATGTCTTAATTATAGCACGGAAAACCGAATATGCAAGTTCAGATTTCTTTATATTACCTTATAATGCGAATTAGATGCAAACGTCAGCATTTAGCAGCATAAGCGGTGCGTCAGCTTAATCATCTTGCACCCATATCGCTGTGCACGAACTCAATTTCGGCTTATCCCTTGCTGCTCGTTTATGCCTTCTTTTTACGCTTAAAAGCAACAAACTTATCCCACGAAGGACCTAACCATACTTTGCCTAATAACGGCAAAAGCAGTATTAGGGCGGCTGCAATATAGCGGCCGCCCAAGCGTTTTCAATTATTACCGCATCCCGTTTTCATCTAAGTCCAGCCCTTTATTTCTGAGAAACTTGCGGTAACCTTCTGCTGTCATTGCGGTATCCTCATTGCTCGGATAGTAACAGCCGAACCAATATTGATACGCCGTAAGGAATCCCTGTTCGTTTACTTGCGCCATTGCTTTTTCCGCAAACTCCGTGCCATATTGCCTTATAAGTATTTTTTGCAGCTGTGCGCAGCGGGCGGCATTTGCAGCAAAATGCGGCTTTCCGCATTTTTCAATATGATGTGGATACAGCTTCTCCATGCTCATATCCTTATACGTTTCATGATGCACTATCACATCGTATGGATACTTGCGGGAGCGTTGACCGTTTGAGCGCGGATATCCGAGCGTCAGCATAAAAGCGGGTATCACATGCTCCGGTAAATTCAAAAGCTCCGATACTTCATCCGCATTATCTACAACATTTCCGTTATAGCAGCTGCGTAATCCCTCCGCTTCTGCCGCCAGCACAAGGGTTTGTGCGCTGATGGTAGCATCAATAATTCCTATCCAAAGCGTACATATTGCATAATCCTGTCCGTAGGGTGCGCCCTCATATTCGGCAATTCTGCGCATCCTGTGCCCATCTATGCAGAATACCAGATTGATAGGCGCATCGGCAATAAAGCGCTGATTCCGTGAAATGCGCGCAAGTGTGTCCTTTTTTTTCTGATCTGCAATCTCAATGATGGATATCCGTTGAAAACCGCCTGCGCTCGGTGCAGAACAGGCAGCCTCATATAGCCTGGCCATCACCTCTTGAGGAATCGGATCCGGTTTGAAAGACCGACAGGTGCGCCGGTCTTTCAATAGCTTATACAAATCAATTTGCTCAGCCATTTTCGTATCCTTTGGGCAGCGTTACGGATTTGAGTACATGCAGCCCGTTCCGGTATCCCATGGAAATTATATGCTCACAATAGCGTAAGCCGTTGCGGAGAGGCTCAATTACCATAATGGGGCAGTTGCGCGCCTGAAGCTTTTCACGGAGCAAATCTATCATGCAGTGCATGGCGGTGCAGCCCAAGCACACCGCACCTACGCGCTCGGTTTCATATAGTGTACAGCAGACATCTGCAACACGTTCTGCCAAAGCTTCAGGATTGCTTTGCAGCTCCAAAACGCCAAGTTCAACGGGGACGATTGCCGCTACGCGCTCGGAAACACCCAGCATTCTTGCTTTGCGTTCCTCGCTTAAAATCCCGAATTTATCCGTTGTAATTATGGCAACCCTTTCGGCAAGGGAGAGCGCAGTCATCATTGCCGGAACATAGCCGCCAAATACGGGGATGGACAGCACTTCCCGACATTCGTATACTCCCGGGTCATCAAAGCAATTTATGAATATGCCGTCAAACCCATCCCTTTCTGCCTGAATCGCTGACGCAATAATTTGGGGCTTATTAAATGCCGCATGCAAATCGCATTCCACGGATGGGAAGCCTTTTGCTATGTGCGCATAATCTATCTCGGTATCAGGACGTAGGCTCTCACGGAGATACTCGTCATTTGTCCGCATCCGATCAGGATTATTCACAACCGCGTCAATAATCTTAATCCTCATGTTATTTTCCCATCGGCCTCCAGTCTACATCGTATCCGAAGCTGCGCGGCCCGAAAAGTTCAAGTCCTTTTTCGGTAGTCCACTCCTTGGGTGCAGGCAGGACAATAACCGAAACAGATTCTCCCTCACGCGCATACGGGTTCAGCTGCGGCTCCTTAGCATCGTCATCAAATACGCAGATAAGGTCGGGTACAGTAATGTAATATTCGCCGTTCTTCCAAAGAATGATATTCTCATTCTGATACCATATCTTGTATTCATTTCCGGCAAACTCGCCGCTGCCGTCAATGATTGCGGTTCCTACGGTATAGCCATCCTCGGTTCCCCAGTCGTTCCTGCGAACCTTTCCGCGGAATGCCACGAAGCCATCGCCTGCCTTTGCAACGGCTTCCGCATAATCCTGACCAGCCGCCAGGGCGGAACGATAGGTATGTCCGATGTGCTGGGTATATGAAATTGCATCGCGGATTACGGACTTCTCGATTACTTCGGCAGTATTGACATGATCGCATACCGCAGTGGTATTCTGACTTACAACCGCAAAGGCACGCACAATAGCCTCTGCACGGTAGTCGTTCACAACATCCTTGACAATAAGGCTTTCGCCGAACTTATTCACGATCGACATGGGCGTGATGGGCACGTTGTGAAGATAGAAAGTAGAATGCTGTAGGCATGGGACTGAACGGCCGGCCGGATCGCCGTCCACTATAACCTTGTCGGCCATAGCTGCGCAGTAAAGTGCGCTTGCGGTGTTTCCTGCACCGATTTCTGTGGAAATGATGGCCTTGATCGGCTTGCCCAGATACTCTTCCATGCTTTCAAGTGCCTTAATGTGATAGGTATCCTCATACACCGGAATACCTTCATACTTTTTGCGTTCTTCCTCACTCAATGGTGATATTGCGCCGCAGGAGTAGGGGCAAACAATGATATCATCTGCATTAAGCTCATCAAAAGACACAAGCTTGAAGGTTTTACCTTTGCTGAGCGCAAGGTCGATGCACTCAATTCCACCAATAAGGCTTCCTCCGCCGCCAGTGCCCAGAATGGCGCCGCCGTAAAGAATATCCAAAAGGTCTTCTCTGTTTAAGATTTTCATAAATGCTCCTTTCTTGTTACGCTGCCATATGGCAGTAATAGTTTTTGCAATTTAGTGTGGTTAGGAAACAATAGCCTTCAAAAGCGCAGGCAATACCACCCGCGGGACAAATACCTGCTTACCTGATGCAGCCTGAATCATTTTACCAAGTTCTTCCGTGAACCCCATGCAATCCGTCATAAGTATATCTACGTCGCTATCGCGGAATGAAGCTGCAGCCGCCTCAATTTGTTCCCTTGTTTCATATGGTGATGCAGCGCGGATGCGCGGAGAAAACTCACTGTAATACGCCTCAGAAACTGCAATTTGCTCGGGCTTTGGCACAATGGCTCCCAGCCGCTTTACTCCCATCGCTCTTAACAGTGAGAAAAGAATTTTTTCCGGAACAAAAACGGGCATACGCATATCCGGAATGTCAAAATGACCGGTACAAAGTATCAATGCAGCAACAGATCCGCCCTTATCCGCCTCTATCAGGCGTTCGTTTACAAGGCGAATCGCATTATGCTCTGCAATGCGTACCTCTTTCCCCATGTGAAGCGAACTTACAATAAACATCTCGCTTCCTTTGGGGGCAAGCTTCTCAACGTCCGCCTCGCTCATTTCATCCAGAATGCCATGAATTTCCACGTCGCATACCGGTGAAAGCGTGCTAAGTATATCATGCATTTCTGATTCAACATAACTTTGCCCCATTGTGACAACTGTTACTTTTTTCCGCATATATTCTCTCCTTTCTTTTTGTTAAAATGAATGCAGGAAACGTAATGTGCATCATTCAGATAAATCGGCTCCGTAGTCCAGCTCTTGCATTCTTCGCATGCTTCCGCACAGCGGGTATGGAAAGCACAGCCTGAAGGTGGATTAATCGGACTCGGAATTGCACCTTCCAACGTAGTCAACTGATCCATACCCAACTTTTCAAATTGGGGTATGGCGTTAAACAGTGCCTTGGTATACGGGTGCTGCGGGTTGCGGAATACTTCGGCCGCAGGGCCGAACTCCGCAATTTTACCAAGATACATTACGGCAATCTTATTGGCCATTTGACTCACTACGCCAAGGTCATGCGAAATCAATATGTTCGTAAGCTGGAATTTTTCCTTCAGCTCACGAAGCAGTTCCAATATCTGCGCCTGAGAAAACACATCGATGGAGGATGTAGGTTCATCCAGCACCACGAGTTTAGGATTTGATGCGAGCGAACGGGCGATTGCGATGCGCTGTCGCTCTCCACCGGAGAATTCATGCGGGTATTTATGTGCATCATCACGATTGAGGCCTACCATCTCCAGCAACTGCACAACTCGCGCAAGGCGCTCCTGCCCATGCAGCTTTTCATATGCGTCCAACGGTTCGGCCACGATTTCTTTTACGAGCCAGCGCGGATTCAGGGACCAGTACGGATCTTGGAATACTATCTGCACGTTCTTCTTGAATGCATTTCGATTCTTATGTTCATCCGAAAATACATCCTTGCCGTCAAAATATACCTTCCCGTCCGTAGGATCATATAGATTTAAAATCGTGTTAACCAAAGTGGATTTACCGCATCCGCTTTCGCCGACAATGCCCAGTACCTCGCCTTTATTCAGGGTGAAGCTTACATCATCCACGGCTTTGAGGCTCAACTTCTTATTCTTTTTCTTAACATCAAAGTATTTTTTCAGATGCTCTACCACCAAGTAAAGCAATTAGCTTTTCTAACATTTCTGTTTTTGAAACGTAGTACTTATCCTCGTTTGTTTTATACATGGTATATCCACCAGCAACTCCTCTTGGAATGATTGATACTTCTTTTATGTCTTTTTGTGACTCTAAGAATCTGCTTACTACTGCATGTCCTGCCTCATGATAAGCTGTAAGTTTCTTGTCTTTATCTGACATAATTCTGCTATGCTTTTCTACACCAACTGTAACTTTCTTTAATGCATCATTTATATCTTTGCTTGTTATTGATTCTTCTTTATTTATTGTTGCAAGAATTGCAGCTTCATTAAGAATATTTTCAAGTTCTGCACCTGTAAATCCAGCTGTATCTCCGGCAATAGTCTTTAAATTTACATCATCAGCTAATTTTTTGTCTTTAGCATGAATCTTTAGGATTGCTTCCCTTCCATTCATGTCAGGAAGTGCTATATTGATTCTTCTGTCAAATCTTCCAGGTCTTAATAATGCTCTATCTAGCATTTCAGGTCTGTTTGTTGCTGCAAGTAGAATAACTGTATGTTCAGAATCAAATCCATCCATTTCAACAAGTAGTTGGTTAAGTGTCTGGTTGTTGTCTGTGTCTGCAGCTGTTCCTCCATCAGATCTCTTTGAACCTATTGCATCAATCTCATCTATAAATATGATTGAAGGAGACATTTTCTTTGCCTTCTCAAATAGTTTTCTTACTCTTGATGCTCCAAGTCCTGCAAACATTTCTGTAAATTCAGAACCACTCATAGATATAAATGGTACATCTGCCTCTCCTGCAATAGCCTTTGCAATCAATGTTTTTCCTGTACCAGGCTCTCCGCAAAGTAATACACCTCTTGGAATTTTAGCCCCCATTTTATAGAATTTCTCA
>ERZ780226.140-NODE-140-length-70051-cov-4.638994_pt1 | contig 70051 bp, 60 predicted proteins | sample MGYA00511165_ERZ780226 | MGnify/ENA primary metagenome ERZ780226 (study PRJEB29588, sample SAMEA2152373) | human gut metagenome | biome: human gut; feature: human-associated habitat; material: faeces | place: Denmark | collected 2008/2010 ...
AAGGCTTCCGAAGTATTAAAGGAAATTATCAGAGATACAGATATGATTAAGGCACCCAAAATCAACCCGTGCGCAGATGTTTTTTTGAAAACGGAGAATTTGCAGGTTACAGGTTCATTCAAGGTGCGCGGCTCATATTTCAAAATAAGCCAGCTTTCCGATGAGGAAAAAAGCAAGGGCGTTATCGCATGTTCGGCAGGCAACCACGCTCAAGGCGTTGCGCTTGCGGCAACAAAAAACGGAATAAAATCAACAATTTGCCTCCCCGACGGCGCTCCTATCAGCAAGGTTGAGGCAACAAAAAGATACGGCGCAAATGTTTGTCTCGTAAAGGGCGTTTATGACGATGCTTACAATAAGGCTATCGAGCTTCGCGACAAGGAGGGATACACATTTATCCATCCGTTCAATGACCCCGATGTTATCGCAGGTCAGGGCACAATCGGCCTTGAAATTTTAAGACAGCTTCCCGATGTTGATGTTGTTGTTGTTCCTATCGGCGGCGGCGGACTTATCTCCGGCGTTGCATACACAATCAAACAGCTTAAGCCGTCGTGTAAGGTTTACGGTGTTCAGGCTCAAGGCGCACCATCTATGGAGCACAGCGTGACAGACGGAAAAATTGAAACACTCAACGCTGTTAACACAATCGCAGACGGTATTGCTGTTAAAACACCGGGCGATTTAACATTTGAGCTTTGCCAAAAGTATGTTGACGGCATCGTTACCGTTTCGGATGATGAAATCGCACTTGCAATTCTCACACTTCTTGAGCAACAAAAACTTATCGCCGAGGGTGCAGGCGCAGTTCCGGTAGCGGCTGTTATGAACGGCAAGATTCCCGAGATTGACGGCAAAAAAGTTTGCTGTGTTGTTTCGGGCGGCAATATTGATGTTACAATCCTTTCGAGAGTTATCGAAAGAGGTCTTAAAATGGGCGGCAGAACGGCAGATATTGTTATCTCTCTTTCCGACCGACCCGGTCAGCTTTCGGGAGTAAGCCGCATTGTAGCGGAGCAGGGCGCAAATGTTGTCAGCGTTAATTACGATTCAACCGACCTTGATATGAACATTACCGACTGCTATCTTAAACTCGGCGTTGAAACAAGAAACTTTGAACATATCGTAACCGTTAAAAAGGCACTCACAGATGCCGGATTTAAGGTTTGCGAATAATAAAAGGAGATTTACTTATGGAATATGTAGCAACAAACAATGCACCCGGTGCAATCGGCCCTTATTCACAGGCTGTAAAGGCAAACGGATTCCTTTTCACCTCGGGCCAAATCGCTATCAACCCTGCAACAAACACGGTTGAGGCAAAAACAATCGAGGAGCAAACAACTCAGGTTTGCGAAAATCTCAAGGCAGTTGTCGAGGCAGCAGGCACTGCTATGGACAAGGTTGTAAAAACTGTTTGTTTCCTTGCCGATATTAATGATTTTGCAAAATTTAACGAGATTTACGGCAGATATTTCACATCAAAGCCGGCTCGTTCATGCGTTGCCGTAAAGGATTTGCCTAAGGGCGTTCTTTGCGAGGTTGAGGTTATCGCAGAGCTTTGATTAGGCTTTTATTTCCTCGGTTGGCGAATTGTTGACCGAGGAATTATTTTTTTGTGCCGATATTCCTTGACTTTATATTGATTATAATATAAAATTGTTTTATTAAGACAATCCTGTTTGGGAGGATTTAATTCAATGAAAAAATCTGTTAAAAAAATCATTTCGGTATTATTGTGCGTAGTGCTTATCGCTGCTTGTTTCGCAGGTTGCTCGTCATCGGACAATGAAAAATACAGCGATACCTCATTGATTATCGGCTATGTTCCCGATTCGTCACCGTTTATCACCGTTGATAAGGACGGCAAGGTCGGCGGTTTTGAGGCTGATGTTATCGAAAAAATATTCAAATCAATCAAGGGCGATTTCAAAAGCTATGTTTTTGAGGACATAACAAAAGTTAAAGGCTATGAAAGCGACCCTTATTCATATGAGCTTGAGCATTCCGGCGGATTTTTTGACTCAAAAGGCGAGGAATACAGCGCGGCATTGCTTGTCGGCGCGGTTTCAAAAAACCATGGCACGTTTAATGAGGATTATTCTTTCACAGAGCCGCTTATTACCGACAGGGTTATCGCGGTAACAGCTAAAAACAGTGCAGTCAAAACATATTCCGATTTGAGCATGAAAAATGTGGCGGTTTGCGGCAAAACGGCTCAAACGGCATTCGGTGAACAAAAGACAATTTCCGATTCGTGCAAAATCACAAATGTTGACAAAATCGACGACGCACTCAAAATGATTGAAAACGGCACGGCGGATGCTGTTATTACCGATGAATTTTTGTATATGCCAAGTGGCAGAACAAATGATTTCAAGGTTCTTGACGGCGAGATTGATACAATCGAATATGTAATCGCCTGTGCAAAATACAGCGGTTGGTATACAACAATCAACGAAGCAATCCGCGAGATTAAGAGCGAGGATTACGGCGACGGCGACGAGTTTACACCGATTGTTAAAAAGTATTTTAAATATAATGCGTCAAAGTTTGATTACAAAACAGAGGGCGACGCTTAATAATCAACAATGCCGGCAAATCCAACATTTGCCGGCTGTTTTGTTTGAAAAGCGAAATTTGATATAAACGGGATCGGTGAGTTATGAAAAACGAAAACAAACAGACAAACGATAATCTTATTATAGGCAGAAATGCCGTTATCGAACTTCTTAAAAGCGACAGAGAGGTTGAAAATGTTTTAATCGCAAAAGGCGAGCATGAGGGCTCGGTCAACCGAATCATTGCAATGTGCAAAGAAAAAAAGATTGTGATGAAAAATGTTGACCGCAAAAAACTTGATTTTATGTGCGCCGGTGCAAACCATCAGGGTGTTGCGGCAAATGTCCCGGCACACGAATATTCAACCGTTGACGATATTTTAAAAATCGCCGATGAGAGAGGTGAGCCGCCTTTTATCATCATTTGCGATGAAATTGAGGACAGCCACAATCTCGGTGCGATTATCAGAACTGCCGAGGCGTGCGGCGCTCACGGAATAATTATTCCGAAACGCAGAAATGTCGGACTTAATTTTATCGTTGCAAAAACCTCGTGCGGTGCGCTTGAATATATGCCGGTTGCGAGGGTGACAAACCTCGCCTCGACTATCGACGATTTGAAAAAGAAAAATATTTGGGTTTATGCCGCGGATATGGACGGTCAACGCTGGGACAAAACCGATTTCAGCGGCGGCGCGGCGCTTGTTGTCGGCAGTGAGGGCAACGGTGTCGGCAGACTCATCAAGGAAAAGTGCGATGTCACAGTCAGCTTGCCGATGCTCGGCAAGGTCAATTCCTTAAATGCCTCCGTTGCGGCAGGCATAATTATGTATGAAATTGCAAGACAGCGACTTGACAAATAATTTTGTGAGAGAATTTTATGAGCGAGAATTTATCTATCGACGAAATAATTAAACGCGCGGAAAAAATCAAAGCCGAGGCTGACAGACAGCTTGAGGCGGCATCAAAAACGCTTGATGAAAAGGCAAAAAACGCGATTGATGAGGTAACCGTTGACGAAGAAGAGGTTGCGCGAAAAATAGCCGAGGCAGCCGCCAAGCCGACAGCGGACGAGGATATAAAGAAATATGTTCCGCCAAAAAAACAGAAACCGTCGGTCGAAAAAACACAAGAGGTCAGCCTCCCGAAAAAACGCGGAAAATCAGAGGGCAGAATACAATTTGACACATCAAAAACAAAACCGATAGCGCTTGATGATGACAGCGATATGAAAATTGCCGACGATGATGTGAAAATTGTGCCGACAGTTAAAAAAAGTAAAAATCCTTTTGCGAAAAAGGAAAAGCAGTCACCCGATATTTCAAAAACACGCCGTGTTGCGTTTGTTTCAAATGCTCAAAAGGACGAGAAAACAGACCTTGAGGGCATACCCACCATCGTCGCTAAGGACAAGGTGTTTGACAATGAGCCGGAGTTCACGGGCGAGGAAATCGGCGTTCAAATCACATTTGACGGATTCGACGATAAAATCGAGTCTGTTCCGACAATCGACGAAGAGGTTGCCGAGCAGATTTTGGAGCAACGCCGTCAGGAAAAGGTCGGCAAGTTCCGCCTTTTCGGTCCCGATGAGACGGACAAAAACCTCGGCAATTCCGAAATCCCGGGAGGCGATTATGTCAGCAAGTCGGAAAGGGAGACTTTCATTCAAAGTCTGCTTGGCAAAAGGGCTGCCGTCAAATCAAAAATTATTGCCACCTCTGTTTTCGGTGCAATTCTTTTGTTTTTGACTCTTTTTATCAATTCGTCCGTGTTTCCGACATTCTTGTTGCCGCCCGGAAAGGCATATTTTATCACCTGTCTTGTTGTTTTTGCGGCAACGATTGCGGCAAACTTCAATGTTATTGTTCACGGCTTTAATTTCAAGCGCGGAATTAACAGCGATTTTCCGATTGCCGTTTCTGCGATTTTGATTGCGGCGCATATTGCGCTGATGATTGCGTTCGACGATATTTGGTACGAAAGCCATATGATGACCGGTGCGTTCGGCGCGCTTGCCCTGCTCGCCTCGCAGTGTGCAAAATACAAAATGCTTTCGCGAATTGTCGATGATTTTGAATTTGTTTCCGGCGACGGCGACAAATATACGGTTGAAAATATCACAAATAATGTCGATTCACAAATTATCGCGAGGGAGTTTATTCCTGCAGATTCGACAATTCAAACAAGTGTTAAAGCCGATCTCCCAACCAATTTTTTGGAAATCGAGTGCAAAAAAGAGCCTGCCGATAAAATCAGCGCAATTTTGTTCGGCGTGATGTTTTTGCTCAGCGGCGCACTGTTTGTTTATATGCTTGTTAAATATAATAAGGAGCTTGCGCTCAACACGGCGTTTACTGCGCTTTGCGTTTCGCTCCCCGCATCAACCGCATTTTTAACAAATCTTATGATAGGCGATGTTTCGTCTGCACTTGATATTTACGGCTCACGCGTTTGCGGATATGAGGGTGCGCTTATGGCAGACAATGCTGACGCTGTTGTTATGGAGGCTGCCGATTTGTTTGGAAAAGACAGTTGCGACATTCTCGGTATAAAAACATTTAACGGTGCAAAAGTTGATGATGCCATTATTCAGGCGGCGGCTGTTATGATTCAAACAAAAAGTCCGCTTGCCGATGTTTTTGACGATGTTATTATAGGCAAGCAGTCAATTTTGCCTACCGTCGAGGATATTACATATGAGGACAAAATGGGCACCTCGGCATGGATATACAAGCGCAAAGTGCTTGTCGGTAACAGAGATTTGCTTATCCGTCATGGCGTAAATGTCCCTAAGGAAAGCTACGAAAAACGATACACCGTTAAAAACAGAAAGGCGCTTTATCTTGCTGTGGGCGGCAAGGTTTGCGCAATGTTTGTTGTGTCATACAGTGCCGACGCAGATTTGAAACGCGAGCTTAAAAAGCTTGAAAAAAGCGGCGTTACAATCATTTTGAAAACGGGTGACCCGTATATTAATGAGGAAAGCGTGGCAAAGCTTTTCGATTTGCCCGAGGGATTTATTCGTGTTATGAATTATTCCGCCGCAAGGGTTTATGAAAAATATTCAAGCCTTGAGGTTGAAAAATCACCTGCATACATTGTTCACAACGGCACCGCCGTCGGCTTTGTTTCGGCAATGCACGGCGCAAAGGTTATGACCGGTACAAAAAGTCTGATTGCGTTTCTTGTCGCTTTCGGCAGTGTGATCGGCTTCGGCGCGGTTGCGATGCTTGCTTTTCTCGGCGCGTTCAGCCAAATAAGCATATCGTCGGTTATGATTTTTCAGGTCGTTTGGACGGCGTTTGTCGCCCTTGTAAGCAAATTTAAAAGTTATACAGTATAAAATTTTTGCTTGACAAAATAATTTTTTGGCGTTAAAATACGCATTATCGAGTAGCAAAAAAGCGTAAGTCCGGATAAGGACTTGCGCTTTTTTTGCTTTTATTTTACGGAGGTATTTTATGAAAGAAAATAACAAATTGTGGAGCAAGAATTTTGTATTAATTATAATCATTAATTTTCTTGTCTTTTTGAATCACTTGATGGTTTTGTCGGCATTTCCGCTTTTTATCACAAACAGCAAGGCGTTCGCCGAAATCGGCTCTGACACGATAGCAGGAGCATGTGCAACAGTGTTTTCGTTGATAGGCGTTGTATGCCGCCCGTTTGTCGGCATTATGCTTGACAGCGGAAAACGACGTTCGATTTTGATTGTCGGCTTGATTCTTATGGCGCTTATGCCTATGGGCTATCTTTTTGCAAGTGTACTGTTTGTTTCGATTGCGCTCGCAATTGTCTGTCGAATGGCTCACGGCGTTGCGCTTGCTCTTTCAAACACAACAACCTCAACAATCGCAACTGATGTCATTCCGAAAACGCGATTCGGAGAGGGAATGGGTATGTTCGGTATGGCAACGGCGCTTGCAACGGCAATTGCTCCGTCAATCGGTCAGCTTCTTATGAAAAAAGCGTCGCAGGTCGGCGGAAAGACAATATACGATTTTAAATATCTTTTCATCGTCGCAACAGTGATTATGGTTTTATCACTCGTACTTTTTTCTTTTTTAAAAATGCCTAAAATCAATGTCGAAAAAAAGCCGTTTTCGTTCAAAAATCTTATTGACAGGGATGCGCTCCCTGCGTCGCTCACAACGCTGATTTTTCTTATCACATACGGCTCGCTTGAGAATTTTACAATCAAATTTGCAATGGAGAGCGATGATATTTCAATTTCGGGCGGCGTTTATTTTGCTCTTATGGCAGTTATGCTCTTTTTAACAAGAATATCAATCGGCAAAATTTCCGACAAAAGGGGCGAGAGCATTTTTGTTTATTCCTGCAACGGTTCAATGTTTGTTGCGCTCATGCTCATCGCCTTTGTGCCGTGCAATGTTTCTTTTATTATATCCGCTCTGCTTTCCGGTTACGCTTTCGGCGGACTTGAACCTGCCCTTCAGGCAATGGCTGTCAGCATTGCGCCGCCGAACAAAAGAGGTGCCGCAAACTCCACATTTCTTTGCGCATATGATATAGGAATAGGTGTCGGCGGAGGACTTGCCGGATGGCTTATTGATGCGGTCGGATATAATCATATGTTTGCAATAATTGCGGCGGCAAATGTTTTGTCGGCTATAGTCTATGTTCTTATCGGCAGACATCATCCGTCATCAATCACATTTCGCCTTGAAAATGAGAGAAAAGGCAAATAATTTTTAATAATAAAAAATGCGACAAAGATTTTACACTTTGTCGCATTTTGGTCGTTATTTGTCCTTTTGCTCGGCTTTGATTTGCTCGGGCGTTTTGTTGTAAATAAAATCTATAAGTTTCGCTTTGTTTTTGTCAACATCAATCGAAATGACGCTTGCTCCGCTGATTTTGGCGTATTTCCAAGTACCCTCAAACGGCACTTTGTCCTGCACCATATCGGATTTGATACACTGCACAGCGGATATTGCAATCTTTTTTAACTCGGATTTTGTAAAGCTTGTTTCGATATACGGCGCGCTGTTGTAAGCCATTTTGTAAAGTGTTGTCGGGCTTGCACTTTTTGCACTTTTTATAATTGACTGAATAACCGTTCTCTGGCGCTTTGCACGCATAAAGTCGGTGTCGATTTTTCTTATTCTGCAATAAGCAAGTGCCTGTTCACCGGTGAGTTTGTATTTGCCTGCCTTGAGCTTGACATTACCGTATCTCTTCGGGTGGCTTGTTACCTCCTTGGCTTCCTTTTTGGTTACCTCAACCTCAACGCCGCCGATGCTGTCAACAAGCACCTTAAACATTTCAAAATCAGTTACAACATAGCCGTCAATATCAACGCCGAAATTGTATTCTATCGTGTCAACAACGCCGCTGTATCCGCCGTATGTGCATGCGGCGTTTAAGCGTTGCTTTTTGTCTCGGGAGGGGATATATACCCAGGTGTCGCGTAAAAACGAAACCGTTTTTATGCATTTGTTTTTTGTATCAACGCTTATAAGCATCATCGAGTCGGCACGGCTTGACTTCTTGTCCTGATTTGCTCTTGCGTCAACACCCAAAAGCAAAATGTTTTTAACTGCGTCGTCATGCTTTAATTCGGCGGAATTTACATATTTGTTTTCAACCTTTTGGTCATAATTGATTCTGCCGAGCGTTTTGTTGACCATTCCGACCGCTACGAGAGCAATAACAAGAATAATTGCGACAATTGCCGCAAAAATTGCACCTGCCTTGTTGATTTTGCGCTTTTTTGCGCGTTTCGGCGGTTTGCTTTTCGGAGCTTTGCCCCTTTGCGGTCGCGGTGCGCTTTGATTTTGCCTTGATTGTCTGCGCTCCGGCTCGCTGTTGTATGAATTGTAACTGTTATATTCATTTTGTGTTTGTCTGTCATATATCGGCGGTTGGGGCGGCCTTAAATCGCCGTAGCCGTTGCCGCTTTGTGTATTGTAGCCGTCTGTTCCGTAAGGGTAGGGATTGGTTTCATCGCCTTTTTGTTTCGAGTTAAAGTTCAAATCCACACTTGTGCCGTAATAATTTTCGTCTGTCGGAACGGTTCTGTCTCTTTTATCATTGTCGATTCTTCTGTTTGGGTTAAAACCCTCATTATCGAATCTCGGCATACAAATCACCTCGCATTGTTTGTATTTTAAACTGATTTTACAACATTAATTAAATCTTTTCAACAGTTTTGTAATAAATATTGATTTTGACGCGATTTTATTTTATTATATACTATGACGAGTTGCCCAGACGATTGCGCACATTGTGTGAGGAAAGTCCGAGCAGTACAGAGCAGAATAACGGCTAACGGCCGCCGAGGGTGACCTTAGGGAAAGTGCAACAGAGATATACCGCCCGTTTTTCGGGTAAGGGTGGAAAGGCGGGGTAAGAGCCCACCGAGTCGATGGAGACACCGACTGCCATGTAAACCCTATTCGCTGCAACACCGACAGAGGAGTTGGTTGCTCGCCACATAACCTCGAAGGGTGGCTTGAGCGTGTTGGCAACAATGCGTCGAGATAGATAATCGTTTAATACAGAACTCGGCTTACGGTCAACTCGTCATTTATTTTTATGCGAAAGGCTATGGACTTTTTATGCTCGTTAATATGCGCGATTTATTGGCGGATGCCGAAAAAGGCAATTATGCCGTCGGTTCGTTTTCGGTTGCAAATATGGAAATGGTGCTCGGTGCGGTGCAAGCCGCAGAGGAACTTAATGCGCCGATAATTCTCCAAATTGCGGAGGTCAGATTGAAGCAGTCACCGCTTGAAATCATCGGTCCTCTTATGGTTGCGGCGGCAAAAAGCGCAAAGGTGCCTGTTGCCGTTCACTTCGACCATGGCAAAACGCTTAAAAAAATCAATCAAGCACTTGAAATCGGATTTACTTCCGTTATGTTTGACGGCTCGCATCTTCCGCTCGACGAAAATATCGCAATGACAAACCGCGTTATCGAGTCGGCAAAGAAATACGACGCTGCAGTCGAGGCCGAAATCGGTTGTGTCGGCGGCAGTGAGGACGGCAGTGAGGATATTGCCATCAACTGCACAAAGCCCGAGGACGCCGTTAAATTTGAAAGCGAAACGGGTGTTGACGCTCTCGCCGTTGCAATCGGCAATGCTCATGGCAACTACAAGGCAACGCCTAAACTCCGCTTCGATATTCTCGAAACCGTTGACAAAATGACAAAAACTCCGCTTGTTCTTCACGGCGGCACCGGTATTTCGCCCGATGATTTTGTTCGTTGCTCAAAAACGGGCATCAAAAAAATTAATATTGCAACCGCAACATTCGACAGTGTTGAAAATTCCGTTCGCGATTGCTATAAAAACAAAAGCATTAAAGGCTATTATGATTTGCAGGCAGCCGAGGTTGATGGCGCTTATAACAATGTTAAACGCCACATTCTCATTTTCGGCACGCAAAACAAAGCTTGATATAAAAGGGGTATAATTTATGCAAAACTATGTAACATTCGATATGTCGAAACCGCTTGACTTTATTCCGATTGGCCGTGTGGCTATCGACTTCAACCCAACCGATATGTATATGCCGCTTTCAGAGTCGTCAAACTTTAATAAGTATGTAGGCGGCTCACCGGCTAATATTGCGGTCGGTCTTGCAAGACTCGGCTGTAAGGTCGGTTTTCAGGGCTGTGTCAGCAATGACCAATTCGGCGATTTTGTTGTTAATTATTTTGACAAAGAGGGTATTGACACCTCGAAAATCACAAGAGCAAAAAACGGCGAGTGCCTCGGCTTGACATTTACCGAAATCCTTTCAAAGGAAAGCTCGTCAATCTTGATGTATAGAGACAATGTTGCCGATTTTTGTATGGCACCCGAGGATATTCATGAGGATTATATCGCATCGGCAAAGGCAATTGTCATCAGCGGCACCGCGCTTGCGCAAAGCCCGTCGAGAGAGGCTTGTCTCAAAGCGATGATGCTTGCAAAGAAAAACAATACAAGAATTATTTTTGATATTGACTATCGTGAATATACTTGGAAGAGCAAGGACGAAATCGCTGTTTACTACAGCCTCGTTGCGCAAAATGCCGATATAATTATGGGCTCGCGCGAGGAGTTTGATTTGACAGAGGGTATTGTCGGCGTTAAGTCCTCCGACAAGGAGTCGGCAGAATATTGGCAGTCATTCGGCGCCGCAATCTGCGTTATAAAGCACGGCAAGGAAGGCTCAACCGCCTATACAAACGACGGCAAGTTCTACACAATCAAGCCGTTCCCGGCTGTTAAGCTCAAAGGATTCGGCGGCGGCGACGGATACGGCTCATCATTTCTTTACAGCCTCCTTCAGGGCAAGGATATTATCGACTGTCTCGAGTTTGGTTCGGCATCCGCATCAATCCTAATTTCGGCTCACTCATGCTCCGACGCAATGCCGTCGGCGGCTCAGGTTGAGGAGTTTATCAAAAAGAGCAAAGAGGAATACGGCGAAATGGTCGCAAGAGCATAATTCCAAAATATTTTAAAAAATAAAAACCGCAGAGCGTTGCAAAAATGCAGTGTGCTCTGCGGCTTTTGTCTTTGCCTTATTTGCCCTCTGTCGAAATTGATACAAGAATGCTGTTGAATTTTACAAGGGCGCTGTCAATAATTTTAAAAATGCTTTTCATAATCATACCGCCTTTCACATTTGTGTGTTTTCCTTTTAATAACAGTTTACCCGTTATTATATGAAATAACAATCGACTTTGCTTTACATTTTGACAGTTTTAGTCTTTTTCATCAATGCAACCTAAAGTTTACACCGTGTTTTTGAAAATTACATTAACAAAAACCTTAAATATTCTTAACTTTTAATAAAATGTGTGCATTAATTGTGAAGATTTGGTATAATCAAGATTATTAAATAAGAGAGAAAATTTTGAGCAGAGGTGATTTTGTGCCCGAAAAAAAGAAAATACTTGTTGCAGATGATGACGAATCCATTTGCAATTTGATAAAACTTGTTTTGGAGCAAAACGATTTTGCCGTCACAACGGTTAATGACGGCAAATCCGCATGCGAACTTGTTTCGGCAGACGACGGCTTTGATTTGATTATTCTCGATATAGTTATGCCGCTTATGTTCGGCACCGATGCGGCAAAGGAAATTCGCAGGCTCACCGACACGCCGATTATGTTTTTGACGGCGCGCTCGACAGACGATGACAAGGTTGGCGCATATGCATCGGGAGCAGACGATTATTTGGTAAAGCCGTTTTCAACGGTTGAACTTCAGCTTCGTGTCAATGCGCTTTTAAAGCGTGCACGCAAAAAGACACAGCGTGTAACATTTTTTGAAAGCGAAAAAACAGTTCAAATCGGCGAAAAACGGATTAAGCTCACCGACAGGGAATATCGCCTGTTTAAGCTTTTGTATGACAATAAGGGTGTCGTTATTGATATCAAAACGATTTTTGAAAGCGTTTGGGGCGACAAATATATGGTGTCAAGCAACAATACTGTTATGGTATTCGTTTTGAGTTTGCGCAAAAAGATTGAGGATGATTATACACACCCAAAACACATTATGACAGTGTGGGGCAGAGGCTACAAATATGTTGAAGACTAAACGAATGTCACTTAAACTGAAAACGGCGTTGTGCTTGTTGTTGGCAATGGTTGTCGGTGCAGGTGTCGGCGTCGGCGTTTATTTTGTCGGTAACGAATGTATCGAAAAATATTATATGACCCAAGAACTTGCCGATAAGCGTGAACAAAAATTTGTCGACAGCTTTGATGAATATGTTGAGGAAAACAATGTTAAATCGACCGATACCGAAAAAATTCACGAATGGTGCAAAAAGAAAAAGTTTGTTTATTTACAACTGTTTAAGGGCAAATCAATATCACTTGTTGTAAACGGAAATTATATATCCGAATATGATGACGGAGAATTATCAGATGACGCCGCAGGATATACAATGTTTCCGATTAAATTTGCCGACGGCAAATTTAACATTTCGGTTATTGAATACAGCGAGGAACTCCTTTATACAATTATAAATATTCTCAGCTTTTTCAGCGGAACAATAACAGTGTTCTTTATTGTACTTCACTATCACATATTGGTGCTCAAAAGAATATCAAAACTTTCTGCCGATGTTTCAAATATTGATGCAGAGGATGATGTCCTCGCTCCGGATAAAAATGATGAAATCGGCGATTTGTATGACTCAGTCGAGAAGATGCGTCGCTCAATGATTTACCATTATCAAAAGGAACGGCAAACGCTTGATGCAAACCGAGAGCTTATCACAAATATGTCGCATGACATAAGGACGCCGCTTACCTCTATTATCGGCTACAACGAGATTATGCTCAACACCGATGCATCAACACAGAATATGAAAAAATACGCCTCGTATTCACTTGACAAAGCAAATCAGCTTAAGGATATGAGCGACAAATTGTTTAAATATTTTCTTGTTTATGATTCCGATGATATTGCCGCAGACTTAAAATCGACCTCGGCAACGCTGCTTATTCAGCAAATTATCGGCGAACAGTCATTTTTGCTTCAACAGCAGGGCTTTGATGTTTCGTTTAAATGCGATATTGAAGACGAGCAAATCGACACAGACGCGGTGCTTTTAAAGCGTGTGTTTGACAATATTTTTTCAAATATTTCAAAATACGGTGATATGGCACAGCCTGTTAAAATTGATGTTTTGCGCGAAAAATCATTTATCAAAATTATGGTGATTGATTATATTTCAAAGGACGCGCCGAATGTCAAGGGCACGGGCATAGGGCTTAAAAGCTGTGAAAGCATTATGCGTTCTCTCGGTGGAAAATTTGAAACGGCTGTTCTTGACGATATGTTTGTTTCAACTATTATAATTTCATTATAAATAAAATTGCCTTGTTGCAAATTGTGCGGCAGGGCAATTTTTTTGCACCGATATTGATTAATTGCAGAAGTAATGGTATAATACCCTATATACCACAGTGTTTTAAGTATATTGTTTGGAGGAAATTATGAAGTTAGATACAATCTGTGTTCAGGGTACATACAAGCCGAAGAACGGCGAGCCGCGTGTTATCCCGATTATTCAAAGCACAACATATAAATATGATTCATCGGTTGAAATGGGCAACCTTTTTGATTTAAAGGAGAGCGGATATTTTTATTCACGCCTCCAAAATCCAACATGCGACAATGTTGCCGCAAAAATTGCCGCACTTGAGGGCGGCGTTGCAGGAATGCTCACCGGCTCGGGTCAGGCGGCAAATTTCTATGCCGTGTTCAATATTGCGCAGGCAGGCGACCATATTGTTTCGTCATCTGCTATTTACGGCGGCACATACAATCTTTTTAATGTCACGATGCGCAAGCTTGGTATTGATTTCACATTTGTTTCACCGCATGCCACAGAAGATGAAATTCAAGCGGCAATCAAGCCGAATACAAAAGCGATTTTCGGCGAAACAATTTCAAATCCAAGCCTTGATGTGCTCGATATAGAGGTGTTTGCAAAAGTTGCACACAAAAACGGTATTCCGCTCATCGTTGACAATACATTTGCAACGCCTATTAACTGTCGCGTTTTTGATTGGGGCGTTGATATTGTCACTCATTCAACAACAAAGTATATGGAGGGCCATGCCTCTACTATCGGCGGTGCAATCGTTGACAGCGGCAATTTTGATTGGACTCAAAACGACAAATTCCCCGGTCTTACGACTCCCGACGAAAGCTATCACGGCATAGTTTACACCGACACATTCGGTAAAGGTGCTTATATCACGAAGGCAACTGTTCAGCTTATGCGCGACCTCGGCTCCGTTCAGTCGCCTAACGATGCGTTTTTGCTCAATGTCGGACTTGAAAGTCTCCATCTTCGTATGCAAAGACATTGTGAAAATGCTCTTAAGGTTGCAAAATATTTGCAAAATCACCCAAAGGTCACTTGGGTTAAATGTGCAATGCTTGAAGATGACGCTCAGCACGCGCTTGCAAAAAAATATATGCCAAACGGCACCTGCGGCGTTGTATCATTCGGCATCAAGGGCGGCAGAGATGCGGCAACAACATTTATGGATTCGCTCAAACTTGCCGCAATCGTTACGCATGTTGCCGATGCAAGAACTTGTTGTTTGCACCCTGCGTCAACAACTCACCGTCAGCTCACCGACGAACAGCTTAAGGAGTGCGGCGTAAGTCCGGACCTTGTTAGATTTTCGTGCGGAATTGAGGCGGCTGAGGATATTATCGACGATATTGCTCAGGCACTCGACAAAATTTAGTTTTTGCATAGCAAAACCGACAGAAGACTTAATATCCTCTGTCGGTTTAGACTGTCGATAAAGACCCTGAACCACGCCAAAATACTAATTCAACCGTTTTATTTTATGCGATTTGATAAAGGTACGATTTATTCGTATCCATAAGGAATGAAAAGCGCCGCAAACATCGAGTTTACGGCGCTTTTGGCGTTTTTCGTTTTTTGCTCACAAGCGGTACCATCGTACAGCAAAGTTCGCAAGAAAACGAAATTCAGAATCTTTCTCAACAGCCTACGGAGTGTATTTAATTAAATGTTTTTCATATATGACAAATATTCCTTGATAACCGCGTTGTATTTTTTCGGCGGAATCGGCACCTCTGCCGCGGTGTCGGTTGTGAATTTGTGCGGCTCATATCCTGCCACATGGTTCATGTTTATCATAAAACTTTGGTGGCAGCGCAAAAAGTTTGGCGGCAGATTTTTTGCATATTCTTTTAAACTCGAATACATCACAATATCGTCCTTGCCGACAAGATGCAGTGTGATATTGTTGTTGAATGTTTCGATATAAACGATTTCCTGAAAATTGACAATGTGGTTTTTGTGCCCCGTTTTTACTATTGTCAAATTCGGGTCCTTTTTCGACGCGCCTTGCAGTGCTCTTTTAAGAGCTTTTGCAAGCGTTGCGTCATCCATTCGTGATTTTACGATGTAATAACAGCAGTTTGCTTCCGAAATGTTGTATGCGCTTTGCGGAAATGATGTCATAAATATAATTTGCGTGTGTGATGAGCGAATGTTTTCAATCGACCAATCCATTGAATTTGTATCGTTAACCATTATGTCGAGCAGTAAAATATCGGTGCGTTCGTTCTCGAGGTGCTTTTTCAAACTGCTTAAATTGTTAAAGGTTGAAATTTTGTGCTCTGCGTGAAAAATATTTTCCATACAGTGACGCACCTTGTATTCTGTAATTTCGATAAAATCTTTGTCATCGTCGCATATTGCAATGTTTACCATATTTCAAATTACCGCCTTGCGTTATTTGCCGCTTTAGTATATAATTATTATATCATAATATTATTATGTCGAAAAGCCGAAATACCACGCAAATATGGTCGATTACCCTGCTTATATTGTAAACTAAACTGTTTTTTAGTAAAATCTTTATAAGTAAGCGATAAGATTAAGGAGAGTAATATGAAATTCTGCTCAACATGCGGATATTATATAAGCATATTAATAGATCCGGGTTCGGGAGATCTTGACTGTGCAAAAGATATTCTTGCATGTTTCAGCTAATAAATAAAAAATAATTTTAAGGAGATAAAAAATATGAAAATTTGTCCTAATTGCCATGCAGCTGTTCAGGATGACGCAATGTTTTGCACCTCATGCGGTACACCGCTTGAGCAAAGCACAGCGCCGACAGAACCGCTTACAAGCAATCAACCGGAGCAACCGAACGGATTTTATCAGCCGTCATCTGCTCCTCAATCGGAGCCGTCACAGCCTCAATATCAGGCTCAATCCGTGCAACCGCAGACATCGCCACAATATAATGCGGCACCTACTATGGCTGCGCCGAAACACGAATTTTTCGAGGCTTACAAGCTCTATTGGAAAAACTATACCAACTTTACAGACAGAACAAGATGCAGTGACTATTGGTATGTTTTTCTTATGAACATTTTGATTTCAGGTGCTGCATCGCTGTTTACATTTATTCCGGTTTTGGGATATGTTATTTCGACGGGATGGGTCCTCGCAAACATTATCCCGGGTTTGGCTATAACGGTGAGAAGACTTAAAGACACCGGCAAGGATTGGCCGTATATTTTCTTTTCCCTTATTCCATTTGTAGGTCAAATTATCCTCATTGTTTTCTGTGCACAGGATAGTGAGATGGGTCCAAACCAATTCGGTCCTAGCCCTAAATACCCATACGCAGGCGGCACATATGCACCGCAACAGCCGCAGTACAATCCTACTCAACCGAATATGCAGAATGATTATGCACAAAATAATCAATATCCGCCGTATTCGCCGCAAAACTAATTGAATTATTAAGAGCAATCCTTGTAACATAGCTTATGTTTGTATGAGGATTGTTCTTTTTTCTTTCACCTATTGACAAAAAGCGAATATAGTGTTAATATATTTTCACAATTAAAAACAAACCGATGATGCGGAGATAAAAACAGGATACGAATTCACAGAGAGCCTCGTTGCTGGGAAGAGGTAATAAACGGCTTGTTAAATGGACCGCTGAGGGCGCAATGAAAGGCTTTGGCTAAGTATCTTGCGACGAGATGACCTGCGTGAGTGGTCGGAGATATGATGGTATCTTGCAGAGAGTATGGTTTACTACCGTAAATCAGGGTGGCACCGCGAATGTATTTTCGTCCCTGACAGTCTTTTTCAGACTGTCAGGGCTTTTTTTATTCTCTCAAGATTGAAAGGAGAAAATATGCAAATCAAACCAAGCAGAGAAGATGCAATCGAATTTGCAAAAAAATACAAAACAATTCCCTTGTCAACCGAAACGGTGATGAATTATACCCCTGTCGGAATAATCAAAAAAATCAAGGCGATTTCGTCGCACTGCTTTATGCTTGAGTCGGCAGACGATCAAAAAAATACCGGTCGCTACACCTTCATCGGCTTTGACCCAAAGGCGGAAATAAGCTGTAAGGATTACAATGTCAGCATTATTGACGAGTTCGGCTCAAAAAAGATAAACGACAATCCGAGGCAGTATATAAAAGCCGTGCTCGACAGTCACAAGGCGCCTCACCTCGACTATCTGCCGACTTTCAGCGGCGGACTTGTCGGATATTTCGGATATGATTATATCAAATACAGCGAGCCGGGTGTTAAGCTCGACGCAAAGGACGACGGCAATTTCAAAGATGTTGACCTTATGCTTTTTGACAAGGTTATCGCATTCGACCATTTGAGAGAAAAAATTATTCTTATCGTCAATTTTCAAACGGATAATTTTGAGCAAAACTATCAATCGGCTGTTAAACAGCTTGAAATAATGCTTAAAATAATCGAGCAGTCGCCGATAGTAGAGCCTGAGCTTCCGGTGCTCAAAAGCGAATTTGAGCCGCTGTTCAATGCCGAGCAGTATGCCGATATGGTCAACACCGCAAAGCATTATATTCGCGAGGGCGATATTTTCCAGGTTGTGCTTTCAAACAGAATGCAGGCAGAAATGGACGGCTCGCTTTTCAAACCATATGAAACATTGAGAAAACTCAATCCGTCGCCGTATATGTTTTATTTCTCGTCAAACGATATTGAGATTGCCGGCGCATCGCCCGAAACACTTGTTAAACTTCAGGACGGCAGACTTTACACATATCCGCTTGCAGGCACAAGACCGCGCGGCAAAACACCACAGGAGGACAACGAGCTTGAGGAAGACCTTTTGAAAGACGAAAAGGAGCTTGCCGAGCACAATATGCTTGTTGACCTCGGTAGAAACGATTTGGGCAAAATCAGCAAGTTCGGCACGGTCAAGGTGCAAAATTATCACAATGTATTAAAATTCAGCCATGTTATGCATATCGGCTCAACGGTTGTCGGCGAAATTCGCGATGACAAAACGGCACTTGACGCTGTAGACGCCGTTCTTCCGGCAGGCACACTTTCGGGCGCACCGAAAATTCGCGCAATGCAAATTATTAACGAGCTTGAAAACAATAAGCGCGGAATTTACGGCGGCGCAATCGGATATATAGATTTTACCGGAAATCTTGACACCTGCATTGCAATCAGAATTGCATACAAGAAAAAGGGCAATGTTTTCATTCGTTCGGGCGCAGGCATAGTTGCCGATTCCGACCCGGAAAAAGAGCACCGCGAGTGTATCAACAAGGCTCAGGCGGTTGTCAGCGCGATTATGCAGTCATCAAAGGAGGAAACAAAATGATTTTGTTAATTGATAATTACGACTCCTTTTCATACAATCTTTATCAGCTTATCGGTGAAATAAATTCCGATATTAAGGTTATCAGAAACGATGAAATGACGGTTGACGAGATTAAGGCGCTCGCACCCGAATATATAATTTTGTCGCCCGGTCCGAAGCGACCGGAGGACGCAGGCGTTTGCATAGATGTTGCAAAGGAGCTTGGCGACGAGTCAAAAATCCTCGGCGTTTGCTTGGGGCATCAGTCGATTTGCACGGCATACGGCGCAACGGTTACATACGCAAAACAGCTTATGCACGGCAAACAAAGCGTTTGCAAAATAGACAATACAGACACACTATTTAAGGGATTGCCCGATGAAATCAAGGTTGCACGCTATCATTCGCTTGCGGCAGACGATGCGACAATGCCCGAATGTCTAAAGGTTATCGCCAAAACGGATGACGGCGAAATAATGGCGGTTAAGCACAAAGAAAAAAATATCTGGGGCGTTCAGTTCCACCCGGAATCAATAATGACGCCCGACGGCAGAGCAATAATCAAAAATTTTTTAGGGGGCAGTACAAATGATTGAACAATTACTTAAAAAAGTTGCGGCAAAGCAGGATTTGACATATGACGAGGCAAAAACAGCGGTTGACGAAATTATGAGCGGCAATGTGTCGCAGGTTGTCACCTCCGCATTTTTGACCGCCCTTGCAATGAAAGGTGAAACAGATGACGAAATCGCAGGTGCGGCAGAGGGCATGCGCTCAAAGGCTGTTCCGTTTGAACTCGGATGCCACGCACTCGATGTTGTCGGCACAGGCGGCGACGGCTCAAACTCGTTTAACATTTCAACAACAGCAGGTCTTGTTGCTGCTGCAGCAGGCGTTACAATCGCTAAGCACGGAAACAGAGCGGCATCGTCAAAATCGGGCACTGCAGACTGCCTTGAGGCACTCGGTGTTAAAATCGACTGTGAGCCGGAGGTTATGAGAAAATCGCTTAAGGAAAACAAAATTGTTTTCTTCTTTGCGCAAAAATATCACAGCGCAATGCGTTTTGTAGGTCCTGTTCGTAAGGAAATCGGTATTCGCACCGTATTCAACATTCTCGGTCCTCTTACAAATCCGGGTCATGCCGACAGAATGCTCCTCGGTGTTTTCAGCGAGGAATATGTTGAAAAAATTGCAAAGGCTTTAATCAAGCTCGGCGTACACGACGCAATGGTTGTTTACGGCATGGATAAGCTTGACGAAATCAGCGCATGCGGCGAAACAAAGGTTGCCGAGGTGCGCGGAAACGATATTAAATACTACACAATCAAGCCCGAGGACTTCGGCTTTGAGAGAGTGCCTAAAGAGGCTTTGGCAGGCGGCACACCCGAGGAGAATGCCGAAATCACAAAGGCAATTCTTCGCGGCGAGGGCACATCTGCTCAAAAAACTGCCGTTGCACTCAATGCCGGCGCATGCATTTATGTTGACCGCGATGGAATTTCGCTCCAAGACGCAGTTAAGGAGGCACAGAGGGTTATGGCATCCGGCAAGGGTATGGATGTTCTCAACGGCTTTATCAAAACTACAAACGAGCAGTAAACGGCGGTAATTTTTATGGCTACAATTTTAAACACAATTGCACAGCATACGGCAGAAAGATACGAAAAAATTATTTCGCAAACGCCGCTGTCGGAGGTCAAGGTGCGTGCGCTTGCGATGACGAAGGGCGGATTTGAGTTTGAAAAGGCACTTGCCGCCGACGGAATTTCGTTTATTTGCGAGGTTAAAAAGGCGTCGCCGTCAAAAGGCGTGATTGCCGAGGATTTCCCATATCTCGAAATAGCAAGGGAATATGAGGCGGCAGGCGCGGCGGCTATATCGTGCCTGACCGAGCCGAAATGGTTTATGGGCAGCGACGAATATTTGAGAGAAATCGCAGGTGCGGTTTCAATTCCCGTTTTGCGAAAGGATTTCACCATTTGCGATTATCAGATATATGAGGCAAAAACGCTCGGCGCGTCGGCAGTTCTTTTGATTTGCGCACTGCTCGACACCGACACGATTCGTGAGTATATCAAAATTTGTGACACACTCGGAATGTCTGCTCTTGTTGAGGCGCACGATGAGGCGGAGGTCAATTCCGCACTTGCGGCAGGAGCTCGTATAATCGGCGTAAACAACAGAAATTTAAAGGATTTTTCGGTCAATGTGAACAATTCAAGTCGCTATCGCCAAATGATACCGAGCAATGTTTTGTTCGTTTCCGAAAGCGGAATAAAGACACACAAGGATATTGAAGTGTTGCAAAAAAATCACACAAATGCCGTTTTGATAGGCGAAACGCTTATGCGCAGTGATGATAAAAAGGCAACGCTTGAGGAATTGCTTTATGGCAAAAATTAAAATTTGCGGCTTGCGCCGAACGGAGGACATTGAGTATGTCAATGAGCTGAAGCCCGATTTTGTCGGTTTTATTCTATCCCCGGGCTTTCGACGCAGTATTGATTTTGACACGTTCAAATCGCTTCGCGGAAATTTAAGCGACGATATTTCGGCAATCGGCGTGTTTGTTAACGAGCCGCTTGAAAATATTGAAAAATTCACAGACTCGGGGCTGATTGATTTTGTTCAGCTCCACGGCGGCGAATCGCCGCAATATGCCGAGCAAATCACACTTCCGGTTATAAAGGCACTGAAACCGTGCGATTTTGATAAAATCAATGAATACAAGCATTGTGTCGATTATCTCCTCTTCGACAGCGGAACGGGCACAGGCAAGGCGTTTGATTGGCAAAAAATACCGAAAACGGATATGCCGTTTTTTCTTGCCGGCGGACTCACAACACAAAATATTCCTTTGGCGCTTGCAAAATACTCCCCGGATGTGGTAGACTTGTCATCATCGGTCGAAACAAACGGCGTTAAGGATTTTAATAAAATAAAAGAAGTAATCAATTTAGTTAGGAGCACAACTGATGAATAACGGACGATACGGAATTCACGGCGGACAATATATCCCCGAAACACTGATGCACGAAATACACAATCTTGAAAAAGCGTATGAGCATTATAAAAATGACCCCGAATTTAATGCCGAGCTTGACAAACTCTTTAAGGAATACGCAGGCAGACCGTCACTGCTTTATTATGCGGAAAATATGACAAAGGATTTGGGCGGTGCAAAAATTTATTTCAAGCGTGAGGATTTAAACCACACGGGCGCGCACAAAATCAACAATGTTCTCGGTCAGTGCCTTTTGGCAAAGAAAATGGGCAAAACCCGAGTTATTGCCGAAACAGGCGCAGGACAGCACGGTGTTGCAACGGCAACTGCGGCGGCTCTTATGGGGCTTGAATGCGAAATATTTATGGGCAAGGTTGATACCGAGCGCCAGGCGCTCAACTGTTACAGAATGGAGCTTTTGGGCGCAAAGGTTCACCCGGTTACAACCGGCACGATGACACTTAAAGACGCTGTTAACGATGCGTTTAAGGAGTGGACAACACGAATCGACGATACACTTTATGTTATCGGCTCTGTAATGGGCCCACACCCGTATCCTATGATGGTTCGCGATTTTCAATCCGTAATTTCAAAAGAGGCGAGAGAGCAGATTCTCGAAATCGAGGGCAAGCTCCCGACGGCTGTTATGGCTTGCGTAGGCGGCGGCTCAAATGCCATGGGTATGTTTTATAACTTTATTAATGACAAGGATGTTCGCCTTATCGGCTGTGAAGCGGCAGGCAGGGGTGTTGACACCGGCGAAACAGCCGCAACAATGGCGACCGGTTCACTCGGTGTTTTCCACGGAATGAAATCATATTTCTGCCAAAACGAATACGGTCAAATCGCACCTGTTTATTCAATTTCGGCAGGTCTTGATTATCCGGGCGTAGGTCCGGAGCATGCTTATCTCAAGGATATAGGCAGAGCCGAATATGTGCCTGTTACCGATGACGAGGCAGTTGCGGCATTTGAATATATTGCAAAAACAGAGGGCATTATTTGTGCCATTGAGTCTGCTCACGCCGTTGCGCATCTTATGAAAATTGCGCCGACAATGAGCAAGGACGATGTTATCATTTGCTGCCTTTCGGGCAGAGGCGACAAGGATGTTGCCGCAATCGCAAGATATAGGGGGATTGATTTACATGAGTAAAAAAATTGCAGACGCATTCAAAAACGGCAAGGCGTTCATCGGCTTTTTGACAGCCGGCGACCCCGACCTTGATACAACTAAAAGAATTATCAAAAAAGTGGCTCAGGCAGGCTGCGACCTTGTTGAAATCGGTATTCCGTTCTCAGACCCTATTGCCGAGGGCCCGGTTATTCAAAAAGCAAACATTCGTGCGCTTAAAAACAATGTCACAACCGACGATGTTTTTCAAATGGTTGACGAAATTAAGAATGATGTTGATATCCCTATGGTGTTTATGACATATCTCAATGTCCTTTTCAAGTACGGATATGACAGATTTTTGACACGCGCAAAGGAAGTAGGTATTTGCGGCGTTATTATCCCCGATTTGCCTTATGAGGAAAAGGGTGAACTTCAAAGCGTTGCGAAAAATTATGGTATTGAAGTGGTTTCACTCATCGCGCCTACAAGCGAGGAGAGAATCAAGATGATTGCCGCCGATGCCGAGGGATTTGTTTATGCCGTTTCATCACTCGGCGTAACGGGCGTGAGAAGCGAAATCAAAACAGACCTTGAATCAATCACCGCCGCTGTTAAAGAGGCTACCGATATTCCTGTTGCAATCGGCTTTGGCATCAGCACACCCGAGCAGGCAAAAAAATACGCCGCAGTTTCAGATGGCGTAATTGTAGGCTCGGCGATTGTAAAAATTATAGAGCAATACGGCAAAGATGCTCCCGACAAGGTTTATGACTATGTTAAATCAATTAAGGACGCTATAAGATAGCAGTCACCGGCCACAACATATATTGAAAAATAACAATCTTGTTACTTCTGTTGACAATATATAGTATAAAATGATAAAATATATTCAGTATTGACAATAGGGGGAACTTTATGAAAGGCAAAAAAATTGCAATAGCTGTTATTGCAATTGCCGCTGTTGTAATTGCCTCGCTTTTTGCAAGCGGCGCCGTCTCAACTAAAGGCAAGGGCGGTGAGGACGCAGTGAAAAGCACTGTCACCGAGCAAAGCGTTGACCACTCGCTTTTTTATCACACTTGGCAAACCGATTACAGCGGCGTTGACGATGATTTCAGGCAGTTTTATCCCTCTGCCGTTGCTTTTTCCGAAACAAAGGCAACGCTTGAGGCGGATAAAAAAGACTCGTCATCTTACATAATCGACGGTGATAAAATTACAATTACCGCAGGCAAGGAAAAAATAGTATATAATTTTGAAATCAATTCTACCGAGCTTAAACTCACAATTGTTTGTGTTTCCGACGGAGAGCAAACATATAACGCAGAGGATTTTTTGCCCACCGGCAAAACAGCGCCGACAGCCGTTTATTCAATTGCGAAATCACTTAAAACAAGCGGCGAATCGGAGTTTTCAAAATTATTTACACAATGATTAAACAAAATAAACCGCAATGCAAAGGCTTTATGCCACGCACTGCGGTTTTTGTTTTATTCAATATTCCGTTTTTCTGAACATATTGTTTATCTGATTGTACAGAGCAGGGAGGGAGTCGAGATTTCTGTCATTTTTGATTATATCCCTTGCGCATTCGCGGCACTGCTCAAGTGTTTCGGTGTTTTCAAGCAAATCGGCTATTCCCAAATTCGGCAAGCCGTGCTGCCTTTTTCCGAAAAAGTCACCCGGTCCGCGCACCTTCAGGTCATAGTCGGCGATTTTAAAGCCGTCGGCGTTGTTTTTCATAACCTGCAAGCGCTCTTTTGTGCTCTCACTTTTATTGTCCGATACAAGTATGCAGTATGACTGCGCTTTACCTCTGCCGACGCGCCCTCTCAATTGGTGCAACTGTGACAGACCGAATCTGTCTGCATTTTCAATCAGCATTATTGTTGCGTTAGGCACATCGACACCAACCTCGACAACGGTTGTCGACACAAGAATGTCAACATCGCCGCGCGCAAAGGCATTCATAACATTTTCTTTTTCTTTCGGCTTCATTTTACCGTGGAGCAAGCCGAGATTGTAGCCCTTAAAAACACCGTTTGAAAGATTTTCGGCGTATTCCGTCGCAGGGATAAGGTCATTTTCGCCCTCCTCGACAAGCGAGCATACAATGTACGCCTGATGTCCCTCGTCAATCGCCTTTTTGATGAATTTATATATTCTTTGGTGATATGCGGAGTTGACAACATCCGTGCGAATTGTCTGTCTGCCCGGCGGCAATTCGTCAAGTACGCTTATGTCGAGATCACCGTAAATGATTAAGCCGAGCGTTCTTGGTATCGGTGTGGCGCTCATAACAAGCATATGCGGGTCACTGCCCTTCATTGCAAGGCTCGCACGCTGTTCAACGCCGAATCGGTGTTGCTCGTCAGTTACAACGAGTGCAAGGCTTTTAAACTCAACATCATTTTGTATCAAAGCGTGCGTTCCGACGGCAAAATCAATCGTGCCGTCAATCAAACCTTGCTTTATTTCGCGCTTTTCCTTGGCTTTTGTTGAGCCGGTGAGGAGCGCGATTTTTATATCCGTGCCCTCAAAAAGCTTTGTCAGCGATTCAAAATGCTGTGCCGCAAGTATTTCCGTCGGCGCCATCATTGCTGCCTGAAATCCGTTTTTAACCGCCGTGTAAATAACTGCGGCGGCAACAGCCGTTTTGCCCGAGCCCACATCGCCCTGAATAAGCCTGTTCATCGAGCGTTCGCTTTTCATATCGGCAATGCAGTCGGCAATCGCTCTCGACTGTGCGCCGGTCGGTTTGAACGGCAGAGCAGTCAAGAATTGGTTTGTAAAATCGGTTTTGATTTTATAGTTGTTTGTTGTTTCTTTTTTGTCTTTGAGTTTCATCAGCCCGATTTGCAGAGTCAAAAGTTCCTCAAAAATCAACCTTTTTCGTGCAATTTCTATGTCTTCACGGCTGCCGGGAAAATGAATTTGCCTTATTGCGCTGTCAAGCGGACAAAGGTTGTATTTTTTCAGCACACTGTCGGGCAGTGTTTCCTCAACCTTGCCGATTTTTTCAAGCGCCGTCTTGACGGTTTTTGCTATCGCGCGCGAGTTCAGCTTGTCCGTTGCGGGATAAATCGGGTGTATGCCGGTTGCGCTTTGCGCCGGCTCAATCTGCGGCGAATTCATATTTGCCGCAGTAAAGCTTTTTTCAACCTTGCCGTATAAAACATAATCGTCAAATGTTCTCAGCGATTTTGCAAGGTATTTGTTGTTGAAAATCGTTACATGGATAACGGTTTCACCGTCGGTAAAATTGCATTTATAAAGTGTCAGCCCTTTTCGTATCATGGATTCCTTAACGGGCGTAATCATTGTCGCCTTTATAAATACGGGCGTGTCAATATCCGCCTCGATTACCGAAACGGTGTTGCTCCAATCCTCATATTTTCTCGGGTAGTAGTGAATTAAATCGTTTACGGTATTTATTCCGAGCTTGTTAAACAGTGCGGCTCTTTTTTCGCCGACGCCCTTGATATATTGAATGTTTAACTCGCTGTAATCCATTTATTCCACCGAAATGATATAATAATAAACCGGTTGACCGCCGTCAACAATGCTTATTTCAATGTCACTGCCGAATTTTTCGCCGAGCTTTTGCTCGACAGCTTGCGCGCCGTTTTCGTCGGCGCCCTCACCGAATATAATTGTGACAAGAGAGTGAACTGAGGTGTTAATCATGCTTTCGGCGGTTTCAAATGCAATTTGTTCCTTATCGTCGCCGATAAATTTGATTGCGCCGTTTGCCATTCCCATCATCTGACCCTGCTTGATTGACTTTCCGTCAACCTCGCTGTCGCGTGCGGCAAATGTTACCTGACCTGTTTCGACTGCTCCTGCCGCCTCGGTCATTGCCTCCTCGTTTGCCTGTGCGTTCTGTGTTTCGTCAAAGCTCAACATCGCCGAAATTCCCTGCGGAATTGTTTTTGTCTGCAAAACTATAACTGTTCTGTCTTTTGCAAGCGGAACTGCCTGTTGAGCCGCCATAATAATATTCTTATTGTTCGGCAAAACAAATACCGTTTTTGCCGGAGTTTGATTGATTGCGTTTAAAATATTGTCTGTTGACGGATTCATTGTCTGTCCGCCGCTTACTACAACATCTGCACCGAGGTCGGTAAACAAGTCCTGCAAGCCTTCGCCTGCGCAAACCGCAACAAAACCGTATTCATTTTCGGGCTCTACGATTTTTGCTTCGTCTGCTTTTTTGCCCTCTTCTGCATTTCTGTGCTGATAGCGCATATTGTCGATTTTGATATTGATAAGCTGACCGTATTTGAGAGCAGATTGAATTACATCGCCCGGGCAATTTGAGTGAACATGAACCTTGATAATATCGTTGTCATCAACAACCACAACGCAGTCACCGATTGATTCAAGATAAGCACGGAGTTTAAGCGGGTCCTTTTCTTTTGCACTTTTTTCCTTTTCAATCAAAAATTCACTGCAATAGCCAAATTTGATTTCCTCGTCAGCGGCTGCAACTGTGCTTTTGTTGCTTTGCTTTTCTTCCTTTTTCTCGTTGTCAATCGGCTGAACGATAGCGTTGTTTTCAAAAACGCTTTGTATTCCCTCAAAAATCAAAACAAGACCCTGACCGCCTGCGTCAACAACGCCGGCCTTTTTAAGTACGGGCAGTTGTTCCGGTGTTTTTGCAAGCGCCTGTTTTGCCGCCTGCAATGCCGCAAAGCAAACCTTAAGCGGCTCGTCCTGAATATCTGCGATTTCTTCGGCAGCCTCCGCAGCCTTGCGAATAACCGTTAAAATCGTGCCCTCGGTCGGCTTCATAACGGCTTTGTATGCCGCGTCGCATCCCATTCTGAATGCCTTTGCAACATCCTTTGAGCCTGCCTCGTCAAGACCTTTGAATGCCTTTGACATTCCTCTGAAAATAAGCGAAAGGATAACGCCGGAGTTTCCTCTTGCACCTCTCAAAAGCGCAGATGCCGTTCTTTTTGAAACTTCGCCGAGCGAACTGTCCTCCGGCATTGCGGCAATATCCGCCGCCGCAGCGTTTATTGTCATCGACATATTAGTGCCGGTGTCGCCGTCGGGAACCGGGAAAATGTTGAGCGCATCAACTGCCTGTCTGCTGTTTGAAATGTTGTTGGCGGCTGAAATAATGCCGTTTTTAAACATCAGTCCTGTTATCATATAATCAATGCCCTCCGATTAGTTAAGTTCGTCAACATGAACATTGACTTTTGACACATTGAGGTCGGTTGCCGACTCAACAATGTATCTAACTTTGTTTATAATGCTGTCTGTTATAGCGCTGATATTAACTCCGTATGATACTGCAATATGGAGGTCAACCACAAGCGAGCCGTTGATGCTTTTAACTATAACGCCTTGCGTGTGATTTTCGTTTTCAACCTTGCTTTTGATAACGGATTTAATGCTTTGATACGGGTTTGGGTTAACCATTCTTGTAACTCCGAAGCAGCTTTGAGCCGCATTTCCGACGAGGTTTGAGAAATAGTTGTTTGTTATTTCGATATACCCGTTTTGGTTTTCATATTTTATCATACAGGTTCCTCCTTAATTAAAGTACCAATCTTCTATGTTTGAAAAATAATTTGTGCCGTATCCCTGCATATCGCCATGAATGAGGCGCGAATAGCAAATCATACCTTGTCTGTAAACAAGCGGTATAAACGGCATTTCCTCCGAAAAGTCGATAACGAATTTTCCTATTTCACAATCGCCCTTCATATAGCTTTCGTATGATTTTGCTGTTTTTGATTTTGACAAATCAATTCCGTAGTGCGTTGTGCCCTTTTCGGAAAAGAATGTGTATAAATTCATATCTGCAGAAATCTTTGTTTCGCCTATATAAATATCAAAATTGTTTGCCGAAACCTTTGAGTTGAAGTTTTTGGCGTTTTCCGAGTCAATGCTGACGGAAAATCCCACCGCCTCAAGCTGCTGCTTTAAAAGCGTTGCAACCGATTGCTTTGCGGCGTTTTTGTTGACTAAAATCGACAGTTTCAATTGATTTGGGCTGTACCCGCTTTGGGCGATTGCCTGCTTTGCGCCTGCCGTGTCTGCCTTGGCGTCAAACACGGATGTTGCCTTGCCCATTTTTGACGATGGATTAAATACCGATGTCGCCGCTTTTGCGTAGCTTTGATAAGAGCTTTTAACAAATGTTTCTCTGCTTGCGGCAAGCGATATTGCCGTGCGTATATATTGATTTGATGTTATACCGCTTTTGTTGTTGACTCCGATATAAACAAGGTTGTTAAGCACAACCGATTTTTTGTTGCATTGAAGCCGCTTTTTGTTGCCCGATGAAAGATCGCGAAACGCATAGCTTATATTGCCGATATTAACTGCGTTTTCGATTGATTCCTCCGCGGTTACATTGATAAGAAGGATTTTTACTATATGCGGCTTAAAGTTTTGGTGTTGCTTGTTTACCTCGAGATAAACTTCACCGCCGCCCTCGGCAAATTTGTATCTGCCCGAGCCGATGGTGTAGCCGTTTTTGTCTGTTTTGCCGTTTGATATTGCAAATGTCAGCAGATTCTGCGCATTCGGATTTTCGTATTTCAGGCTGAATTTTACCTCTGTTGCGCTTTGTTCGCTTGCCGATGAAATACAATCAAGACTGTTTTTCCAATGCGGCGAGCTTTTTGCCTGATTAAACGAGTACACAACGCTTGACGCCGTGAGGTCGCTTCCGTCCGAGAACTTAAGACCGCTCGGAATTGTTGCCACAAGCGTTTTGCTGTTTGTGTACGCATAGCTTGTCGCAACTGATGGCTGAACATCGTAGTTTTCGTCAACGGTGAAAAGCGAGTCAAAAACAAGCTCCTGCAATATTTGGTTGTTGAGCGTTTCGGATTTATATGGGTTGAGCGAGTCGGATTGAGAATAGCTCAACTTAAAATTGGTGCTGTCCTCAACAAATTTTGTCGAGCTTTGCGTCACAAGTTTGTGCTCGCTCGCATTTTTATTAACGGCGGAGCAGGATGAAAAAACACTCACAATCAAAACTGCCGCCGTGATGATGCACAAGAGCCTTTTATTCATTTTCTGAACCTTTCTGTATGCACGGCCTTGCCGCTTTTGTTGTCGATTTCAAAAAAACAACCCTCAAGCGTGCACGGACCGTCCTCATTCGTAAATCTGACCGGCAAATTAGTCCTCATTTTTTTTATTGCCGCGTCGGGCGCTACACCCAAAACGGAATAGTACGGACCGGTCATTCCCAAATCGGTGATATATCCCGTGCCGCCGGGCAAAATTTGATTGTCAGATGTCTGCACATGCGTGTGAGTGCCGAAAAGCGCCGATATTCTGCCGTCGGCATAAAATCCCATTCCGCGCTTTTCACTTGTCGCCTCTGCGTGAAAATCAACAAGAATGATGTTTATTCCGTCATCATTTAGCTTTTTGATTTCCTCGTCAATCGTGTCAAACGGATTTTTGTTGTTGTCAAGAAAAATCGTGCCCTGAAGATTGATTACACCGACACGGCAATATCCCTTGTCAACAATCGCAACGCCCCTGCCCGGAGCGGAGGAGTGAAAGTTTGCCGGGCGGATTATAAACTCGTTTTCGTCAAGATAATCATAAATTTCCTGCCGACGGAGCGCGTGATTTCCGAGCGTTATTACATCAACGCCGCTGTCAAAAATATATTTTGCGCTTTGCGGCAATATTCCGTTGCCGACAGCCGAGTTTTCGCCGTTGGCGATTACAATGTCCGCGCCGTATTCCTTTTTGAGCGCAGGCAGTTTTTGCCTTAAATATTCGCAACCTTGTTTTGAAACAATGTCGCCTATTGCTAAAATTTTCATATTCAACCGATTTCTATATCTATATTAGAACTATTATACATTAATTTTAAAATAAATACAACCGATGATTAAATAATTTACGATGTGTTAAAATTTAATAAGTCAATATCACTTTCGCTTGCAAAAAATGCTGTTGTATGATAGTATATTTAGGTAGCCGAAACTAACTGCACCAAACGCGGTTTAATTTGGTTTGGAGTCCTATGTTTTATTGGAGGATAACTTAATGCACGAAATGCACGAATCAGGCGAGATGTATCTCGAAACCATATATGTATTAAATAAAAAAAGCCCCGAGGTGAGGTCGGTCGATGTTGCCGAATATATGGGCTTTTCAAAGCCGAGCGTCAGCAGGGGAGTCGGCATTTTGAAACAGGGTGGCTATCTCACTGTTGATGCAAACGGCTTTTTGGAGTTGACCGATGCAGGCACCGAGGTTGCCAAAAAGATTTATGAAAGGCATACAGTGCTCACCGAAATGCTTGTTAAAATGGGCGTCAGCGAGGAAACTGCGGCTCAGGACGCATGCAAAATCGAGCATGTCATTTCAGACGAAACGCTTGGCTGCATCAAAAAAACTCTCGGCAAATAATCACAGCATATATTTAAAGCGCAATTCTGCAAATAACAGAATTGCGCTTTTTGTGTGATATTTATATAAATCATAGTAAAACAAAACCACGCAGTGCGAGCACTGCGTGGTTTATTATTGCTTTGAAATTATTTCTCAGCGTATTTGTCGTCGCCGTTCCAGCTATACATAGCACGGATGCCTTCGCCGACTTTTTCAAGCTGATGGTTAGCTTCAATGGCTCTCTTAGCCTTGAAGTGTGCCCAGCCGTTGTTAGCCTCTGTGATGAACTTAGAAGCGAATGTACCGTCTTGAATTTCTTCAAGAATCTTCTTCATTTCCTTCTTTGTATCATCGGTAACAAGTCTCTTACCTGTCTCGTAATCACCGAACTCTGCAGTGTTGGAGATTGAATATCTCATTTCCTTGAAGCCGCCTGCATAGATAAGGTCAACGATAAGCTTCATTTCGTGAATGCACTCGAAATAAGCGTTTCTCGGGTCATAACCTGCCTCAACAAGTGTTTCAAAACCTGCCTTCATAAGAGCTGTTACGCCGCCGCAAAGAACAGCTTGCTCACCGAAGAGGTCTGTTTCTGTTTCGCACTTGAATGTTGTTTCAAGAAGAGCTGCACGAGCGCCGCCGATGCCTGCGCCGTAAGCAAGAGCGATGTCTTGGCAGTGACCTGAAGCGTCTTGATATACAGCAACAAGACAAGGTGTGCCTTTGCCCTCTTTGTACTCTGAACGAACTGTGTGGCCCGGAGCCTTAGGAGCGATCATGAATACATCAACATTTGATGGGGGAACGATTTGTTTGAAGTGAATGTTAAAGCCGTGTGCAAATGCAAGTGCCTTGCCTTCTGTGAGGTTCGGCTCGATGTCGTTCTTATAAATTGCAGCTTGCTTCTCATCAGGAGTAAGAACCATGATGATGTCGGCAGCCTTAACTGCCTCTGCCGTTGTCATAACCTTTAAGCCGAGGTTTTCAACCTTGCTCCAAGATTTTGAGCCTTCATAAAGACCTACTACTACATCAACGCCGCTTTCGTGAAGATTGAGAGCATGTGCGTGACCCTGTGAACCAAAGCCGATGATAGCAACTGTTTTGCCGTCAAGAACGCTGAGGTTACAATCTGATTCATAGAAAATTTTAGCTTCTGCCATTTCTATATACCTCCGAAATGATATTTATTGATTTTTGCAAGCCGCCGCGTTGTCCGATGACTTGCTGAATTTGTTTACAATTGACATTATATAGCGCAAGTTGTCCTATGTCAATAGCAAATTTGAAATTTTTGATTTTTTATAATCCTTCCATTGCGTGAATTATGTGCAAACGCATTGCAGTGCGTGCGCCGTCGGCGTTCCTTTGCTTCAAAAAATTCATAATCAGCCTGTCATCGTTCAGGTTGTCTTTATTGACTGCCTGATTCTTTTGCATAACGATTACGCCCTTTTTGATTGCGTTGAAAATAACCGGCATAAATTGCTTTACAAATGAATTGTGAGTGGCGTTTGCGATGCTTTCGTGGAACTTCTGCTCCTCGTATGTTCTGTCCTCGCCGCTGAGTATCTTTTTTTCAATCGCTTCGCCGTATTTGCATATGGTTTCAATCTCATCGTCGGTTGCTCTCAAAGCCGCATAATAAGCGCAATCCGGCTCAAACATAAGCCTCATTTCAAACAGGTCGTCAAGTCCGGATGATATTTCGGCAATATCGCTCGACTCGATGATTGTGTTTGCGGTAACAAAGGTGCCTTTGCCGCGTTTTATTTCAAGCATTCCGCTTGCGGTCAGTGTCCTTATTGCCTCGCGCAGGGTTGAACGGCTCACACCGAGCTGCGACGCAAAATCGTTTTCGTTCGGTAGCTTGTCGCCGACCGAAAAATCGCCGCCCTCGATCATTGATTTTATTTTTTGTGCCGTGCTGTCGGCAAGCATACTCTTTTTTGCCATTGTTTCGCCTTTCGAGTTGAAAATAATCTTTTGCTTTTCTTGTTAAATATCATATCACAACAAGCAAGCAATGTCAATGAGTTGTCAGACATCTTACAACATATTGATGATTTTATCTGTTTCACGAAGCTTTATATTGTGCATATTAATCAAATTTTGCCTATCAACTTGTAAAATGGTATAAAATGTTATAAAATTAAAGCATAATAAATAAGGAAAGTATATGTATTATGAAAAAAGCAACGAAAATTAAATATTATATCGAATCGTTATGTATCTATGATTTTAAGCAGGACAACGTTATAAATGCACTGCTCAATTTGTTAAATTCGCTCGACAGCGATGAGGTGCTCGAAAAGCAGGCGGAGTTTTTCAACACTCTTTCTACTCACGAGTCGCTTAAACATTATGTTTCAAAGCTTATTTTGACTGCTGACAATGTTTTTACAAAAACAGCCGCCGCAGGTGACGCCGACAAGCTTGAAAAAAGTATTATCGAAGGTGTTCAAAGCGATTTGAAAAAACTTGAGGATATTGCGTCAATCACACCCGAGGATATTCTCTCCGCCGTGGGTGACAGCGATATTCGCGAGGTTTTGTGGACAATGCCACGCTGGGCAACCGGCACCGCAATGCTGCCGCTCACTCACGATTGGGCGGAGCAGGTTGAGCAACTTGTTTCATTTCACAAATCCAACGGCTACGGTATGTATGCAAAATATGCCGCATTCTCGTGGAGAGACCAAAAACTTTCGCCGATTACAACGCTTGACCCGATTAAACTTACCGATTTAAAAAATTACGAAAAGCAGAGAAAGCAGGTACTCGACAACACGATTGCGTTCATTGACGGCTATCCGTCAAACAATGTTTTGCTTTACGGCGACAGAGGCACCGGCAAAAGTTCAACCATTCACGCGATTTTGAACGAATACAGAAACAGCGGACTCAGAATGATTGAAATTTCAAAGGGCGATATTAATGACCTTACCGTTATCAGAGAACTTATTGGCGACAGCCCGATGAAATTTATTATATACATTGACGATTTAAGCTTTGATTCGCACGATGATTCGTTTGGAGAACTTAAGGCGGCGCTTGAAGGCTCGCTTTCGGGCAGACAAAGCAATACTATTATATATGCAACCTCAAACCGCAGGCATTTAATCAAAGAGAATTTCTCCGACAGAGAAAACGATGTCAACAGAAGCGACACATTGCAGGAAGAACTTTCGCTCTCTGACAGATTCGGCTTGTCTGTAACATTTATGAATCCCGACAAAAAGGATTATCTCGACATTGCCGAAAAAATCGCTGTTGACAGAGGGCTTGATGTTGATATGGACAGATTCCTTGAGGCGGCAGACCAATGGGCAAGGCGCCGCGGCGGCAGATCGCCGAGATGCGCAAAGCAGTTTATTGATTATGTCGATGGCTGTATAAAAAGAGGAATTGAATGGTAAAAAAATAAACAATTTCTATTAACCGAATGTTCAAAATTTTAAAATTTTGTTTACCCAAAATACAAATTATGAACAAAAACAAATGGTAATATGCTATCAATGGCAAAGGTCATTGAGAAAGGACGAAACTATGGCTAATAAAATTCTTGTAGTGGATGACGACCTTAACATCTGTGAGCTTTTAAAGCTTTATCTTGAAAACGAGGGCTACACTGTTTTCACTGCAAACGACGGACAAGAGGCTGTTAATACATTTCAGGCAAAATCGCCCGATTTGGTTTTGCTTGACATCATGCTTCCGAAAATGGACGGATGGCAGGTTTGCCGTGAAATCAGGAAAACCTCCTCGGCTCCGATTATTATGCTCACCGCAAAGGGCGAAACATTTGACAAGGTGCTTGGCCTTGAACTCGGCGCAGACGACTATGTGGTTAAGCCGTTTGACGCAAAAGAGGTTATGGCGCGTGTTAAGGCTGTTCTCAGAAGAACAAAGGGCGACGCCGAAAATCAGGACAATCAAAAGAAAATCGTTGTATATGATAATCTTGAAATCAATATCACAAATTACGAAATGAAGGTAAAGGGCGTTCCCGTTGACACGCCGCCGAAAGAACTCGAACTTATCTATCATTTTGCGTCAAATCCGAACAGGGTTTACACCCGTGACCAGCTTCTTGACGAGGTTTGGGGATTTGATTACTACGGCGACTCAAGAACAGTTGATGTTCATGTCAAAAGACTCCGTGAAAAACTCGAGGGTGTTTCGGACAAATGGGCACTTAAAACCGTTTGGGGCGTAGGTTATAAGTTTGAAACCAAGGAATAAGCAAAGGAAAAATTCAATGACTGCACCTAAAAAAACGAAAGCAAGGCGTCAGAACATATTTTTCAAATATTTCGTGATGTTTTCGTGCATTTTCCTTGTCATATTTATGGCGCTGGGCACAACGCTCATCCTGCTTGTCAACACTTATTCACTCAATGAAAAAACACAGCTGCTTGAAGAAAACACAAAAAGCATTGCAAACAATATTTCCTCAACGCTGATTGTAAACAATATGAACAGTCGCTATTCATCGGAAAAGGCGGCTGTTTGCGAGTCGATGAAGTTTGTTTCAAACTGTATCGACGCCGATATTTTTGTTTGCGACACCGGCGGTCAGGTTATCCTCTGCAAGGAGCAAACGGGCTTGCCCGGTTACTATTCGCAAACGATGACATGCCGCAAGCACAGCCGCTACCAAATCGGTGACAGCCTTATTCAAAGTGTTTATGAAAACAAAAGCGCTGTCACGCGAACAGTGATAAACGGCGAGCAGTGCTATGTTGTGGGCACGGCGATAACTGCCCCGTCATATGACGAAAGCGGTGGAAGTTCAACGCGCATTATCGGCTCTGTTTTTGCGATAGTTGCGGCAGGCACAACCGATCTTGTTCACAATGTTATCAAAACATTTTTCCTCGCAAGTCTTATTTGTCTTATCGTAGGCTTTGCGGCAATGTGGATTTTGACAAGGCAAATGGTTAAGCCTCTTCAACAAATGAGTGCGGCGGCAAAAAGATTTGCCGTAGGCGATTTCTCATACAGGGTTAAGGTCCATGGAAACGATGAGTTGAGCGACCTCGCCAACGCGTTTAACGATATGGCAAACGCGCTTGACAAACTTGAAAACTCGCGCCGTTCGTTTGTTGCAAATGTTTCTCACGAATTAAAAACGCCTATGACATCAATTGCTGGCTTTATCGACGGCATACTCGACGGTACAATTCCAAAATCAAAGCAGGATTATTATTTAAAAATCGTAAGCGACGAAGTAAGACGACTTTCGCGCCTTGTTGTTGCTATGCTTAATATGAGCAAGATTGAATCCGGCGATTTTGAAATGAAGCCGAAAAATTATAACATATCAGACCAAATTATCCATATCCTGCTCACCTTTGAGCAAAAGATAGAAAAGAAAAATATCGAAATCAGAGGGCTTGAAAATCTCGAGCCGCACAAGGTGCATGCAGATACGGATATGATTTATCAGGTTATTTACAACCTGTTTGACAACGCCGTTAAATTCACAAACGAAAACGGCTATATCGAGGTTAATGTCACCGAGCACAACGCTTATGTTGAGATAAGCATCAAAAACAGCGGCGAGGGCATTAACGCCGATGAGCTTTCAAGAGTGTTTGAAAGATTTTATAAGGTTGATAAGTCAAGAAGCCTTGACGCAAAGGGCGCAGGACTCGGACTTTATTTAGTAAAAATGATGGTTGAAATGCACGGCGGCAACATTATTGCCCGCTCGGACAGCAAAACGCAGGCTGAGTTTGTGTTCACCCTCCCAAAGGGCAGATAACCATCGGCAAAGGAGATAATATAAATGGACGATTATTTTAATAATCAAAACAACGCCAATGCCGCAGGAGGCAATGACGATACAAACAAAAATGTCGGTTTCACGCCGATAACACCGGTTGATTCACAGCCGACGGAGCCTGTTGCACCGTCACAGCCCGTATCTGCTCCCGACGAGCCGCAAGTTGTTCATGCAGAGCCTATCGGCGTTGCACCGCAACAAAACCAATACAACGCTCCGTCACAAGATAACGGTTATTTTGTCGGTCAGTATGACAGCGCAGTCAATCAGCCGCAATATTCTGTCTATGCAGACGCACCGTCAGACGGTAAAAACGGCAAGAAAAAGAAAGACAAGAAAAAGGGCAACGGCGGCAAAAAGGCTGTTGCGATAATTCTTATCATCGCAATCGTTGCGGCTGTTCTTTTCGGCTATCTGTTTTTCAGCGGAAAGAGCATTAATTCGATAATTGGCGGCTCATCGTCAAGCGAAAGCGCAACACAGGGCACGAACGCAGGCGAGGCATCGGCAAAGGTTGCCGACAGTGAAAAAACCGCCGAAAAATCAAGCGACGGAACGCTCACTGTTGCAGGTGTTGTTAAAAAGACAATTGATTCCTGCGTAGGTATCAGCGTTTATACAAATCAAAACTCGTTTGATTATTTCAACGGCTACGGCTCGTCAAATTCGGGCAGTACCGAATCGGGCGAAGGCTCCGGCGTTATTATGAGCGAAAGTAACGGCAAAACATATATTATGACCTGCGCTCATGTTATCGCAGACGGCTCAACATTTAAGGTAACTACAAACGACGACAAGAAATATGACGCAACAATGGTCGGCTACGACAGCCAGACAGACATAGGCGTGCTTTCAATCAACGCAACAGGTTTGCAGGCGGCAACATTCGCAAAGAGCGAAAGCGTAACAGTAGGCGAGCAGGTAGTGGCTATCGGCTGCCCGGGCGGACTTGAATTTAAAAACAGCGTTACAACAGGTATCGTTTCCGCTCTCGAAGTTCCGGTTTCATCATCAATCGGATACAACAATCAATGCATACAAACGGATACCGCTATCAACCCGGGCAACTCGGGTGGCGCACTCTTCAATATGCAGGGACAAATCATCGGCATCAACTCATCAAAAATCGCTTCAACCGATTATGAGGGTATGGGCTTTGCTGTTCCGTCGGATACCGCAATTTCAACTGCCGAATCGCTTATTGCAAACGGTTATGTTGCAGGCAGAGCAAAGCTTGGCATTGAATATGTAGCACTTGAAAATTACAATAACGCAAGCTCAATTATGTCTGCTCTCGAATCAAAGGGCTTTAAGGACGCAAAGGGCACAATCGTTATTCAGTCCGTAAGCAGTGAATCCGACCTTAAAAACAGCGATGTTAAGCAGTATGATATGATTGTTGCCGTTAACGGAACAACAATGACCTCGGTTGATGTTTTGACAAGCACTTTGTCAAAATCAAAGCCCGGCGACACAATTAAGCTCACAATCGCAAGGGCTGAAAACAACCAAATCAAAACATTTGATGTCAATTGCAAGCTTATTGAAAGCAAAAACTGACAATAAATAATAATTAAAAATCGCACAGCGTGAGCTGTGCGATTTTGTTATATTGCGAGATTTTTATATATTGTTATATATAATGTAATGTTTATTTTAAAATAAAGGAAATGTAAGCGTTTTCAATCGTCGTTGAAAATTCTATTTTCTCCAAATCCTTTGCCGTTTCGTAATCCGCACTCTGTCTGTGCGTCACAAATCGGTAGGGAATTTTTTGATTGTCGAGCATTTTTAAAGCACCTTTTACACCGCTTGGCACAGTTGCGCTGTGATACATTGTAAAAATCGCGCCGTCGGCGTTTGCGAAATTATAATTTTTTGCGTCAAATCCGGGATAAGCTTCAATAATCAATATGTTTTTATCGGAAATGATTTTTTTGCCGAGCGGAGTCGGAGCCGGCAAAACCGCGCGGAATTTATCCTCAACATCCGCACCGGTGATTGCAATTGCATTAAAAACTCCGTCATAAACAGTCATCGGGTGCGATATTTTTTTGTTTTTGATTATTTCAACAGCCGATTTAAAATTTTTGACTCCGTTGCTTTTTTTGTCCTCAAGCGGTTTGTCGGCGGCGGTAAGAACGATTTTTTCGTTTGGATATGCGTTGCCTATAAGCGCAGAGGTGTAAGACAGCGTGTCACTGCCGTGCAAAATAATCACGCCGTCATATTGTGCGATTTTTGCATTGTCAATGCAGGCAATCAACTTTTTCCAAAGTGCGGTGTTAATGTTTTCGCTCAACACGGCAAAGGGCGAAAGCGTTGAAAATTCAACGCTCCCGTCCTTAACATAATCAAGAATTTTAAAACTGTTTTTGTCAAGCGAAATGCTGTCGGTCATAACAGAGCCGATAGTTCCGCCAAGTGCGATAACGAGTATTTTTGTCATAAAACCATCCGTTATTTAATCTTTCCGTTTTCAAACTCAATATCCAAGGTTTCGCCGCCGTGAAGTTTAATGCCTCTTGCATATCCGCTCCACTCCTTCGGAATTGCGCCGTTTTTGAGCAGTTCCGCAATGCCTGCCGTAACGCCGAAGTTGCCGTCAATCTGAAACGGCGGGTGTGCGTCAAACATGTTAGGATAGCTGCCGCCGTGTTTGCCGTGTTTGATTCTCGGCAAAATGGGGAAAAGCTGATTTTTGATTAATGTCAGCGCATTGTCTGCGTTTTTAAGCCTTGCCCAAAGGCAAACTTTCCATCCGAGCGACCATCCCGTGCCGCCGAAGCCGCGCTTTAACAGCGATTTTTCAGCCGCCGCGTTGATTTCGTCGCTCTGCTCTATTGCCGACGGATAAATGCAGTAAAGGTGGCTCACATGTCTGTGTTCAACCTCGCTTTCGCCGTATTCCTCCGCCCATTCATTTATTCTGCCGTCACTGCCGATTGGAATAAGCGGCAACTGCGGCGTTTCAAAGCCGTATTCGCGGCATGCTGCAAAAAATTCCTGCAAAATGCCGATGTCCATTGTCGGCATATATGTAAGGTTTGCCTTTTTGCCGTTTTTGTCGATGAATGTATTTTCGGGTGAAATCGTCGGGCAGGTGACAAGCATTCCGTTGTGCTCAACAAGAAAATCGTTATAAAAATCAAGCACCTTTTTAAAATACGGCTTCATTTCCTCAAACAATTTTTCATCGTTTGTATATCTGTAATGCTCGAATACCTGACTGAGCATCCACGGCAATGTGCTTTGCCAACAGGCGTATGATTCGGAATTTGTTTTGCCTAACGGGTCGCCGGCAGGATAGCTTGCGCCCCAAATATCGCTGTTGTGATGCGCGCACGAGCCTGAGCAGTTATAATAATCTTTTGCGGTCACTTCGCCGTTGTCAACAAGCTTTTTGACAAGCTCGACAAACGGCTCAAAGCATTCCGAAAGGTTGCAAATATCGGTGCACCAATAATTCATCTCGGTGTTTATGTTCAGCGTGTAGCTTGATGACCACGGTGCGCGAATGTGCGGATTGAAAATACCCTGCAATGTTGTTGCGCATGTGCCGGGGCGTGATGATGATATTGTCAAATATCTGCCGTATTGGAACAAAAGCGCAATGAGATTGTTGTCGTCTGCGCCTTTTTTGAAATCTTTAAGTCTTTTGTTTGTCGGCACATCGGCTCTCTCACTGCCGAAATCGACAGCCACTCTGTCAAACAGTGACGAAAAATCTTTTTTGTGCTCATCAATGAGCGATTCATACGATTTTATGTTTTTGAAATATGCCGTTGCACGCTCCTTTGCATTTGCCGTCGGCATTGACTTGCTGTCAACAAATCCGGTTGCAAGGGAAATAAGAAGAGTGGTTTCCGTCTGATTTTCAACGGAAATCTCACTGTCGTTGAATTTTGCCGTGCCGAGCACCTTTACGGCGCCGCAAAAACTCATTGCGCCCTTGCCGTAATCAAATACGGTGCCGGTGTTGTAATACGGCGGCATACAAATTTCAGGCGCGTTGCCCTCCATATAAAGGCAGTCCTCCTCGGTGTAGGAGCGGTGATTGAGCTTGCTCGACAGTTTAACTTTAAAACTGACGGGATTTGCGCTTTTTATGTTTACAACAATCATCTGTGCCGGGTGGCTTACAAAAACCGTTTGCTTGACCTTTGAGTTTTGCGCAACCGCAATGCCGTTTGATATGTCGAGCGAGCGGCGATAGTTCTTTGCGAAGCCTGTTTTTGAATATTCAATCGTCAAATCGCCGAATGGCAGATAAGCCTCGCTCCAATGACCGTGCATATCCTCGTTTGCGATTTTGTTTGCAAGTTCGCGGTTGCCGTCAAAAATCGCTTTGCGAATTTCGTCAAGATGTTCTGCGGCATCCTTTTTGTTCAAATCTTTTGGATATCCCGACCAAAGCGTGTCCTCGTTGAGCGCGATTCGCTCCGTTTTTAAATTGCCGAAAACCATTGCACCGAGCCTGCCGTTGCCTACCGGGAGCGCCTCCTCCCATGCAGACGCTTTCTTTTTATAGAACAAAATATTTTTCATAAACTTTACCGTTATCCTTCAAATTGCAGGGACGAAATTCCTCTGCATATAATCGCGGCGGTGCGTTTTGCACAGCCTTTACGCCCATTATATCATTAAAACCCGACGCGGTAAACAAAAATTTTAATTACTGTTGTTTTTGCAAACGCCTTGTGCTATAATCGTTTAAAAGTTATATACGGCTACGGAATCGGGTGCGAATCCCGAGCAACCGCCATTACCGTGTTGGATGAATTTTTCGCCTATACCATTGAATAACGCTAATCAAAGCAAATTCGAGAAGGTGCGAAAATGCGCTTTTGCTTTATCCTGAGTCGGGAGACGGGCTGTATGTATGAATTTAGGCTTTTGGGCAAGCGGAAGAGCCGAAGATTTAATATTCAGCGTATTTAAGCTGGCGAAACAGTCCGACCACGCCGCAAGCGGTGCATTTTCGGGGCGTTTTTGCCTGTCGGATTAATTATGATTTTTTGTTGCGCCGTGATGTTGATTTTTCGCTCTGCCATGCAGGGCTTTTTTCTTGCCCGAAAATTGATTTTGGGGCTGTGCAATTTCAATTTGCCATTCTATAACAAACAGCGGAAAGGAATTTTAAAATGAAAAAAATAATTTCTGTTTTTCTTTCTGTAGTAATGCTTGTGTCGGCACTCTCTGTCGGAACAGTTGCATTTGCAGATGAAAACAAGACTCCTAAAACCGCCACTGTCGAATACAGTGTGTTTGACGGCGGTGTTTACACAATGGAGCCGAAAACAATCACCGTTTCATCCGATTTGTCGGATAAATACAAGGACGAGGTAGGCTATAACGATAAATCTGACGAGCCGACAATCCTTGATGTATTTATTGCAGCGCATATTGATATGTTCGGCGAGGAGTTCACGGACTATGCACCGCTTAAGGCAAGCGACAGTGGAGGCATCACCTCCGCTTTCGGCGAGGAAACTTCTGCGCTTTCATACAGACTCAACGGTGCAACCGATAACGGCAGCGGCGTTTGGTACAACCTTGATACCGAGGTAAAATCCGGCGATTATGTTGACACTATGTTCTATCAGGACACAAGCGGATATACCGACAAATATGTTTCGCTCGGCGGCAGAGATATTAAATCAACTACCGGCGATGTAACTCTCACTGCTACATATGAAGGCTTTGATGCAAACTGGGCAACAGTTATTCTCCCTGCACAAGGTCTTAACATTTCTGTTGACGGTGTGTCTGTCGGCACAACCGACGAAAACGGTCAAATCACTCTCAAACTTTCACAGTGCAAAACATATGTTGTTACCGCAAGCGGCGAAATCAGCGGCAGCAAAATTTTTGAGCCGTACACAAGAGTTACCGTTGCAACACAGATTTATAATGCGCTCGGCGCACAGCTTTCGGGCGGTGCGGATTTTCTTTTGAAATCGGTTGATTCGCTCACAATCGAAAAGGCTGCCGATTTCCTTGCATATCTCAACGGCGGCGCAAATGTTGATAAGTATAAGGCAGACTATGTTGCAAGCGTTAAATCAATGCTTGATTCAAACAACGGCAAACTTGTTTCAAAAATCGGCGGCGAGGTTAAAAGCGACCTTGCGCTTTACGGCGCAGTAATCCCTGCACTTGAAAAACTCGGTTATGATGCAAAGAAATTTGAGGGCTACAACCTTGTTTCGGCATTTGAAAGCACAGATACCGACAGCATTTCAAATCCCTATTATTACAGAGTCGCAATCGAGGCGGCAAGCAGCGACTTTGCACATAAACTTATCGACAAATTTATTGCAGACGATTATACAATCGGCTCGGGTATGAAATACTGGGGCTTCAGCTGTGACAATACAGCAATGTTTCTCACTTCAATCGCAAAATATGCCGACGATTATTCAACATATGTTGATGACGCTAAGCAAATTTTGAAAACATACACAACAGATACCGGTGCTTTCTACAGCTATCAGTATAACGATGTAAACGCAAATTCAACAGCACTTTGTGCTATGGCTTATGCCGCACTTGGCGACAATGACACCGCATTTTCATACTACAAAAACCTTGTAGAGGGATTTGAGAATACAACAGGTGTGTTCACATACAACGGCAAGAGCGATGTCAGTGCAACAAAGCAATCATATCTTGCTTTGACATATTTCAAAGAGTCTGTAGGCAATGCTGCTTATGAGCACAAGGAGCATGTTGCCAAAAACAGAACAATTGCTGCCACAACATCTAAGGACGGCGCAATTGTTTCCGATTGCAGAATCTGCGGCGAAACATTTAAAACAGTTAAGACAATCGCAAGAATCAAGGCTGTTTCACTTTCTTCATCGTCGTACACATATGACGGCTCCGCCAAAAAACCAGGTGTAACCGTAACCGACGCAAACGGTGCAAAAATCGCTTCGTCAAATTACAGCGTTGCATATTCAAACAATGTCAAGAAAGGCACCGCAACAGCAACCGTTACATTCAAAGACAATTACAGCGGTACTGTTAAAAAGACTTTTATAATTTACCCTGCAAAGGTTTCTAATGTCAAGCTTTCCTCAACCTCATATACATATAACGGAAAAACAAAAACTCCGAGCGTTACGGTCAAGGACAGCAAGGGCAGAAAACTCAAAAAAGGCACTGACTACACAGTTAAATATTCTTCTGGCAGAAAGAATGTCGGCAGATATGCTGTTAAGGTAACCTTTAAGGGCAATTACACAGGTTCAAAAACCGTTTATTACTACATCGTTCCGAAATCAACTTCAATCAGTAGGGTTTCGGCATTGAGAAAAGGCTTCAAGCTTTCTTGGAAAAAGCAGAAAACACAAACAACCGGCTATCAAATTCAGTATTCAACATCAAAAAAGTTTAAAAAAGCAAAGGCTGTCAATGTTTCAAAGAACAAGACAACATCAAAATACATCAAAAAGCTTTCTTCAAAGAAAAAATACTATGTTCGTGTTCGCACCTACAAAAAGGTTAAGATAAACGGCAAAACGAAAAAGGTTTACTCCTCATGGAGCAAGACCAAAACGGTTAAAACAAGATAATTGATTGAAAAATCAAAAATGCAAACGCGGTGTTTTTCACCGCGTTTTTTTATAGCATGTTGTGTGTGCAAATGCGCGTATAACTCTTTTTTCTCTGCAAATTTAAGAATGTTTAAGATTTTATTTGTTGCTTTTGGTTTAACAAAATAGTAAAATTATCCAAATGATGAAATTTAGAGAGGTCAAATAAAAAATGATTGGTTACACAACCTTTGCGTTTTTTGCCTTTTATTTCGGCATAACATTTGTTTTGTATCATTTGTTACCGCAAAAGGCAAAATGGTGCGTGCTCCTGTTGGGGTCATATGTATTTTATTTTATATCATGTAAGGGGCACATTTGGCAAATAATCGCCGCCACGGTGATTGTTTGGCTTATCGGAATCTGGCTGCAAAGACTCAATGACGGATTTAAGAAAAAGAAAAAAGGTTTGCCGCGTGACGAACGAAAGGCACTTAAGAAAAAGTACACATCGTATAAAAGGGGAGTGCTTGCGCTCGGAGTGCTGTCTACACTCGGTATACTGCTTGTTTGCAAATATCAGGGCTTCTTTGTCGACACGGCAAATTCGCTGTTTGGGACAAATGCGCAGTATTTAAAGGTTGTTCAGCCGCTCGGAATTTCATTTTATACGCTGTCGGCAATCAGCTATATCACAGATATTTATCACGGCAAGTTTGAGGCGGAGAAAAATCCGTTTCGTGTTTCCCTGTTCCTCTCGTTTATGCTGACGATAGTTGAGGGCCCGATTACACGGTACGACCAATTCGGCGTTCAATTCAAATCCTGCCCGAAATTTGATTATCACAACTTTATATACGGCGCGGTGCGTGTTGTTTGGGGACTTATCAAAAAAATGATAATAGCCGACAGAGCGGCAATGTTTGTAAACGCCGTTTTCGACAAGCCGAATCAATGGAACGCGCTGACGGTTTTAGCGGCGGTTTTGCTTTACACATTGCAGCTTTACAGTGAATTTTCGGGAATTATGGATGTTATGTGCGGTCTCGGCGAAATGATGGGTCTGCATTTGCCCGAAAACTTCCGCCGTCCGTTTTTCGCAAAATCAATCAACGAATTTTGGCAGCGCTGGCATATCACACTCGGCGGATGGCTGAGAGATTATATTTTTTATCCGATTTCGCTTTCAAAGGCGTTTATGAGCCTTTCAAAATCGGCAGGCAAAAAATTCAATCGCTATTATGCAAACTTGATTCCCACCGCCGTTGCGCTTTTCTTTGTTTGGTTTTCAAACGGTTTTTGGCACGGCTCCGGTTGGAAATATATTGTTTACGGACTTTATTACTATGTGCTGATGATGCTCGGTATGTTTTTCGAGCCGCTGTTTAGGAAAGTTTGCCCTGCGCTTAAAATTAACAGGCAGTCAAAGGGTTTTCGCCGTTTTCAGATTGCGCGCACATTTTTGATTGCCAATTTCGGAATGTTTATATTCAGGGTAGACGATTTGCCGACTCTCGGAAAAATGATTTCATCAATCTTTACAAACCCGATAGTATTCAACGGCCTTTCAAAAGCACTTGGCTTAAGCTCAGGACTTGATTGGATTGATTGTGTAGTTATTGCTCTCGGTGTTGCACTTTTGATTATCGTCGGCAATATACAGGAAAAGGGCGTTGATATTCGCGAAAAAATCGCAAAGCTGCCCTATTATAAAAAATTCATTTTGTTTATGGTTATGATTTTTTCCGTAATTATTATGGGAGCATACGGAGAGGGATACGGCGTAATTGATTTGATTTACGCTAAATTTTAGATATGAAAAAGATTAATTTTAAAAATTTCAAACAAAGCCGTGCGATTAGGGTAGGGGCGTTTTTGCTCGCATTTGTATTGGTATTTTGTTCGCTGTCATCATTTGTTTTCACAACAAAAAACGGCGCACGCTATAAAAGCAAATATTATCCGCAATATGCCTTTCAGGACGAAAAAGAAAATTCGCTCCAAATATTCGGCATCGGCAACAGCAACCTTTATTCAGCGTTTGACGTGCCCGATTTGTGGCATGATTACGGCTACACCGCAAGTATGGCGGCTGTCGGATTTCAATCGCCGTCGGTTTCGTATCAATTGCTGAAAAAGGCATACGAAACCCAAAAACCGAAAATCGTTTTGATTGAAACGGATATTCTCTATGACGAAAAGCCGATTCAAACACACGGAGTAACGCCGAAAACAACGATTTTCGATTATTTTAAAACCCAATTTATCGACGATAAGCTCCAAAGCGTTTTCCCGATTTTGAAATTTCACGATATGTGGAAACAGCCTATCGACAATAAGTACAGCATTGACACTCCCGACTCGCACGGCTTTAGATACGATTCACACCAAGGCAAATACAATGTGCCGAATTATATGGCAAAAACCGACAGAACCGAAGATGTCAGCGAAATAAATATTTATTATTTGGAAAAAATACTCACCCTTTGCAGAGAAAACGGCTCAAAACCGTTGCTTATAAGCGTTCCGAGCCTCACCTCGTGGGATTACGCTCGCCATAATTCAATGACTGCCCTTGCAAAAAAGGAAAATGTTGATTATATTGATTTTAATATGCTCACGGCGCAACTTAAAATCGACCTTGCAAAATCGTTTCGCGACAACGGCACGCATATGAATTATTTGGGTGCAAAAAAGGTAACGGATTACCTTGGCACATATATTGCCGAAAACTACAACCTTGCCGATTTGCGCGGCGATAAATCATATTCTTATTGGAACGACAGCTACAATAATTTTGTTGTCCAAATGAGGCAGACGGACGAAAAACAACGCGAAAAGGCGCTCGAAAGAAAGCGTAACGAGAAGAACAAAGAGTGGCACAAAGGTGCACGCAAAGACAAAGTGTAATGTGCAATAATTAATACCGATAAAACAAAAGCGACAGAGGTTTGAATTTTGAGCCTCTGTCGCTTTTGTTAAGTTTTATTTATAATGTTTTTATGTTAACTCCGCCGAAAAGGCAACTGCTGTCAACATAAAGCGTCGGTGCGTCAAACGGAAGATTTTTGTTGCTTTTATCGCTTGTTCCTCCGAAAAAGCCGTGAGATTTGATAACAACTCTTATATTTTGCGGCACGGTTATTTCAACTCCGCCGAAATTTGCCCTCGCGTCAATCAGCGTGCCGGGTTGAATATACGCCCTGCTTAAATCAATGTTTATACTGCCGAATGCAGCACTGAATTTACCGCCCAAAAACTGTTGGTCAAAAACATATTTTTGCTCTGCAAATGTTGCCGAGTATTCCTGATAATTCGGGTTTACAATCGCTTGCTCAAATTGCGGCTGCTCTTTGTTGTTTTTTATATTTTTAACTATAATATAAATACCGATTAAAACAACGATTGCCGGCCAAATAAGCACCCTTATCGGCTTTAAGTTAACATTGGCGTTTATCAGCAAAAATATGCCAATTGCAAGAAAAATCGCCGACGCCGTTTTGTCGCGGCTTTTGAACAAGCCAACAATGCTCGGAATGATGATAAACAATGTCCACCATCCGTCAAAAAATATCGTAAAATCAATTATATTGCTTTTGTTCAGTCCCCAAAGTATGCCGACAGCAATAATCGCAATGCCCCAAAGTATTCCCTTTGTTTTTTGGTTCATAACGAGCCTCCTTATATTTAATTGCCGTTTATATCCTTTGGTTTCAATATAATATATAAATTTTATTTTGTCAACACCATTATTGTGTTAGTGCCGCCTCGCGTGGCGTCAATCTTTGTCAATCGGGGTTTGCGTCTCTTTTTTTAGCTTGTTTGTTACGGATTTAAGCATAATTAAGCTCAAAACAACACAGAAGAAATCGGCTGCGGGCTGAGCCCAAATAATTCCCTCAAGTCCGACAATGCTGTTCATAATGAACAACATTGGCAGATAAATCAAGCCCTGTCTGCCTGCGGCAAGAATAAGCGATTGGATACCCTTGCCCATTCCTTGAAAAGAAAAGTTGATAACAAACATAATACCGATAACGGCGCCCGGTGTCATAAGTGCGGTCAGCATTTTTACGCCGTATTCGATAACCTGATCGTCCTCGATAAATATTCCGATAACCTGTCGCCTGAAAACGATATAAAACAGCGTTACCGCTGCGCCGATGATTATGTTGCACATCATCGAAAAGCGGATAACCTTTTTCATTCTTTCATATCTCTTTGCGCCGAAGCAGTAACCGACAAGCGGCTGAATACCCTGACCCACACCTATTTGGAACATTACCACAAGCATATTTGCCTTCATTGCAACACCCATTGCGGCAACGGCATTATCGCCGTATTTTGCAAGGAACATATTGATGATAATATTTGAAAAACTCATCAAAAGGCTGTTGAGCGCAGCAGGCGTGCCTACACTGATTACGCCCTTGGCAATTCCGTCTTTAGCCGAAAAGCGCCTTGGATTGATTGAGAGAATTGATTTGCCCATCATAAAATAAACGATAAAATATACCAGCGTCAGCAAATTGCCTATTACCGTTGCGATTGCGGCGCCCTCTGCGCCTTTGCCGAGACCAAACGGCATTTCGATTGAAAACAGTCTGTCGCCCTTGTTCAAAATGAATATGGGGTCGAGTATTACATTCGCAATCTGACCGATAACGGTGCCGATTACGGAATCCTTAGCTGCGCCTTCGCCTCTTACAAGGTTTGATGCGCAAATACCCATAACGATGAGCGGCGAGCTGATTGCAAGCCAAAACATATAATCGTTTGCATAACCGATCGTGTTGTCAGATGCGCCGATTAATCGCAAAATCGGGTTTCTGAAAATCAAAAATATAACCGATATTATTGCGCCGCCGATCATCGACGCATAAGCGCAAAATGACGAAATCGTTTTTACTTTTTCTTTTTTGCCCTCACCGAGCGAACGGCTGATATATGCGCATCCGCCGACGCCGAAAAGGTTGCCTATTGCCAAAAAAATCATAAATACGGGCATTGATACGCTGACAGCCGCAACCTGATTTGCGTCGCCCGTTTGACCTACAAAAAATGTGTCCGCAAGGTTGTAGATAATGTTTATAAGCATTCCAAAAACGCTCGGCAATGCAAGAGTCATTACCGCCTTAGGTACTTTATAATCGCTGAATACAATTGTGTTGTCTTTTGTTTTTACTTTTTGTGCCATACTCAATACAATAAGCCGTAAAGGCTCACAAAATCCTCCATTCTCATTTTTTCCGCTCTGACAGTCGGGCTGATGCCAAGCTCGCCGAGCGCAGATGTTATTTTGTCCTTTGATATACCCGCTGTGGACGAAAGCGAATTTACAAGCGTTTTGCGCCTTTGTGAAAATGCGCCCTTAATCATTGTGAAAAATGCTTTTTCGTTGTCAATGTCAAATTTCTTTTGCCTGCGAAGCGTGATTTTGATAACCGCGCTGTCAACCTTCGGCGACGGCATAAAGCTCTCTTTGCCGACATCAAATAAAATTTCAGCCTCACCGTAATAGTTTACGGCAACGGTGACTGCGCCTGCATCTCGTGTGCCTATCTCTGCGCAAAGCCTTTGCGCCGCCTCGCGCTGAACCATAACCTCGATTTCGTCAATCGGCAAGTTGCTTTCGAGAAGCATCATAACAATCGGCGATGTGATATAATACGGCAAATTTGCGCAAACTTTAACGCTGTCGCAGTCGGCAAATTTTTGGCTTATTATTTCGGCAAGGTTAAGCTTCATAACATCGCCTTCGATAAGCTCGAAATTATCATAATCGCCGAGTGTTTCAGCCAAAAGGGGATAAAGCCTTTTGTCAAGTTCGACGGCAACAACCTTGCCTGCCGTTTCGCAAAGCTCCTTAGTCAAAACACCGATGCCCGGTCCGATTTCCAAAACACCCGTTTTGTCATCGGCATTTAGGCGGTGTGCCATTTCGGGGCATACGCTGTCGTCAATCAAAAAGTTTTGACCGAGGTCTTTGGAAAAACTGAATTTGTATTTTGCAAGCAGCATTTTTACCGTGTTTATGTCGCAAAGGTTGAATTCCATATTGCCTTGTCTCCGTGGGTGTTAAAAGATTTTTACTCGATTTTGTAGTATGATAACACATTATAATATGTATATCAATATAAATTTTTTATATAGATTAAGAACTGTTTTTTGTGTATTTGTGACCTTTTTATGAAAAAACTAAAATTGTGTTGACTTTTGATTTTTTGATGATATAATATCTGTTAGCCGACTAATGTTAGCCGACTAAATAACATTGAGGAACAATATAACTAAAATGGATAATCACTGTAACAAACGCTCGGCAAAGCCGACCCCCCGCGGAATGATAGGTCCGCGCATCACGGATATTTCAAGGTTGCTGCGAATGCGCTTTAACCGTGCTGCACAGGAGGAGGGCTTGTTCGCGGGCCAGCAACATATCATTATTATGCTTGAGAAAACGGGCGGGCTTACCGTCAGCCAGATTTCAAAAAAACTGTGTGTTTCAACCGCTACGGCGTCGGTCAGCATCAAAAGACTTGAAAAGGCAGGTTTTGTCAAAAAAGTGCAAGACGAAAAAGACGCCCGAATAACAAAAATTTATTTAACCGACAAGGGCAAATGTATTCCTTGTCGAATCAAACAAAAAATGGATGCTCAAGAGAGCAATATTACCGCAGGGCTGAGCAATTCCGAAATCGGCGAGCTCAGCGATATGCTCGACCGTGTTATGAGCAACTTGGAAAAGGAGGAAATGCCGAATGATTAAAAAACTTGCAAAATACATTAACGGCTTGTGGCATCTTTGCTTAGTCAGCGCATTGGGCATGATTGTTGAGGCTATATGCGAGCTTTCACTGCCCTCAATCGCAAATATGATTTATGAAAAATGCGCCGCCGTCAGCGGAGACCCGAATGCCGCTCGAGATGTCAAAAGCTATGTTATCAAGATAGGCATTTTGATGTTCGTGATGGCTGTTGTCGGCCTTTGCGGCGGACTTGCAACGATGAAAGCGTCATCCGTTGTCAGTCAAAAATTTTCTTACAGATTAAGAAATGATATGTATAAAAAAATCAGTGATTTTTCGTTTAAAAATATCGACGAATTTTCAACCTCATCGCTCACTACGAGAATGACAAACGATGTCACATTGCTTCAAAACACATTGATGATGGGTTTGCGTGTTCTTGTACGCGCCCCTGCATTGCTGATTGTTTCGGCTGTGTTTGCATTTTCAATCAACGCAAAACTTTCGCTTATTCTTGTTGTAATGCTCCCGATTATGATTGTGATTGTGGCGCTTATTTTGAAATTCGGATTTCCGATGTTTCAAAAAATGCAAAAAAAGATTGATAATGTCAACCGCGTTGTTCAGGAAAATCTTATCGGTATCCGTGTTGTAAAGGCTTTTGTCCGCGAGGACAAGGAAAAAGAAAAATTCCACAATGCCTCCGACGAGCTTGCAAAGCAAGGCTCAAAGGCGGCAGGTCTTGTTGTAACCGTTCTGCCGATTTTGATGCTTATGATGAATGTTGTTATCGTTTACATTTATTATAAAGGCTCGCTTGATGCGGCAAATCCTAATGTAAAAATGGATGTCGGTCAAATTTCCGTTCTTGCATCATATATCGTGCAGGTTTTGATGAATATTATGATGGTTTCGATGCTTATGCTCCAGCTCACGAGAGCAAAGGCGTGCGGCGACCGTGTTGTTGAAGTTCTCGACACCGAGATTGATATTAAAAATCCGGAAAATGCATTTGTTCCGGAAAATCCGCAGGGTAATGTTGAGTTTAAAGATGTTTGCTTCGGATATAATAAGGGCGACAATGTTTTGGAAAATATCAATTTCAAGGCAAACGCAGGCAATATTGTCGGTATTATCGGCTCGACGGGCTGCGGCAAATCGTCACTTGTCAATTTGATTCCGCGTCTTTACGATGTTACAGGCGGCGAGGTGCTTGTTGACGGGGTCAATGTCAAGGAGTACGATTTGACGGCGCTTCGTGATATGATAGGCGTTGTGCTTCAAAAAAATGTGTTGTTCTCCGGCACAATAAAGGAGAATATCCGTTGGGGCAAAAAAGATGCCACCGATGATGAAATAATCGCCGCATGCAAGGCGGCTCAGGCTCACGATTTCATCATGCGCCAGCCGAACGGCTATGATACCGACCTTTCGCAGGGCGGCTTAAATCTTTCGGGCGGTCAAAAACAGCGACTTTGTATTGCAAGAGCTATGATTAAATCGCCGAAAATTCTTATTCTCGATGATTCGACATCGGCTGTTGATACGGCGACCGAGGCGAAAATCAGAGAGGCGTTTTACAACGAACTTGCAGATACAACCGTTATTATAATCGCACAGCGAATTTCGTCGGTTAAGGATGCAGACGAAATTGTCGTTCTTGACGACGGCAAAATCGACGCAGTGGGCACTCATGACGAATTGATGAAATCGTGCGAGATTTATCAGGAAATTTATACCACACAGCAAAAGGGGGTGCTTGAATAATGCCGATGGGAGGACCGGGTCCGGGCGGAAGAAATCCTGCCGGAGTTAAACCCAAAAATGTTAAACAGAGTTTTTCAAGAATTTTGTCATATTTCGGCAAAAACAAATTTTTGCTGTTAATTGTTTTTTTGTCGCTTATTTTAAGCACCGTTTGCTCGACTGCCGCATCTTATTGGCTCAAGCCGATTTTGGATGATGTGGCAACCTCAATAAAGGCGGGCACTTTTGCCGATGAGGGCATTAAAACACTTATCAAAAACCTTGCCATAGTTTCGGCGTTTTATGTTGGCGCGGCTGTTTTTACATTTATTCAGTCAAAAATTATGGTTAAGGTTGCATACAAATCGACAAACGCAATCCGTAAGGATTTGTTTGACCGGTTGCAAACATTGCCTCTTAAATATTTCGACACAAAAACCCACGGCGAGATTATGAGCCGTTTTACAAACGATGTCGACAATATTCAAATGATGCTTGAACAGACAATAGTGCAACTTATTTCATCCGTTTTTACATTCATAGGTATTGTGGTGATGATGATTGTGCTTGAGTGGAGACTGTTTTTTGTTGCATGCATTTTTCTTGTGATAATGCTTGTCAACTCACTAAAAATCGCAAAAAGCACACGAAAATACTACAAGGCACAGCAGGCGGCTCTCGGCGAAATGAACGGTAATATTGAGGAAACTGTCGAGGGTATGAAGGTTGTTAAGGTTTTCAACCATGAACAGCAGGCTAACGATGATTTTGAAGTGCTCAACGAAAAATATCGCTCTGCCGCTACAAATGCAAACTTCTATTCGGGCATTATGGGCCCTTGCTCAACGGGTATCAACAATGCCTCCTATGCGTCAATCACTCTTGTGGGCGGTATTCTCGTTTTGTCGAGCACAATCACAATCGGCACATTTTTCACTTTCCTCAGTTATTCAAAGCAGTTTACTCAGCCGATTAACCAAATTATGAACCAAATGAATAACATTTTCTCCGCTCTTGCCGGAGCAGAAAGAGTTTTTGAGGTTATGGATATGGAAAGCGAAGTTGATGACGGCACCGTTACTCTTGAGGAAATCCATACCGACAGCGGCAAAAAATGGTTTTGGGTTGACGGAGCTGAAAAAACTCCCGTTGAGGGCAAGGTCGTTTTCGACGATGTTACATTCTCCTATGTCCCCGACAAAGTTGTTCTTCACGATATCGACCTTTATGCCAAGCCGGGTCAAAAAATTGCATTTGTCGGCTCAACCGGCGCAGGCAAAACAACAATTACAAACCTTATCAACCGCTTTTATGATATTCAAGAGGGCACAATCACCTATGACGGCATTGATATAAAGCGCATTAAAAAGGCCGATTTGCGTCGCTCGCTTGCAATTGTTCTTCAGGATACACACTTATTTACAGGAACAATTATGGATAATATCCGCTATGGCAGACTTGACGCAACCGATGAGGAATGCATTGCGGCGTCAAAGCTTGCGTCTGCACATTCGTTTATCAAGCATCTTAAGGACGGATACAATACGGAAATCACCGGTGACGGTGCAAACCTTTCGCAAGGTCAAAGACAACTGCTTGCAATCGCGCGTGCAGCCGTAGCAGACCCACCCGTTATGATTCTTGACGAGGCAACTTCGTCAATTGATACAAGAACCGAGGCTCATATCGAACACGGTATGGACCGCTTGATGATAGGCAGAACGGTGTTTGTAATCGCCCACCGTCTTTCAACCGTTCGCAATTCAAACGCAATTATTGTGCTTGAACACGGCAATATTATTGAACGCGGCGACCACGATTCGCTCATTGCTTTGAAGGGCAGATATTACGAACTTTGCACCGGCAAAGCACAGCTTTCATAGCTTGAGCATTGAATTATTTGTCAATATTCAAAGATAATAGACAAAAAGTGATGATTATTACAATTAACTTTTTTTGTAACTAAAATTTTTTCAAAAAGACTTTACAAACCGAATAATTGATGTTATAATTTAGACGATTATCAAAGCAAGATTTTGATTAGCAATTTTATTTGAGGTGAAATAACTATGAAAAAGTTTTTATCAATCATCCTTTCAGTGATTATGGTATTTTCCGTAGGCCTTGCTTCAACAAGTGTTGCAATGGCTAAAACCTACAGCAGCCAGGAAACGAAAAAACCCGGCTATTCAACAATCAAGGTTGAGGTTAACGGCAAACCATCAACAGATGTTACCTATGATGTTGACAAATCAAATTCAAACAAAGTGTCTTTCAGATATGACGGCGACGGCGAGCTTCTCGGTTGGGAATTCCCGAATATGACCGAAGGCAAGGATTACACTATCATTTCCGAAGAGGGCAACACAATCACAATTTTGGTGTCTGAGGATTATGAGGGTATTGTAACTGCAAACGCTATTGTTAAGCAGGCAGGCTCAAACAGCACAAAACCTAATAAGAACAGTAAGTCTCCTAAGACCGGCGCGATTACAGCAACAGGCTTGGGCTTGACAGGTGCAGGTGCGGCTCTTCTCCTTGCTCTTAAAAAGAAAGACGAAGACGCTGAATAATTATAATAAATATTTCCGATGAGCATAAGGGATTCCTTGTGCTCATTTGTTATTTTAAATGCTTTTTGGTGGTATTATGAGCAACGACAATAACAAAAAAGTGAATAATTCCGACGGCAAATCGAAAAATACGGCGAAAAAAGTATTGACAGTTATTGCCGTGTTAATGATTATTGCGGGAGTTTGCTGCTTTGGATATTATATCTATATGCAGAAAAGCGCCGACAGCGAAGATAATAAAGCACAAAGCTACACGCAAAGCACGACGGTGGCGCAGACCGACGGCTCCAAAGTTAAAAATCCGATTGATTTTAAATCGCTTCAAAGCAAAAACAGCGATATTTATGCTTGGATAAAAGTCGACGGCACAAAGGTTGACCATCCGGTGTGTCAAAGCCCGACAGACGATTATTTTTATCTCCGCCACAGTGCTTATGACAAATCGTATGTTTCAAGCGGCGCGATTTATACTGAACTTTCAAACACAACAACTTTTAAAGACAGGGTGACTGTTATTTACGGCCACAACAACTACGGCGACTCAATGTTTACCACCCTGCATAAATTTGAGAGCAAGGATTTTTTTGATTCTCACCCGTATTTTTATATTTACACGCCGACATCACGGCTGAAATACCAAATCGTTTCGGCGTTTAAGTATGACGACCGTCATATTATGAACAGTTTTAATTTTCAGAACAACGGCACATTTGAGGAATTTATCAAAACGATAAAAAATCCGCAGTCAACAAACAAAAATGTGCGCTCAAAACTTGACAAAGACATTACAATTGATGATAATATAGTAGTTCTGTCAACATGTGTGACAAACCAAAAAAGCAACAGATATTTAGTATGCGGAGTATTAGTAGACGATGAAAAGACCTATTGATCCAAATTTGAATAACAGCGACGACGATATTTTACTCAATCTCACCGGCGGCAATTCAAAGCAGTCGGACGAGCTTTCGTTTGCAGAAGGCTCGGAGCCTGATGATGTTAAATCACCCGAATATACCGTTTCGGTTGATGACAAAAAAAATGGCACAATTCCGGTAACACCGATGGCAAGCGTTGAAAATACCAACGAAGATATAAGTGCGATTGTTGATAAGGAGGAGGTACCTCATTCTTCACACAGTGGCGAACATCATCATTCGTCCGACGGTCACCACCACTCCTCGAGTCATCATCATCATTCGTCCGGCAGTCATCACAGCGGCGAGCACCATCATCATCACCACGGCAAAAAGAAAAAGGGTTTGCCTACCGCCGCAAAAATAGCTATTATCGTGCTTGTAATTCTGCTTTTGATTCCGATTATCGCAATGATTGTTTTGGGAATTAATGTCAAAACAGGCGATTTCAAAAAGGAAAACGCCGCTGCAACGGAATACAGCGAAGTTATAGAATATAACGGCCATAAATACAAATACAATGAAAATGTTGTTTCGATAGCCTTTATGGGCATTGACCAAGACACGCTGAAAACGAGCGACCAAACCGATTTTGTCGGTGCGTCGGATGCCGATATTGTTTTTGCCGTTGACACGCAAAGCGGCAAAGCAAGCGCAATTGCAATCCCTCGTGACACGATGGTTGATGTCGATATGTATATGGAAAGCGGCACGCTGATTGAAACACAAAAAACACAGCTTTGCCTTGCCTATGCCTACGGCGACGGCAGAGAGTTGAGCTGTAAAAACACGGTTAACTCAATCAGCCGAGTGCTTTATAATGTGCCGATAAACAAGTATTTTGCACTTGATTTGAACGGCATTGCCGCATTGAATGACGCTATCGGCGGAGTTACAATTGATTCGTCGCTCTATGACTTTAAGGAAGAGGGAATCAAGGTCGGTGATAAGGTTGTTCTTAAAGGTGATATGGCGGAAAAATATGTGCGCCAGCGTAATATGGACACTGTTGACGCCTCAATTAACAGAACAGACCGTCAGGTGCAGTATGTCAAAGCATATACAAAACAGCTTATGCCTGCCGTAATGAACGATTTCAGCGTTATTTCAAAACTTTACAGCGATGCACAAAAGTATTCGCAAAGCAATATTAAGCTCGACAATGTGACATATCTCGGCTCGCTCCTTTTGTCAAAGGGAATAACCGATTTTGAATCGTATCGCTTAAAGGGAACCTTCAGCGAATCCGCCGACCCGATTTTGCCGGATGTTGCACACGCCGAATTTACACCCGACGAAGACTACCTTATGCAAACAATCCTAAAGGTTTTTTATACTCAACTTGATTAAAATAAAAAGAGCATTGCTTTCACTGCGATAATGCAGTATGCAATGCTCTCTTTTTGTCAAAAAATATCAGCCCTTGAGTCCGCGCTCCTGGCGGTCCATATCCTCAACAACAATGTCGAAAATTTCGCCAAGCGACGAGCAGTATTCAAGCACCTTCCATGGCTCGTTGGTGTGGTAATGGATTTTAACCAAATCCTCATCACCTGTCGCAATGAGGCAGTCGCCATTAAAATTGTCTACAAAATAATCGTGAATATCGTCCTCGTCAAGACCTGTGCCCTCAATGAGAAGTTGGGTGTCATATCTGTATTCAAGCATATTTTTGTGCGCTGTGCGCCCTCCTTTTTATTTTATGTATTCCATATTATCACTTTGGATTTTTTTGTCTATAAAATCACAAAATTATTTACGGTTTGTTAATTTTATGGTAATATGGCATTGAAAAAATATTACAAGGGTTGTTTTTATGGATAAAAATTTGTTTTCAAACCGCCTCAAACTTAATAGTATCACACTGACAGACGATTTTTGGCTCGAAAAATCAGAACTTGTTCGCCGCGAGATGATTCCGTATCAGCTTTCGGCACTTAATGACAACATCGAAGGTGCTGAAAAAAGTTATTGCCTTGAAAATTTCAAAAAAGCGTCAATAATCGTTGAAAATATGAAAAAAGGTGTTAAGCCGTCCAAATATCCTGCCGACAGTTGGCATTATGACGAAAGCGCTCCGAAAAATGCGTTCCACGGCTGGGTTTTTCAGGACAGTGATGTATATAAATGGCTTGAAGCCGTGGCGTATTCGCTTGTTAATCATCCCGATAATGATTTGCAGAGAAAAGCGGATAAGTGTATAGACCTTATTTGTTCTGCACAGCTTGAAAACGGCTATCTCGATACGCTTTATATCATCAATAATCAAGATAAAATTTTTACAAATTTAAAGGACTATCACGAGCTTTACTGCTTTGGGCATTTGGCTCAATCGGCGATTGCGTATTATGACGCAACCGGCAACAAAAAGCTGTTCGACGCGGCGCGCCGCTTTGCCGATTTGATTTGCGACACCTTCGGCGAGAACAAAATCAAGGGTTATCCCGGTCACGAAATTGCCGAAATGGCACTTGTCGGTCTTTATCGTGCCACGGGTGATGAAAAATATTTAAAAACGGCGGAGTTCTTTGTTGACGAGCGCGGCAAAAAGCCTTATTATTATGACCTTGTTTTGGGCAAAAAAACCGTAAACGATAATTATTTTTACAATCAGGCGCACATTCAGCCGAAATATCAGACGGAGGCAGTAGGTCACGCCGTTCGGGGAGTTTATCTCTATTCGGGTATGGCTGATGTTGCACGCGAAACCGGCGACGATGAATTGCTTGCGGCGTGTGAGAAAATTTTTGACAATATCCGGTCAAAGAAAATGTATATCACCGGCGGAATAGGTGCAACTGTTGACGGTGAGGCGTTTTCGTTTAACTACGATTTGCCGAATGACCTTGCGTACAGCGAAACCTGTGCGTCAATCGGGCTTGTGTTTTTCGCAATGCGAATGAGCGCGATTAACCCCGATTCAAAATATGCCGATGTTGCCGAAAGGGCGCTGTATAACACGATTTTGTCGGGAATGAGCGAGGATGCAAAACGCTTTTTTTATGTCAATCCGCTTGAGGTGTTGCCCGAGGCGTCGCACAAGGACAGCCGCAAGGCTCATATTAAACCTGTTCGGCAAAAATGGTTTGGCTGTGCTTGCTGTCCGCCTAATTTGGCGCGCCTTATATCGTCACTCGGCGAATATTGCTTCAGCGAGAGCGGCGACACATTTTATATTCATCAATATGTCGGTGCAAACATTGACGCTCAAAATGCCGATGTTTGCGTTAAATCGTCATATTTGACAGACGGCGGCGTAAAGATTAAAATAAATCCGAAAAAAAGCATGCGCCTTGCTCTTCGTATTCCGTCATGGTGTAAAAATTATAAAATTTCGGCACCGTATGAGATTAAAAAAGGCTATGCCTATATTGATGTTAACGGAGAAACGAAAGTTAATGCGTCGTTTGAACTCAAACCGCGTTTTGTCGCCTGCACAAGCAATGTGCGTGCAAATGTCGGCAAGGTCGCATTGTGTCGCGGACCCGTTGTTTATTGCATTGAGGGTGTTGATAACGGCTCTGATCTTCAACAGCTGATTGTCAATGCCGACAGCGATTTTTCCGAGTCGGGCGACTGCATAACGGTGAACGGTCTGCGTGAAAAAGCACACGAGTCGCTGTATTATGACTATGAAAAGCCCACATATGAGAAAACAAAAATCAAATTCATTCCGTACCGTAAATGGGGAAACAGAGGCGAAAACGAAATGTGCGTTTTTGTAAGAATTAAGGAGGATTGAAAATGAGTTTTGATAAATTGGAGCGAAATATTGTCAGCGTTATTAAGGAGTCGCAGGCAAAGCTCGGATATGAAAAAATGCCGCTCGGCATAAACTATATTAAACCGTTTTGCTCGCGAAAAACAAGACAAATTCGGTGATATTTCAATTGCCGAAACAGACGGCGGATACCGTCTTACCGTGTCGGAAAAAGGGATAGAGCTTGTGCACAATTCACTAAGTGACAACGATTTTATTGTGCAATTCGTCAATGCGATAAGACAGCCCGACTGCAATATTGACAAGGTTGTTGCGCTGTTTAAATCGTTCGGTGAAAATGTCCATTTTGAAAAAACTTCAAACGGCGAATTTGAATATTTGATTTATTTTGAGGACGGTGAGCCGGATGAATTTTACTATTGCCTCGACGATGACGATTTCGGCGTGACATATCACCGCTTCACGAAAGAGGATTATATCGACTTCGGATTTTAAAAGGAAAATTTTGTTGGATTTAAACGGCTTTGCTTATTTGCGGAGCTGTTTTTCTTTATTGCTTTACCGCACCAAAACACAAATATCATCAAATTGTTATATTTTTAACAATAAAAATTCTCAAATTTGTTGAAATATCCGAAAATGATATAACATCGTTATTTTTTTAACAAAAACTCTTGAATACTTAAATCTATAATTTTATAATAAAGGACAGTTAAAACTCTAATTATATATTTTTTCGGAGGTAATGAATAATGGAATATCGTATTGAACACGATTCGATGGGCGAGGTTAAGGTTCCTGCCGACAAATATTGGGCAGCTCAAACCGAGCGCAGCCATGAAAATTTCAAAATCGGAGTAGGCATCGAAACAATGCCTCGTGAGATTACTCACGCATTCGGCGTTTTGAAAAAGGCTGCCGCAATTGCAAACCACAAATTGAAATCGGAAAAAATGACCGACGAAAAGCTTGCGGCAATTTCGCAGGCGTGCGATGAGGTTATGAGCGGTGCGCTCAACGAGCATTTTCCGCTTGTTGTTTGGCAGACAGGCTCGGGCACACAGTCAAATATGAATGCCAATGAAGTTATCGCCAACAGAGGTAACGAGATTGCAGGCAAAAAGCTTCTTCATCCAAACGATGATATTAATATGAGCCAGTCGTCAAACGATACTTTCCCGACAGCAATGAGTATTGCGGCTGTTTTGGGCATCGAGGATAAGGTTTTCCCGGCTCTCGACAAGCTTGTTGCAACACTTAAAAGACTTGAGGCTGAAAATGACGATGTTGTTAAAAGCGGCAGAACTCATCTTCAGGATGCAACGCCGATTAAGTTTTCACAGGAAATAAGCGGCTGGAGAGCGTCGCTTGAAAAGGACAGACGACTTCTTGAAATCGCTCTTCCCGAGCTTAAGGAGCTTGCACTCGGCGGCACAGCTGTAGGTACGGGACTTAACGCTCCGGCAGGCTTTGATGTTGAGGTTGCAAAGGCAGTCAGCGAAATTACAGGCAAGCAGTTCATCACTGCGCCTAACAAGTTCCACGCTCTCACCTCAAAGGATGAGATTGTATTTGCTCACGGCGCACTCAAGGCCCTTGCGGCTGACCTTATGAAGATGGCTAACGATGTTCGTTGGCTTGCATCCGGTCCGAGAGACGGACTCGGCGAAATTAAAATTCCCGAAAACGAGCCGGGCTCGTCAATTATGCCGGGTAAGGTTAATCCGACACAGTGTGAGGCTGTTACAATGGTTGCCGTTCAGGTTATGGGCAACGATGCGGCTGTCGGCTTTGCGGCTTCTCAAGGCAATTTCGAGCTTAATGTATTTATGCCGGTCATCATTTACAATTTCACTCAGTCGGTAAGGCTTTTGAGCGAGGTTATGGTATCATTCAACGACAAGTGCGCAGTAGGCATTAAGGCTGACAGAGAAAAGATGAACCACAATCTTCACAATTCGCTTATGCTTGTTACGGCGCTCAATCCTTATATCGGATATGAAAATGCCGCAAAAACAGCTAAAAAGGCATATAAAGACAATATTTCGTTAAAGCAAGCCTGCGTTGAGCTTGGATTCTTGAGCGAGGAAAGGTTTGACGAGGTATTCCATCCCGAGCAGATGGTTTAATATTAAATTCAGGGATAAATAGGAATAGGAGAATAGCGGTATGACTTATAGTTATTATCCGGGCTGCACATTGAAAACAAAGGCAAAGGACTTGGATAAATATGCAAGGCTTTCCGCCGAGGCTCTCGGTGTAACGCTTGAGGAACTGCCCGATTGGCAGTGTTGCGGCGGCGTTTATCCGTTGGCAAAGGATGAAATCGCAACCAAGCTGTCATCTGTTAGAGCCTTGAACACGGCAAAGGAGCTTAATCAAGACCTTGTTACAATGTGCTCGGCGTGCCACAATGTTATTAAGCAGGTTAACAATGATATGAAAACCGATGAGGATATTGCATCAAGGGTCAACAATTATCTTAAACTTGACGCACCATACAACGGCGAAACAAATGTTATTCATTATCTTGAACTTCTGCGAGATGTTGTGGGATTTGACGAAATCAGAAAGAAAGTTGCAAATCCGCTTAAGGGCAAAAAGATAGCCGCATACTACGGTTGTCTGCTTTTGAGACCGAGCAGGGTTATGCAAATGGACGATCCGGAAAATCCGACAATTATGGAGGATTTCATCAAGGCGCTCGGCGCAACACCGGTTTTGTATTCAATGCGTAACGAATGCTGCGGCGGCTATACAACAATCGAAAACAAAAGTATTGCAACGGCGAAGGGAAACGCTGTGCTTGAAAACGCAGTTAACAACGGCGCAGAAATGGTTATCACAGCCTGCCCTCTTTGCATGTATAATTTGAATAAAAACGCAACCGATTACGACATTCCGGTTAAGTACTTTACAGAGGTGCTTGCCGAGGCTCTCGGTGTTAAATAAGGAGGACTCTATGATTAACAATAATGAATTAAAAGAGCAAATCCTTCAAATTTCCGGAGTGAATGCTCGCAAATGTATGCGATGCGGAAAATGCACGGCAACATGTCCCTCGTTTGACAATATGGAATATCATCCGCATCAGTTTGTTTATATGGTTGAAAGCGGAAATATCGAGCCTTTGCTCAATTCAAAATCGCTTTACACCTGCCTTTCGTGCTTTGCCTGCGTTGAAAGATGCCCCCGCGGCGTCGAGCCGGCAAAAATCGTCGAGGCAACAAGGCTTGCAGTTATCCGCGAGCAGGGTGCAAACCACCTTAAACCGCAGGATATACCCGAAATTCTTGATGACGATTTGCCGCAGCAGGCTATCGTCAGTGCGTTTAGAAAATATACAAAGTAAGGAGGAAAACGGCGAATGCAAAGAATTGGTGTATTTGTATGTTGGTGCGGTAGCAACATTGCAGGTACCGTGGATGTTCACAAGGTTGCCGAAACCCTGAAAAACGAAGCGGGCGTTGTTTTCTCCACCGATTATCAGTATATGTGTTCACAGGCAGGTCAGGACCTTGTCAAAAACACAATCAAAGAATATAACCTTACGGGCGTCGTAATCTGCTCGTGTTCTCCGCGTATGCACGAAAACACATTCAGAAAAGCGGCGGCATCCGTTGGACTTAACCCTTATATGGTCGAGATTGCAAACATTCGTGAGCAATGCTCGTGGATACATAAGGATATGGCGACTGCTACGGAAAAGGCAATAATCCTCGGCAGAGCCGCAATTGCAAAGGTGCATCTCAATGCACCGCTTACGGCAGGCGAAAGCCCCGTTACAAAAAGAGCCCTTGTTATCGGCGGCGGTATTGCCGGTATCCAAACTGCGCTTGATATTGCCGAGGCAGGATTTGAGGTTGATATTGTTGAAAAATCACCTACAATCGGCGGTAAAATGGCTCAAATTGATAAAACATTCCCGACTCTTGACTGTGCGGCTTGTATTTTGACACCTAAAATGGTTGAGGCGGCACAGCAGGAGAATATTAAAATTTATTCATACAGCGAGGTTGAAGAGGTCAAGGGCTTCGTAGGCAACTTCACTGTTAAAATCAAGAAAAAAGCAAGATATGTAAACGAGGATATTTGCACCGGTTGCGGTCTTTGCACGGAAAAGTGCCCGATGAAGCGCGTACCTAACGAATTTAATCTCGGCATGGATAACCGCCATGCGATTTACATTCCGTTTGCTCAGGCTGTTCCGAAGGTTGCAACAATCGACCCGACAGCCTGCATAAAACTTAAAACGGGCAAGTGCGGTCTTTGTTCAACAGTCTGCGAGGCTAAGGCTATCAATTATGATGCTAAGGACGAGTTCGTTGAGGCGAAATACGGCGCAATCGTTGTTGCAACCGGATTCAATCCGATTTCCGTTGAAAAATTTGACGAATTTGCGTATTCTCAAAGCCCCGATGTCGTTACCTCGCTTGAATACGAAAGACTTATGAACGCGGCAGGACCGACAAGCGGCACTCTTTTAAGACCGTCAGACCATAAGCATCCGAAAACAATCGTTTTTGTTCAGTGCGTAGGTTCCCGTTGTGACGGTGTTGACAGCAAGGGTAAACCGTATTGCTCAAAGGTTTGCTGTATGTATACCGCAAAACACGCAATGCTTACCCGTGAAAAATACCCCGACACGGATGTTTATGTATTTTATATTGATGTTCGTACCCCCGGTAAAAACTTTGACGAGTTTTATCGCAGAGCTGTCGAGGAATACGGCGTTCACTATATCAAGGGCATGGTCGGCAAGGTAGTTCCCGAAAACGGAAAACTTAAAGTTCAAGCCTCCGACCTTCTTGCAAACGAACAGCTTCATATCGACGCCGACATGGTGGTTCTTGCCGCCGCTGTCGAGCCTGATAAAAGCGCAAGACACCTTGCAACAATGCTCACCGCATCTATGGATACAAATGATTTCTTCACAGAGGCTCACCCAAAACTTCGTCCTGTCGAATCACCGACAGCAGGCGTGTTCCTTTCGGGTATGTGCCAAGGTCCGAAAGATATTCCCGAAACCGTTTCGCAGGCATCCGCCGCGGCGGCAAAGGTTATCGGACTTCTTGTTAAGGATAAACTCACCTGCAACCCATGCGTTGCACACAGCGACGAAATGCTTTGCAACGGCTGCTCAAGTTGTGAAAAGGTTTGCCCTTACGGTGCAATTACCTATGAAGAAAAAGAGTTCAGAATGCCCGACAGAACTACGGCAATTCGCCGTGTCGCAAGCGTTAACCCTGCTGTTTGTCAGGGTTGCGGCGCATGTACGGTTGCCTGCCCGAGCGGCGCTATGGATTTGAACGGCTTTTCTAACAGACAAATTATGGCGGAGGTAGATGCGATATGCAGATAGAAGAAAACAAAGAATTCAGACCTAAAATCGTTGCCTTCTGCTGTAACTGGTGCTCATACGCAGGCGCAGACCTTGCGGGCACAAACCGTCTTAACTATCCTGCCGATATTAAGATTATCCGTGTTCCGTGCTCCTGCCGTGTAAACCCGATGTTTATACTCAGAGCATTTCAGCGCGGTGCAGACGGCGTTATTATGTGCGGTTGCCATCCCGGCGACTGCCACTATACAACAGGAAATTATTATGCAAGACGAAGAATGACTCTCCTTTTCTCAATGCTTGATTATCTCGGCATAGAGAAGGGCAGAACAAGAGTAGAATGGGTTTCTGCCGCAGAGGGTCAAAAGTTTGCCGAAACAATGAACAGCTTTGTTGAAACAATAATTGCCCTCGGTGAAAACAAAAGATTGGAGGATTTGAGATGCAAGACAAAATGATTTCTCGTGCAAAAGAACTCCTCCTCGACGGCACTGTAAACAGAGTTCTCGGCTGGAAAACGGGCGAGTTTGAATATGATATTACTCCGGCAGTGTTCACCACCGCACAGGAGCTTGAAAACGATTTTGTTTACAACAGCTTTGCGGCTGCAAACCTTTCAAAATATCTTGTAAAGGAAAGCAGAAAGGAAGGCAAAATTCTCGTATTTCTCAAGCCTTGCGATTCATACAGTTTTCAGGAGCTTATGAAAGAGCACAGAGTTATAAGAGAAAATGTTTACATCATCGGCATTGCCTGCTACGGCAAGACAGATATTGAAAAAATCAAAGAAAAGGGAATAAGCGGCATTTCAAGCGTCGGCGAGGATGATACAAATATCGTTGTCGATACGATTTATGACGGCACCGTCAAATTCCCGAAATATGAGGTTATGGCAGAGCGTTGCCTCTCCTGCAAGAGCAAAAAGGTTGTTGTTTATGATGAGCTTATCGGCGAAAACGGCGAGGTTAACGAGGATTGCAACCGCTTTGACTTGGTTGCAAAGCTCGAGGCAATGACTCCCGACGAGCGTTTCGCTTTTTGGCAAAACGAACTTTCAAAATGCATCCGTTGCAACGCATGCAGAAATGTTTGCCCTGCCTGCACATGTGAAAAATGTGTGTTTGACAACGACAATTCGGGTGTTGCGCAAAAGGCGGCAGCTAACAGTTTTGAGGAAAATATGTTCCATATTATCCGCGCATTCCATGTTGCCGGCAGATGCACAGACTGCGGCGAATGCTCACGCGTGTGCCCACAGCATATTCCGCTTCACCTGCTCAACCGCAAATTCATCAAGGATGCAAACGAGCTTTACGGTGAATATCAGGCAGGCGCAGATATGGAAACAAAGCCGCCTCTTGTTAACTTTACATATGACGATTGCGAGCCAAGCGTTGTTTATGAAAGAGGAGGTGCCGAATAATGTATAAAATCGCATTTGGTAAAATTTCGGCGCTCTTTAACGCAATTTCATCGGTTGAAAAACTTTATGTTCCGACCGATAAGGACGATATTGCGGTTTTTGCCGAATATAAGGACGGCGTTGAGCTTACTCAAAAGCTTAACACTAACCGCTCGGCTAAAGATTTTTTCTTCCCACAGACAGAAAATCTTTACGATGTAAAAATGAAAGACAAAAAAATCGAGATTACAGATACAAGAGAAGAGTGTGAGGATTTCGTTATCTTCGGCGTAAGAGCGTGCGATGTCCGTTCGTTCTCGATTCTTGACAAGGTGTATCTTGCAGACCCGATTGATTCCTATTATAAAAACAGACGCGACCACGGCACGATTATTTCGCTTGCCTGCGGCAGACCCGAGGAAACCTGTTTTTGCCAAAGTTTCGGCATAAATGCGGCAGACCCGGAGGGCGATGTCAAGGCTTGGAAAATCGGCGACGAACTTTATTTGCAAGGCGCAACAGACAAAGGCAATGCTTTGCTCGAAAAGGTTTCCTCGGTTCTTGAATCGGCAGACGAAAAAGCTGTTGACGATGCAAAAAGCGCTATTAACGCAGTTATGAAAAAGCTTCCGCTTGCAAAGGTAAGTTTTGAGCATATGAAGGACAACGATTTGCTTGACTATTTCAACAGCGACAAGTGGTCCGGTCTTTCTGAGGCTTGCCTCGGTTGCGGCACATGCACTTTCGTTTGCCCGACTTGTCAGTGCTACGATATTCGCGAGTTTGATACCGGAAACGGTATTAAAAAGTTCAGATGCTGGGACAGCTGTATGTATTCCGACTTCACGAAGATGGCTCACGGCAATCCGCGTACAACTCAACTTCAGCGCTTTAGACAAAGATTTATGCACAAGCTTGTGTATTTCCCCGATAACAATAACGGCGAATTCGGTTGCGTCGGCTGCGGCAGATGCCTTGCAAAATGCCCGATTTCAATGAATATTGTCAAGGTGGCAAAGGCATTGGAGGTGAATGCGTGATGAATAACGAAACATTAATTCCGGTAATCGGCGAGGTTACCGATATAAGAGTTGACACACCCGATGTCAAGACCTTCAGAGTCACTGCGTTGGGCGGCGGAAAAGCGTTTGAGCATATCCCCGGTCAATGTGCAATGCTCTCAATCCCTGGTGCAGGCGAAGCAATGTTTTCAATCACTTCCTCACCAACTACAAAGGATTATATGGAATTCAGCATCAAAAAGTGCGGTTGCCTCACAACCTGGCTCCACGAAATGGAGGTAGGTCAGCAAATCACTATCAGAGGTCCGTACGGCAACGGTTTCCCGGTTGATACCGAGTTTGTCGGCAAGGATTTGCTTTTCATTGCCGGCGGTATCGGTCTTGCTCCGCTCCATTCCGTAATCAATTACTGCCGTGCCAACAGAGAAAAATACGGCAAGATTGATATAGTTTACGGCTCACGCTCGGCAGATGATCTTGTTGATTATCAGGAGATTATCGACGAATGGTGCAAGGAGGACGGCATCAATGTTTATCTCACCATCGACAGAGAGCAGGAGGGTTGGGACGGCCATGTCGGTTTTGTTCCCAACTATGTTAAGGAACTCGGTTTTGATACAAACAAAACGGCTGTAATCTGCGGTCCGCCTATTATGATTAAGTTTACACTTGCGGGTCTTGTTGAACTTGGATTTGACAAAACCCAGGTTTACACCACAATGGAGCTTAAAATGAAATGCGGCGTCGGCAAATGCGGCAGATGCAACATCGGCGATAAATACGTTTGTAAAGACGGTCCTGTTTTCCGCTGTGACCAGCTTGACGAAATGCCGACCGAGTATTAATAGGAGGATGCGTAGATGGAAAAAGAAATGGTAAATATCTATTTGTTCGGCAAAAAATACGAAGTGCCGTCAAATCTTACAATAATGAATGCTATGGAATACGCAGGCTATCAGCTTAAAAGAGGTTGCGGATGCAGAAACGGCTTCTGCGGCGCCTGCGCAACAATTTACAGGGTTAAGGGCGACAGAGAGCTTAAAGCTTGCCTTGCATGCCAAACAAAGGTTGAAAACGATATGTATATCGCAACTCTTCCGTTCTTCCCGCTTATCAAGCAACCGTATGATATTGAAAAAGTTAAGCCGACAGAGCAGATTATGATGCAGCTTTATCCCGAGATTTATGCATGCGTCGGCTGTAATGCCTGCACAAATGCGTGCACACAGGGACTTAATGTTATGCAATATATTGCATATGCTCAAAGAGGCGAATACGAAAAGTGTGCCGAGGAGAGTTTTGACTGCGTAATGTGCGGCGTTTGTTCGTCGCGTTGCCCGGCAGGAATCAGTCATCCGCAGGTTGCATTGCTTGCAAGACGACTCAACGGCAAATATCTTGCTCCCGAAAGCAAGCATTTGACAGAAAGAGTTCAGGAAATCAAGGACGGCACATTTGAGGAGCTTATCCAAAACCTTATGCAAAAGCCGCTTGACGAGATTAAAGAGCTTTATAACAACAGAGAGATTGAGAAGTAAGGAGGTGCCGATATGTATAATAAAGAAATGCTTGATTCAATGAAAAAAGTTGCCGAGGCAAGAGAGCAAAACACATATTTCGAGCCGCGCAGAATGACAGCGGACGAAAAAGATACTCTTCTCGCAACTTTCCACCCCGATTACAAGGAGGATCAGTTCAGCGTCCTTAAAATCGGTGCCAATGCCGGCGAAAAAGTGCCGTGCGAGCTTGCCGAGCTTTTGCAGGCTCATTCAAGAATTAAACCCGACAGCGTGGACCTTTCAAATCCCGATTACGATGTTGATGTGCTTATTATCGGCGGCGGCGGTGCAGGTGCATCTGCGGCTATCGAGGCTGATAACAACGGCGCAAAAACCATGATTGTAACAAAGCTTCGTATGGGCGACGCAAACACAATGATGGCAGAGGGCGGTATTCAGGCTGCCGACAAGCCAAACGATTCGCCTGCAATCCACTATATTGACGCTTTCGGCGGCGGCCACTTTGCCGCAAAG
>ERZ780226.146-NODE-146-length-68189-cov-10.067485_pt1 | contig 68189 bp, 58 predicted proteins | sample MGYA00511165_ERZ780226 | MGnify/ENA primary metagenome ERZ780226 (study PRJEB29588, sample SAMEA2152373) | human gut metagenome | biome: human gut; feature: human-associated habitat; material: faeces | place: Denmark | collected 2008/2010 ...
GGTGCCGGTGGCCGGACTCGAACCGGCACGCCATCGCTGGCGGTGGATTTTGAGTTTTCAAACTCATTTGGATTTCAAAGGAACCCAACAGACTTTTGAAGAATTATCAAGACACGAAAAAGCCAGTGTTTTCAATACTTTCAAGCGTTTTGGCGGCAAAAATCCAGTTGTATCAATTCCCTTTCGACTTTGGAGTTTTGCGCGTCAAAAAAGCGGCTTGGAGGGATGTTGGAGGGATGCTGACTTACGAACAAGCGATTCTTCCTGCCATTGACGAAAAACAACATGGAGGATCGCATTATGCAGAAAAACCGCAGCTATTACGATCAGCTTTTTGCATCCTACCCGGATGTCATAACCGTTCCGCAATTTCGGGCAATGCTCGGTGGAATTGGAGAAAGCACCGCGCTGAAACTTTTACACGAAAAACGAGTGCAGCACTATTTCATCCGAGGGGCATATCTGATTCCGAAAAAATACGTTGTAGACTACGTTCTCAGCACGCATTACTATGTGTACCGAACAAAATTGAAAGCACGAATTTAGGAGGTGAACTTCAAATGACACATACAATCGCCATTGCCAACCAGAAGGGCGGCGTGGGAAAGACAACGACATGCGCAAATCTCGGTATCGGTCTGGCGCAGGCTGGCAAGCGGGTCTTGCTGGTGGATGCAGACCCGCAGGGTTCGCTGACGCTGAGCCTTGGATTTGCCTGCCCGGACAAACTGCCGGTCACGCTTGCAACCGTTATGGGAAAGACGCTCATGGACGAACCAATGCCCTCGAAAGAGGGCATTTTGCATCATGCGGAGGGTGTAGACCTCATGCCCGCAAATATCGAGCTGTCCGGTCTGGAGGTTTCGCTGGTGAACGCCATGTCGCGGGAAAAGATTCTCAAACAATAATGATGATGTACTTGTACCTTGAAAATCGAAAATAAAGAAAACGGACCGGATACATCATCTTTCAGACGATCTAAGACAGAAACGAGGTATGTATAATGGAAAAGACAGTCTATAAATCCAACGTTCCGCGTGTTTACACGCTTTACAGAGTTTCTACCATCGGTCAGGTTGAAAAAGATGATATTCCGATGCAAAAACAGGTTTGCCGTGACTTCGCAAAAAAGCAAGGCTGGGTGGTTATCAAGGAGTTTTCGGAAAAAGGTATTTCGGGCTACAAGGTATCCGCCAAAGACCGCGACGCCATTCAGGAAATTCAGCATGATGCTGCGCTTGGCAAATTCGATATTCTGCTCGTGTTCATGTTTGACCGGCTCGGACGACGGGATGATGAAACACCATTCATTGTAGAATGGTTCGTCAAGAACGGCGTGGAGGTCTGGAGCGCGATGGAGGGGCAGCAGCGGTTCGACAATCACGTTGACAAGCTGATGAACTACATCCGCTACTGGCAGGCCTCCGGCGAGAGTCTGAAAACCTCGATCCGCACGAAAACCCGCTTGGGGCAGCTCACAGAGGAGGGGCATTACACCGGCGGAACAGTTCCGTATGGCTATCGCGCGGTAGATAAAGGTCGCGTCAATAAGCGCAACCGCACAGTGCTGGACTTGCAGATCGACGAGGATGAGGCGGAAGTGATTCGCCTGATCTTTCACAAATATGTCGATGAGGGTTACGGCGCGCAGCGCCTTTCTCACTATCTGCATGAACAGGGCATCAAAAGCCGCGACGGAAAAGGCTTCCCGAACACGACTGTCAACCGGATCATCAAGAACATTGCCTATACCGGCATCATCAAAAACGGCGAGTCACAGTCCGGCTATATTGACGAGCTGCGCATCATCGACGTTTCCACCTTTTCCAAGGCACAGGAGATCATGCGCCAGCGGACGCTCCCGCATGGCAACGTGCCGCTGAACTGCAAGGGAAAATCCCTCTTGGTCGGAAATATTTTCTGCGCCCACTGCGGAAATCGGCTGACACTGACGACCAGCGGCAGGCGCGTGTATCGCGCAGATGGCACAGTGAAATACGAACCGCGGATGCGATACCAGTGCCATTACAACGTCCGACATCCCGGCGAATGCGACGGACAATCCGGCTATGGCGTCACAAAGCTCGACGGTATTGTGGAGAAAGTGATCCGCATGAAGTTTGCAGAGATCGCTGCCGCGCCGGAATCCGAGATTCTGAATCACCAGCATAAAAAAGAAATCGAGCTTGCAAGAATCAAGCTCGATCAGGCCAATGCGCATCTGGCAGAGAAGCAGAAAGACCTCTCCGATTATAAGGCGGAAACGCTGAAAGTCATTCGCGGTCAGAGCAATCTCAGCGTGGAGCTTCTGAACGCACTGGTGAAAGAAACAGAAACGATGATTGCCCTGGCGCAGACCCGCATAGACGCGGCACAGACAGAATATGAGTCGCTGCTGGCTTCGGCGGAGAATCTGCGGCAGGAATACGACCGACTGCTCACATGGGCAGATCTGTTCGACACCTGCTCCTTTGAGGCAAAGAAAATGATCGTTGCGCAATTCGTCAAAGCCGTTCGCGTCAGCCGCGACTACAATATTGAGATTGACTTCAACGTGTCTTTTGAGGAATTTCAGAACTTTTCCGTCAAAAATGGGGAGCCAGTCATTTTGCAACCGCTGCGTTCGCATACCGCATAAAAAAGTTCGGGATAATCCGAATTTTATCGGATTATCCCGTATTTGGTGGACCTGAAGAGACTCGAACTCTCGACCTCTCGGATGCGAACCGAACGCTCTCCCAGCTGAGCTACAGGCCCATTTTTATGAACTTTTTGAGGGTGAACCGCGTAGCTCCCGCATGAGATACAACACGATAGCTAAAACCGTACCGCTTGCGCTCCCAGCTGAGCTACAGGCCCATTTATAAAGCTGTGCTGTTTCCCGTTCGGTGCTATGACCCGGAAAACATAGATATTATAGCGGCGTTTGGTACGTTTGTCAAGGCCTTCTTTCAAATCCCCGCGCAGATCAGATCTGCGCGGGGATTTCTGGTTTTACACGCCCAGCTTGTTGCGGCGGATGATCTCAGCCTCGTCGGGAGTGGTAGTGGAGGTATAGCCCTCCAGTGGGATCAGGCGGGCGTTGACCGCGTCGATGATCCACTCGGCATACGGGAAGAAATACTTGTCGAACTCGTGCGGCGGGGTGATCCAGTTGCGCGCGCCGATGACGACGGGAGGCGCATCCAGATAATCGAAGCACATATTCGTCAGATTCTCCGCGATCTCGTTGAGGAACGTGCCTCTTGCGCAGGCGTCGGAGGCCAGGACGACACGGCCGGTCTTCTTGACGGACGCGATGAGGTCGGTATAATCCAGCGGGACAAGCGACGGCATATTGATGACGTCGGCCTCGATGCCGTATTTCTCGGAGAGCGTCTTGGCTGCGTCAACCGCGCGGTAGAGCGTTGCGCCGATGGTAAGGATGGTGAGATCCTTGCCGTCGCGGACCTTATTGACTGCGCCGGGTGCCCACTCATATTCTTCGGCGGGAACGCCGCCCTCGTGGAACTCTTCGCCCTTGCCATAGATACGCTGGGACTCAAAGATGACGCAGGGATCGGTGCCGTTCAGAGCCGCCTGCATAATGCCCTTGGCCTCATACGGAGTAGCCGGGAAGAAGACCTTCAGGCCGGGGATGTGAGAGACGATGGCGACCCAATCCTGAGAATGCTGCGCGCCGTACTTTGCACCGACGGACATACGCAGGATCATCGGCATCTTGAGAATACCGGCAGACATAGCCTGCCACTTGGACATCTGGTTGAAGACCTCGTCACCTGCACGGCCAAGGAAGTCGCAGTACATCAACTCGACAACCGCGCGGCCGCCGCACATGCAGTAGCCGACGGCAGTGCCAACAATGGCAGCCTCGGAAATCGGAGAGTTGAACAGGCGGGAGTGCGGGATCACGTCCATCAGGCCGCGGTAGACGGCGTAAGCGCCGCCCCAGTCGCGCACGTCTTCGCCGTAGGCGACAAGCGTGGGGTCCTCATAATACTTGTTGATCAGCGGCTCAAAGATGGCGTCGCGGATGTTATAGACCTTCATGTCGGAGAACTTATTGCCGTCCTTATCGAACGCATAGTGCTCCTTCTTGGCGAGGTCTGCATAGCGCTTGCAGCTTTCCTTCGGGCCGGTGACGTTCAGTTTCTGATCGGGCGCGCCCATGGAGCGGACATGCTCGTTGGAGAACATCAGATTTGCCAAATAGTCCGGATTCTTGTCGAAGTCAACATACGGAGAAATCTCCTTGTCGTCGGCTGCGCGGCAGATCATGGTCATGCGGTCAGCGGTGTCCTGCAGCAGCTTGGCAAAGAACTCGTCGGACTCGACGCCTGCTTCTACGAGAGCCTCGCGGAACTTGACGATCGGGTCGTGGCTGCGCCAATCCTCGATCTCTTCCTTGGTGCGGTAGGCATTCTGATCCGAGGTGGAGTGGCCGACCAGACGGTAGGTCACGACGTCGAGCAGGACCGGACCTTCGTTGTTCTTGATGAGTTCCATCTTGCGCTTGTACGCGTCGATGACGGCCAGCGGGTTCCAGCCATCAACACGCTCGGCGTGCATCTGGCTCGGGGTGATGCCTGCGCCGAGCCGTGCGGGCATGTTATAGGCCATCGTCTCGCCCATGGTCTGGCCGCCCATGCCGTAGAAGTTATCAAAGACGTTGAAGATGATAGGCAAACCGCCCTTGCGTCCTTCTTCCCAGAGGGTCTTGAACTGATCCATAGCGGAGAAGTTCATTGCCTCGTAGACCGGGCCGCAGCCGAGGGACGCATCGCCGATGTTGCAGACGACAACACCCTTCTTGTCGTTATTCTTCTGGTACAGTGCAGCGCCCGTTGCAATCGGAGCGGAACCGCCGACGATTGCATTGTTGGGGTAGATGCCGAACGGCAGGAAGAACGCGTGCATGGAGCCGCCCATGCCGTGATGGAAGCCGTTTTCACGGGCAAAGATCTCGGCAACGGTGCCGTAGAGCAGGAAGCGAATGGCAAGTTCCTTGACATCGCTGGTATCGGCAAACTTCTTGACAGCTGCGAGGGTCTTGCCGCCGAGGAAGCTTTCCATGGTCTGCATCAGTTCTTCGTCAGAAAGCTTGTTGATGCAGCTGAGTCCCTTGGAGAGGATCTCGGAATGGCTTCTGTGGGAACCGAAGGTGATGTCGTCCTTCGTCAGAAGGTACGCTTCGCCGACGCAGGAAGCTTCCTGACCGAGGGACAGGTGCGCGGGGCCGGGATAGGTCGTCTCGACGCCGTTATAGTTGGCCTGGGTCTTGATGAGGGTGAGCATGTGCTCGAACTCACGGCAGATGGCCATGTCGCGGTAGATGCGGATCAGGTCTTCCTTGGTGTAGTTGCCCTCTTCGAGCTCCTGCTTGATGGTCTTGTTATACTGGCAGACAGGAATGTCTTCAAAATGAATATAGCCGGGTTCGCGGACTTTTACGGGATCGATATACAAAGATTTCGGCATGATTTCGTCCTTCCTTTCTCTTACTTGGCGAGCAGGGTCATGAAGTTCTCAAGACTCTTGCACAGCTCGCTCATATAGCGCGCAGCGGGTGCGCCGTCGATGACTCTGTGATCGAAGGTCAAAGACAGGCCCATGGCCGGGTACGTCTCGATGACGCCGTCCTTCGCGGACTTGATCTTCGTCTGGATGTTGCAGACGCCGAGAATGCCGGTCTGAGGCGGGTTGATAACGGGCGTGAACGCCTCGCAGCCGAACGAGCCGATGTTGGAGATGGTGAAGGTCGCGCCGGACATGTAATCGGGGCTGAGTTTGCCTTCGCGGGCCTCTGCCGCAAGTCTCTTGGCTTCCATGGAGAGTTCGAGCAGCGTCATCTGGTCGGCGTTAAAGATCGTGGGGACGATCAGACCGCGCGGGGTATCGCAGGCAAAGCCGAGGTTGACGGTGTTGAAGTGACGGACGACGTTCTCTTCGAGGACGTTGGCGTTCAGATCCGGGCAGGACTTGATGGTCTTTGCAACGGCGAACATGACCATGTCATTCAGGCTGACCTTGCCCATGGGCGCGTCGAGCGGCTTGAGCATAGCGCGGTAGGCCTGAATCTGGGTTGCATCGAAGGAATATTGCTGCGTAAGCTGCGCCATAGTGGAAAGGCTCTTGGTCATGGACTTGGCCGTTGCCTTGCGCACGGGGCTCCATTTGACGTCTTCAAATTCAGCGGCTGCGGGAGCAGCTGCGGTGGGAGCAGCATATGCAGCGGCTGCGCCGGAGGCGAGCAGCTTGTCAATATCGCGTTCGATGATGCGGCCGTTGGGGCCGGTGCCGGTGGCGAGAGCCGGGTTGACATTGTTTGCGACAGCCTTGGCCATGGCGCGCGGAGAAATAGCCTTGAACTCGGCTGCGGCGGCAGGCGCGGCAACAGCTGCGGGGGCCGCTTCTTCTGCGGCAGGAGCAGCTGCGGGAGCCGGAACTTCTGCACCGGGCTTCAGGAACTCAAACGCATCGCCAGGGTTGCCGATGGCGCAGACGTTTGCAAGGCACGGAACCTCGTCGCCGTCTTCATAGAATTTTGCAAGAAGCGTGCCGGCTGCGGTGGACTCGCAATCGAACTCCGCCTTGTCGGTTTCGTAAGAGAAGAGGACATCGCCGACATTGACGGAATCACCGACGTCTTTCTTCCACTCGCCGATGATGCAGGACTCGACCGTGATGCCTTCCTTCGGCATGATAACGGCCTGCGCGCAGGGACCCGCGGGAGCAGCTGCGGCAGCGGGAGCAGCCGCCTTGGGCGCTTCTGCTGCAGCGGCAGCGGGAGCAGCGGAGGCTGCGGGCGCGTTCTTCAGCGCGGAGGTGTCCTCACCGGGATTGCCGATGGCGCAGACGTTGACCAGGCACGGAACCTCGTCGCCGTCTTCGTAGAATTTTTCAAGCAGGGTACCGGCTGCGGTGGATTCGCATTCAAATTCCGCCTTGTCGGTTTCATAGGTGAAGAGGATGTCGCCGACGTTTACCTGATCGCCGACGTTCTTCTTCCACTCGCCAATGATGCAAGATTCGACTGTTATGCCTTCCTTGGGCATCAATACGCCTTCTGCCATAAGTGTTTCACTCCTATTTTATTTCAATAATTTATTTGTTGGCCAGCAGATACTTTTCCGCTTCCGCGCTCCATAGGCCGTTGTGGCGCTTGGTGATCTCGTCAAGCTTTGCAAACAGCGGATCTGTTTCGCCCAGTTTGCCGAAATCGGCGATTGCCGTCAGGGGCAGTTCGATCTGGGTGTAGATCAGCTTCTTGCCGCCGGGAATCTTCGGCAGGTTCAGAACGGTATCGACAACAGCGTTCAGACCGCCGATGTGGGTGATCATGGCAGCGGGGTTGATCTTGCCGGAGGTCATCATCTCAATGGCTTCCTTCATGTCGCTGGTATTGCCGCCGGAGGTGCCGACCACATGGGTGTAGAGATAATGGACGTTGTACCAGTTGAATTCCGCCTTGAACTGGCTGTTGGTCGGGCCAGCAAAGAAGTTGAGGCAGCCGTCGAAACCAAGGATATCGCCGGCCTGCTCAACGACGGGACGAACCGGTGCAAAGCAGATCACATCATCATAACCAGTGCCGCCGGAGAGTTCACGCAGATAGTTGGTATCGCAGCCGGGCTTGGCCGTGTTGACATAGTGCAGTTCAACACCCATTTCCTTTGCGTGCTCAACGGTGTAGATGCTCTGGGCGCGTTCGAGTCTGGCATCATCAATATCGGTAATGACAAGCAGACTCGGACGGCGGTCGCAGTGCAGCGCATAGTCGATCGCGCCGAGGCCCATGGGGCCGACGGAAGCAAGCATTGCCATCTTGCCGCCCTCGACAATACCCATCTGATGCTCATAGGAGCCGGGTTTGGTGTGGTACATGGCGTGGAACGTGCCGATGATGCAACTCATCGGTTCTGCCAGAGAGCCGTAGAAATAGGTATCGGAATTATACGTCAGAAGATTGTCAGTCAGCAGCGTTTCGATGGGGATGTTGGAATACTGGCTGTCGCCGCCGCAGTACTGATAGGAATAGCCGGGGGCCATCTGGGAGCCCTTGTAGAAGTGGGCAGGCTGGATGGCGAAGCCCTGACCGGGCTTGTACTTATTCTTCCAGTTTTCGCCGACCTCGGTGATCACGCCGCAGAATTCATGGCCAACGATCGTGGGATGCTCTGCAACATCATTTGGGACGCGCTTGTGCTCCTCGCCCTCAACTGCGGCCTTGTAGGTTGACATACAGATCGAGTCGGAAATGACCTTCACCTGAACATCGTCCGGGCCAACCTGCGGGAGTTCGATCTCCTCCAGGCGGAGGTCCATTTTGCCATGGATACGGACAGCTTTCGTTTTCATACGTTCCATTCCTTTCTTGCATTTACCTTGCATAAATCATCCAACCAAAAATGGGATTGTGTTGGTTTGTATTGATTTCACCTTATTGTATCGCAAGAATCCCAAAGTGTCAACGACAAATCCCACTTTCCGATGCGGGATTGCGTTGTTTTTTGTGGGAGCACTTTGCATCCCTCTCCCCTGCCGGACACGGCGGGCAGAAAATGGCTCCCCTGAAAGGGGAGCCGGGGTGCTGGCGCGCCAGTGCTGATATTGTTACCCCTGCACCCTGCGCAGCGTGAGGGTATAGCTGTACTGCGTCCGCACAGAATCGGTTATGGTGTCGGTATAGGTATAATCGACTGCGACGCCGTCCACGACGGTGTGGTATTCGGAAAATACGCAGTTGGACAGCTCGGACGCAGCCTCCTGCAGGGGCTTATCGAGCAGGATATGGCCCTTCTCTGCTCCGGCGAATGCAAACAGGGCGTACTGCATCACGGAGCCGGACGGGATGCTTATCCAGCTATCCGCTTCGCCGCCCTCCGCATGGTAGACAATGCCCGTCAGGACGCCGTTTTCTGTCTGGTATTCCAGCTGCGGCAGGCGGTCGTTGAACATGACGGTCGTTGTCCCACCGTTCGATTGAAAGCTCGATTCTTCCTTCCAACGGCCGTTTTCGTCCAATTCAACATCATAGTCCCCGAACTGACGCAGGATCGTGTTGTAATTTTCCGCGAACTGCGCAACAGTCAGCTCCCCGCGGTAAACCGGGCCGACCGGCAGCAGTACGCGCAGCACGCCGCCCGCGATCAGCAGCGCAGCAAGCACAGCTGCCGCCGCAAAGCGCCATCCGGCGTGATCGCGGATGGTCTGCTCGGAGCCGTCCTCCCACGGAAGCGCCTTCCCCTGCTGCTCGTCGGTATAGCTGACATACAGGCGGTACAGGCGGAAAAACGGCAGATTCAGCCGGATTCCGTACCAGAACAGGTACGCCGTGCGCTCCCGCCCCTCCGCGTAGGTCAGCTTTCTGCCGTCCGGGCTTGTCACGCGCAGGCCGAAGAGCCATTTGCCGGGCGTCGTGCCAAACCGGGACAGCAGCAGCGGCTCCAGCAGGAACATCGTGCCGAGCGTCAGAAGCTCCAGAAACAGCATGCCGCCCCGGCTGTTTTTCAGCATGTTGAAGCCAAGAGCCGGCAGGAGCAGCATCCACAGCGTCCGGTAGATCTGGCCGTCGAGCAGGCGCGCGAAGAAGCGCTGCCACGGAAAATGCTCCTTCGGAAGCGTATCGCGTTCGAGCACGCGCTCGGTCTGCATTTCATCGAGATACGGCCTTGCGTCGAGCGTCCGGAACTGCGCATGCGCCTGCCGGAGCCGTCCGGCGATCTCCCCCGCCCGGTCAAGTGCCGCCTTTTCCTTCTGTATAGCCGCAATACGCGCGGAAAGCGCCGCATCCAGCTCTGTTTCGCCGCGCACGATCGCCTTGATCTGCCCGACCGTCAGGCCGAGCGCCCGCAGCAGCTTCACGCGCAGCAGCGTTTCGGCGTCCTCCTGCGAATACTCCCGGTAGCCATTCTCCGCCCGCTCCGGCGAAATCAGGCCCTCAGCTTCATAATAGCGGATATTCGCCCGCGCAAGCCCGGTCTGTAGTTCCATGTCTTTGATCGTCATAGTGTGCTCCTTTTATTGTCCGGCAAGCTTCATATCGTGCACTGGCGCGGGAGCGCCCGAGAGGTCAGGCAGCAGGCAGCTGCCCACCTGTTCGTAGGGGCGATGCCCACATCGGCCCGCCGGGAAGTTACGGATTCGCCGAAGAGTTCCATAAAAACAGTGCATTCTGCCGGGCCGATGTGGGCATCGGCCCCTACAACTGTCGCGTTACTCATCCAGCTTCCGGATATCGAAGGACAGAGTATAGCTTCCGGTCGTATTTCGCGGGAGCTCCAGCGAACCATCTTCGGCAAGGCCGGTAAATCCGGTCGTTATAAGCGAATAGTCGATCTGATAGCCTGCGGCCTGCGTGTGAAGTTCCTGTAGCGGCTCGTCCAGAAGCTGCTGCGCGGCGGCGGCAAGCGCTTCGTCGGCGGAAGCAGCGCTCCGTGCGCCGTCGAAGGCCAGCATGGTCAGATAAAGCTCGCGGAACGGCAGGTTATAGACCGGGCCGGTGCAGATTTCCGCGCCCATGCGCAGGGAAATGCCGATCAGGCTGCCGTCCTTTGTCGTGTAGCTGAGATTCGGAACATTTTTCGTGTGATGGATAACCTTGAAGCCAAGCTGCGTTGTGGGCGCCCATGTGCCGTCGTCATACAGTTCCCGGCTCAGAAAGCCCTCCGTGCTGTGAATGTAGTTGTAATTGTCCGCAAACTGCCGCACGGTCAGATCACCTGTATACGTCGGCCGGTAGGTTTTGAGGCCCACAAGCACCGTTGCGGCCAGCAACGCCAGAACCGCCGCGGCCCACGCCGCAACGCGCCACGCTTTCCATGGCACAGCCCGCAGTTCACTGCCGTCCTCCCATTCGAGCGGCTGCTCGGCCTGCTCGGCCTTCCAGCTGGTATAGAGGCGGACAATGCTGTAGATTGGGATAGAGAAACCGAACCCATACCACAGGGCACGCCATGTTCGCCCCCACGCAGCGGCAAGCGGCAGCGTCTTCCCGTTTTCATCCGTCACGCGCAGGCCCATGAGCCATTTGCCGGGCGTCGTGCCGAACAGATGCAGAAACAGCGGCTCAAGCACGAGCATCACCGCCATACCGAGTATGCTCAGCCAGATAGAAGCCAGTCTCGCCTTGGTGTCCGCGCCTGCGACTTGCAGCACCAGATACCAGGGCAGCGAGCACAGCAGAAGATCAAAGCTGCGTGCGATGTACCGCCGCACCGGCGCATGGACATACGGCTTCACGTCCTGCCGCAGCGCGGTCTGGGACGCGGCAAGGAGTTCTCCGAGATAGCCCGCCGCGTCGAGCGTGGAAAATTCCGCGTGCGTCTGCCGAAGTCCCGCGGCGACACGTCCGGCAGCATCCAGGTTCTCCTGCTCGGCACGCAGTTCCTCCAGCTGTGCATCGAGCGCGCTCTCCAGCGTGAGCGTTCCCGCCGCAAGTGATTTAATCGTATCGATGCGCAGGCCGAGCGCCCGCAGCAGCTTCACGCGCAGCAGCACATCGATGTCGGCCTGTGAATATTCCCGGTAGCCGTTCTCCGCCCGTTTGGGCGCGATCAGCCCTTCCGATTCGTAATACCGGATGTTGGCCCGCGGCAGACCAGACAGTGTTTCGACCTCCTTGATCGTCATATACATCCCTCCTGCCCTCAGCGTACAGTATCAAGCAGGTTTACAGTCAAGCTTTTTTTGATTTTTTCCGTGTTTTTCGCAAAATTAGTCCTGCCGCAGCGAGCAGCACGAGCACCGCCACCGCCAGCCAGCCGCGATTTCCGGTTTCCGGCGCTTCCTCGGTCTCCGGCTGAGGCTCCGGTTCCAGCTGCGCTGCGGCATAGGTCATGCGGAAGGCTGTCCCCTCTTTCTGCACCTCTGCGTCGAGGTAGCCGGGAACGGCCTGCTCCGCAAGCACCCAGTAATGTGCCGTGGGCAGACTGCTCCATGTATACCGCCAGTCCTGTTCTTCGGATAAAAGAACCGGGCGGCCATAGGCTTTTCCGTCGCACATCAGCTGGACAGTCAGCGATTCCGGGCGCTGCTCCGGCGTCTGTGTATCGTCCCAGACGATTTGAACGGAATAGTCCGCCTTTTCCGGACTGCAGGTCAGTTCCATCTCTGCCTCGCACTCCGTGGGGCAGACGATCAGCAGCGGTGATGGCGTATAAATCTGCCGGTTCACGCAGACGCTCTGCCCGCTCATCAGATACAGACCGGGCTCCAGCGCGTCAAAGACCGCCGCACCTTCTTCGTCCGTCTCTGCGGAGTCATCCGGCAGGCAGGCTTCATCCATCAAGGCCACCCTCTCCAGTACACGCGCAAGCGCGGCCCAAGGCTCCACGTCCCGTCGCTGGAACGGTCTGCAACCCGATACGCGTCAAACCGCATTCCGGCAAGCGGCAGCTGCCCTTCAAACACGGCCCGCACCGTAATAGGCTCTGCCCGTTCCGCTGCCAGAGCAGCCGTCTGAACCGGCACGCATAGGAAAATGGCCAGCCACGCCAGCCGAAGCAGAAACCGCCTCATCGCGCGCCCTCCTTTTTCTCCATCATACCATATCCCGAAATATTTGCAAACCGGAATCTGGACTTGCCGGTCGGACATAGGCTTTCTGTGGAGGTGAAAGCCCATGCTTTCCGCAGCAGTCTGGCTGATGCTCAGCAGCATGCTCACATCGCTGCGCATTTCCGGCGGTGGCTCGTTCCCGAAGCCGCTCACCGCCGAAGAGGAGCGCATGTACTTAAAACGCAGCGCCGAAGGCGATCTGGAGGCCCGCAACATTCTGATTGAACGTAATCTCCGCCTGGTGGCGCACATTATGAAAAAATACTATTCGCAGTCTGCCGATCAGGAAGACCTGATCTCAATCGGCACGATCGGGCTTATCAAGGGTATCTCGACCTTTGACTCCAGCAAGGGGGCACGGCTTGCGACATATGCAGCCAGGTGTGTAGAGAATGAAATTCTGATGTACTTTCGTTCGATGAAGAAAACAGCGGGGGATGTTTCGCTTTCGGATTGTATTGAGACAGGAAAAGACGGGAACGCGTTGTCGCTGATGGACGTTTTGTGCTCGGATGAGGATCTGTTCGAGGACTTGAGCACACGGCAGACGTACAAAAAGCTGTACGAGGTCATGGACGAGGTTTTGTCGGAGCGTGAGCGAATGGTCGTAACGCTGCGCTACGGCCTCGGCGACCGGACGCCGCTGACGCAGCGGGAGATCGCTGCGAAGTGTGGTATCAGCCGGTCGTATGTGTCGCGGATTGAGAAAAAAGCGCTTGCCGCGCTTCAGAAAGCGCTTCAGGATTACACGCAGACAGACTGAGGCGGATTTTTTCTTGGCACTGGATTTATCAGCATTTTTCTGGTACTATGGGTGCAGGCGGCAGACGTTCGTTCGGCTGCCGCACACAGGATAAAAACGCAACGCGAGGCCTTCGGCCTTGCCAGAGCTGGTAGGTAGCCCAGCCGTCTGCACTTCGGCGCAGGTAAGTAACCCTCCCCTCCGGGTCGTCCGTTCCTGTGAAAATAAAAAGGAAACGCTGATTCAATGACTGAACGCATTCGGCGAGAGATTTTGCCCCAAGACAAGACATGAAAACGCAGGAGTACTTTGTGTATTTCAAGTTTTCATACCGCAGGATTGGGTCAAAAGACCCGGCGAAGGCCGAAAGGCATTGGATTAGAGGTTCCTCATGGAGGGTTTCGTAATGGACAGTGATTTGACAAGGCTAACGGTATTTTTTGAGGCGCCGTTCTGGGTCGGGGTGTTCGAGCGGTTTGAGGGCGGTACGCTCTCGGTCTGCAAGGTCACCTTTGGCGCAGAACCGAAGGACTATGATGTATTTTCGTATGTGCTGAAAAACTACGCGCGGCTCCGATTCAGTCCGGCTGTTGCGGCAGCTGTCAGGCAGGATGCGGCAAATCCGAAGCGTATGCAGAGGGAAATCCGAAGGACTTCCTCCGGCGGCGGCGTCGGAACAAAGGCACAGCAGGCATTGCAGCTGCAGCGGGAGGAACAGAAGCTGGAACGAGAAACACGCACCCGCAAACAGCGGGACGCGGAAAAGCAGCTGAAGTTTGACCGCAGGCAGCAGAAACGAAAGAAAAAGCACCGGGGACGGTAACAGTACGCCCCCTCTGCGTCCGGCAGTGTTTGTACTGCTGCTCGCGGAGGGGGCGCATTGCTTTCAGCAAAAAGCCGCCGCTCGGATGAGCGGCGGCTTTGAGATCAGGTATTAGGGTTGTCCATAAGTTCGAGGGGATAGTCGCCCAGATGCTCGAGTTTGAAACCGTTGGCCTTATAAGCTTCATAATCAAACGCATTCAATTCGTCGATGGCAAGCTTGTGAAACTCGTAGAAATTCGGCCACCATTCGTAGCCGTCGCCGAGATTGTGGCTCAGGTACGCGTCGGCAATATCCTTGCCCATCTGCGGTGCAACATAGAACGCGCCCATGGCCAGAACGTTGACGCCGTTGCCGGTGATAGCGCGCAGCGCAGCTGGGACACTCTCCACGACACCAGCGTGAACACCGGGGCACTTGCTGGCCGCGATGTGGATGCCCATACCGGTGCCGCAGAAGATGAGCGCACGCTCAAACTCGCCCTCGGAGATCATTGCACCGACACGCAGGCCAATGCGGTGGAACATGAGGTCGGTATCCTCCTCATCGCCCGTGCGGACACCGACGTCCGTCACTGTCCAGCCCTTCTTTTTCAGATGCGCGACGACCGCTTCCTTAAGGGGGAAGCCTGCAAAGTCCGCGCCGACCAGAATCTGCTTGTCCTTGATCGTTTTCATGGTGCAGCCTCCTTATTATTTTAAATAGAAAATAGAATCCATATCGGTATAGAACGCCTCTTCGCAGGCCTCGTCATAGACCTCAAAGCAGGGTCTTGTGCAGCGCCACCAGCGCTGCGTGGTTTCATCGGCAGCCATCTTTGCCATATCCGCTTCGTAATCCGTGCCCGTATATTCAAAATACGAGAAAACAACGTTGCCGCGGATAAAGATCGAGTAATTCTCAAGATTGCATGCCGTGATCATGTTCAATACGTCCGGCCAGACCTCTGCGTGGAGGCGGACATATTCGTCCCGCTTCTCCGGCTTTAACCGGCCGACCTGCCCGAATCTGCGTCTTTCCATTTGTTTTCCGCCTTTCATGCCTTAATTCTTTTATGCTCGTTCAGATAATCCAGAACCATGACCAGCAGCAGAACTGCACCCCAGACGAGGGAGATATAGTAGCTGCTGATCTGCGGGAACCGGTTCAAGCCGGTTTCCAGCGCGCGTACCAGGAAAATCGAAAGCAGAACGCCGCCGATCTTGCCCTTGCCGCCATTTGGGCTAACACCGCCGAGCACAACGATCAGGATGCACTGCAGGGTATAGTTCGATCCGTAGTCCGCACGCGCGGAATTATAGTTTGCCAGCATAATCATACCGCCCGCCGCCGCGTAGATTCCTGAGATCAAATAGGTCTTTACGAGGATCCAATCGACGTTCAGGCCGCTGAAGCGCGCAACATTTTCACTGCTGCCGAGCAGGGTCAGCTTTTTGCCGTATGTCGTTCTGCTCAGCAGGAACCAGAGAATAGCCGCGCCGGCAGCGAAGATCAAAAACTGCACGGGGATGCCCGCGATGCGATTATTGATAAGATAGGCATAGGTTGCTGGGAAATCGCTGATGGCACTGCCGCCAGTCAAGACAATGCCGATGCCGGAAAACAGTTCGCCCGTGCCGAGCGTAGCAAGGATTGGCGGGATCTTCAGCTTGGCGATCAGAACACCGTTCAGAAGCCCCGCAGCCGCACCAATCAAAAGCGCAAGCGTGAAAATCGGCAGAACCCAGACAGGACTCAGGTCGCTTCCGCCGTTTGCAATACGGCGCATAAGCAGCGCCATGGTGATGGAGGTCATATTGGCCACGCCGACCGTGGAGAGGTCAATGCCGCTTGAGATCATACAGACCATAACACCAAGCGACATGAGGCCGAATTCCGGGAACTGTGCAAACATGGTCTGGAAATTGACGACAGAATAGAATTTACGGCCCTTCATGATGCCCATGAATATGAACCAGCAGACCATGATGATGAGCAGGCGTCGAATATGCGTGTCCATTTTCAGTCCGCGCTTTGCGGACAGCTTTGTATTAGCCATTATGCTGCGCCTCCTTTGCCTGCGTTCTGGTGCGGCGCTTCGTGCCGGAGTGCGTCGCCTGATACGCGCTGACGGCGGTACCGATGACGATCAGGAGGCCGACAAACACGTCCTTCCAGACGACCGGAACGCCGATAAGGATCATGGAGTTTTCCACCAGCACAATCAGCAGCGTACCGAGCACGCAGCCGGTCAGCGTGCCCTTGCCGCCGACGATGGCCGTGCCGCCGAGCACGACGCCCGCGACGATGTTCATCTCCATGCCGAGCATATTGGTCGGGTGGCACTGCTGCATCATGCACACGCGGATAATACCCGCGACGCTGGCGATCACGCCTGCAAACAGGTACAGCAGGAACTTTGTCCGCTTGACGGCGAAGCCCGCGTTATAGGCTGCAGATTCGTTGCCGCCAATGGCGTAGATGCCCCGGCCGAACATGGTATAGCGCAGCACAAGGAACGTGAGGAGCAAAACGCCAACAAACACCAGAAATGCCGCCGGAAGCTTGGACGACAGGCCACTGACGGGGTTTGTCGCAGTATAGATGGCCTGCTTGCCGAAGGCCTTCATGCCAGCCGGGATCACAGCCAGCTGCTTCGATTCGAGCGTGCCCTGCATGATGCCCTTGAAGACGCTGGCAGTGCCAAGCGTCACGATCATAGCGGGCAGGCGCAGGAAGCTGACAAAGAAGCCGTTGAACATGCCGAGAACCGCGCCGATGACGATGGCCATCAGCATAGGGAGCAGAACGCTTCCCTGATAATCCAGATTCAAAAACAGCTTTGTGGTCGCATATGCCGTCAGCGATGCAAGCGCCGGGAAGGAAACGTCGATGCCGCCGGACAAAATGACGAGAAACTCGCCCACGGCGAACAGGCCCGGCACGATCATAGCCGAGGCGATATCGACGATGTTATTAGACGTATAGAACTGGCCTGAGCGCACCTGAATCAAAAATGACAGGGCGAGCAGGATCAAAAATACATAGGTTTCATTCTGACGAAACAGCTTTTTTATAGTCTTCTGCACTTCCCCCACCCCCTTACAGCATCTTGCTCAGGATCTGCTTTTCGCTCGCTTCATCCGCCGTCAGTTCGTCCACGATGCGGCCGTCCTTCAGAATCATAATGCGCGAGCAGTTTTCCAGCAGTTCCGGCAGGTCATCGGAAATAATGATGACCGCCATACCCTTTCCGGCCAGCGACTGTAAGATCGCGTGGATATCGTGCTTCGATCCGATGTCAACGCCGACCGTCGGGCCGTTCAGAACCAGAATCTGCGGGCGGCAGGCCAGCCACTTGGCAAGCACGATCCTCTGCTGGTTGCCGCCGGAGAGCGTGGAGGCGGCGTTTGCCGGATTGGGCGTGGCAATGGCCAGTTCCTTGACCCAGCAGTCAATTTCCTCATTCGTCTTCTGCGCATCGACAAGACCTTTTTTCGTCAGATCGTCGATTTCGGAGATTACGATATTGTCCGCGATGCTCTGCGAAAGGAACAGGCCCTCGCTCAGACGGTCCTCCGGCACGAAACCAATGCCGTTTTCAATCGCAGCACGAGGGCTTTTGATCACGGTCGGCTTTCCGTGGATGCGGATCTCGCCGGACTGGGCAGGGCGGATGCCGAACAAGGACAGCGCAAGTTCCGTCCGTCCAGAGTCGAGAAGGCCCGTGACGCCGAGGATCTCGCCGCCGCGCAGCGAGAAGCTGATGTCCTCATAGCTGCCGGGAAGCGCCAAATTGCGCACCTCAAGCAGCGGCTCGTCAGACAGGCCGGAGGGCTGGAACGTCTTTTCCTCAAATTCGCGGCCGGTCATGTAGTAGGTGAATTTTTTATTGTCCAACTCCGCCGTGTTGCCCGTAGCCGTCAGCTTTCCGCTGCGGAAAACGGTAAAGCGCTCAGAGATTTCAAAGACCTCGTCCAGCTTATGACTGACAAACAGAATGGCGATCCCCTGTTCCTTCAGCTGCAGAATGACGCGGAAAAGCGCCTGAACCTCCTTCCGGGTCAGGGCGGTCGTCGGCTCATCCATGATGATGAGTTTCGCGTTGAACATCAGCGCACGGCAGATGGCAACCATCTGTTTTTCCGCGACAGAAAGTTCACCCAGTCTGGCGTCCAGATCGACTGTGAAGCCGATCCGCGCAACTGCCTGCTCCGCGATCGTGCGCATATCTTTCCAGTTTACAAATTTCTTTTTTGCGACCAGCTGACTGTTGATCGCCAGATTCTCCATGACGCTCAGGTTCGGAAAAATGGAGAAGTCCTGATAAATGACCTGAATGCCGCTTTCAATGGCGGAAAGCGGCGTGATCTTTTGCAGGGGCCGGCCCTCAAATTCGATGGTACCGGAATCGCGCTGATAAACACCGGAAATAATCTTGATCAGCGTGGACTTGCCACAGCCGTTTTCACCGGCCAGGCAATGGATCTCGCCCGGACGGATCTCCAGCGAAACGCCGTCGAGCGCTTTGACGCCGGCAAAGTATTTCTTGATATCCAGCGCCCGCAGTAAGTATTCAGCCAATGGTATTCCTCCTTCTGTCCGATTGCAGCTTGGGTATAGAGGGCCGCGGATGCGGCCCTCTTTGCACTACAGATTCGGAATCCTTGATTTAGAAGCCGAACGAATCAACGTTCTCTGCGTCGATGACGACCCAGCCCTCGCCCTCGAGGACGGTGGTGCTGCCCTCGCGGAAGGTCATGGCGGTGTAGCCGTCAACACCCAGATCAACAGGCGCGCCAATCTCTTCGCCGTTGAGGACCTTCAGCGCCAGGCTGATCATAGCCTTGCCGGCGATAGCCGGATCCCACAGCGTCAGGGACTTGACAACGCCGCTCTTCAGCAGCTCTGCGTTGTCGGCAGGCATGCCGGTACCGGAGGTGAACGCCTTATCGATGAGGCCGAGTTCTTCAATGGCTCTTGCGATGCCCGGGGCGTCGAAGGAGGAGGTGCCCATGATGCCCTTCAGATCCGGATACTTCTTGAACAGTTCCTTCGCAACGTTGTAGGCGGTGTCGCCGTTGTCGTGGGATTCGACTCTCGGCTCTTCCTCGAGCAGCGTCATGTTGGGGTACTTTTCCTTCTGGTGCGCGACGGCAGCGTCGGCCCATTCGTTGTGGGAAGCGTTGGTCACGTCAGCGACCATGGTGGTGTAGAGGCCTTCTTCGCCCATGGCTTCGGCGAGGTTGTCCATGATGAACGCGCCATAGCCGGAGTTGGAGAACGCTTCAATGTCATAGTCCACGTTGGTCAGGCTGGCACCCTCGTGCGCGATGACGACGATGCCAGCTTCTCTGGCCTGCTTGAGAACGGGCTCAAGGGATTCGGGGTCAACCGGAACGACGCAGATGGCGTCAACACCCTGCGCGATGAGGTCCTGCACAAGCTGGGCCTGCTTGGTGGCATCGATGACGTCAGTGCCCTTCTGATAGACGTTCAGCCCAGTTTCTGCGGCGTATTCCTTGACGCCGGTGTCCATACGGACGAACCAGGGGTTCGAGGCATCCTTCGGGACGACGACAATCTCGTAATCCTTGTCGGACTTTGCAGTTTCTGTTTTGGTTTCTTCGGTCTTTGCAGTCGTGGTACCTGCACAAGCTGCCAGACACAGGAGCATCGACAGCGCCAGGAGCAATGCGAGGATCTTTTTCATTTGAATGAACCGTCCTTTCCATTTTTAGTGCTGTAAATGTGTATTCTTAAAACGTGCTGACCTCCGTGAATCCTCCTTCCATCCATTCTTTCTAGCTGATCCGTTGGTCAGATCGTTTTAATTCCAAATTGTTCAACAGGAGTCTCGTATGATAAGCGACTGTCCGAGCACGACGTTCTGCGGTGTCCGCCCCTCATGCCATGCTTTGGCCTGCTCCCAGATCTCATGGCCGAGCCGCGCCCGGTCCTGACAGACTGTGGTGAGCGGCGGCTGAACGCAGGCGGAAATCTGGAGATTGTCGAAGCCGACGATCGCAAAATCCTCCGGAATGCGATAGTCCGCCTCCTGTATGGCTTTCATCACGCCGACAGCCAGCAGATCTGACGAGACGATGAACGCCTCAGGCAGTTCGTGCCGCGCATGGGTGCGCAGCAGCTGCTCCATATACCGGCAGCCGTTGCCGAAGTGGTCCTCGCGGAAGGTATCGGAAATGAACACATGCTCGGGCCGGAAGGGATATCCATACTGGGAAAGGCCCTTCTGATAGGCCGCGAAGCGGTCGGACAAGTTGCTGATATTGGGCGGCTCGGAGAGAAATCCGATGCTCTGATAGCCCTTCTGCTTCAGAAATCCAATCGTTTCGAGCAGAACCTGATGGTTGTCATAGGCAATATAAGATGTGCCCGGAATGGTGCTGCGGCGGTCGGCAAGAATAACATGAACGCCGCTTGCGACCAGCTTGCGGATGCTGTTCTCATCGTCCTCGCCGTTGACAATGACGATGGTTTCCGTATCATTCTGCACCATATTGACCAGTCCGCGCTTTTCCTTTTCACTGGAATATTCATAACTCAGCATCAGGACGGTATAGTCCTCCTGATATGCGTCCTCCATCAGAACGCTGGCAATACGGGCGTAGAAATTATTGTCAAGCTTGGGGATCAGCAGGCCGATCTGCCGCTTTTCCTTCCGGCGCATGTGGCGCGCAGCCAGATTCGGTACATAGTTGAGTTCGCGGATCGCCTCACGCACACGGGCGGTCGTTTCCTCAGAGATGGGTGCAGTGCCGTTGATGACATGCGAGACTGTCCCGATAGTGACACCTGCGCGGCGCGCGACGTCCTTCATGGTGGCACGTCTATTCTCCTGTTCTGTGTGCGCAATGGCCATGAGTGCTCCTATTTCAATGAAAACGTTTTAATTGATAGCCATATTATAAGGCTTTCTTTTCCAAGCGTCAAGCGTTTTTTACATTTTCGTGAATAAAGTTGCAATTTTAATATATATTTTTGTGCATTGTGCCCATTCTTCTATCATCTCCATTCTTGCACACCTGTGCGTCACTCCGCCTCGCCTGATGCTGGCGGAGCAAGTTGTGAAAAAAATCTGAATTATTTACAAAAGTATTGCAATTTCAAAAAGATACGGTAAACTGGATTCAAATCACAAATACTGCGGCGCTTTGCTGCGGAAAGAGGTGTACCGGTATGAAACAGGTTTGGAAAAGGATCTCCGCGCTGCTTCTGGCATGCGCGGTACTGGCCGCTTTGATTCCGGCGGCACTTGCAGGCAACAGTTCAGAAGCCTATAAAATTGCCGTCAGCGCCGCCCCGGCGGTCGTCACGGCGGGCAGCACGACCATTGTTTCCGCCACGGTCTACAGCTGTGATGAGGCAGACGGCGAATGGAGCGAATACCTCGGCGGCGGCGCGGATATCACTTGGGAAGCCTACCGCGAGGGGGTAGCCGCATTCCGAGGCGAAAGTGACGGCAAGCCGGTTACAACGGCGCTGGCCGCCGGTTCGTCCTCGTCGAGCCTCGAACTGCTGACTAAGGCGGGCGGCGTAAGCGGTTCTTCTGTGCAGCTTCCGCTGAACATCTGCGTGACCGTAGACGGCAAAACGTATGCTGCCGGCGGCGCGTTTGTTACAATTACAGCTGCGGCTGCCGCACAGAACATCAGTGTCGAGTATGCAGCCGGCTTTGGCGGCAGCGTCCGCTTCTCCGAAAACGATTTCAGCAAGGCGTTTTCCGGCAAGGGAAAGCCTGGCGAAACGCTGGATTACGTCATGTTTGAGTTGTCCCGTGCAACGGCTGTAATGGGCGGCAAGACCTATGATCTGAGTGCGTCCGGCAGCACTTCCATGTTCGGCGCACTCTATACCTCAGCAGAAGGCGGGCAGGCGCTGTCCGATACGGACGCCTGCTATTATCAGGCAAGCTTCTCCCAGATTGATCTCGATGCACTGACCTATCTGACCGGTTCCTGCCGCACCCGTTATACCGTCCGCATCCCCTTTACCGCCGTCGGAACTGACGGAACGCGCTTTGCAGGCAGCGCCGCCGTCACCGTCTCCGGCGACAGCACCGTCACCGCCTCCGGCGCATTTTTGAAAACACTGGACGCTGCCGGACAGATCGCGCAGCAATATCCGGATGCAGTCTGTGTCAGCTTCCAGCAGCCGGAAGCTGGCGTGGGACGGCTGCTGAAAGACTTCAGCAGTGTTGCAGGCAGCGCGTACACGACTGTCCACTATGCACAGGACCGGTTTTATCTGGCGGACACCGGAAAATCAGGCCTGCTTCTTGACGCGCTTTACTTTCTCCCGGCAGCGGACTGCGCTTCGCAGCTGAAGCTTACCTATACCGCCTATGATGCGGGCGGTACGCAGCTTGGAACGGGCGAACTGACCATCCGCGTTGCGACAAAACAGTCCTCCTCCGTCTTCTCGGACGTGAATGCAGGAACCTGCGCATGGGCAGCGGATGCCGTCGATTTTATGAACGAATACGGGCTCATTCAGGGTGCGGACAAGTCAACCTTCAACTGGCGCGGCAGCATGACGCGCGGCGATCTGATTTTGATTTTGTACCGGAGCGCCGGTTCCCCTGCTGTCTCTGACACGAGCATCCCGTTCACAGACGTTTCGGAAACAGATTACGCTTACGACGCAATCGTTTGGGCATGGAAGACCGGCGTTGCAGGCGGCGTAAGCGAGACGGAATTCTGCATGAAGCAGCCTGTCACGCGTGAGCAGTTAGCTTCCATCCTCTATCGGCTTTCCGGCAAGCCCGCCGCATCCGCAAGCCTGCGCAGCTATACGGATGCTGCCGACGTCAGTGCCTACGCCGTCGATGCGATGCGCTGGGCTGTCGGCTGCGGTTATCTCAAGGGAAACGGTGCAAAGCTGAATCCCCAGACCGGCGCGAACCGCGCCGAGGTTGCCGTTTTGCTGCACCGGTACCTGACTAAATAAAATAATAAATCACAGCACAAGCCCCCCGTCCTGCGCAGGACGGGGGGCTCTGTTTTTCCAGACCAGATTGGTTTATTTTATTCAGCCGCGCGGATACAGCGGACTGCAATGCGCAGCTGGCCGCCGGGCGTACAGGTGAAGAGCGTCAGATCCCAGTCGCCGGTGATCATGTCTTCGACCTGTGAGGCGCGCAGCTGTTCAAGATCCGCGACCGTGTAGGAAAAGACGTTTCCGTCCGCATCCGTGAAGTGAATCTCGTCGCCGGGGCGCAGATCGCCGAGGTTTTTGAAAAACGCCGGATAATTATGGCCCATGATGACCAGATTGTCAAGATACGCCGAACCCGCGTAGCGGCAGAGGGCGATTTTCAGGCGGTCATAACTCCACTCACCCGTGACCGGAAGCGTCAACTCCAGCGCAGGAATCTCCAGCACGCCGATATAGGCCACACCGTCCACCATAACGACCGGCATGGCCATGCCGGGGTTCAGGAGGTAGTCCGGGATATCCGGCTCTTCCGGTTCAGCTGCAGGCGCGTCCGTCGTCTTGGCAGGCTCCTGCTGCGCAGGCGCAGGAATCAGCGGCTCCAGCTGCTGCACAGCAGCAGCTGCGGCAGCCTGCGCCCGGTCTGCAGTCCAGAGGTTCCAGATTGTAAGGCCCAGCGCCGCCAGCAGACACAGCGTGCCCAGCAGCAGGAGAACAGTGCGTCTTTTCACGGCGGCTTTAGTTGAAGCTGCCCAGCTGCTTGCCGGAAAGCACATGGAAGTGGATGTGATGGACGGTCTGTCCGGCAAGTTCGCCGACGTTGGTCACAACACGGTAGCCGTCGGCAAAGCCCAGTTCCTTTGCAAGCTTCGCAATAACCGTATAGATATGGCCGATCACAGCCTCATTTTCCGGCGTGACCTCAGCGGCGGAGGCGAAATGCTGCTTTGGGACAACGAGGAAGTGCATAGGTGCAAGAGGGCTGATATCCTTGAAGGCATAGCAAAGGTCGTCCTCGTAGACCTTTGCGGACGGGATCTCACCCGCAATGATTTTACAGAACAGGCAATCGGACATAGTCAGTTCCTCCTTAGTCTTTTACATTGACCGCAACATAATCGTCAACAGCCGCCAGCGCGTCGTCAAGCTTGAGGGCGTTCGTGCCGCCGCCCATGGCGGAATCCGGCTTGCCGCCGCCCTTGCCGCCGACGATGGGCGCAATATTCTTGATAATGTCGCCGGCCTTGATGCCGCGCGCAACGGCATTCTTGCCGCAGACAGCAAGCAGCGTAACCTTTTCGCCATTGACAGAGCCGAGCGCCGCGACGGTGTTCGGGTTCTTGTCGCGCAGGAAATCGCCCAGCTTGCGCAGATCGTTTGCATCGGTATTTTCACGGCTGGCCGTGACGACCTTGAGGCCGTTTACATCCTTGGCAGAGAACAGGAGGCTGTCAACATCGCCTGCAAACAGCTTGTCCTTCATCTTCTCGATGGTCTGATGCAGTTCGCGGATCTCGTTCATGCTGCTCTGGGCCTTGTTGATGAGTTCTATCGGTGTGGTCTTGAGCAGTTCGGCCGCCTTGACCAGACGCATGTTCATCTCATCAACGAGGTTCAGGAACGCCTCGCCCGTAACGGCCTCAATGCGGCGCACGCCGGAGGCAACAGAGGATTCGCTTGTAATGCGGAAGGGGCCGACCTTGGCGGTATTATCAACGTGGGTGCCGCCGCAGAGTTCGATGGACTTGCCGCCCATGTTGACCACACGGACAACATCGCCGTATTTTTCGCCGAACAGTGCGATCGCGCCAAGCTTCTTCGCCTCTGCGATGGGCATTTCTTTTGTCTCGACGGGCATGCCGTCCAGCACAAGTTCACTCACGAGGCGGCTGATCTTGACCAGTTCGTCGGCCGTAACGGCAGAGAAATGCGTAAAATCATAACGCAGGCGGTCAGGTTCTACAAGAGAGCCTGCCTGATGGGCATGGTCGCCGAGAACAGTACGCAGCGCGTAGTCCAGCAGGTGCGTCGCGGAGTGTGCGCGCATGATGGCCTTGCGGCGGGTCTCATCGATGGAGGCGGTGACGGTATCGCCGACAGCCAGCGAGCCGGAGACAAGTCTGCCGTAGTGCATGAACTTGCCGCCCTTATTCTTCTGCACATCGGTGACGGTAAATTCGGCAGTCTCCGTGCAGATCGTGCCGTGGTCGGCAACCTGACCGCCCATTTCTGCATAGAACGGGGTCTGGTCGAGGACAAGGATCGCATCCGTGCCAGCGGTAATCGCACCCTGCAGTTCCTCATCGGCAACGATAGCGACGATCTTGCCCTCGGCTTTCATGTTGGTATAGCCGATAAAGGTCGTGGCGGGAATCTCCTTACCGAATTCGACACCGGCCCAGCCGAGATCGCCGAGCGCTTTGCGCGCCTCGCGTGCGCGGACCTTCTGCTCCTGCATCAGCTGCTTGAAGGCCGCTTCATCGACCTGCATGCCCTCTTCGGCGACCATTTCGTTGGTCAGATCGATCGGGAAGCCGTAGGTGTCATAAAGTTTGAACGCGTCTGCGCCGGAGAAGGTCGTCTCACCGTTTGCCTTGTGAGCCTCCAGCATCTCGGAGAAGATTTTCATGCCGCCGTCGATGGTTTTGGCGAAATTCTCTTCCTCGGTGCGGATGACGCGGGTGATATACGCCTGCTTTTCGCGCAGTTCGGGATACTGGCACTCGTTTTCATGGACGACAGTGTCCACGACCTGATAGAGGAACGGCTCATTCACGCCCAGCAGCTTGCCATGACGTGCAGCGCGGCGCAGCAGGCGGCGCAGGACATAGCCGCGGCCCTCGTTGGACGGGAGAATGCCATCGCAGATCATGAAGGTCGAAGAGCGGATATGGTCAGTGATGACGCGGAGCGACACGTCGGTCTTATCGGACTCTTCATAGTGCGCACCGGTGATCTCGGAAACCTTATTCGTGATATTCATAACAGTATCAACATCGAACAGCGACGCGACGTTCTGGCACACGCAGGCAAGGCGCTCGAGGCCCATGCCGGTATCGATGTTTTTCTGCTTGAGTTCGGTGTAATTGCCGTGGCCGTCGTTATTGAACTGGGAGAAGACGATATTCCAGACCTCGACATAGCGGTCACAGTCGCAGCCGACGGTGCAGCCGGGCTTGCCGCAGCCGTACTGCTCGCCGCGATCATAGTAAATTTCCGAGCACGGGCCGCACGGGCCGGAGCCATGCTCCCAGAAGTTATCCTCCTTGCCGAAGCGGAAGATGCGGTTCTCGGGAATGCCGATCACGTCACGCCAGATGGCGAAGGCCTCGTCGTCGGCAGGCGTCGTCTCGTTGCCCGCAAAGACAGACGGATACAGACGGTCAGGCTCAAGGCCGACCCACTCCGGGCTGGTCAAAAATTCCCATGCCCAGGGAATGGCTTCCTTCTTGAAGTAATCGCCGAAGGAGAAGTTGCCGAGCATCTCAAAATAGGTGCCGTGACGGGCCGTATGGCCGACGTTTTCAATGTCGCCGGTGCGGATGCACTTCTGACAGGTGGTAACGCGGTGACGCGGGGGCTCTTCTTCGCCGGTAAACCACGGCTTCATGGGGGTCATGCCTGCATTGATCAGCAGGATGGATTTGTCGTTCTGCGGAACGAGCGAAAAACTCGGCAGACGCAGATGTCCCTTCGATTCAAAGAACTTCAGGTACATCTCGCGCAGCTCATTGAGGCCGTAAAGCTTGTGTGCCATGATGAAACACTCCTTCTATATACATTAAATTTTAAACAGCAGTATCTATCAAGGCTCCCCTTGGGCTCAAGGGGAGCTGGCCAGAAGGGCCTGAGGGGATTCGAACGCTGCAAATTTCGGAGCACTCTGAAATCCGCAGCAAATCCCCTCCGTCATTTGCTGACGCAAATGCCACCTCCCCTTATCGTGCAGGGCACGACAAGGGCAGGCTTTATCCATAAAATAAAAACCCCGCCCCTGTGACAGGGGCGAGGTCAGTCGCGGTACCACCCTGATTGTGCTTGCGCACATCTCGGCGCTTCTGTATCGGGAAGCACCCGCCGCGCTTTCGCGCGGCCGCTCCAAACTGGCTGCGGACAGGTTTGCTGAAGGGCTCTCACCGTCCCCTTCTCTCTGAAAGCAACACCGGAACGCTCGGTTTTTCAACGCGGTTTTCCAATATCGCAGATATTTTACCACATTTCCTGCGATTGTCAACATGAAAATTTACCCGTAGACCCATGCGTTCGGCAGCGGGCGGCCGCCGGTGTAGCGAAGGAACGAGGAGGAGCACTGCGTAACATATTCACCGTCGTACCACAAGATTGCGCTTGAGCCGCCGTCCATATTCAGGGCGTTCCGGCAGCCGTAGGAAAGCAGGATATCCGAGCATGTGTTGACGCTTGTGCCGCGGATACCCTCGTCAGGATAGCGGCCCTCGATGATGAGCATATAAACGCCCTGATCGCCGGTGCCGAAGCACGCGCGCGGCTGTTCGCCCGTCCAGAAGGAATCCTCAAGCTTTTCGCCGTCTTTGATCAGGGCGGGCGTGAACTCGGCAGCGTTGTACGTCCCCTCCCCGACCGGGTCGGACGCGGGCACGATGCGGCAGTCGAGGCCGTTTTCGCTCAGCTCAATGCGCTGGTAGACATCGCCGCCGAAGTGATAGCCGTGCGTCTCGCCCTGCGCCATGCACCAGCCCGCAAGCTGGCCGCCGTTGCCCTTGCCGTTTGGGTCCTGGAAGCCGTTGGCGTTCATGGCGAGAATGCCGCCGTGGTCAGATGCAATTTTGCCCGCCAGTTCCCCTTCCACGCCATAGGTCGAAGCCATTTCCAGCCGCAGAAGTTCCGGATAACGGCAGATTGCCAGCACGCCGCGATAGCCGTCGCCGGTGATGCGCACGAGCAGAATGCCGTATTCCGCATCGACGGCCAGCACCTGATCGCCCTGCTGCGTTTCGATGCTCGTGCCTTCATCATCAAAACCTGCCTCATTGATACGGATATGCTCCCAGCCGTTATTCAGCGTCTCGGGATGCTCGTCCAGATAGCGCTGGAACGACGCGTAGTTCAGCATCGGAAACGCCATCTGGAAATCCGCCTCCAGGTCGTCCTCGACGGGCTGAGGTGCCTCCGTATCAGCCAGCGGTTCCTCCGGCTGTACCGGCTCCGGTTCTGTCTGTACGGGTTCCGGTACAGGCTCCGGTTCCGGCTGCACCGGCGCACTTGTAAACGTGCAGGCCGTCAGGACAAGGCTCAGAATGAGCACAAACACAAGCGTATACGCTGCCATATTCGGCTTTTTTGCGATAAGCGTGATGCGCTCTCTGAGGCTCTTTTTCCCCAGCTGCATCGTCGTTGCGCAGGACAGCAGCTGGCCCTTTGCGCGCTTCGGCGCGACGAGGCTGAGCAGTGCGCGGCCGTAGCTTGCCCGGCTGCCGGGGTCGAGGTTTTTCAGCACCCGCTCGTCGCAGGCCAATTCGCAGTCGCGCCGGGAAAGCATGGCCGCAAGCCACACGATGGGGTCGAACCAGTACAGGCACTGGCAGATGAGGCGCAGGAGGCTCCAAAGCTGGTCTTTTGCGTGAAAATGCGCCAATTCGTGCCGGAGGACAAAGCAGCGGGTATCAGGCTCCGCCGCAGCCTCTGGTGTGAGATATATTTCGGGGCGGAACAGCCCCACAAGGCACGGCGACGGCAGTCCGGACGCCAGCCAGACCGAAACCGGACTCTCCATGCAGGCAAACGGCTGCCGAATTTTTCTGAGTCTCCGGAGAAACCGCAGATTCTGCGCCAGAACAACCAGCGCCATCGCTGCCGCGCCGGTCAGCCAGATCAATTTCAAAATCGTGCTTCCCGTCAGCTGCGTCTGCGCCTTTGCGGGCGCAGTTTCCGTTTCAGATGCAGTCTGTGCTGGGGACTGCGTATTGTCCGTCTGCGGGGCACGGCGATTTTCCGGGGCAGTCAGCCGCTGCATGGCGGCGGGCACGTCCGGGACAGCGTTCATCACGCTGACCGGACTTCTGACCAGCGAGACCGGCAGCAAAAGCCGCAGCGCGGCGAGCAGCCACAGTGCATATTGCAGGCGCGGATTGAGTTTCCCGCGCAGCAAAAAGCGAAGTGCGGTCAGCGCAAGGATCAGAACGGTCGATGAAATGAGAATTTCCAGCATGACTCCCCTCCCCTAGTCTTCGCGGCCCGCAGCCTTGTCCAAAATGGCATAGAGTTCTTCAAGTTCATCCTTTCCGATTTTTCCGTGGTCGGCGAAATTGCTGACCAGCAGGCCGAGCCTGCCGCCGAACGCGCGGGAAAGCAGCTGCTCCGTTTCCTCAAGCCCGGCCTCCTCGCGGGTAACGTTCGGGTAATAGCGCCGTGGCTTGCCCTCATAGCGCAGAAGCCCCTTTTCCGTCATACGGCTGGCCATGGTCTTGCTCGTGCTGGCCGACCATCCGGCGCGAAGCTTTAAATCCTCCACCAGCTGCATGAGCGTCTGCGGCTGCCGCTCCCACAGGCTTTGCAGCACGGTCCATTCGCTCTGGCATAATTGCATGGGAACGTCCCTCCTCGGTTTACTTTTGTAGACTTATTGTAGCATACAGGACTACATTTGTCAACCTTTTCCTCGAAACCATTTCTCCAACAGCCGCCCCTGCGGGAACAGGGGCGACTGCTTAAGGATGGAACACGTCAGATTTATGCAGAGGCCGACAGGAACCGGAACGGATACAGCGCTTCGCCGGCAAGGCGGAGCCGGACGGTAAGTTCCGTCATGCCGGTTCCGGTGGGAATGACTCCGTCGGCGAACGCGCGGTACACGGCCCGACGGAATTCCTGCGGCTGAAGCTCCTCCGCGCCCGCGTGGTCATAGACCGCGCGCACGTCCGCAGACGCGTCCGCGTACTCCGTGAGCTCTGGCACGTCGAGACAGCGGAACACCAGCTGGAAGCTGCCGTCTGTCAAACTTGAAACGCTTTTCAGGTAGCAGTACCGCGCGCCGTGGTTGTCGTTGATGGTGCGGGTATAGGTTCCATCCTGATAGGTCAGATAGTGTGAGCTGCGATCCTCCCAGCCGTACCGGCCCAGCGGGAAATAGCGGACGAGCGTATTGTCGAAATCCACCGCGCTGATCGTCAGCGGCCAGTTGTTTTCGCGCGCATAGCGCTCGTAGACGAACAGGGAAAGTCCGTCCCACGCGTCTTCGGTCAGCGGCAGCGCTGTCCAATTACCGTCCGGCAGACTGCCCAGCAGATTCCTGTTCTGGCCGTCATACGTCCAGAACAGCTGCGCCAGATCGTCCGTCGTCTCGCCGGTGTGCAGCTGCAGGGCCGCCCGCAGATCGTCCTCTGGAAGCGGTGCGAACCGCGCCGACTGGAACAGCGCACCGCCGTAGTAGAAGTCCAGCGTGTAGACCTTGCGCGCGTAGCGGAGTTCGCCGCCGCTGTTGTCAAAGAACGGGTCAGCATTATAAAAATCCGCCGTGACCTGTACGGTGCTGCCCTCCAGCACCTGCACGTCCGCAATGCGCAGATCCGGGCCGCCGCCGAAGCCAGACACGTTCTCAATGACCGCCGTGCCGTCCGATGCGTCGTAGTTTCCGCACTGCGTAATATCAAACGTGAAGCTGCCGTCGCGGAAATGATACCGCAAAACGCTGTTCACAAAGCTCTCCGTGAAGTGATACTTCCCGTCGGCCTGCTTGTAATTATCGCGCGTGTATGTGTAATCGGACGACCAGTACAGAAACAGCATAAACAGCTGCTCGGACGACAGGTCTTCGGGCGAATCAAATGTAAAGCCGTCGTTGACAAGCGCGATCTCCGGGCCAATCAGAATGCTTAGCAGGTTCTCATCCGTCAGAAGGCTCGGGTCGATCGTCATACGCTGCTGCGCCTCCTGCTCCGTGATGGGCAGCCGCATGGCCTCTTCCGGCGCCATCCAGCTGACGGCGGCGATCACGCCGTTTTCAATGTAGAACGTCATGACTGTCTCGTCGCACACGACAAGCATTGTGGGAATGCCGTCCGTGTACGCAATGCAGCTGTATTTGCCCATGTATAGAACCTCGCCGCCGAGCATCAGCCGCGCCGTGTGTTCGTCGAACTGCTCGAATACCGGCGTTTTGTCGCGCGGGAAGCGGTTCGCCGCCTCGCGGTAATCCTCACCGAAGCGGATGCCGCAGACCTCGACCCCGGCATCCAGCCGCAGATATGCGGCGTTCGGATAGTGGATTGCGCCGTCGTCGCCCATCCAGCCCGCGGCCTGTGAGCCGTCCGCGAACTGCACAATGTCATAGTAGTCCGTCTGGAGGATCATCCAGTGGTAAATGCGTTCATATGTGCCGTAAACATTTTGGATGTCGTCCAGTGTCAGATCATAGATCGACGTGCCGTTCACGGTAAATTCGGGCCACTGCTCCACCGGCTCGCGCGCGGCGAACCATGACGCATCCGCGGCGGGGTCCGTTTCGGCCTCAATGCGCGGCAGAATGAATTCCTGATACCACGCCTCCCAGTCGACCGCGCCCTCCACCGGCGCAAGGCCGTTGCGGACAACAAAATCCTTTAAGATATCCAAGCCGTCGGCTGCGTGCTGGTAATACGAGCTGACCGCCGCTGTGTCCGAACTGTCATACTGCCGTACCGCCTTGTCCGACGGGCTCAGGCAGAAGAAATAATATGCCGTGCTGCCGCGTGTGCCGAGCAGATGCGTGTTCAGCGCCATAAGATTTTCCTCGACCCATCGGTCTGCGCCGTCCTTGACCAGCTCCGCCGGGTCTTCAAACTGGAACGCGCGGATCGCCCAGACGAGGCCGAGGCGGTCTTCTGCCGCCTGACTTTTGTCGTAGAAGGAGAACAGCACATCGTCCAGGTCATGCTCGCCGGTCTTCGGCGCTTCGATCATAAACGAATCGTCCGCAGTGATTTCGTTTTCGTATCGTGCCGGGACACTGAGCGTGACCGTGTCCTGTGTGGTGGTGAATTCCACTGCCGCTTCCGGTTCCTCGCGTGTGGCCTCCTGCACTTCTGATTCCTTAGGCGTGTTCTCCATTCTTTCCGATGTCTGCTGCGTCTGCTGTGCAGGCGCGGCATCCTTCGCGCCGGTCATCGTGCAGCCGACTGCCGCGGCGCAGAGCAGAAGCACGAGGATCAGAACGGGAATTGCGGTTTTCGGGTGCTTTGTGATGGAAATGATGCGCGTTTTGAGCTGCCCGCCGCGCCCAGACATTGTCGTTGCCGCGCTGAGGGGATCGACTCGCTCGCGGCACGTCATGCGGATGAGTGAGCGGCCGTAGTCCGCACGCGCGTCCTCGCCGAGACGGCGGACGGTATCCTCGTCGCAGAAGAGCTCCGCGTCGGTGCGGGAAAGCGCCGCCGCCCACCACACCAGCGGGTTGAACCAGTGCAGTGCGAGACACACGCCGCGCAGGACGGCCCAGATGTGGTCGCGGTGGAGATAATGCGTATACTCATGCTCCGCGCAGTGGTGCAGCAGCTGCTCGTCCTGCGCACAGTCCATTGTCACATAGATCGCCGGCGGGAAAAGCCCGAACAGGCACGGCGACAGCGCGGTCTGCGTCAGCCGGACAGCCGGACGGCCCTCCTTCGGCGCAATCGCGCGCAAAACGCCCGCCCGCAGCTGCCGACCGTACCGGAGATTGCAGAATAGGAACCACAGCCCCAGCAAAGCCGCGCCGGAGGCCCATACAAGCATGAATATCTTCCACACGGAAACGGCGGGCTTCTGTGCAGCTTTTGCCGGTTCCGCGCTGCTCGTTTCCGTCTGCGCAGGCGTGGATGCCGGGCGCTGCACCGGCTGTGCGGGCGTCTGCACCGGCGCTGCGGGCGCAGCCGGTTCTGGTGTACTGGCCGCCTGCGCGGGCGGCGCGGCGGCGGGTTCCGTCTGCATGACAGCGGTCGGTTCAGCCTCCGGCAGAAGATTTGCCACGCTGAGGGCGGTTTTCCCGACAGAAAGCGGCAGCAGCAGCCGCACGAGCAGCACCAGCCAGAGTGTGTACTGCAATCTTGCGCTGATTTTCCCGCGCAGCAGATAGTGTGCTCCGATGAGCAGCGCCGCCAACACGGCGGACGAAACAAACCATTCAGCCATGGCGCTTTTTTCTCCTCCATATTCCGCAGCAGCGCATACAGCTCGTCGAGCTCACGTTTTTTCATCTTGCTGTTTACGCCTGTAATCATAGTATAGCACAAATGGTTACGGCTGTCAACAGCAAAAACCGGCTGTATCATCCGGCTTCCGCAATAAACAGCGCCGCACGCCTGTCCATGACCTGTGCCGCCTCCTGTGCGGTTTTCCGGCCTTTGAAATAGGCGTCCGCTTCGTCAAGGATGATCTTCAAAATTTCCTGATTGCCACAGGAACGGCAGTCGGCGTGCTCCAGTACGTTCATCAGATCATCGGCGGCGGCTTCGTCAAACAGAAACGCAAGATCGCCTGCCTCGCCGACCTCAACGCGGCCCTCTTCGCGGATGGCCGTCTGCTGTTCGGCCCTCTGCGCTTCGATCTCCTTCTGCATCAGCTCGCGCAGCGCGGCGCGGTTGACCGGGAACGCGTCCGCAACGGTCTGCTGAAAGGCTTCTTGCAGCATGTTCCGCAGCGCCTCCGCCGCCGCTTCCTGCATGGCGGAGCCGGCGCAGACACCAAGCTGCAAAATCGGCTGATACGCCGTTCCACCGTCCGAATCGAGAGCAAGCACGCGGAAAGCGCCGCCGGTCTGCTGGTACCAGGAAATCTGCATGGACCGGTACATCGCGGCGGAGTGCATCGGCTGCTGCATGATGCTGTCCGGGGCAGGCGCCGCGGAAGAAATGGCTGCGCAGGCCGTCAGAATATTCAAAAATTTCTCGCTCTCGAAGGAGGCGGTCTGTGTATCATAGTCCAGATACTGCTCCGCCGCGTGGCGGCAGTAGACGCTGAGCAGATCCTCACCGCCCCAGAAAAAGCTGACGTCCGGAACTGCGCCGCACAGCACGTCCTCGACCGACGTTTCCAGCGACGCGCCGAGCTTCTCCGCCGGGCCGAACAGCGGGTCAAGCGCAAAGGCTCCGACGATGGAATAAAGCTTCCCGTCCACATAGCACGGCTTCAGAATACCGGACAGAAGCTCCGCTTCCGGCATCCCGTCCAGCGGCAGCAGAATGCCGTTTTTCGCGTAGCCCGCGTACTGCGCGCCGCTCAGATCGCTGCAATCGAGCAGATCGGGCACGTTTCCGGCCAGCAGCTCTGTCGTCATGCGCGTCATGGCATCCGCGCGGCTTTCCGCGCCGTCGGCGTAGTTAAGAATTTCGATCCTGACCGGTGCGCCGGAGAAATTATAGCTCTGGATCATACTGCGAAGCACGCTCTTTTCCGTGTCAAAATCGATCGTGCCAAGCATCAGCGTCCGTTCCGGTGTTTGCACATCGGATTCGGTTTCCGTTTGACTGCCGGCTGTCTCCGCAGCGGGTTGCCGCTCCGGCTTCGTCTGCTTCCGGCAGGCGGTCAGCAGCAGACAGAGCAGCAGCATGAAAATCAGACAGCGTTTCATGATGCATTCCTCCTTATTTTTCTTCCAGTATACCACAGCTTTTCCCTGAAATCTCTTAATTTTTCCTAAATATTTACTGGATCCGGTATCCGCTCAGGACGAGTTCGAGGATTGCAGGCCAGAAGATGGGTTCCGGCGCAGTAAAATAACGGGCATCCGGAATGCTGTGAAAGGATATGATGCAGCGCTCGTCATCCAGCCATGCCTCAAAGCGTCTGTTGGTTTCGTGCTCCATGCAGGTTTGCTGCCTCCTTTAAAGGGGTAAGTAATGTCGTAGTAAATAATACGATATTTATGATTAAAATGCAACGATTTTTCAAAGTATAATAAGCGAAAAGTCGTAGGTGGTGAAGCATGTGACAGACGTTCTGGGGCTGATCCGAAAAAACCGGGAAGCCAGAGGCTGGACGGAATATCAGCTTGCCGAGCGCTCCGGCCTGCCGCAGTCTACCATTTCATCCTGGTACCAGAAGGGCATGACGCCCTCGTTTTCCTCGCTGGAAAAGATCTGCGACGCATTTGGGCTGACGCTCTCGCAGTTTTTTGCCGACGGCGAGGCACTGCTTGCCCTGACGCCCGGGCAGCGCGGCATGCTGGAAAAATGGCTGCGCCTGTCTCCCGCGCAGCAGCGTGCGCTTTTCGCGGTGATGGATGCGATGCTGGAAGGCTAGCGGCGCAGATTTTTCTCTTTCTAATTTTAGGGTGTATCTGAAAACTCCCAATGTGACCGGCGGCGAGAAATTTTTGCGCTGGGCAAGACATTTTTTCGCAGGAATACTGACGTATTTCAAGGAAAAATGGTGCAGCGCAGCGTGAAAAGGTCCGCTGTCCGGGTGCGTTGGGAGTTTTCAGATACACCCTAGCAAAACAATAAAAGTCTCCCCTTGCCATGCTGCCATGGCAGGGGGAGACTTTGGCATATACAGCGGAAATGAAAATCGGAGTTGACAAGCACATGTTTATATTATAATATTGGAATATGAAATAATTAGATGATGTAGGAGGGATACAATGGGCTTACAGCATGGCATCCTTGGGTTTTTAAATTACGGTCCATGCAGCGGATATGAGTTGGCAAAGGCATTTCATTCTTCCGTACAGTTTTTCTGGCCCGCGCAGACCAGCCAGATCTATTTGACGCTGGGCAAGCTGGAGCATGCGGGGCTTGTTGCGCATGAGACGGTCATCCAGAACGGGAAACCGAATAAGAACGTCTATTCCATTCTGCCCGCCGGACGCGCGGAGTTGCTGCGCTGGCTGTCAGAACAGGGGCAGTCAGCAGACGGCTATAAGAGCGAATTTCTGATGAAGGTCTTCTTCGCCGAAAATCTCCCTCCGCAGCAGGCAATCACAATGCTGCGCGCCTATGCCGACGGCTGCCGCGCGTGGCTGCGGAGCATGGACAGCGTACCGCAGAGCATTGAGGATTACGGCAAACTGACCGATGCCAGCGCGCCCGTGTATTGGGCGTTTACGGCACAGTTTGGCAGGGACTATGCACAGATGTGCATCGCGTGGGCCGAGAACTGCATCAAACGGCTGGAGGAAATGATATGAGAGTTCTGGTTCTGAACGGAAGTCCCAAGGGGGACAAAAGCAATACATACCGGCTCACAAGCGCGTTTCTGGACGGCCTGCGGCAGACGCAGCCAGTGGAGGCCGAGACCATCGAGGTCGGAAAGCTGCATCTTCTGCCGTGCCGGGGCTGCTTCGCCTGCTGGAGCAAAACGCCGGGCAAATGTGTTCTGCAGGACGATATGGCCGGTGTGATTGAAAAAATTCTTGCCGCCGACGTGCTGATCTGGAGTTTTCCGCTCTATTATTTCAGCATTCCCGGCCAACTGAAGCTGCTCATCGACCGGCAGCTGCCGATGTCGCTGCCGTTTATGACCGACACCGAATCCGGCGGCCATCCGAGCCGGTACGACCGCTCCGGCCAACGGCAGGTCGTGATCTCAACCTGCGGCTTTTATACCGCCGAGGGCAATTATGACGCGGTGGACGCGCAGTTTTCCAGACTCTGTAGTGCGGGCGGCTATACATCCGTTTACTGCGGACAGGGCGAACTGTTCCGCGTCCCGGCACTGCGGCAGCGCACGGACGCCTATCTTGAACTGGTCAAACAGGCGGGCGCAGAATTTGTGCGCGGTGCAATCTCGGCCGAAACAGCCTGCGCGCTGCGTCAGCCACTGTTCCCGCGCGCGGTATTTGAGCAGATGGCGGACGCCAGCTGGGGCGTCAGCCGGGAGGATACTGCCGCGGAAAAGACCCCGGAGGCCGGGAGGCTGTCTCCGGCGCAGGCCTTTACACGGCAGATGGCCGCGCTCTATGACCCATCGACATGGGACAGGAAGGATCGTGTTCTGGAATTTTTCTATACGGACACCGGCGAGACTTGCCAGATCGTGCTCGGAAAGGACGGCCAGCGCGTGCTGCAATCGGACTTTCTGCCCAGCACGACGCGCATTGAAACGCCGCTTTCCGTCTGGCAAAAGATCGGCAGCGGGGAACTTGACGGCAAGCAGGCCATGATGGAGCACCAGTACCGCGTGACTGGCGATTTTTCGGTCATGCTCCGCTGGGATGATATCTTCGGCTTGGGGGCCGCACCGGCGCAGCCGTCCGCCGAACCCCGGAAGAAGACGGACATGACGCTCATGCTGCTGCCGTGGATGGCGATCTGGATCGCGCTGTCTATCCACGCGCAGATCGGCGCTTGCGTCGGGCTTGCGGTCTGTGCGCTGCTGCCGTTCGCGTTTCTGAAATACCGTCTGACCATCTTCGAGCCGTGTTCGATTCTGGCTGTCAGCACGATCTGCGTGCTGACGCTTCTGGACGCGCTGCCGCTCACGCTGCTGCTGCCCGCGTCGTATCTTCTGTTCGGCCTGATGTGGGGCGTGACGGTGTTTCTGCCCATGCCGCTGACGGCGTATTATTCCATGAACGGCTACGGCGGCGAGACAGCGCTTCAGAACCCGCTGTTCATGCGCACGAACCGCATTCTGACAGCCTGCTGGGCAGTCTTGTATCTGCTCACGCCGATCTGGACGTGGTATCTGCTGCAAACACCCGTCTCGTATCTGACCGGCGCGCTCAATTCCGTTCTGCCCATGCTCCTCGGCGCATTCACGGCCTGGTTCCAGCGCTGGTACCCGGCACATTACGCTGCAAGTAAAAAATGACTGCACCAAAGCAGGCCCTTGTCATGCTCATTGAAGCGCATGACAAGGGGCTTTTGCATATCCGGAATCTGGGCATGCAGCCTGTTACGGTGCTCCAAATTTGTAGGTAGTTGCGTTAGAATATCTGCGACGAATCAGCTTTGCGTTCAAAAGTTGCAAGGCAGTACGGATTCGCCAGAGTTCTGTAGGGGCCGATGCCCACATCGGCCCGCTGGGCAGTTACGAATTCGCCATAGATTTCCGTAAAAACGGTGCAATCTGCCGGGTCGATGTGGGCATCGACCCCTACGAAGCTTTTACGAGAAATGCCAGAAATTTTGAGCAGTTTTTCAAATTTCGCGGGAAAGATCCAAGAAAACCGGGGCGGTTTTCTTGGTCGGTTCAAGGGACTCCGGGGGGAAATCGAAATCCCCCCGGGCTCGTTTTCTTTTCCCAGTCTTTTCTTTTGGAGAAGCAAAAGAAAAGACTGAGGGGCAGCCGCAGATTTTCAAGAAGAATTCCTACATTGATATGTGTACCATTGACCACCAAACGCCACGAATTCGCATTCGTCTTCTGCCTATTGCCGCTGCCTGCCGCAGCCGTTCAGGTGCTTCGCGCCAATGATTTTGTCTGCAAATCGGGGCTTGACAAGGGTGGGGTTCTGTGCTATGATGCGCTCGGTTAGAGGCCTTTAACTGTTATTGAAACGAAAAGGAGATTCCCTATGCAAACAAAGACCCGCCTGATCGCCCTGCTTCTTGGGCTTGTTCTTGTATTCTGCCTGTCTGCCTGCCAAAAAGCGCCTGCCGAGACCACGGATGCGCCTGCCGAGACAGCCGATTTTGGTATCTTCCCGGAAATCGCCGGTGAAAACGGCACGACCTATGCCAATTTGTTCGATGTGATCCTCAGCGCCGACTATGACGGCGTTTGGACGGAAAAATGCGCCGCAATCGTCGGCGAAGACGGTGCGGCAGAGGCTGCTTCGTATCTCAAGAGTTACATCAGCCGTGATATCTATGGTCAGGAGGCTGTTGATGCCTATACCTCCCCGGAACTTGTCGGCTTTGACTGCTGGTACATCAACGGCGCAAAGACCTTTACCTTCTCCGGTGATACCGCTACGATCACGCTGACGGACGGTTCTTCGCAGACACACACCTATACCTATCTCGGCCAATACAAGGTCGGCGACGGCGAAACGATGGTTTATAACGGACAGGAGATCGACCCGTCGTTTGCCTGCGATGTATACCAGTCCACCGACGATGCGGGCGAATTTACCTATCTGCTCTTCCGCGACGACACGATGGCTTCGACCTATCATATTGAGTTCCGCTACGGCAGCGATCTTGATGCGCTGCAGAAATACTTCACCGGCCCGTATGCCTACTGGCTCTCTGCCGGCATCGACGCGAGCGCCGACGCGCAGACCATCGACAACGTGATTGATCTGTTCGTAACGGAAAATCTCAGCGGCGAATAACCAACAATCATCCTCCATACACCAACCCCAAGCCGCCGGCTCCATGGAACCGGCGGCTTGGGGCATTATTTACGTCTGCGCAGCGCCGTCAACGCTGATGACCGCGCCGGTCACATAGCTTGCGAGGTCACTTGCAAGGAAGAGGAACACGTTTGCGATCTCCTCCGGCTCTCCGATGCGCCGAAGCGGGATAGGGGCGGAAATGCGCGCGACCAACTCCTCCGGCAGCGCAGCGACCATATCCGTCCGGGTCACACCCGGCGCGACGGCATTGACCCGGATCCCCGCCGGACCAAGTTCCCGCGCAAGGCTTTTCGTCAAACCGTTGACGGCAAATTTACTTGCCGGATACCCAACGCCGCTTGGCTGCCCGTACAGGCTGACCATTGAACTCGTGTTTATGACGCAGCCGTGCCCGGCTTTGCGCATCAGCGGTTCGACAGCCTTGCAGCCGTTGAAGACGGCGGTGACGTTCAGGTCCATGATCTTCTTAAAATCCTCCGGCTTGTAGGCGGCCAGCGGCTCACGCGCCGAGATACCGGCATTGTTGACCAGAATATCAACGCCGCCGAATGTCTCGCATGCCGTCTGAATTGCGGCCTGTACTGCGTTAAAGTCCGTCAGATCCGGCGCAAGGCCAATAACGGGCCAGTCTGCGTTTTCTGCTTTCAGCGCAGTCACAGCCTTTTCTGCTGTCTCCATCCGGCTGCCGCACAGTGCGACCTTCGCGCCGTTCTGTAGAAATACCCGGACGATTGCCAGTCCAATCCCACGCGTGCCGCCGGTCACGACGGCGGTTTTTCCGTTCAGAAGTTCCATAAATCCATACCTCCCAATAGCCGTTTTTATGTTTCTATTCTATCGCATACGAAAGCAAGAATGCCAATCCGTATCCCGGAACGGCATTATGTAGAAAGATTGATATATCAAATTTCATATATTGTTGCTGCCTGCTTGCCGGAAGTTGACAAGCAGATGCAAAAAAGGGCAAGCGCAGTAAATGACCAAATGCGAATCGACTGGTAGAATAGAATAAGAAAATACGAAGGAGCTGCGTCCGGTTTGTGCAGCTTTCCATATCAGCAAGACAGGAGGCATTCTCATGCAGCAAACCCGGAAACCAAAGCGTGTGCCTGATCTGCGCGCCAGCGGACGGTTCAGCAAGGCGAAGAAGACGCTGATGCTCCTGAGCATGGTGGCCCCCGGCGCGATCTGGCTGCTGCTGCTGCGGTATCTGCCGATGGGCGGCATCATCCTCGCGTTCAAGAATTACAAAATCTATCCCAAGGACCCGACCTTCCTCAATAACCTCATCCACAGCAAATGGGTCGGCCTCGACAATTTCAAGTTCCTGTTTACTACCGGCGATTCGTGGGTCATGATCCGCAACACACTGGCCTACAACATCGTGTTCATCATTCTGGGCGTGATCATTCCCGTGGCCTTCGCCATCATGATGAGCGAACTTTCCAAGAAATTCGTCGCCAAGACATATCAAACGCTGATGTTTTTCCCGTATTTCCTGTCGTGGGTCGTCGTCAGCTATTTCCTGAACGCGTTCATCGATGCGCAGTACGGCCTTATTCCCATGGCTCAGCGCGCAGCGGGCGAAACCGCCGTCTCCTGGTACACAACGCCCGGTCCGTGGCCATATATCATCGTGTTCGCAAACCTCTGGAAGAACGTCGGCTATTCCACGGTTCTGTATCTCGCGGCCATCACCGGCATCGACCAGACGCAATACGAGGCCGCCGCCATCGACGGCGCAAGCAAATGGCAGCAGATCCTGCATGTAACGCTCCCGAATCTGCGCACGATGATTGCGATTCTGTTCATTCTGAACGTTGGCAAAATCTTCAACGCTGACTTCGGCCTGTTCTGGAATGTCCCGATGCAGAACGGCGCATTGTTCTCCGTCACGCAGGTCATCGACACCTATATCTACCGTGTCCTCATGAACACCGGCAACATCGGCCAGAGCACGGCGGCAGGTCTGCTTCAAAACATCGTCGGGTTTATCTGCATCATCGGCGCAAACGCCGTCGTCAAGAAGATCGACTCCGACAGTACCCTGTTCTAAGGAGGTGCAGCCTGATGAAACAGAAAAATCACCGTCTCAATTCCGTCAGCGCGGGCACAGAGGCCGTCATGAACGTTGTCCTTGCCCTGTTCAGCCTGTGCTGCATCATCCCGTTCATCTTCGTCGTGATCATTTCCTTCTCCTCGGAGGAATCCATCCGCACCATCGGCTATTCCTTCTGGCCCATAGCGTGGAGCACGGACACCTACGCCTACGCGTTTGAAAAGCTGCCGCAGATCTGGCGCTCATTCTTCAACAGCGTCCTCATTACCGGCATCGGTACGGTTTTGAGCACCCTGATTTGTGTCCTGTATTCCTACGCGCTCTACCGTCCGGATTTCAAATACCGCAATTTCTTCAACTTCTTCAGCTTCTTCGTCATGCTTTTCGGCGGCGGTCTTGTCCCGACGTATATCATCTCTAAGCAGGTGCTCGGCCTGAGCGAGAATTACGCCGCACTCATCGTTCCGCTGCTGGTCAGTCCCTTCAATATCATTGTCATGCGGACCTTTTTCAAAAGTTCTGTCCCGCTGGAACTGATCGAAGCGGCCACCATCGACGGCAGCGGCGAATATTCGACGCTCTTCCGCATTGTCCTGCCCATCGCCAAGCCCGGCATTGCAACTATCGCGCTTTTGAATGCGCTGGCTTATTGGAACGACTGGTTCCAGTCGCTCCTGTATATCCGGCAGAACAAAGTGCTCCAGCCTCTGCAGGCGCTTCTGATGGAACTGCAGAACAACGTTGAATATCTCAACCGCATGATCGGACAAATGGGCACCGCCGCCATCATGGAAGCCCAGCGGGCGCCGAACCAGACGCTGCGCATGGCGCTGGTCGTGATGATCGTCGTTCCTATCGCCTGCGCGTATCCCTTCTTCCAGCGCTACATTGTTGCCGGTCTGACGATCGGCTCCGTTAAGGGCTGAATCAGCGTAATTGCTGTTTTGGTATAGAGTGAAAAAATTTTAAAATGGAGGAATCATCAAATGAAAAAAGTCCTTGCGCTTCTTCTGGCTCTCATCATGGTACTTGGCCTCGCCGCGTGCGCGACGAAGGAAGCCCCGGCAAAGACTGACGACCCGGCCCCTGCTGACACAACCAACACCGAAACGACCGAGCAGACGCCTGCCGACGCTACTGACACGGCAGAGTCTGTCACCATCAAGATCTGGTTCCACGGCAGCAACGTAACCCCGGAAGCTTCCGAAAAGGTCATGGCCGAACTGAATCCGTACCTCAATGAGAAGATTGGTGTCACGCTCGATCCGATCTGGGGCACCTGGGGCGATTTCGACACCAGCACCGTCACGGCTCTGGCCGGCGGTGACGATGTTGACATTTACTTTACCTGCAACTGGTCTGCCGACGAGTACAACAAGTACGCCCGCGACGGCTACTGGGTCAAACTCGACGATATGCTGGAGAAGGACGCACCTGAACTGCTTGCCACGATCCCCGAAGGCATCTGGGAATGCGCCCGCACCAACGGCCTTGACGGCATGGGCATCTACGCCGTTCCCGGCCTGAAGGACACCGCAACCCAGAACTGCTGGGACGTCAACGGCACGCTGCTGGCTGAACTCGGCTACGATGTCGATGCAGTCTGCGCGGCAGGCCTTGACTATTACTCCGATGAATATGAAGAAATGCTCCAGAAGGCCAAGGACGCCAAGGGCGGCGATTTCTATCCGCTGCTCATCGAGCCGGCCGTCCTCGAACGCCTTGTGACCCACACCTCCATCGTGACCGGCGACCTCAACGGCGGCAACGTCCTGTCCTACTACTATGACGCCGAGCATCCGTCCAAGGACATCGGCAGCACCATCGTCAACAAGTTTGCCACCGACGAATTCAAGAAGTTCGCCGACCGCACCTATTACTATGCGCAGAAGGGCTTCATCTCCCCGAGCTGCCAGTCCGTCGCCACTGCAAACGACTACCGCACCGCCTGCCAGTCCACCGGCGACTACCTGTTCTGCACCCAGTCCTACGCCTTCGGCTGTGAGTTGGACTTCTCCAAGGCCCGCGGCATTGACGTGCGCATGGTCCCGGCGACCGCCGCTTACATGGACTGCACCTCCGGTCAGGGCGCGATGATGGCCATCTCCGCCACGTCCAAGAACCCGGATAAGGCCCTGCAGTTCCTGAATCTCCTGAACACCGACCCCGTCGTTATGACCTATGTCAACTACGGCGTGGAAGGCTTCACCTACAACAAGAACGACGACGGCACCATCACCTTCATCGACGATGCCCGTGCGACCTATTCTCCGTGGACGAACGGCGTCGGCAATGTGCGTATCCTCCCGCCGACCAGCGACCAGGGCGCCGATTTCTGGCAGCGCTTCTCCGCGTACTATGACGCGGCAGAGACCCTCCCCTACGGCGGCTTCATCTTCGACTCCTCTGTCTGCGAGACGGAAGCAGCCGCTCTGGCCAACGTCTGGGCCGAGTACGCCTTCAACCTCATGAGCGGTGCAGTCAACCCCGACGACGTCCTGCCCGAGTTCCTTTCTAAACTCGAGGCTGCCGGAATCAACACCTTCGTTGACGCCGCCAACGAACAGATGAACGCTTATCTCGCAGGCTGATTAACTGCACACAAAGCCCGCATAACACACAGCAGCCGGTTTCCCGCCAGATGGGAAACCGGCTGCTTTACGCGCAAAGAGATAGCTAACCGCCGAAAATCACCAGAATGATGCCGTAAAGAACACTGGCGACCGTGCCGTAGACAATGACAGGACCAGCAATGATGAACATTTTGGCCGCCATGCCGGTGACGAAGCCCTCGGCTTTGAACTCGATTGCAGGCGAGACGACCGCGTTTGCGAAGCCAGTGATTGGCACGAGCGTTCCGGCGCCCGCAATTTTTGCCAGATCGTCATAGACGCTCAGGCCCGTCAGCACGGCACTTAAAAACACGAGACTGACCGAGGTCGCCGCTGCCGCATCCTGCTCGGACAGTTCCAGCGCGGTGTAGCCGTTCAGGATCAGCTGGCCAATCACGCAGATGAGGCCGCCAATCAGAAAGCTGTTCAGCAGATCCTTTCCCAGCGGCGATTTTTTAGCCAGCCGCGCCACATAGCGGTTGTATTCCTTTGGAGACATGTTCATTCTGATCCGCTCCCTTACTCTTTTATCCATAGTATCCGCCGCATGGCCCGCATTCATGCACAAAATCTGTATTTGCCGCATATGCTAACGGCTGAAAGCAAAAAAGGAGGCAGCATGATGCAGGAATACGGAACCGTAACCGCGCAGATCGTGACGTCGGCCGCACAGATCCCCATTCCGGGCGCGACGCTCACCATTACACGCGAATTGCCGGACGGCAGGCAGGAACTGTTGGCCGTGCGCATGACGAATTACGACGGCTTTACCGAGCCCTTTGACGTCCCAACACCCCCGGCGTCCGACAGTCAGACGCGGCAGACCGCCGAGACGCCCTACGCCCTTGTTGATCTGCGCGGAGAACATGCAGACTATGACCGCGTATTCATTCACAACGCGCAGGTCTTCCCTGGCATCCAGACCCTGCAGCAGATTGTACTCATCCCGACGCCGACGCTGCCGGACAGCTACGCGCAGACGCAGGAATTCGATATTCCATCGCAGGCGCAAGACTTGTAAAGGAGGTAGTTTCTTGGCGACGATCGCCCCGTATATCCCCGAAAGCATCACTGTCCATCTCGGCTCGCCGAATTCGAGTGCTGAAAACGTAACGGTGTCGTTTTCCGACTATGTGAAAAACGTCCTGTCCAGCGAAGTCTACCCGACGTGGGAGCCTGCCGCGCTGCGCGCAAACGCGCTGGCAATCATCTCGTTCGCCCTCAACCGGATTTACACCGAATATTACCGCAGCCGCGGATATCCATTCGATATTACGTCTTCAACGGCAATCGACCAGAAATTCATCAATGGCCGCAACATCTATGACAATATCTCCGAGTTGGTTGACGAATTGTTCACGGATTATCTCCGGAAGCAGGGCTTTGTCGAGCCGTTGGCAGCAAAATTCTGCAACGGTGTGACGGTCACCTGTCAGGGCCTGAGTCAGTGGGGTTCACAGTATCTGGCGCAGGACGGAGCAAACTCTATCGATATTCTGCGTACATATTACGGGGAGGACGTGGAACTTGTGACGAACGCTCCCGTGCAGAATCTGCAGGAATCCTACCCCGGCAGTCCTGTGCGGCGGGGCGATATCGGCGTCAATGTGTCATTTCTGCAGGTCGCGCTCAACCGCATTTCACAAAACTATCCCGCCATTCCCAAAGTTCCCGTTGATGCCATATTCGGAGAAGCGACGGAAAACGCCGTGCGTTCGTTCCAGTCCATATTTTCTTTGACGGTTGACAGCATTGTGGGCCGCGCGACATGGTACACGATCGTAATGCTCTATACGGCAGTTCTCAAGCTGGGCGAACTGCAATCGCTTGGGCAGACGTTCTACGGCTATTCGTGGGAATACCCTGAGCAGATTCTTCCCGGCGAGCAGGGTGCAAAGGTGACGCATCTGCAATATATGCTGTCCGTTGTTTCCCAATTCAATTCCGCCGTGCACGAGCCGCCGGTCAGCGGTGTATTCGGCGACACGACTACACAAGCCGTCATGACATTCCAGCGCGCTTACAATCTGCCGGAGACAGGCACAGTTGACCGTGCGACCTGGGACAGCATCTATTCTCAGTTTGCAGGCATTGAGACAACCGTTTTCGGAAACGAAGCGCTTTTCCCCTTCACGCGCCCGCCGATGGCTGTGACAGAGGCCGATCTGCAGGAGCAGTTAATCACCGCTGCCGCAGCCTTTCCGGAGTTGGACGCGCCGAAGCGGTCTGGAAAGCTGGACGCGCAGACGAAGCGGAGCCTCGCAGTCTTCCAGCGTCTGACCGGAAGCACTCCGACCGGCACGCCGGACGCGCAGAGCGCATCTGATCTGGCAGGCATGCAGTTTCTGCTGCAGCATGCACAGTCCACGCGCTTTGTGCAGTTTCCGGGAATGACGCTCAAATCCGGCATGCAGGACAGGGAGGTACGCAGCGTATGAATACACCGTCCAATTACGTCGGCCAGCCCATCCGGAGCCTCCAGACGATGCTCCGAACCCTTGCACACGCAGACGAGACGTTGTTGAAACTCGTGCCGGACGGCATTTACGGACCAAACACCGTGCAGGCCGTCCGTGAATTCCAGCGGCAGAACGGTCTGCCCGTCACCGGCGAAACCGACAACACAACATGGAATAAACTCGTTGCAATCTATACTGTTCAGAGTCCGTCGGTCCTGCCTGCCGCACCGGTCGCGGTCCGCTGGACGCCGAACCGTGTGCTTGCCGCAGGCAGCCGGAACTCGCATCTGTTTCTCATCCAATCGATGCTCCAGTCGCTTGCACGCTTTTATGCTAACGTGCCCGCGCTTACCGTGACCGGCGTTCATGACGCGCCCTCGGTTGCGGCAGTCAAATGGCTGCAAAGACTGGCCGCGCTTCCGCAGACCGGCGAGATTGACCAGACGACATGGGCGTATCTCAGCGGCCTCTACACCCTCGCCTCCGGCGATGGGGAAGCTGCGGATCAGCAGAGCACCCTGTAGGGGCCGATGCCCACATCGGCCCACGCAGAAGGCACTGATTTTACGAAAATCCTAGGCGAATTCGCAACTTCCCAACGGGCCGATGTGGGCATCGGCCCCTACAAACGAATATGCAGGTGCATGCGAATTTGCCGAAGATTTCTGTAGAACAGCTGCATCCAGCCGGGCGGAGCAGAGCCCCGCCCCTACCAAGATCGTGCATATATTGTACTGCCGCATAGAATTCTGGTTTCTCCGGTGTATTGATAATTTCCGCTCCATCTGCTACAGTATAGAAAAAACAAGGAGCAAACTATGAATATTCTAATCTGCAACGTCGGCAGTACGTCCCTGAAATATCAGCTGTTCCGTATGCCGGAGGAACTTGTTCTGGCCTCCGGCGGAGTTGAGCGCGTCGGCGCGGGCGATGGTCGTTTTTACGCCAAAACGCATAAAAACGGTACACTTGTCGAGGAAAGCGCCGCCTTCCCAACGCAGCGCGAGGCCATTGCGCGCATGCTGAGTCAGCTGACCGACACCGTTCTTCCCGATCTGGCCGCACTGGACTGCGTAGGCTTCAAGGTCGTACTGGCCAAGGGCGTGAGCGGCGCGCAGTACCTGACGGACGATGTGCTTTCCAAAATGGAGGCATTCAGTTCCATCGCGCCTGCGCACAACCCGCCGTATCTGGCTGCCATCCGGCAGTTCCGCACGTTGCTGCCCGCCACGCCGCTCATCGGCGCGTTTGAAACAGCGTTCCACCGCACTATGCCGCCGGAGGCGTACTATTATTCCATCCCGATTGAGGTTTCGCGCAAATATGACATCCGCCGCAACGGCTTCCACGGCGCATCCATTGAATATCTGACCAAGTGGACGCAGGAGCGAATGGAACGGGAGGATTTGCGGCTCGTTGTATGTCACTTAGGCGGCAGCGGAAGCATCTGTGCCGTCAAAAACGGGAAATCAGTCGATACTTCGCTCGGCCTGACGCTGCAATGCGGCACGATGCACAACAATCGCTGCGGCGATATTGACCCCTATATCATCTTCTATCTGGTCGAATCCTGCGGCATGACGCTGGAAGAGGTCAAGCAGATGCTCCAGACAAAAAGCGGCCTTTACGGCATGTCCGGCGGCGTTGGGCGCGATCTGCGCGACGTGCAGGCAGCGGCTGAGGCAGGAAATGAGGACGCGGAGTTGGCCATCCGCGCATACTGCTATTCGATCAAAAAATACATCGGCGCATACGCCGCCGTCATGGGCGGACTGGACGCCATTGTCTTTGGAGGCGGCATCGGCCTCAACAGCCCGCTTGTGCGGGCGCTGAGTCTGGAGGGGCTGGAATTCCTGGGTGTCCGCCTTGACGGCTTCAAAAACCGCATGGCGATTGCCGGAATGGATATCTCCATGGAAGATGCCCCCGTCCGCGTCTTCACTGTCCACACCGATGAGGAGATCATCGTCGCCAGAAAGGCAGCGGCACTGCTGGCGGAACGTTAAGTCCAAGGCTTCCCTTGGGCACAAGGGAAGCTGGACCGAAGGGCCTGAAGGGATTCAAACGTGTCATATTTTGGAGCACTCTGAAACTTAAAACAAATCCCCTCCGTCATTTGCTCCGCAAATGCCACCTCCCCTTACCGCGCGGGGCGCGGCAAGGGGAGGCTTTGGGTGTGTGCATGATAAAAAGCGGCCCGTGGAGGGGGAACCCCTCTCTACGGGCCGCTGGTTTTTATCGTTCAAACCGCACGGCATAGCTTCCCAGCACCTGCTGACAGGAAATTTGAGCGGCGTTCTGCGCGGTAAACGGCGCTCTGGGATAGACGGTCTGCTGCGGGGACGGGTATGCGGGCAGCGTTTTGCCAATGCTTACGCCGTGCGCGCCGCCGGGAGCAAAGCGCCACTGGAACGAACAGTTGCAGAATTCCTTTTTCACCGTGATCGGCTCGGGTGGGCGCAGTTCCTCCGCGGGATGAAGGAAAAAGCAGCCTGCGTTGTCCTTTTCTGCTGGGCAGCCGCCCTCGATCCCGACGCCGGTAAAGCTGATATCCAGAAAATCCGTGAGAAACCGCGTGGTTTTCCCGTCCTGCTCAAAGGGTACGCCGTCCCAGAAGGCAATATTGAGCCAGCCTCGAACGCCGTTTTTTTCTGCGGCGGTATTGAATTCTACATAGCCCGTTTTCCCGTCCCGGAGCTCCGCGTTGATGCGCAGCACGGGCCGGAGCGAGGAAAAACCATCCGGCAGGAGCGCCCGAAGCCGGTCCTGCTCCACGCCGTAGGCCATCAAAATTGTTCAACCTTCATCGTTCTCTCCCTATCTATACAGTGTTTTCCTGCGGCGCAAAATAACGCGCCCGCGCGTCGGCAAACTGGCGCTCAAAGGCTTCCGCAGCCGCAACGCTCTGCGCGTCGCGCGGGCGCATCATGTCGAACGCGTGCATATTTGTGTGGTAAATATCCAGTTCGGCTGGAACGCCTGCGGCTCGAAGACTGTCAAAATAGCGGACAGTTTCCGCATAAAACGGTTCGCTGTCCGCCACAAAGGAATATGCAGGCGGAAGACCTACAAAATCCGCCGCCATGCAGCCACAAAACGCCGGTGGCATTGTCTGTCGCAGTGCGCAGCGAGAGCAGCAGCGCCGGGATACTCCCGTGCGCCGCAGGAATGCGAATCGTCCGGACAAGAATCTCACGGTCAGGCAGCATTAAACGCATAGCGGCTCCTTTCTTTGTCCGAAAGCATCAACTCAACCGCAGTTGGTAGAGGCGGAACTCTGCTTCGCCCCTACCAAGATTATGCGTAGATTGCAGTGCGGACGTTATCTGCCGAAATATTTCTGAATCTCTTCCATCCGGGCCATCTGGTCAACGGAGAAGGGACAGCGGCTGTTGCAGTGACCGCATTGCAGGCAGTCAGAGGCGGTCTTTTCGAGCGTCAGATAGTGCTCCTTCGCCAGTACGTCTCCCAGCCGGGACAGATCATAATATTTGTTGATGAGGCCGATATCCAGCCCCGCAGGACAGGGATGACAGTGCTTACAATACACGCATGTACCCTTCGTGTCCTTCGGTGTGAAGGAACCGATGACGGAATAATCCCGCTCCTGCACGCTTGCATCAAGATAGGACAGATTGCGCTTCAGTTCTTCCACATTGGCTGCCCCCTGCATGACGGTCAGGACGGCGGGGCGGTCGAGCGCGTACTGGATGCACTGCGCGGGCGTGAGCGCCTGTCCGAACGGGGATTTTTTCGCGTCGAGCAGCTGGCCTGCGTTGAACGGCTTCATGACAGAGATGCCGACGCCCTCCTTTTCGCAGCGGGTATAGAGGCTGTAGCGCTCGGAAGCGCTGCCGATGGAGAATTCTCCGTGGCCGTAGTCATACATCGGATTGATGGAGAACATCATCATATCGAGAATTCCCATATCCAGCACGCGGTTTGCCAGCTTCGGCGCGTGGGTGGACAGTCCGATGTGCCTCACAACGCCCTGCGCCTTCAGGTCAAGCAGATAGTGCAGAATACCGTTTCGCTCATAATCCTCCAGATCACCGATCTCATCCAGACAGTGCATGAAGCCAAAGTCAATATAATCTGTTTTCAACTGCTCCAGCTGCCATGCGACGGATTTTTTGACGCCGTCCAGCGTCGGGTTCCAGCCGTATTCGCCGGAGGTATAGTCCGCGCCGAAATGCAGCTGTACATATGCGTCCTTCCGCCGTCCGGCAAGGGCTTCGCCGATGCCGGGGAAAATAGCGGCGTGACCGCCTGCAAGATCGATATAGTTGACACCGCTGTCCAGCGCGAACGTCACCGTCTCCACGACGTTCTGAACGGAGTGTTCTCCGACAACAGAGGTTCCTAGGCCGATCACACTGATCCGCTCGCTCCCGTGGGGCAGCTTCCGGTATTCCATAATGTTCACCTCATAAATTTTATTGTACGCCGGCAAGTGCGTTCAGATAGCGGATGAACGCCTTGCTGTTGATCATATAGGGATAGTTGATGACGATCAGATCATCCACACCCTGATCGGCGGCAAATTCAGTCAGATTCAAAGTCGGCTTGCCATCGCGGTTGAATTCGCGCGGATCGATGACGATGATGCGTCCATAATGGCTCGTGAGGAACGGCACGAACGCGTTGCCGTAGGACTCCTTCAGCACGATGCACGTTGGCCCAGGCACGTCGCTTTCGACAATGCAGATGGGCGTGTCGCCGCCGATGAAGCAGAGATATTTATTGGAAACCGAATCGTCCAGTTCTGTATACACGACGCTCACCGGTGTGCCGCTTTCGAGATTCCCATCCGCGTAATACCGCGCATGGGTGTCGGCGATGGGCAGATAGTATTCCAGATAGTCTGGGTTTTGCTTCAAAACCTCGCTCTGCGGATAACCCTCGGTAAAGCCGTACATGGAGCCGAGGAAGATGTCGTAGCGGCCCGTCTGGAACTGATCCACCGGAACGGCATCAAAGCCCGCAGCCTCACAGAAGGCGGTGTAGGCGTAATACGCGCCCAGCTGCGTCCAGTGGTGGTCAGTGCGGAAATAAATATATTCGTCCGTGTGGCTGCGAAGCTTGGAATAAGCATCGACCGTGATAATCTTGTCATCCATCTGGCTGTAGCAGAAGTCGATCATGTCCTTTTGGCTGTGCTCACCGGTGTGCAGACTCTCAGGCGAGTAAAATTCGCCGCCGTTCGGCGTGATCAGCGAGATCGTGCGCACGTCTGGGCCCATGGCGGCGGCCAGATTACCGACCGCACCGGCGTAGCTGGTGATCAGATCATCCAGCCGCGTGGGAATTTCCATCGCGCGGTCGCCTACGACGACCACAGACCCCGCATAACTGGCGTCGGATTCCTCCGGCGTATCGAGTTCAGGGTCAGTCTCTGGCTGCTCCGGCTGTTCCTCCGGTTGTTCGGGCATTTCAGGCGTCTGCGGCGCACCGGCCGTATCGGTCGGCACCTGCACCGGCTCAGCTGGGGCTTCCGTTGTCGTTTCCGGCTGTGCAGATGTCGGCTGTTCCGGCTGCGGGGACTGTCCGTTTGCTTTCTGCACGGCATCGAGCGATTCGCCGCCCTGTGCGGCGGAGTCGCTCTGATTGAGAATCAGAACGCTGTCTTCACCGCTGCCGGAATAATAATAGAATTTATTGAGCGTCCGGTTCGCCTTCAGCAGCGATTCGCGTCCCGGGAAGGTATCGGAATAATACCGCTCCAGCGCGGGGATATATGTCCCGTCCAGCAGTGCTTTCACGGAAAATTCCGGCTTGATGAATTCGCGCTTTTCGGATGCAGAGCCTGTCGCGTCATAGTCGGCCAGCGAATAGACCCCAACGGAGAACATGGCAGTAAGCAGAACCAGCAGAAGCGCCGTATATATTTTTTTCATAAGCCCGCCTCCTTAGAACCGGAAATACAGAAATGCGTTATAGGTCGAGCCGACCAGCGCAATCGTAGACAGCACGAGCAGCGCTGCGTCAAACACGAACGAGACGGCGGCATAGATGATCTGCCCGCTCTTTTTTCCGCCCTGCGCGCACACACCGCCGAGGAGATTGCCGAGATTGCGTGGGATAGACGTTGCACCGATGGCGCAGAGGAGCAGCAGCGGCAGATTGTTCGTCAGCTGAATACCGGCCTGCGCATTGGAAAAGCCCGCGCCGTAAAGCCCGAACATCACGCCGAAGTTCTGCACGAGCCGCGTCATGTCGGTGTAATAGAAAATGTTCCAGCCGAAGATGATCAGAAGCATCGTGCCGAGCCTGCGCAGCAGATACGGCACGCGACGCATCGATTTTTCTCCCAGCTGCTTTTCAATCGCGAGGATCACGAAGAAGTACAGCCCCCAGAGCACAAAGTTCCAGCTTGCGCCGTGCCACATCCCCGTCAGCGCCCAGACGATCGCCATGTTGAGCAGCCTGTGCTTTTTCTTGCCGCCCAGCGGGATATAGACGTAATCGCGGAAGAAGGAGGAGAGCGAGATGTGCCAGCGACGCCAGAAATCGGTGATGGACTTCGCGGTATACGGCAGGCGGAAGTTCTCCATATATTTGAAGCCGAAGATGCGCCCCATGCCGATGGCCATATCGGAATAGCCGGAGAAATCAAAATAAATCTCAAATGTATACAGAAGAATGCCAAGCCATGCGGCGACCGTCGTCGAGGACGCGAGACTGCCGTCCAGAATCTGCGAGGCGACCTTGCCCGCCGCGTCGGCCAGAAGCACCTTTTTTGCAAGGCCCACGCAGAAACGCGTCGCGCCGTAAAACGCCTCGGAAGCGTCGAACTGCCGGTCATCAATCTGCGCGGCAACGTCCGAATAGCGGACAATGGGCCCGGCGATCAGCTGCGGAAAAAGCGAGATATAAAGCAGAAGCTTTGCAAACGAGCGCTGCGCCGGCACATCACCGCGCCAAACATCGACCGTATAGGAAAGCGCCTGAAAGGTATAGAAGGAAATGCCGATGGGCAGCGGAATCTGCGGGACGGTCAGCGAAATCCGGAAGAGTGCGTTCAGGTTTTCCACAAAAAAGCCTGCATATTTGAAAACTGCCAAACAGCCGAGATCCAATACCAGCGCCAGAATCAGGAAGACCTTTTTCCGCCTGCGTTCGATGAGCAGCCCAAAGCCCCAGTTAACCGCAACGGAGGCGAGCATCAGAAGCAGATAGACCGGCTCACCCCACGCGTAAAAAATCAGGCTGAATACAATCAGCACCGCATTTTTGGCGCGGATATTCTGGCAGAGAAAGTAAAAAATCAGACAGACCGGCAGAAACAGATACAGAAAAATCAGGTTGGAAAAGACCATGGCACAAACGCTCCAGCTTCGACATTGATTTACATAATTCGACTTTTTTAATTTAACAGATAGCGCCGCAATTTTCAAGCGGAATCGGCTGCTTTTCACAACTTTTTCTTCCATCCCGCAAAAAGCTTATCTCGGGCAACACCGCACAAATGCGTCGGCGCGCTGAATTGTGCGGTGCAGCCCTTGCTTTCCCGAATCTTCCGTGTTATACTAATGTTGTTTTATGTGGGATTGCCACAGGAAAGTAGAGGGATTCCGGCATGCTGGCTATTGAGCGGAAAAATGAAATTCTGGACAAGCTGCGCGCGGAACAGCGTGTACTTGTCAGCGACCTTGCCGAGTATTATCACGTTACAGAGGAAACAATTCGCCGCGATCTGGACAAGCTGGAAAAGGAGGGCTACGCCACCAAGACCTACGGCGGTGCGATTCTCGGCAACAGCACGAAGACAGACCTGTCCTATACCATCCGGAACAAGACCAACGTGGATGCAAAAAATCAGATCGCTGCCATTGCCAGCCGTCTCATTGAGGACGGCGACCATCTGATGCTCGACGACAGCTCAACATCCTTATATCTGGCAAAAAAACTCAAGGAGAAAAAGGGTCTGACCGTCATCACGAACTCGGTCGAATTGGTTGTGGAGTTGAGCGGCGTTGAGGGCTGGACAATCATTCTGACCGGTGGGCGGCTTAAGCCAGAGTCGCTGGCACTTGTGGGCGACCAGACACAGCAGTCGCTGCGGCGCTATCATGTTGACAAGGCCGTGATGAGCTGCAAGGGAATCGATCTGGAATCCGGCGTTACGGACTCCTCCGAGTTCCATTCGCAAACAAAGCAGTCCATGCTGTGCTGCGCAAAAAAGCGGATCCTGATCCTCGACAGCAGCAAATTCGACAAAGTCTCATTCATCGATATCGCGCCGCTGGACGCATTTGACACCGTTGTGACCAACGCCGTCCCCAGCAAAGCATGGCTCGACTATTTCGCAGACCATAACATCGAGTGCCTGTATCCAGGTACAAAATAAAAGAACAGCGCGGCCGCCCGATTTTGGGCGGCCGCGTTCGTTCTGCGCAAAAGCGGCAAAACAGGACACAGTTGGCAGGGGCGGTGCCCCGCTCTTACCAGATACATCTAAATCTTTGCTTCACCTGCGGTTCTGCCAGAGAATCTGCTGCTCTGTTACAAGCGGATAGGCAGCAAGCGTACTGCCGTCGAGATCTTCCCTGTGCAGATCGACTGCTGTGAGGCAGCGGTTATCATAGGTGGAATAATAATAGACACCCATGTCCGCATTGCAGCAGGACGTGTAGATCGTGCGCTCATATTGCCCTTCCGCTACTTCACAGCAGCCGCGCTGCTGCTCCACAGCTCCGAGAATGTGGAAGAACTGACTGACGCTCCCCTGCTCTGTGCCGTCGGAGACGGCGTTCAGCTTTGTGAACGCCGCGCGGACGAAGCGTGACATGGACGACAGATCGCCCGGCAGGCCGAGCGCGCCCATGCCGCGGCTATAGCAGTGCAGCGGCAGCGATTCCGAAAAGCGGTTCTCCGGCTGTTTGGGCGAAAGCTGCATATAGTTGTTCAGGTTGAACAGCTGCTGCTCAAACGGTGGGTTATTGGTCAGAACGCCGACGGGATTTTCATAAACGTGCAGGCCGTCTGCGGCAGACTCAATGGTGACAGCCTCTTTTTGATCGGCAATCAGCCAGTGCAGCTGCGCGGCAGGCAGAGCGGCGCTGAACGGCGTTCCGGTCAGATTGAGTTTAGAAAGTTCCGTCCGCGCCTGCGCGACGGACGCGCAGCGCCCCAGCAGCCATGGGATGAATTCAAACTGCGCAATGTTCGTCCTGTCCGGCTTTGGCTGCGCGTACACGGCGTTGCCGACAAAATTCAGTCCCGCCATGCACAGGCCCTTTTCGTTGACAGCGTCGTAATAAAGCGGATACCCATCCGCCACATGGGCCATGCCGATCATGGCATAGTGCGTATGCACCGGGCCTGCGTGACGGAAATCGAACGGGTAATTCCGCGGCGTAACCGTCACCTGTTCGCCGTAGCTGCATTCATAATCCAGCGTCCGGCCAAAATAAAGCTGCTTTGTCTGATATGTGATCGCAGTACACATCTTGCGCTGCACTCCTTTCAAGCTTGCGTTGCATTAGTTTGTGCAGTTTTTACCGGATAAAATTCGTTTTTGCAAGCGGCTCCTTGCGTGGATTGGGAACGCCTGCGGCCTTGCCTGCCTCGATGCAGCGCAGGAGCCATGCCATGTTGTGTCCCAGAACGCGCATGATGCGCACGCCCTCTTCATCCTGCTGAACATCCTCGGCCTTGGAGCCGTGGACGTTGTTCCAATAGCAGGAGGAAACAATGGGCATTTCCGTGATGCCGGGGTATTTGAACAGCTGTTCATAGGCGGCCGTAGTGCCTGCGCGGCGGGCAGATGTAATGACGGCGGCGGGCTTTCGACAGAACGTTTCCTTCGGCGCGGAATAGAACAGGCGGTCCATAAATGCGGTCATATTGCCGGAGGCCGCCGCATAGTGGACAGGCGTTCCGAACACGAAGCCATCCGCATCCTTTGCCTTTTCGGCAAAGTCGTTGACCGAGCCGCCAAAGACGCATTTGCCTGCCTTAGAACAGCCGCCGCAGGCGATGCAGCCGCCGATGGGCGTATTGCCGATCCAGAAAATTTCGGCGTCGATCCCGTCCGCATTCAGCGCGGAAGCGACCTCGCGCAGCGCAGCGTCGGTGCAGCCATGCTCATGCGGGCTGCCGTTTACAAGCATAACTTTCATAAGAAATCCCTCCAGATTTGTTTTCTTCTTTCATACCACAGTTCCAAGAAAAAAGCAAGCGGAACCGCAGAGCAGAAAACAGCCGCCGCTTTCCCGGTTTGAGAAAGCGGCGGCTGGCAGATTGAAAACCATTTTGAGGCAATGCAAAACGCGCTGTCACTGCAGGGGCCGATACCCGCATTGGTTCGGCAGAAGGTACCGATTATACAGAAACTTTCGGCGAATTTGCAACTTTCAAATGGGCCGATGTGGGCATCGGCCCCTACATTCAAACAGGAACATGCAGTACGAATTCGCCGAAAAACCTTCGCTTTTTGCCGCTGCCTGCTGCTCGACCTCTCAGTCAGTTTCGCGCCAGTACGTCATGAAAAGCAGGCTCAATCGCCCTCTACCATGCGGTAGCCTACGCCGGATTCGGTGAAGATGTAGGCGGGCTGGGCGGGGTTTTTTTCGATTTTGCGGCGGATATTCGCCATGTTGACGCGCAGGATCTGATTGTCGCTGCGGGCGCTGGGGCCCCAGAGTTCTTTGATAAGATAATCATACGTCAGGACTTTTCCCGCGTGCAGGCCGAGCAGCGCGACCAGCTTATATTCGTTCTGCGTGAGATTTGCATCGCGGCCCGCGATATAGACATGGTGCTTGGCATAGTCGATCGTCAGATCGCCCGCGGTAAACACACCCGAATTTGCGACAGAAGTCGCGCCGTCTGGTGTTCTGGTATGACGAACAGCAGCACGGATTCGCGCAAGCAGTTCTTCCGTGCCGAAGGGCTTGGTCAGATAATCGTCCGCGCCCGCGTCGAGCGCCTCGACCTTATCGCGCTCATGGCTGCGTGCAGAAACGACCAGAATGGGAACCTTCGACCATTTTCGGACGTTTCTGAGGATCGTCATGCCGTCCATATCCGGCAAGCCGAGGTCGAGGATGATGATATCCGGACAGTGCGACGAGATCATGGTATCTGCCATTGCGCCTGTGCCGGCCATGAGCACATCATAGCCGTTTGCCGTCAGGATTGCCTGCATAAATCTTCGGATCGTCCGCTCATCCTCAATTAGAAGAACCTTCTCTTTGATATTCATGGCTAATTTCCTCCAATGGCAATGTAAATTGCAGCAGAGCGCCGCCTTTTTTTCGGTTCTTCGCGCGCATCGTACCGCCGTGCGCCTGCACGATGGACATGCAGACGGACAAGCCGATGCCCATATTGCGCCGCTGATCAGAGATTTCCTCGTGATCGCGGGTGAGATAGCCTTCAAACAGATGCGGCAGCAGTTCCTTTTCAATGCCGCAGCCGTTGTCCGCGACCTCAAAAACAGCGAAGCCACCAGTACTCGACAGGCGCAGTTCAATTTTTGTGGTCGTTTTGCCGTGCTGGACAGCATTCTCCATCAGATTGATGAGCACCTGCTCAACGAGAATGATGTCCATCGGAATCATGAGCAGCGTATCGGGTGCGGTGATGCTGACCTCGACCGCAGGATAGTGCCGCTTGAATTTCATGGAGGCCGCGCCTAAGACCTCTTCGCCCGCCTCCAATTCCTTTTTAATATTCGATGCGCCGGACATGCGCGTGACGGACAGCAGATTTTCCACCACTCCGATCAGCCAGTTGGATTCATCGCGCATGTTCTCCAGCAGACTCTTACGCGTTTCCGGTGAAATCTGATCGCCGTTTTCCAGAATCGCATCGATGCCGCCGACAATGGCGGTCAGGGGCGTCCGGATATCATGGGAAACGGCGCGCAGAAGATTGCCGCGCATTTTTTCTTTTTCCGCCTCCGCACGAAGCTTTTCCTGCTGCTTGATCTGTGTGGTCAGCGTACCGACCACAACGGAGACAGCCAGCATCACGAGGAATGTAAGCGGATAGCCGGAGATGGTAAAGTTCAACTGCATATAGGGGTAAGTAAAAATCCAGTTCACGCCGACGACGCCGATCACAGAGGCCAGCAGTCCGAACAGATACCCGTCCGTGAAGCGCGAGACAAGCACGACCGCGCATTCAAAGATCAGCGCAACAAACACGTCAGATGAGTCGATCATCCGCAGCAGCGCACACAGCAGTGCCGCCGCTCCCAGTATGCCGAGACACACGCCGCAGTCACGCCAGGAAAACGGGAATATCTGCCGCAGCCGTCCCAAAAAGGCCTGATCCTTTGTATTTCGCGTCATATCCATGAATCCTCACCCAGTATATAATAGCATAAAAGAAACAGGCAGTCGCGTTAAGGCTTTGTTAAGAAGCCGACTCGCGCGGCTGGGCAGCTGCGTGAGTCGGCGTGCTTTCTGCCTGTTTGCGGTAGAATCTTTGAATGTTACGGCCTTGCGGAGCGCCGCTTTACGCTCGGATAGAGCGACGCGTCCGTGTGCGGCAGGAATCTGGCTGCCTGCATATTTTCCACGAATTTTTCCATCTCGCCGAACTGCACATAGGTCGCAAGTGCGCGAATCCGATTCAGCCGCGCCCGGCAGCCTTTGTCCAGCAGCAGGCGCTTTGCGCCCGCAAGGGAGGAATTGCCGAGGATTTTAAATTTTTCGCGCGGCAGATCAGGGTACAGGCCGACTGTGATCGCGGATTCCAGATTATAATGCGTGCCGAAGCCGCCTGCAAGATAAAACGTCCCGATCTCCGACGGGCTGACGTTCACGCTTTCCAGAAGCGTTGCGACCATCGTATGTGCGGCGGCCTTGCAGGTCAGGAACTCCCCGATGTCGTCCTGTGTGAAATAGAGCGGTACTTTGCCGTCATAGGCGTAAATGATGGCTGGAACATTGCGCTGCCGCATATCGTCCCACACATCGCGGATGTTCGGCGAGGCGCTTTTCTGAAGATTCCCCGCCGAATCGATCCATCCGGAGAGGAACCCCTCTGCGATCAGATCGAGAATACCGGAGCCGCAGATGCCCTTCGGCGGAAGATTGCCGATCGTCTCATACCGCAAGCGATTGTCGGAGCCGATTTTGATGCTGCAGATCGCGCCCGGCTCGGCGCGCATGCCGGATTTGCTGACAGCGCCCTCAAGCGCGGGCCCGGCAGCCCCGGCTCCCATGAGCAGAAACTCCCGGCAGCCGAGGACCAGTTCGCCGTTCGTGCCAATGTCCAGAAACAGCGCCAGATCCTCCCGCGCGTCCAGGTCGGTCATCAGAAGGCCGCTTGTAATATCGCCGCCCAGATAGTTTGCGATTGCAGGCATACAGAACACATTGCCCGAGATGGGAAGCCCCAGTTCGGACGCACGCAGGATGCCGGGGTCAAAAAACACCGGCGTATACGGGCTTTGGAACACCTGCCACGGGTCACAGCCGAGGAAAAAGTGCAGCATCGTCGTGTTGCCGCCGACCGTCATGGCCGAAACGGCTTCTGGCGGGATACCAGCCTGCGCACAGCAGCTTCCGATCATCTGCCGCACGTCGTCAAGCGTCAGCGATTGGAGTGTGTACAGGTTTTCGTGGGTTTCCTTCACAGCCAGAATACGGTCGAGGATATTCGCACCGAACTGTGTCTGGCTGTTGGTGCAGGCCGCTTCGGCAAGCGTTTTCCCGGTATGCAGATCGACGAGTTCCATCTGCATGGTCGTACTGCCAATATCAAGGCACAGGCCATAATTTTGTTCTGTCGTGTCTCCCGGCTCAACACGCACAACATCCGTCCCGCCCTCACCTGGGCAGAGTGTCACGGTGATGCAGTAGTCTGCCTCCGGCAAGGCCGGATACAGCTGCTGCATGCACCCAAACGTCAGGCGGCAGCCCTCCGGCAACGCAGCAAGCAGCCGCTCCCGCAAAGCAAGCGCCTCACCGGCCGCTGGCTTTGGCAGCATCAGATATCGTTTTTCCGTCAATGCGTTCATACAGACTCCTCACGCCCTGCTGCCCAAAAGCACGCAGAGCATTCTGTAGCCTGGAGCAAGCAGATCGAAGACCCATCGGTTTGTATCGACGCTGCGCTCCCCCATATCGATCACAGCAGTCGCATTTTTCAGGCGTTTTGCCATCTTGTACAGCCTCCCGTTTTGACGCCCATGCGCGTTCCCGGCACGCCCCCAGCGGTCAAAGAGCCCGTCGAGATATGCGTGGATCAACAGTTCTGTGGCCATAGAGCGTTCCGTGATTTGCAGCTGCATGCCGCGCTCTTCGGCATAGCCGTCCAGAATCGTGCGGCTGAGCGGCAGCGAACCGTTCCCCTTTTGGCGCAGATAGGTCATAAGCGCCTCATTTGTCGTCAGATGAACGGCCCTGTCCGTATAAAAAAGTTCCACGCCCTCCGGCAGCTTCTGATTTTCCATGCAATGCGCTTCCTTGTTTTTTCTTTTCCTTTATCTTATCACATCCCGCGCAGGATGCAAGCGCCGCTTTTATCACGTCAGCGGTCATGTCTTTCGTTTTGTACTGGTTCCAAAGCTATTGCTTGCATGCGCAGGAGAAATAAACGGGTCAGAAAAACGACCGTCTCGGCATGAAGCGGTCGTTTTGGTTCGCATTTGATCAGATAATATATTCGATTGTTTTTTCTTCGGTCAATTCCGTGTGAGTGTTGAACAGCAAAACGGCCTCGCGGCCGGCTGTCTCGCCAAGAGCGTATTGGGTATGACCCGTGCGGTTGAAGTAGGAAAACGGAATGACGCGGTTATAACGATATGGATGTGCGTCGGTCACGATAATGTCTTTTTCCGGCAGCGGCTCTTCGAGCAGATACGGGTCAAACGCGTAAATACGTTCTTCGTCCACGCCGGTCAGAAGGATGTAATGCGGGTCCTCCAGCAGATACAGCCGCACAACAACCGCGCCGCCGCGCCGCAGACAGTCGGTGACGCTGCTGTTCTGGCTCACGCGCACACAGCTGCCGGACAGATAGCGGCTGGAGATTTCAAGCTGCCCTGTGCGGCCAAAGCTGCACAGAAAGTTGCTGAGGAACATCATGGCCGCGCGCGTCGTACCGCTTTTTCCGGGTGCCCCCTCCGCGCCGTAGCCATCAAGGCAGTAGAGCATGATATTGCGGATGAGATCCGGTGGGATCTGCTCACGTTCAAACAGATAGATGATCGCGTTCATCACCGTAATGGGGCCGCAGTCGTATTCGGTCATCTGATAATGCAGAGGCGTTTTCATTCTGCGTCACTTCCTTGATACAATCAGCGCTTCGGCAAGCCGCGCCGCACGCGTGAGTTCATCCGCGCTTGTGTATTCCTGACAGCTGTGGCAGGCATTCATACCTGGCGCGACAACAAGGCCGGTCAGTCCGTGCTGGCAGAAATGGTTGTTGTCGCTGCCGCCGTAGGTTACGGTCAGACTGCTTTCCAGCCCGGCCGCCGCGCAGGCTGCGCGGAAGCGCTGTGCGGCCAGTCCCTCCGGGTCTGCCTTGAAAGCCTGGCAAAGTGTTTCGGTCGTAAATCGGGCCGCGCAGCCGAACTGTCCGGCTGCCTGCCGGACGGCTTCTTCGATTTCCGCCAGCTTCTGCAGCACCAACGGATGGTCAAACCCACGCACCTCGCCGGTCAGTACACACGTTTCCGGTACAATATTGTCCGCCGTTCCGCCCGTAATCGTACCGACGTTGACGGTCAGATCGCCAACCCGGCCGCAGTCGATGCGCGAGACGGCTTCGGCCGCCGCCTTGATTGCATGCAGTCCTTCCTCGGGAGAGAATGCAGCATGGGCAGCGCGTCCGGTAAATTCCGCACGGAAGGACACAATACTGGGGGCCTGGTAGGCCGCGTTTCCGACCGGACCGCTGAGGTCGAAGACATAAGCAGTCTTTGCGCGCAGACGAGAAAAATCAAACTTCTGGATACCGGTGCAATAGCTTTCCTCCGCAGCGTCAAACAGGAGTTCAATGGGCCGGTGCGGTGTACCATCCTCCAGAACGGAGGTCACAGCTTCCAAAATTGCACAGAGGCCGGATACATCGTCTGCGCCGAGGACTGTCGTCCCGTCTGAGGTAATGCGTCCGTCCGGGTGCAGCACAGGCTTTTTGGCGCACGCAGGCGCAACCGCGTCCATATGCGCCGACAGCAAAATCGGCGCAAGCGTCTCATCGCCCGGCAGATATGCGTAAAGATTTCCTGCATTGCCGCCGATGGCGGCGCCTGCACCGTCCTCCGCCAGCACAATACCAAGTGCAGCAAACCGCCGCCGCAGGCATTCACTCAGTTCACGCTCATAGAGCGTAGGATTGTCAATCGCAGTCAGTTCCAAAAAGGACTGCACAAGCCGTTCTGTCCGGATCATAGGATCATCCCTTTATAACCTAGAGTTTTACTATGGAATATCCCCTATCATAGCACCAGAGGCCGAAAAGTCAAGAAAAACTCCTCCCGCAGTGATGCGGGAGGAGTCGCGTAACCGGTCAACATGTATCAGCCCTGAAACGGCTCGGCGTAGGAGGCATAATAGGATACCGGTTCGCTGCCCATCAGAAGATGTGAGGTATCTCCCATCGTCTGACAGCGAAAATAGGCGACACCAGGCTGGCGCTCTTCTGCGTTCAGAACCGTCACGGATGACGGAGCAAGAAACGCACCGTGCAGCACGGCAAACGGGCTGACGTTCCACAGATGGGACAGCAAAACCGCTGTAATGCCAAAGTGACAGAAGCAGACGATCGTTTTTTCACAGGTTTCCCGGCAGGTATAATATCCACCGTGCCGGGTATAGCCGTACGACGCAAGCAGCGCGTCCAGTCCGGCAGTCACGCGGTCATATTCGGCTTTGACGTTTGTGTCCTGCAGGATCGGCGCGTTTTCCCAGCCGGTGGGCTGCAGCAGCTCCGGCTGTGCTGTCCAGACGGCGGGCATCAGATCCCAGCAGAGGCGCGTGCCGCCGTTTCCGTCCGGCAGTGCGCCCTGAAATTCATGCAGCCAGTCCATGACCGCTGCAGTCTTTCCCTGCTCCAGCAGCGTAAAGGACGCGGTATCCTGCGCGCGGCCGAGCGGGGAAACATAGAAATCATCGACCTGCCAGCTTTTCGTGCGGACAGCCAGCAGTTTTGCCTCGCGCCAGCCCTTTTCGGTGAGCGAATCGTGCTCGTAATCGGGTTCGGCGTGGCGAATGAAAATTAGACGCATGAAAAAGACTCCTTTGAACGGCCGTGCTCAGCCCCACAGTGCAGTGAGCATCGGGATAACCTGTTTTTTCCGGGACACCACGCCCGGCAGGAAGCAGGTGTGATCCTTGAGTTTTACACCAAAGGCCTGCGTGATGATATCCTCGTCGCCGAGATACAGAAGGTGTGTGCCCTCCAGCAGCACATCCGTCAGCATGAGGATCATAAGCGTGTAACCGCGCTCGTCCATCGTCTTCTGCATGACGGACAGGAACTCGTCTTTGCGCTCCATCATGCGTTCGGAATCAACACAGGTGATCTGGCTGACACCGAAGTCGTGGTCAGCAATATGGAAATCCTTGAAATCCGTGAACAGCAGCGCATCGGCGGGCTTATCGTCGGAGATGGACGCGGAGAAAATGGTCTTGCCCAGTTCATCGAGCGAGACATTGGCGATACGCGCCATGCGGTCGGCCATGCGGCGGTCAACAGCGGTGGATGTCGGCGATTTGAACATGACCGTATCGGCGACGATGGCTGCTGCAATCAGACCGGCCAGCTTTGCGGGCGGCATGAGGCCGCGTTCCTGATACATTTCGGAGATGATCGTCGCGGTCGAGCCGACAGGCTCATTACGGAAGTAAATGGGGCCGCCGGTCTGGATGTCGGCCAGCCGATGGTGGTCGATGATCTCCACGATCTCCGCCTGCTCGAGCCCCGGGACGGACTGCGCCGCCTCATTATGATCGACCAGCACGACGCGCTTGCGGCGCGGCTTGATGAGGTGATAGCGGGAGAGGGTGCCGACAACCTTGTCATTCTCATCGAGAATCGGGTAGCTGCGATGGCGGCTTTTGAGCACGACCTCGCGCACATCATCCACAAAATCGGTCAAATGGAATGCTTCCAGATCGTCTGTCCGGCATACGCGTGCGACCTCAATGGCGTAATAGATCATGCGCGCAGCCTTGTAGGCATCGAAAGGCGTTGCGATGATGCAGGTGTTTGTCTGCATCTGCCGCAGCTGCTCCGGCAGTTCCGCCTGGCACACGATCAGACAGCTGACCTGCTGCTCGACAGCGCGCCGCGCCATTTCCGGCTGCTCACCAACAATCACGATGGCGTCCGGGCCTTTAAAGAGAAGATTTTCGTTGTTCTGCGGCAGGGCGATGGACACCTCTCCGCTGATCGTGTCGGCAAGATACCCGGATTCGTTCAGAATCTTGCCGTCCAGGACGCTCAAAAGATTGAAAACCGGAATCTTGTCCACGCGGGAGTCGGAAAGCGTGCGCATGTCGTAGCTTGCGATTTCGCTGGGCGACAGCATGCCGTACAGTTCGCCGTTTTCGTTTGTCACGGGAATGGCGGGAATGGATTTTGCCTTGTTGGACTGCAGAGCCGCCCATGCCCTGCTGACCGTGACCGCACCAGACAGGGCAGGCGGCGTGTCATAGTCCAGATCGCGCACCTGCGTGCGCATGGTCTGGATGCGCACAGGCGGCTCGAAGCCGAAGCGGTCGAGCACTAGCCGCGTCTCGTCAGAAATATGCCCGAGACGCGCAGGAACGAATTCCCGGTCGCCCAAGGCGTTTCGCAGCGCGGCATAGGCCATGGCGGAAACGATGGAGTCGGTATCGGGGTTGCGGTGGCCGGTAACATAGATGGGTTCCATGAGAAACCTCCTTATGCGCGGGGAAACTCAATCCCCTGGTGATGCAGAATAAAACGGACGGGATAATAGCGGTCCAGATAGTGTTTGCAGTACCATTCATAGGTCGCATCCGGCAGATGCAGCAGTTCCGGTGCCTGTGTGCGGAAAAGCTTGAACGTCTTCTCATCGCCGGAAAGAAGCGCCGCGATCAGTTCCAACTCGCCCTCCTGCTCCAGCCGGTACAGACACTTGTCCATAATAGCGGCGCAGGCCTGCTCATCCTCGCTTGCCAGCAGTTCCATGTTGCCGAGCCATGCAAGAAAATCGTCCAGCTTCAGTTCCGTACGGGCCGCAGCGTGGGAAAGCTTGGCGAATTCCGGCTCGGAGCGGCGCTTGAGGATATCGATGAGATACGTCAGCAGATTATCATCCAGGCAAACGCTGTCAAGGAACACCTCAAAGATATCACGCGTCTCCGTCCTGACCGGCTCCTGCGACGACTCCGGCTCTGCCTGCTCCTGCGGCTGGGCTGCTGCGGCAAGCTGCGCAACAGCCGCATTCAATTCGGCCGGGTCAAAGCTGTCATATTCCTCCTGCGGAATTTCGGTTCCATCGGCCTCGGCGCAGGCTTTGACAAACGCGGGAATGCCCATTTTTGCGATCTCCGCCTGTAATTGCAGCGCCTTCTTGAGATCCTCCTGCTCCGTGAGCGCAATACCCGCGGGTGCTTTGCGCGTCCCCTCGCAGATCTCGGATAAATATTGCAGATAATACGGAACGAGCGACATACACGTCCTCCTGTTTTTTTCTTGGAATCCGCTGTTTATGCTGATTGATTATAGTGTAGCACGGGGAACAGGAAATGTCAAAAGCCTAGAGATGCTTTTTCGTTTGCCGCGCGGTATGGTGCTCACAGTCAATGCGACGCATAGAAAGAAAAATTCCCACAGCCCGCAAAGGGGCTGTGGGAATCGATTCGGTACTCAGCCGATGTAGTTGAAGGGGTTAACGTCGGCGCCGTTATAATAGATGGTGAAGTGCAGATGCGGGCCGGTAGACCAGCCGGTGGAGCCAACATAGCCGATAGTCTGTCCCTGCGTGACGTAATCGCCGACGGACACGGAGCAGGACGGCTGGTGGGCATAGAGGCTGGAATAGCCGTCGCCGTGGTTAATCACGACATAGTAGCCCCACGCGGCGGAGTAGGCTGCGGTCGTGACCGTGCCGGACTTGGTTGCAAGAATTGCCGTGCCGGCTGCCGCGCCGAAGTCTACGCCGTTGTGCCAGCTGTACTTACCAGTCAGCGGGTGGATTCTGTAGCCGTAAGAGTCGGTCACCTGGCACTGATACGGCAGCGGATACAGCCATCCGCCGGTATTGGTCGCGCCGGAGGAATTACTGCTGCTGCCCTTATTGTTGTTCTGGCGGTTCTGCTCTGCGATGCGGGCCGCCTCTTCCTTGGACAGAGCAGCGTAATAGGCGGCTTCGGACTTGGCGATCTCGCTGGAGAGCGCGGCCTCGTCCGCCATATTCTGCATGTAGTCGGCGTTCATTTCTTCATACGCCGCCAGCATCTCGGTCAGGAGCGTATCCTGCTCCGCGCGCTGGCCCTCCAGCTCCTGCTCCTGCTGGGCAAGCTCTTCGCGGGTCGCGTCAAGCTCTGCCAGCTGCTGCTCCAGCTCCTCACGCTCGGAGGCGATCTGGTCGGAGACGGCCTTCATCTTCTCGAGCATCAGCTGGTCGGCCTTGGCGATCTCCTGAATGACGTCGATCTTGTCAAGAAGATCGGAGAAGCTGTTTGCACCAAACAGGATGCCCCAGTAGGAGATACTGCCCGTCTCCTCCATGGAGCGGATACGGGTCTTATACTGCTCATTGAGACGCTGCTCCTCGGCCTGGGAGGCTTCGAGGTCGGCCTGCTTGTTGGCGATGAGCAGGCTGTACTGCTGCACCTGCTCGTTGAGGTTGTCGATGGACGCCTGCGCCATGCTGATCTGCTGATCGATGTCGGATTTCTTGTCGACAAGCGTCTGGGTCTTGGTTTTGTTTTCATTGATCTTCGCCTGTAGGGCGTCACGCTCTTTTTTCAGCTCCGCCTGCTGATTGCGCAGGCCGTTCAGTTCTTTTTTGATCTCGGAGCTGGACGCTGCGTTGACCATGATGATCAGGGCGCTGGAAACAAGGCCCAGCAGCATCACGGCGGCGAGCACCAGACAAACGACACGGCGGCCGGAGCCGCTCTTTTTCTGTTTCATAAGTTAGGATACCTCCCGGTTTACACCTTCAGGAACTTCCGGATGGAAAGCAGGCTTCCGAATACGCCGACGAGGAAGCCGGTCAGCGCATAGGCGATGGCCACGATCTCAATGACGTCTGTGAACGGAACAAGGACAAACAGCTTGAGCGTGTCGAGCTGCTGGATCTTCGACAGGACGAAGTCGTACAGGCCCCACTCCAAGAAGAACGCAGCCGCCGCGGCGATGATACCAATGATAAAGCCTTCCACGATAAAAGGCAGTCGGATAAAGGCGTTCGTCGCACCGACCATCTTCATGATGGCGATCTCCTCGCTTCTGGAATACATGGCGAGCTTGACCGTGTTGGAAATGATGAAGAGCGACACGACGAACAGCACCGTCACGATGACGAGCGAGGCGATGTTCAGGACGTTCTGCACGGTCTGGAAACCCTCGGCGATTTCAAAATGCGCCGAGACGTCGGCCACGCCGTCGATCTCCTTCAGCTTTTCATAGGTCTGCTTGAGAAGTGAATTGTCCTCGACGGTCACGATATAGCGGTCGCGCAGCGTGTCAGGGTCGATGCCTGCGAAGAGCGACGCGTCGTTCTGTTCGTCGATGAAGTCTTCGAGCGCCTGCTCGCGCGAGACGAAGGTCGCGGAGCGGACGTTGGTGATGAGGTTGATCTGCGAGCCGACGGATTTGGCCTTG
>ERZ780226.147-NODE-147-length-68118-cov-4.346605_pt1 | contig 68118 bp, 64 predicted proteins | sample MGYA00511165_ERZ780226 | MGnify/ENA primary metagenome ERZ780226 (study PRJEB29588, sample SAMEA2152373) | human gut metagenome | biome: human gut; feature: human-associated habitat; material: faeces | place: Denmark | collected 2008/2010 ...
GTCATCATGACGCTAAAGCCCACGGCAAAGAAAACCGTGCCAAGATTGGAGTGCTTTCCCTGCGACATTTCGGGAATCAGTTCCTCCACCACAACATAGAGCATGGCGCCTGCGGCAAAACTTAGAAAATACGGCAGCAACGGTATCACCAGCTGCGCTGCAAGAAGCGTCAGCACTGCTCCGATCGGCTCAACCGCTCCGGAGAGCACACCGCCCAAAAACGCCCTGCCCTTGCTTTCTCCCTCTGCTCGAAGCGGCATAGAGATGATTGCCCCTTCCGGAAAGTTCTGAATGGCAATGCCGATGGATAAGACAAGCGCACTCGCCGCCGTGATTTGTGCGTTTCCTGCAAGGAACCCTGCGTACATCACTCCCACCGCCATTCCTTCGGGAATGTTATGTAATGTCACCGCCAGTACCATCATGGCAGTGCGCCCAAGCTTGCTTTTAGGACCCTCCGCTTGCTCACTCCCAACATGAAGATGAGGAATAAGACGGTCGAGCATGAGCAAAAACAGCACACCGACCCAAAATCCGATTAATGCAGGGAAAAAGGATAGCTTGCCCAAATTTTCCGATTGCTCGATTGCCGGAATCAAAAGACTCCAAATAGATGCCGCAACCATCACTCCGGCGGCAAAGCCGGCAAGCGCACGCTGCACCGAAACACCGAGCGATTTTCTCATAAAGAACACACCGGCTGAACCGAGCGTTGTGCCGAGGAAAGGAATCAATATTCCGAGAAATATTTGCATTTGTCACACCGCCTTTTTGTTAAGTTGTTATTTATTTCTTCGACAGCCGCGCTCATCTCGGTATTCGGGATGTCCTTTAAATACGGGTCTTTATCACCGCAGATGGTATAGTCGCACCTGCAGCCGTCGACGCAGGTGGTTGTCCGTACCAGCCTTGCATGAAGCAGCTCCATAGACGCAAAGTCCACATTGCACAGGGCGGGCATAATACCCGTAAGACCGTGCCTGATAGCAAATTCCGCTGCAGGGCACGCCGTAAATTCATAATAGATAGGCTTACCGTTTTCATAAGGCGCAACCGTCATCTCGTAATCGTGCCATTTATCACAGCTGCGTTTCGCCCACAAAAACGCTCTGTACATCAGCTTCCTCCAGAACGGCTTATTGCAGTTCACGAACCTTAGCTTGCGAAAAGACGGCAGAATCAAGTTTTTCTCCATCTCTTCGATTTCCGGGAACGATGAAACCTCTTTGCAGACCGTATAATAACTCATAATGGCGATACAGTCATAGGTGCCGCCTGTACCGTTGTGGAAGTTCTTTTTGCCGCCCAAATCGGTGCGCCAGTCGGACAGAAAGTCCGCGTACTGCCGCTGTACACATTCCCATACGGCCTCCTGTTCTGCCGCAGGATAGTGAAGGGCAATTTTCGCACGTATCTCTTTCTTGCATGTCTTGGAATACAGTACGTGGACTTTGCGGTCGAATTGCAGTTTACTGTCTTTCATCTATTTTTCTTTATCCTCGCTTTCCGCTTACTCGAATGAGTCCGATTTCGGTTTGACCTCTTTCCGGCAGACAAACCAGGCAATACCCTTCACGGTTCCAAGCGTTACGGCTGTGTACATTTTCTCCAGCCGATTTTTCAAGTCTAAAGCCGTTTCATAGGGCGGCGTAAAAAAACCCACCTTTTCGTAAATGTGACGGACGAACCAATCTGTCCGCTTATGCTCTCCCGTCACATAAAAGCAGCCGCAGAAGGTTCCTCCCGGTTTCAGTACCCGAAAGACTTCCCGGTAAGCAGCATCCTTATCCGGGAAAGCGTGAAATCCGTTCAACGACAAAACGATGTCAAAGGTGCCGTCCACATAGGGAAGATCGCCCACATCTCCTTGCCAGAAGGTTACATTTTTCAGAGTCAGTCGGTTTGCCTTTTCCTGTGCCTGCCCCATCATATCGGGCGAATAATCAAGACAGGTAATGTCTGCCGCAGGCATAGTCTTATAAACCGGCATGGTAAGAATGCCGGTTCCGACAGGCACCTCAAGCAGCTTACCCGAGAAATCTTCGGGAATACCCGACAGTGCTTTTTCAAGATAATCGTCACATTCCGCCTTGTTCATACCCCACACCAGGCGGCACACCGCTTTTCCGCTAAGAGTAGAGCAGGTGATCATACCGTCATAAAAATTATTGCCGCCCGTTATTCGGTACGCACTGCGAATGGCGTCCTTTCGTTTCATATTCATTCCTCCGAATCATTGTTTTTACTCTTGTATTCCCATATATCCTTCTAAATACCCGCTTTTTGCTTTTTCTTCGGTATCATCGGATTCGTCATAGGCATCATATGGGGCTTTGGGATCATGGATCTTTTTTCTGAAAGGGGAGCAAAGCTCATTCCTGTGTGCAAAAGCGAAATCTATATTGTCCGTCCAGCCTGTGTGCCCTGTAATAAACATCGGATGCAGATTGCGTTCTCGCAGCTTTTTCTCCAGTGTTGCCAAGGATTTCACCGCAAGGTTGTTGTCTTCCGCCAGTGCGGAAATAAAGCTATATCCACCGTCAGCACCGAACCAGATAGTGTCGCCGGTAAACAGATATTTGTCATCGATGAGATACGCCATATGTCCCCAGGTATGACCGGGAACGAGGAAACATTCGATTTTGATGCCGTCAATGTCGATTATCTCTCCGTCCGAAAGCAACACTTTTTCGTTTTTGATCGTGACCTGAGGCAGATTATAAAGATGATAGATGACCTTGCGGCGTACCTCACCGGTCAGATAGCGGTTTTCAATTTCACCGATGTAAAGCTTTGCCTTTTTAAACAATCCCGGACTGTCGGCTTCAACCGCACCTACATGGTCGGTATCCTGATGAGTGATAAGTATATGGCGTATAGACTTTGGGTCAATCCCGAGCCGGTTCATTTTTTCTTCCAATCTGTCATAGTTATAGCCTGCGTCAATCATAATGGTTGTGTTGCCCTTGCAGTAGAAGAAGATGTTTGCAACCCACTCACGTACACAGGCAACATTCTCATCAATCCGACCGGTGTTCAGGGGTTTGAAAATCTCTTTGCCCCGGTACATCCTGCTCATTGCCTTTCTTTGAAATTCCGTTGCCCGTTTGGACATAGCGATTCCTCCTTATTTTTTTGCCGTAACGCACAGCCAACCCATCTTATTTTTGTATGCCTGCACATCGTGAAAGCCTGCCTGCTCCAGATACGCTTTCAGTTCGGTGTCCTTATAGATTGTCATGCCGGTGATGATTTTAGTCCATTTCTTGTCTTTATCCGTATCGCCGTTGCTTTCGTTGCAGATAAAAAATATCCCTCCGGGCTTCAGCACACGCCAAACCTCTCGAAAGCACTGCGGCAAATCCTGCCAGAAATAGACGGTTTCAAACGCTGTGACCGTATCGAAACGGTTATCAGCAAAAATCATATCCGCCACACTGCCATGCAAAATTTCACAGTGCCCCTTGGCAACGGCTTCTTTATTGACTTTTTTTGATTTTTCCACACTGACGGCCGAATAATCAATACCGTTTACGATGCCTGCCGGGCATTTTTTCAGCAGTCTTTTTATGTTTGCACCTCCGCCGCAGCCGCAGTCCAGCACTTTTGTGTCCGGAGAAAGCTTCAAAAAACGAAGCCCCCACCGTGCGACAAAACTATGCCCGATGTTCATCATAACAACCATAATTTTTCCGCCTAGTCCCGCAGGCTTGCGTGTGTCTTCAAAGAATGACATCTTGTTGCACCTCCGATTTCATACATTCTGCATATGTCAAGGGAAAGGACGCTTTCAGCACAGTGCTTTTCCGCACTCTCCAGCCGTTTTTCCGCAAGAAGTTTAAATATTCATTACTCGTCCACTTGCTGCGGAGCGGGAAGCCTGCCGATTTCATAAAAAAGGCTTTGACCTTACCTGAAAATGAATTTTCAGCATGGGTGAAGGTCGGCGCAATCAATATTCCGTCGTCCTTCAGCACCCGGCGTATCTCGGCAAGAGCTTTTTCCGGCTGCGGCACGATGTGCAATGCGTTGGAAACGATTATAATATCAAATGACTTGTCAGAATACGGCAGGCAGAACATATCCAGTACCGAAAAATGCAGTTTTGCGGAGCGGCTGCTTCGCTTTGCCTCTCTGATCATTTCTTCCGAGGAGTCTGTTGCTTCAATGTGCTTTGCGGCGCCTGCGATATTTTTTGCGATAAGTCCCGTTCCCGTTGCAAGCTCCAGAACCATCTTGCCCTTAACAACGGGCCGAATCAGTTCATACAGCTTTTCGTATGCTGCCCGGTCTTTGCGCATAAATCTGTCATACAGACCGGCATTTCTGTCCCAAAAATTCTTTTTCATACCGTTTCGCTCCTTAAAAACCGCATCTTACGGCCGTCAATCACACCGTCCAGCTTTGTCCCGTAAGTTGAAGGTCGGACATCCTTTTAAATATTCCGTCTTTGTGAATAAGCTCATTAGGGGTGCCTTGTTCCGCAACAACGCCGTCCGACAAAACGACGATTTTATCCGCTCCGGCAACCGTTCTCATTCGGTGTGCGATAATAAGAACCGTTTTATTTTTTATAAGCCTTGAAAGCGCAGTCTGTATTGCCGTTTCGTTTTCAACATCAAGACTTGCCGTTGCTTCATCCAAAAGTATGATCGGAGCATCTTTAAGAAAAGCTCTTGCAATGGAAATTCTCTGACGTTCGCCGCCCGACAGCTCACAGCCGTTTTCACCGATATTCGTATTCCATTTGTCGGGAAGCTTTTCGGCGAATTCATCGCAGTTTGCAAGGCGTGCCGCCGCCAAAACCTCCTCATCGGTCGCTCCTTTTCTTCCGAGCCTGATATTTTCCATAATCGTATTATCAAACAGCGTAACGTCCTGAAACACAATGGAATAAAGCGTCATAAGCGTTTCGGGATCAATCTTTGAAATATCCGCTCCGCCGACAGTGATTTTTCCTTTTTGATTATCCCAAAACCGTACCGCAAGCCGGGACACGGTCGTTTTTCCGCCGCCGGAGGGACCGACAAGTGCGGTCACCTCGCCCTGCTTTGCTGTAAATGACACGTCCTTAAGTACGGTTTCGCCGCTGTTGTATGAAAATCCCACATGGTCAAAGACAATATCACAGCCGTTGTTTGTGAGCGTATCGCTCCCTGTCTGAACGGGGTAATCGAAAATTTCGTTCATTCTCGCAACGTTCGTGCGCATCGCAATGATTGCCGCAAGATTCAAAAGCGAGCCCTGCATCGGGTCGTAGAGCCTTGACGCCACAAGCAAAAACATAAAAAACGTAAGCACATTGAGATTTCCTTTTGTAAGCAGAACCGAGCCGGTAAGCGCAACCGAAGCAATACCGAGTTTGAGTATCATACTTGCGCCCGTTACAAATATTGCGGTGGTAATCTCTGTTTTTATGTTCTGGCTCTCTACCCTGCGAATCTTCTTTTTCAAAAGCCTGAGATAATTTTCCTCGGCATTGTTTGCCTTTAAGTCGCGCACCGACTCGATATATTCCTGTATCCCGTCCGCACAAGCCATTTTTACCGCCATATTTTTCGATTGCGCTCTGTCCTGAACCTTATAGCTCAGAAGCACTGTCAGTACGGAAACTGGGATTACCCAAAGTGCGGACAACGCCATACGCCAATCAAACACGAACATTCCCGCCGAAATAATCACCGTTGAGATAATCGAACCGAACAAGCCGGGAATAAAATGAGAGGAACTTTGTTCAATAACCTGGCAATCTGCCATAATGGTGCTCGTAAGATCGGCAAGATCTTTTTTACCAAAGAATGAAAGCGGCAGTCTGCGTAATCTTTCGGCAAGGCTCAACCGTCTTTTTCCGCTTTCTTCGTATGTTGTAAAATAAGTGTTGTTATATTGAAACCATGTTGTAAGAAGTATCAGTCCGATGCAAACAACCGATCCTGCTGCGTAAAATGCGATTCTGCCGCCGATAGCGCCGCCGAGCATATCCGCAACAATATAATACAGCAAGGCGGCAGGCAGCATAAACGCTATATTTTGAAATACGCAGGCGATGATTCCTTTAACAAGTCCCTTTGCGCCTTCTTTTGATGACGCTGTTGCTCTTTGTATCAGCTTTATCATAATTCATCCCTCCAATGCCGTTTCGTTTGAAACCTTCCATTTAACGGAAGATTTATAGTCGTTTTGCATCTTTGCATACAAGCCGTTCTTTTTCATAAGCTCGTTGTGCGTCCCGCTTTCAACGATTTTCCCATCCGCAATCACATAAATACAATCTGCATTTTGAACGGTCGAGAGCCTGTGTGCAATCATAATAACGGTTTTTCCTTTGGAAAGCTCCGAAAAAGCCGCCTGCACCTTAACCTCGTTATCGGGATCGGCAAAAGCCGTAGCCTCGTCAAGAATAAGAACAGGTGCATTTTTAAGCACCGCTCTGGCAATCGTGAGCCGTTGCTGTTCGCCGCCGGAAAGATACACGCCTTTTGTGCCGATTACGGTATTGATTCCGTTCGGTAATTTTTCTATAATATCGTCGCAGCGTGCCATTTTAAGCGCCTCGGCAACTTCGAGGTCGCTTGCATCGGGCTTGCCCATTTTGACGTTTTCCGAAACAGTCGCCTTAATAAGCTTCGAGTCCTGAAACACAAACGAAACGCTTTCCATAAGTTTTTCCTTCGGAATATTGCGGATATCCGAGCCGCCTATTTTTATACTGCCGCCCTTTACATCGAAGAAACGGGCAATCAGGCTTGCAAGCGTGGATTTTCCGCCGCCGGAGGGCCCTACAAAGGCAACCGTCTGTCCGGCGCCGATATTCATTGAAACACCTCGGATTACTTCTTTTTTGCCGTCATAGGAGAAATGTACATCAGAAAGAGTAACGGAGGAATCCTTCGGATATTCTTTTTTTTCGCTCTCCGGCATAAATGCGGCGCTTAAAACTCCGTCCACACGAGAAAGAGCGTCGCTTACAATCATACCGTCCTCGCTCATAAACATAATTCTTGTCAGCGTAAGCGAAATAACCGGTGTAATTATGATGTAGAATATGAGGTTTAGCAAAAATTCGTTTGTCACGCCGTTTGCACTAAACCATAAAGCACCGGCAATCAGAAAAGCAAATACTCCGTTTGCTGCCGCAGTGTAAATCATCATCGGCACACGCAAATCTTTGGTGTAGGCGATAACCCATTTTTCGTATTCGTCAATCGTGCCTTTGAATTTTTTGAAAGAAAATACCGATTGTCCGAATGTTTTTACCACGGGTATGCCGCGGACATATTCCACCGCCTCATTGGACATATTCTCCAGAGCGTTGTTATATTGCTTCATTTTTTCCGCCATTCGTTTTCCCGTCATGGCAGACATAATCAAAAATGCAATAAATACCGGGACAAGGCTTAAAAGTCCCAGCCGCCAATCGAATACCAGGAGCATTGCAAGAAGTCCCAGAGGCGTTGCGATTGCCGCATATTTGTCGGGGAGGCGGTGAGCAAGATAAGTTTCCGCCGCACCGGTGGAATCGTTTACGATTTTTCTGAGCCTTCCGCTGCCAAAGCTGTCAACAAAGCCAAGCGGTAGCTTTGCGATATGTTCGGCAAGATCTATTCTCATATTTGTCGCTATTCTGAATGCGGCAATGTGTGAGCACATTAGTCCGCCGGTGTAAACAAGAAATGACAAAAAGGCAAAAACCACAGCCCAAATGCCGTTGCTTACGATGTTCACCGCCTCCGAAAAGTTCGGCGAAACCTCCAAAACCTCTTTGATGATTTTCCATATGTACCAAAACGGCACAAGCGCAATAAGCGCACTGACGGCAGACAGAATCCACGAGGCATAGGTGAAATTCCTGTACCTGCCCGCATAGGATAAAAGCCGTGATAAATTTGATTGCTTTTTCAAAACAAATTCCTCCTTACAGCAATTTTAATTATATGATAAAGAAAAGCTGCTTGACTTTTCCGATATCCGTAGTGTAGTTAGACAAGGCTAACCATTATTCCAAAAAATCAGGGGCTAAAACCCCATAATTTTTTTCCACCCGGCAGCGTAAAAGGCTCTTAATTCCTCGGTGTATTTTACGGCGTCTTTATAGGGAATATCGTGAATAATAACCTCAAAGAATGCCGAAAACAATCCGCTTACAAGCATATGCTCAAGCGTCGGGTCAATCTCATATTCTGGATAACCGAGCTTTTGCATGGTGTACGCAAATTTATGCGTTGCGTCAACCTCTATTTCCACCATTTCGTGAATTAGGTTTTCGTATTTTGTACCCTCGGACGAACAAAGAATCAGCTTGAATTTCTCTTTGCCGGCATAACAGTAATCCAGCATTTCACGCATTCCGTTACCGGCTTCGCTGTCCATTTTTTCACGCTGCTCCTTCGGCGAAAGCTTTTGAAAATAACCTTGGACTTTCTTAAACATAGCAAGAATCGTATCGTAGCATTCGCCGACAAGGGCGTCAAACAATTCCTCCTTGCTTTTATAATAGCCGTAAAACGCACCCGTAGTTACGCCTGCGTCTTTTACGATTTTGCGCAGAGAGGCGGATTGAAAACCTTTTTCGGAAAATTCCTTTTTTGCCGCAGACAGAATTGCGTCAAGTGTACTTATTTCATTATCAGCCATTATTTCCCCTCCGAAAAGCTATATATAACACCGTTACATTTATTATAACAGTGTTATAACATCTTGTCAATAGGTTTTGAAAAATTTTTTGATTTTTATTTTTCGGGGTGCCGAGCATTGTGTTTGACTTGACAGCGAAAGCCTAAAAAGATGGTGTGGCAAATGAATTCATTTGCCACACCATCTTTTTAAGAGTTAGATTATACCTGATTCTGTTCGGATTGTTCTATATTATCAATGTAATCCAAAAGCCGCATCATAACAGAAGCAAGCTGAGCGCGTGTTAAATTTCCTTTTGGCTCAATAAGCCCGTTGTCATGACCTTTTATAAGACCCATTTCATAACATATTGCCATACTTAGTTTTGCATAATCGGAAATATGTGTATAATCACTGTGCCTTTTAATTTCATCGGAGTCGCCGGGCAATGCAATATCCTTATAGTTAAGATAACGCACTATCATTGCCGAAAGCTGCTCACGTGTAACAAAATTATCCGGAGCAAATTCAGTTTTGCCGATACCTTTTACAATACCGTTTTTTGAACCCCAGGAAACATAATCCGCATAGTATTTATCTGCCGTAACATCGGTAAATGCCGATACTGTGCCTTCTATGCTGTCTTTTGAAAATCTTCCGAGAACCGTAATCGCCATTGCTCTTGTGACCGATCCCTCGGGGTCAAAAAGTGTATCCGAAATACCGGTAAATAATCCCGCTTTTACACAACCGTAAATATCGTTTTTTGCCCAATGTCCGTCAATATCAGTGAAATTTTTATCCGAATAAGATTTTGATGTATCCGGCAGGGTTATGTCGGGTTTTTTTATACCGCTGCCTGTGCCAAAACCTCCGCCGGAGGATGAGCCGCCTCCCGGCGAACCGCTTGAACGGGTTATGGTTACGGTGAACGGTTTTGACGAAGTGTCACCGTTTGTTTTGTTGTGTTCATCAACTGTCACAATCTTTGATTCAATCAATGAAATAGTTCTTTCGGCACTCCCGTTGTATGAATAGTTCAGCGTTGCTATTTTTTGCTTTCCGGCACTGTATTTATTTGTGTTTGAAAAAAAGCCGAAATAGAGACAGCCGTCTTTTACAGTCTGTACTTTGGACTCGTTTTTCAATTCATCCGTCAAAGCAAGTGATGAAAATTCCACATCGCTTTGTGAAGGTTTTATACCGAATTCAGCCCCGGCAAATGCGGTGTCGGTTTCCAAATAAATATCAAAAGAAATGACCTTATCATTTTTACCGAGAGTAATACTTGTATTTGACGGAGTTATTTGTGCCGCATATGCAGAAAAAGAAGAAAAGCAAAAACAAAGAGCCGCACTCGCTGTCAGCAGTTTTTTTGTTAATCTGTTCATAATATCCTCCTTGCTGTGCAGGGCTGTATCCAATATACAGCCCTGCAAAATATGTAGATTATTTTGTATAGTTCAGCCAAATTGCCATATAATCCTCTATGTCAATTTTTTGGTCGCCGTTAAAGTCGCAGTTTGATGCGTCATTCCAGTTTGTGCTGTTTTTATCGGCACGATAATAAAGCTGTGCTTCGGTAATGTCTAAAAGGTCAACCTTTCCGTCGCCGTTTACATCATAAGTGAGCGCATCGGTAAATGTTGCCTCAGCCGGGTTGATTCCGTTTACAGTACCGTACATTACGTTTTTGCCCGAATCCCAACCCGATACCTTTAAATCAGTGATTTTCAGCGTTGCGTTTTCCGCATTCACCGTTATTTTTGCAATTTCAGCCGATTTGTCGGATGAAAACAGATTTGCGTCAGTATTTAAAAATCCCAGTATTGCCATACCCGTATATTTACCGTCGTTTACTTCGCCGCTAATATCACCGATAATGGTAAACCCATTATCACCGATGATTTTAACGTCAGCGGTTGAGGTTTCAAATGTCAGCTGAACATTCGCAATTCTTGAAGCCTCGGAAAGCGAAAATGTGAAATATGATTTGCCTTTTTCAGCCGCAATTTTGTCAGCCGCCAGTGATGCTTTGGTTTCTATATTTTCTTTTTCGGGTTTGGTTGAGTCGGACTCCGTAACGGTTATCGTGCAATATGCGCTGATTCCGTTTGCCGCTGTTGCTGTGATTTTTGCACTTCCTGCTGAAACTGCATTTACAACGCCTTTGTTGTCAACCGTCGCAACGGCGATGTTCGAGCTTTCCCAAGTGACGGATTTATTTGCCGCCGTTTGAGGCAATACCGTTGCAGACAGCTGAAGCTTGTCGCCTTTTTTCATGGATGCGGAGGTTTTATTAAGCGTCACCTTTGTCACTTCATCATTATTTCCGCCCGATATGGATGAATCGATTACCGCAAAATATCCCAGGCCGTCAGTCTGTACGGTAAATGTTTTGCTTACCATTGATGACGCAATCTCAGAGACTTCGCCGTCGGCGTAAGAATACAGTTTTGCATTTTTTGAGTAACCGTCGGGCAGTCCGACGCTTACAGTGTAGCTACCCGCACCGTTGTCCGGAGTTGTCGAAATTTTGTATACACGCAAAGCTCCGTTGGAAGACTTCGCACTTAAGGCGTTATATTCATCGCCCGAATAAATTTCTTCCGCTATAAGATGTGAGTTAATCGGAAATTCACCCTCAACTTTGATTTTTTTATCAAGATTAATTAAATAAAAACTTCCTGCATTTATGGAGTCGAGATTCGACACATCGGGGAGGACTTCGTAGTTATATCCCCAGTCCGCAACATTGTTTACCGCCCAGCGTTCACCGCTCGAGCCTTTTTCAACATAAACCACCAATGATTTCGGGCTGTCGGGAAACATATTGTAAGGCCCTACGGTATCATCGCCCGGAAAGCCCGTAACACTTGGCGGAATAACGACTCTTTGCAGATTTGTGCAGCCCTCAAATGCTGCAAGCGTTATATTCACGATTCCGTCGGGAAGAACCAGATTTGTAAGCGATTTGCAGTCTGTAAAGGCATACATTTCGATATTTGTTGCCGAGTCGGGAAAGTCTATCGAAGAAAGACTTGTGCACCCTTTGAACAGGCTGTGAGAAATACTTGTCATACCTTTTGGAAGTTTTATATGTGTAAGCTTGGTGCAATCTTCAAACACGCCTGAGTCAAGTTTTTCTACGGTGTCGGGAACGGTGACATCGGTCAGTCCTGTTTTTTCAAAAGCGTTGCCTCCTATGATTTTTATCGTTTCGGGTATATCGATATCGGTCAGATTTTCGGCGCAGTTAAATGCGCTTGCCCAAATTCGATCTACCGTTCTGCCGTTTACCTGCTCCGGTATTGTGTACCCGCCCTCTCTGCCACTTGGATAGGCTGTCAGAGTCAGGTTGGGATCATCATACTGCGGAGTACCGTTATCTACCCACGGTCCAAACATGACGCCGTTTTCGTCTGTGACGTAGTATGGATTTTGTGGGTGAACCGTTATTTTGTCCATACTTGTGCAACCTTTGAATACATTTGCGGTTACATAGGTTGCCACCGCTGGAATTTCGCATTCGGTCAGTTTGGGGCAATTTGCAAAGGCACTCAGACGGATAATCATATCCGCTCCGTCGGTCGGGTCTTCAAAAATTATTCGTTCAAGCTCTGTGCAGCCCTCAAATGCGTGATAGCCGATAACCTGAACACTGCCCGGAATTGTTACACTGGTAACATTATCGTTGTTTAAAAACGCTTCACCCGCAATTACGGTGACGGTATCGGGTATTTTAATATCTCCGCCGTTTCCGTAGTAGCCAAGAAGCTCGCCGTCCTTTATGTTTGCGCCGATCAGTCCGTCGTTTCCTGCGGACACGCTGACGGTCAAACCCATCAGCATAGCCGCAATGATTGTCAGCGCAGATAGTTTTTTTAGAATTTTACTTTTCATATCTACTCCTTATTAGAAATCGCTTAAGTTGTTGAATATTGCTATGTAGTCCTCAATGTCAACTTTGTTATCGCCGTTTACATCCATAGCTTTTGCCGTTTCCCAGTTTGTATCTGATGAGGTTGCCTGATAATATCTTTGTGCCTCGGTAATATCAATAATATCAACTTTGTTATCGCCGTTTACATCATAGCTCGGAACAAAAATGCTTGTCGAGGGTGCGGTGATTGTAACTGTGCCGTTCATAGCCGACTCCTCCTCACTGACAATGCCCGCTGCCTTAAAATCTGATATATCCGCTGTGATATTGCCTTTTGCACCGACTTTTAACGGAACGGAGATTTCGGCAAGTTTTGTTTTATTAGCGGAAGAGAAGCCTGTAACATTGCCCGTAATACCTAAGTATGCTTTTAATACAAGTTTGCCGTTTTCTTCTGACCATACAGATGTTCCGCCTATGAATTTATCGTTTGTTGAAACGATTTCTCCTTTGGCGACCTTTGATGAATCAAAAGATACCTTTAAAAGAACAGTATTAACATTCTCCGCACTGTCGAGATAAATGTTGTAAACAGCTTTTCCGTCTGTTATTTTATCCGCCTCGATTGAAACTGCTGCCGAAACTGTCTTAACGTCTGGTTCTGCGCCCGCAACGGCAATCTTTGTATTTTCGGGTGTATAATACTTTGTGTACGGTGAGGTTGATTCAAAAGCCTTGGCAACATCTTCATTTTTTACAATTACCTTGCTGCCCGCTTTCATCTCGGTGCACACCTCGGAGCCGAGCGACGGAGCGGTTTCGTGTTCAAGTATAATTTCCTCGATTGCCTTCATGCCGTTAAACGCATACCGCGCAATGCCTGTTACCGTTTGAGGAACCGTGATTTTCTTTAATGTTCCGTTTTCCTTAAATAACTGCGGACCGATTTCGGTAACGGTCTTGCCATTGACAGAACCCGGAATTGTAAACTCCGTCTCCTGCTTGCCAAACGGATATGCAGTCATAACGGCGCCCTCTCCGCTTACATCATACAAAATATTACCGTCAGACGCAAAATTTTCCGAACCGTCTGCAACGGATATAGATGTCAACGATGTGCAGCCGCGCAGAAAGTTGTTGTCTACCGAGCTTAACTGTTTCGGTAATTCTATAGACGTCAGCGATGTGCAGCCGGCAAAAACATCATTTCTGAACCTCAGCGAGGATTCGTCGCTCCCGGCAAATGTCACAGTTTCAAGTTTTGGGCAATCTTTAAATGCCGAAGCTGCAATCATTGACATAGTCCCCGGTATTGACACGCCCTTTAAATTCGGGCAATTTGCAAATGCGTTCAAAGATACGGTATCATATCCTTCCGAAATTACAACATCTGTAATAATTTCGTTTGCTGTAAATGCCGCACCTACCGATGTTATCGCATATTCCGTTTCGCCAAACTTTGCAGTTGTCGGAAGTGTAATTTTGCCGTCGGTTCCTGTATATTTTGCAATACTTACTTTAAGCGAAGATCCGTATCCGCTTTTTTCTACAGTAAAATCCCCCACATCAACCGTTGCCGCATTCGCACCGACAGCGCTTATTCCCATAAGCATAACTGCCGAGCACATTGTTATCATTGCTTTTTTAAATAAATTTTTCATAGCCTAATCTCCATTCTAATTATTTATTGTTGTTTTGTCTGCAAGCGGTCGCATCGAATCGATTCCGTCCCAAATCATAACAGATACCGTTTCGGCTTGCCCGAAATCAATTCCGGTCGGTGATATTTCATTTTCGCCTTGCTTCAAGCCGATATTTTCTTTATACATTTTTACAAACCTGCCTTGAGTGTCATATAATGCATATATAACATCTGCAGTGCGATTATTTGATGAAAGAATATTCACCTTGTTTTTGTCAAAGCTCAATATACTGCATTCTCTGACTGTATATTTTATAGCATCCTCAGATACGACTATTGTTCCTTTTACCGCATTGCCGTCAGTCTGCGCAATGCCGGCACACACTGCTTTAGTTACTGTTACACCAATCTCGCCAACCTTTGAAATATCAATAGGAACAGAAATCTGTGCCACCTTGATTTTATCGTCCGATGAGAACCCGACTTCTTGCCCGGTTCTGCCCAGATACACTTTTAACAAAGCATTGTGTTCATTGCTCCATTCACTGTGCAGTATATTAAAGCAGGCATTGTCCGCAAGGCTCATTGTTCCTTTTTCCTTTGATGTAAATTCCATTGTAAATATCACCGTGCTCAATGAGCGTGTATTCTCTTTATACACATCGTAATCAATTCCTTCGGCCGCTCGCCTCGGCTCAAGAATAATTTCGGTTTGCGGATTTGCACCCGCCTGTGCTGAAACAGATGTAATGCCTGCAGATAACAGTACGGCAGTCGTAAACAGGCTCATTATTTTTTCTTGCAGTTTCATAATGTCACCTCTTTCTGTGGTTAGTGAAAACTAACTTATATTTAAAAAAATAAATATTTGTATAAATCACTTCCTTTCATATAGTTAGTTTAGGCTAACTGCGGGTCTTGAAAAAAGAGTCTATTTCAAGACCCGAATGTTTGGTCGTCACACCATAATTAACAAAACAGAGTATATCATACTATATATGTCTTGTCAATACTATAAAAAATTTTTGTAGATACTTTACAAATGAATTTATTTATGTTATACTTTGTCTTGTTAGTCGTCACTAACCGTAAATAACGCCAACTTATTTACGAAAGGATTTGCAAAATAAAAGATGAATAATCAGATTTTTAAACGCATTGCAACCGCTTTTGTTTCCGCTTGCCTTTTTATTTCGGGTTCCGGGGTATTTGCGGAGACAAATGATATTTTTGCAGTGCCGTCAAATGATATTAATAAGAGCGGAGAAAGGGGAAATGTTCGCATTATTGTTGAGCTTGATGACACTCCGCTTCTTTCTTACGGCGAAAAAATCAGCACATACTCAAATGTTCCCGATTTTCTCGCATCAAACGAAGCCAAAAGGATTGAGCAAAAGCTTGAGCAAAACCGCAAAGCCGTAAAAAAAGCGTTTGTGCAGAGCGGTATGGATTTCACAGTAAAGCGCGAATATTCGGCGGTAATGAACGGTTTGTCCGTGGAAGCCAATATTGATGACTTGAATGAAATCAAAGAAACTGACGGTGTAAAGGATGCTTTTGTTGCGGAATTTTATAGCCTTCCCAAGCCGGTAAATGCCTATTCAAACGGCGGAGTTTCCGCAATAGGCGGCGATATTGTCGGCGAAAAACTCGGTCTGACCGGTAAAAACAGTGCCGTTGCAATTCTTGATACGGGCCTCGACTTATCCCATCCTGCTTTTTCATCGGTAAACAGTCCGAAATATTCCAAGGATGATATTGAAAATGTTATCAAAAACAATAAAATGACCATAGGTAAACTGAACGTTTCAAAAGTCTATATAAATGACAAAATTCCTTATGCGTATGATTATGCCGATGTTGATACAAATGTTTCAGGCGGCGATTCTCACGGCACTCATGTTGCCGGAATTGTGGGTGCAAACGGAGGCGGAATTGTTGAGGGAGTCGCACCCGATGCACAGCTTTTAATTATGAAGGTTTTCGGCGACTCAACAGGCGGCGCATATGATGATGATATTTTGGCGGCTCTTGATGATTCCGTTAAATTCGGGGTGGATTCCATCAACATGAGCCTCGGCTCCACGGCGGGTTTTTCGGAAAGCGCATATAAATCCATGCGTGAGGTATATAACCGTGTAAAAAATTCGGGAATTGCTTTATATTGTGCTGCCGGCAATGAGTACAGTTCATCTTATCGGAACACTGCCGGCAACGATCTGCCGAAAGCAACGGAACCTGACAACGGCACAGTAGCTTCGCCGTCTACCTATGATGCTGCTCTTTCGGTTGCGAGCATGAATAATATAGAAACCACTTCGGTATATTTACTTGCAAGCGGCAGAAAAATCCGATATAACGACCCGTCCGAAAAACCGAGCGGTCAACTCACATCGCTTTCGGGTGCTTTTGAGTACGTTGATTGTGGTATAGGTGCGGCGGCAGATTTTTCAGATAAAAATTTAAAAGGGAAAATCGCTTTGATAAGACGTGCCGGTGAAGAAAACGGCGAAATTCTCACCTTTGCACAAAAAGAAACAAATGCAAAAAATGCAGGTGCGATTGCTGCGATTATTTACGATAATGTAGACGGTGCTCTTGTAAATATGTCAACCGACAATAAGATACCGTGTGTGTTTATCAGTAAGGCAGACGGTGAGTATCTTTGCGAACAAGCTGACAAACACCTTTCGGTAAGCGAAGATTATGTTGACAGATTTAAAGATAGTTACAGCGGAAAGATGAGCGACTTTTCGTCTTGGGGCATCACTCCGGATTTAAAACTAAAACCTGAAATTACAGCTCCCGGAGGGGATATTTATTCCACACTTCCGAACGGGCTTTACGGAAATATGAGCGGCACATCGATGGCATCGCCGCATATGGCGGGGGCTGCGGCAGTTATGCAACAATACATACTTGAAAATAAAAACGGACTGAATATGACAGCGGCTGAAAGAACCAGTCTTTTTAATGCTCTTATGATGAGTACGGCTGTTCCGGTCAGAGATGTAAACGGTATTCCGTATTCGCCGAGAAAACAAGGTGCGGGACTTGTTCAGCTCCAAAATGCCGTAAAAACAAATGCGTTTCTTTTAAATACAGATAACGGCAGACCGAAAGCCGAATTAGGCTATAATAAAATCGGACAGTATACCTTTGATTTTAAGGCGGTGTCTGCAAGCGGCAACGATATTCAATACGAGCCTTCGGTAACAGTTCTTACTGAGGACACCGTTATGGAAAACGGTGTTGTGTATATGGCGCAAAAAGCAAGAGAGCTTTCAAGCGAAGAGGTTACGATAACCTTGCCGAAGAAAATAACGCTTGCGCCGAACGGAGAAACCGATATAAATGTAAAAATTGAACTTACGGAAAAAGGCAAAGCAAATCTGAAAAAAGATTTTCCTAACGGTATTTATATTGAGGGTTATGTAACGCTTAATCCGATACAAAACGGCGAGGTGGCTCTTTCTTATCCGTTTATGGGGTTTTTTGGAGATTGGCAGGCTCTTTCCATGTTTGATTCAGACATTTATGATGATGAAACTGCGTCAATCTGTGAAACGCAAATCGGACAGTTCAGAAACAGTGACGGAGGCGGATATATTCTGGGTCACAACTATTATGTTGACGGTTCGGAAGAATATAATGCCGATAAAATTGCGATAAAAGGGAACGAATCCGGCAAGAATGTTACCGCCGCCGTTTCTCTTTTGAGAAATGCCGACAAGCTTACATTTTCGGTGGAGGATATTGACGGAAATACCGTTTACAGCGAGAGCTTATCAAAGGTTTCAAAAACGCATTACTCCTCCGAAGCCTTTTACACGCCTATGGCGGCAAAAGGCTGGGAGCCGTTTGATACATGGAATACTCCGCTTGGTGACGGAAGCTATGTTTATAAAATCACGGCAGTGTTAGCCGGCAGGGAAGAAACAAGGTCTTTTCCGATAGTGATAGACAGTACGGCGCCGGAGGTATTATCAAGCAGAATTGAAGGCGCACGTTGGATTTTGAGCGTTCACGACAATCACTATATTCAGGGTATATGTGTAACGGCAAACGGCAAAGAACCGATAACAAAATGGATAGAACCGGATGCCGAATCGGCTGATGCAATATCGGAAATTACATTTGATCTGTCATCTTCAGAATTTAAAGGACTGACGCAGGCAAAGATTGCACTGATAGATTATGCCGGAAACACATATCTTTCGGACTATTACTCGCTTTCGGGTGCGTCAATCGTATATCCTCAGTCGGTAACGCTTGACAAATCGTCGCTTATAATGACCGAGGGTGAAAGTATAAGGCTTTCAGCCGAGGTTATGCCCGGAAATGCCTCTAACAGAACGGTTGCGTGGAGCACTTCAAATGCCGAAACGGCAGAAGTAACTGCAGACGGAATTGTTAATGCAAAAAAGTCTGGGAGTGCGATTATTACGGCAGAAACAATAAACGGAATAAAAGCAAGCTGCGAGATAACCGTAAATGCCAAAATGCCGGAAGCATTTTCTGTTGAGGCAGCCGTCACAGCTAAAAAGAATATCTTTGCCGGGGATATAATACCATTTGGATTTCAACTTGGTAATATGAAAAAAGTTGCAACCGTTTCATTTACATTTGAAAAGGATGCTGCCCTGCAATATGCAAATCTGATCGGCAAAAATGGATTTACACCGCTTGGAATCAAATGGAACGATGATAATACCGCAACAATAGCGTTGTCATATTTGCAGAACGGAGCAGGGGGGAGTGTGAGCAAACCGGAGTTTTTTGATGTTGCCGAAGTTCAGTTTAAAGAGATTCTTTCCGATATGTCCGTCGGTATAAAGCTTATTGATGTTTCTGCAGCAGGATATGATGAAAACGGAAAAGCGGTTTATTTTACAACGAAGATTACCGCAGAAAATGCAAATACAACCGTAATCAACAACCCAAGCTGTGATGTTAACAGCGACGGTATAATTGATCTTCTTGATATTACATATTGTCAAAAATATTATCGAAAAGATAAAAGCTCATCAGAATGGAATAATTTTAAGCGTTGTGATTTGGATGGTAACGGTTTGATTGATATACAGGATTTAATTATTATTTTGAAAACAATGTAAAATATAAAAGGACATATCGCTGAAAAGGGGCAATATGCCCTTTTATATATGCAGTTATTTTGAGTGGTTTTAAAGAGTGGGGGTGCGGACATATTCTTGGACTGTTTTATGCTGCTAATCCAAGATTATGCCTGTACTCCACAGGACTCATATAGCCCAGCGATTGTTTGATACGTTTTGTATTATACCAAGTAATATAGTCGTTAATTTCATTTATAAAATCTTTCATTGAGACACCTATCCATGAACGCCCGTAAAACATTTCATTTTTTAATCTGCCGAAAAATCCTTCACACGCTGCATTGTCAGGAGAGCAGCCTTTCTTTGACATAGAACGTGTTAATTCGGCGGCTTCCATACGTTTTATCCATCACGTCCAGCGATAATGACAGCCTCTGTCTGTGTGTACAAGAGGATGCTCTGATGTTGATAATGTCCCAATAGCATCTTCAAGCATTTTATTAACCAAGATAGAATCAGGTGTCGTCCCAATATTCCATTTTACAACCATACCATCAAAACAATCAATAATAGGTGATAGATATACCTTCCCGGAAGGAATGGCAAATTCGGTTATATCCGTCAACCATTTCTGATTGGGTTTTTCTGCATGAAAATCACGATTAATTACATTCTCAACTTCAGGAGTGATTTCACCTTTATATGAACTATATTTCTTTTGTCGTTTAGACATGACTAAGAGATTTTCAGATTTCATGATATCACGAACTATCTTTTCTGAAATAGTAATTCCCAGTCTTTTCAATTCCTGATGAATCCTTCTATATCCGTAGCACTTTCTATTCTCGTTGAATAATTCTATTATCTTTTTACGAATATGGCTGTATTTATCAGGTTGCTTTATTGCTGTTTTATGATAATAATAGCTGCTTTTTGCCATATTTAAAAGCCTTAACAAATTCGGCAGTGGATATCTGTCTTTCATAGCATCAATGACCACTGCTTTTTCATGGTTTTTTAGTTCCGTTACATTGATGCCGGGGTCTTTTTTTAACAAGTTCAATGCCTCTTTCAATACATCAACTTCCATTTGCAGCTGTTTAATTTGTTCCTGTAACTCAGAAATATCCTGAGTCGGTATAGATTTCGTATTAAAATCAATATTCTCGCGTTTGATTTGTTTCTTTGATGACATAAGACCTGCAACTCCGTATTTTTGATACTGCCGATACCAAGCATATATACTCATACGGCTATATCCTATTTCTCTTGATACATATTCTACACCTTCTCCAAGAGAAAAGCAACGCTTTATTGCTTCTAATTTTAAATTTATATCAGGATAACGTGGATGTTCAGGTGCATTAATATATTTTTGTTGAATTTGATAAGGTTTATTGGGAGAACCATGATAATCCTGTTTATTTGCAAGCATATTTCTATACCAATCATATAGCGTATGTCGTGACGGATATCCTAGATATGTTATGGTTGCCTGAACAGATCCTAATCGCTCATATTCTTTTAATGCATGCTCTTTTTGTTCTTTTGTGTACATATATATTTTACTCCTTTCAGAGTCCAAGAATATGTCCGCACCCCCCGCCCGCAGATTACATATCCCGATATTGCCAAATTGCATTGTTGGCAATGTCAACAAGCTCGCCGTAGCTATAACCATTTGTCTGTCCATTCTGCCAAGCGCTAAAGAATATGCGATTTGATTTTGCTCTTGCATCGGCATATCCCAAACCATTCTGTACTTCTGTCAAAATATCGCCAATAAAGTTTTCAACAATGATTATTGCTTCATTCGTGGCATTGCAGGGTGCCGACTCTCTCGGCACTTCTGCTGCATTTGCAGAAAAAGAACTTATTAAAATTGATGCGATTGATAATATGGATATGATTGATTTCTTCATCTTGAAACACCTCCTGCATAAACTATATCTTCAAATACAAATTCTTCTGCGGTGTGTTTTATCTGCTCTATAGCAGAAAACCAGGCAAATTGGTCGTTAGCTTTGAGTTCTTCGGTGATGCCCTGTTTGATAACCAATTCTTTAATCAGTCTGTCAACCATTTCCTTTGCGGTTGTGTCAATTTCTTCAAGATACGCAAGCCAAGTTCCATTCATCATTTTCGTTGAGTAAAAGCAAGGTCTGTTTTCTTTGATAAATTTTGCGTGCACTCTGCCATATTTACCGATTTTATAGACTTTTTCATCGGGTACAGTTAGGTTTGGAATGTAGTAATCTCCGTTTCTTACATACTCAATTCCATTTTCGATAAATCTTTCCTTCATAGCGTAAACGCCTCCTTTAAATTTGGTATCTTCATTTTATCAGAAGGCATTTAATTTGACGAATGTACGGATAAAAAAGAAAAAGCCAAAAACCCATTTTACTGAGTTTTCAGCTCTATCTTTTGCCTTTGCTATGCCAATTTAGCTAAATTTTCATGTTTTCAAAATTACTTCCTTATCTGGTCTTGGCATTTGCGGTGACCTTTAGTTATTTATTATATGTTATTGTGACGGAGGTGCTGTTTTCGTCCCAGACAACCCTTCCGCCGACCGCCTGAACAACATCGCGGATAGGAAGAAGCACGCGGTTGTTATATTCAATCGCCGGAGACGAAAGATATACTGTCTCTCCGTTAACGCGCATAAACTCACTTTCGGGCTTTATCAGAATTCTATAGCCGTCTATATCTATGCCGGCATAGTTCATATCGTCATACCATTCGATTTTTGCGCCCATATCCTCTAATACCGAGCGAAGCGGAACGAGCGTGCGGAAACGTTTATTATCGGTCACGGGGGCCTGGTCAAAGTCAACCTCATCTCCGTTGACATAAACGGTTATAAGATTTTCGTAAGGAATTTCGTGAGCCTCGGCGTACGAGAGCGCGGTCGGCTCATCACTGAGCTTACAGTAAATCTTAACGCCCGGGCTGTCGAGAAAGGCGTCCTCTGAGATTGAGTCCACCGTTGACGCAATCGATATCGACGAAAGATTCGGGCATTTGGCAAATGCCTTTTCGCCTATTCCTCTCACGCCGTAAGGAACGGTTATCCCTATTAACGCCTCGCACTGATAGAATACGCCCTCTTCAATGGTGCTGATTCCCTTTGAAAGATGAACGGCTTTTATACTGCTGCTATAGGCGAAGCACATACTTCCGACAGAAGATATTGTATTCGGAAGGGTTACTTCGGTAATGTTCTCACTTCCGCCGAAAGCGCCGTCACCGAGCGCGGTAACCGAATACCCGTCAATCGTATCGGGAACATCCACGCGGCCGTTTATATCGTCAACTCCGGTAATCGTTGCAGAGCTTCCGATGACGGTATAGGTATAGATATCACTTTTATACGTATTTGCATCTGCGTCTTCCGCTGAAACCGTGCCGACGCACAAAAGTGAGATTATAAGCAGAAACGCAGCAAAAATGTGTTTCTTCATTATTAATCACCTCATAATAAAATTTGTGCTTTTGACAAAACACAAATTCTATTATAACATATTTTAAAAGAAAAATCAAATTTTTTTCAATTCGATGTTTATTTCACCGTTATCGACGGTAAGAACAGCGTATCCGCTTCTTGCCGTTCCGGGGTTTACCACCCAAATATCGTTGTGTTCGAGAAGCTGACAGTGGGTATGACCGAAGATGCAAATGTCCGCCCCGAGCTCCTTTGCTTTCATTATTACACGAAGCGGCGACATCTTTACGCCATAGTTATGACCGTGGGTTAAGAAAATTTTCTTTCCGCAGAATTCAAAGAACCTGTCATAAGGAACATCACGTACAAACCAGTCGTTGTTGCCGAGGACATACGCAAACGGAATCCTCGGATAGGTTCTCATTATTTCCTCTGCATCGCTCTGCATGTCCCCCGTAAAAATAATAAGCTTAGTGTCGGGATTTTCCTTCATCGCTTTATGTATTCCCGCGGTGTAACGGTGGCTGTCGCTGAAAATAAGTGCTTTCAATGTTATTAACTCCAATTCTTAAATATAATTACAATACAGTCATATGTTTACATTAGACCTGTGCTAAGTATAGCATAAGCAAGGAAATACGTCAACCTTTGATAATAAATTGAAAAAAATAGCACATATTTAATTTTTCGGCATAGATTATAAGTAGCGGTAACTATTTTTATAAGGAGTGGGATTATGAACTTAGAGGATATGATTAAAAATATGAATCCGCAGATGCTTTCAAACGCACTGAGCAGGATGAACAGTATTTTGTCTCCCGAGCAGATGAAGCAGGTGGAAAGAGCAATCAAGTCAACCGATAAGGGTCAGCTAAATGCGAAACTTAACAGCCTGACGGCGGAGGACCTCCGGCGTGAGCTTCAAAGCAATCCGGTGCTTGCGAAGCAGATGGCCGACAACCCTGAGCTTATGCAGAAGCTTAACGGAATTTTTAAGAAGTAACGAGGTGATGACAGATGGCTGACGAGCTTGACTTATCAGGTGCGGTTGATATGCTTAAAAATATGCTGAATAACGAAGAAGGCCAGCAACAGATACAGAATATTGTTTCGATGCTCGGTGGAGAGAACCAAGCCGAACAGCCGAAAAAGACAAACGATCCGGATAATATCGAGATGATAATGAAGCTTCAAAAGGTTATGTCAATAGTGAATGATGCCGAGAACAGTCGCCAGGCGGCATTCCTGCGTTCGCTTGCACCGCTTCTTAAACCCGAGAGACGGGATAAACTCAATAAGGCTGTTCGCCTTCTCGGAATGGGCAAGGCGATTGAGGTCTTAAAACAGACATAACGGTATAGGGAGGTGTATGGCTATTTACAGACGGTACGGAACAACACCGGCCGGCGGAGGGCAGATGCCGAAGCCGCCGCACAATTCTATGGCACAGGGCGGCGTATCCGCGCCGAATAGGGAGTGTGGAGGAAATGCTTCCGAGCGGCGTGATACAAATTGCGGACGGCGTGATGCAAGTTGCGGCGGACAGCGAAACGGTTCGTTCCGCGGAAACGGGCAAGTTAACCGTGGAAATTATAGTAATCCTTCACAACGCGGCCATATGAATCCGCCGCCGGGTCATCATTCGACAAATCAATGCGGTCAAACGGATAAACGTTTCCGAACAGAGGAAGGCGAATACGAAAAACCGCGAAGGTCTCCGCCGCATGGTGGAGGGGCGTTAGGTATGCTGACGCGGTTCATACCTCAATCGGTGTACAATCCCGAAACCGGAAAGGTGTTGGGGTTTATGTCGGCGGAGGATTTACTTATTGCGGCATTGATAATATTGATAATAGACAGCAGTGATGAAGAAACAGATAATACGATGCTGGTATACGCCCTGATATATATACTTATATCGGATCATATCGACCTCCCGTTGTAGCGAAAGCCGTATGGACTGTGCCGAGGGTACATTCAGGCGGCTTTCGTTGGATTCTCAAAAAAATCAAAAAAAATTTAAAAAATTGCTTGACATTTAAGTGGATATATGATAGAATAGTCTTTGTCAGCGCGATAGAGCGCCGAATTGCTGGTATAGCTCAATTGGCAGAGCAGCTGATTTGTAATCAGCAGGTTGTAGGTTCAAGTCCTATTACCAGCTCCAAAAACGGCAAGGTTTTACACCTTGCCGTTTTTATTTGTATGATTGTCTGCTATGAAATGAGTTCAAATGTTACATTTGGAGTTTCCTTATGCACATCGTCAAAAATCTCAAGCATTGATACACAATATTCTCTTAAGTCATCGGGAAGCGTCAGGAAGCCATATATTTTCACTTTAATTCTTTCTCCATCCATCCATAAATATCTCATACAATCCCACAAAGCATCCCAATTTTCACCGTAATATTCAGGCAGACCGAATTTTGTTTTTAAAATCAAGTGTATTTCACCCAAATACTTGCATCCGGTAAAATCTAATATAATCGGGTTTTCTTTAATTGGTTTAAACGCATTTCTTCTGTATGCTTCTTCGTAATTCATTTAATCCCTCCTATTCAATCTCGATAAATGTGGCATAATGATCATAAGTTACAAATATTAATCCATCATTTGAAAACAGTATTCTCTCGGTTCCTCTGTATCCAAATTCATAATTAATGTCTGCCTCGTACCAAATCCTGTTTGGGACGGCAGGTAAATGTATATCAAACGGGGTGACATTTAGTGTCGGGTTTTTAGCTTGTGCAGTCATTATACACAAAAACCGGCAAAATTGCAAATAGTATGAGAAAATCATTTTCAGATGCTTTTTTTGATGGAGAAATGCCATTTCCGTGTATGAGGTTACTTTATTTCGGTGAGGAGTAAAAATATCGGGAAAAATATTGACAATCACGTTATTTGGATTTATACTTATAAGTAGTAAAAAACGGCAGAGTGCCTAATTAAAAAGGAGACCAACTATGAAAAATGAACCTGTTTTGTTAAAACCGGCGTTTAAGGATTATATATGGGGAGGAACGCGGCTTCGCACCGAGTACGGAAAGGACTGTGATTATGACCGCATTGCCGAAAGCTGGGAGTTATCGGCGCATAAGGATGGCCAGAGCATAGTTTCAAGCGGCGAGTATTCGGGGAAGACATTAACCGAGTATATAGATGCCTGCGGCAGCGAGATTCTCGGCACGCGCGGCGCGGCGTTTGAGATGTTCCCCATTCTGATAAAGTTTATTGATGCAAAGGATAACCTTTCGATTCAGGTTCACCCAAGTGACGAGTATGCGCTTAAAAACGAGGGTGAGTACGGAAAGACCGAGGTTTGGTATGTTCTATCGGCCGAGCCGGGGGCGGCGCTTTATTATGGCTTTAACCGTGAAATAACGAAGGACGAATACCGCCGCAGGATTGCCGATAACACAATAACAGAGGTTCTGAACCGTGTTGAAGCCAAGGCGGGGGATGTATTCTTTATTAAGCCCGGAACGGTTCACGCGATAGGAAGCGGACTTATGATTTGTGAGATTCAGCAGAATTCAAACACCACCTATCGTGTATATGACTATGACAGAAGAGGAGCGGACGGAAAGCCGCGTGAGTTACATATTGACAAGGCGGTTGACGTATCTGTGCTTGCTCCGTCGGATCAGGCGGACAGCAGCGGTAAGACTCAGCGGATGGACGGATATACCTTGAGGCTTATAGCAAAGTGCAAGTATTTTACCACAGAGAGAATCGAGGTTTCGGACAAGGCGGTATTGGAAGTCGACCGTGAAAGCTTCCGTTCAATAATTGTGACGGACGGCTGTGCAAAAATTAAAATGAACGAAGCTGAGCTTGATGTCAAAAAGGGTGACAGTGTGTTTGTTCCTGCGCAGAGCGGAAGTATTGAAATCGACGGAAGCTGCGGAATATTACTTTCGTATGTATAACGGCGGAACAAAAATAGAGCAGGAGAAGAAAGATGAATAGTTTTGTTACGGAGCCGGAGAGAAGGCTTGAGATCAAAGAAAAGTATGATGTGGTTGTTGCCGGCGGAGGTATTGCGGGGATTTCCGCCGCCCTCGCGGCGGCGAGGGGCGGAGCAAAAACGCTTTTAATCGAAAGGGAGTTTTCGCTCGGCGGACTTGCGACGCTCGGGTTGGTTACTATTTACCTGCCGCTTTGCGACGGCAAGGGAAGGCAGGTCAGCTTCGGCATAGCGGAAGAGCTGTTCAGGCTTTCGGTTAAGTACGGAGCGGAGGCGAATTATCCCGAGATGTGGCTCTCGGACCATACGGTCGAGGAGCGTGCGAAAGGGCAGAGGTTTGAAGTAAGGTATGACGCAAATGTTTTTGCTATTTTGTGTGAGCAAAGGTTAAAGGAAGAGGGCGTAGATATTTTATACGGAACCTCGGTTTGTTCCTGTGATGTTAATAACGGTCGGATAAACGCTCTTATTGTTGAAAATAAATCGGGGAGGTATGCGGTTGAAGCGGGCGCAGTTGTTGACGCGACCGGGGATGCGGATATATGTGCTTTTTCGGGCGAGGAAACAGTTCTGTATGAGCCTAAGAATATTCTTGCCGCTTGGTATTATGCGGTTGAGGGCGGAACTAACAAGCTTCATATGCACGGCTTTGCCGAAGGCTCAAATGAGGACGTTAGGCTTCTTTCTCAAAAACGTTTCTGCGGAATTGACGGAAATGAAATATCCGAGATGGTACAGATGGCACATAATGAAATTCTGGCGGAATTTTTAAGGAAAGGCGGAGTCAGCGAGGAACACTCGCTTTCGTCAATCGCCGGAATTCCTCAGCTGAGAATGACAAGGCGGCTTGCCGGCACCTGTGAGATGACGACCGAAAAAGAGGGTGAGAGCATCGGAACAAGCGTGGGTGTAATTTCAAACTGGAAGAAGCGCGGGCCCGTTTATGAGGTTCCGTTTGAGTGCTTGTACGGAAAAAAGGTAAAAAATTTGATTACTGCTGGGCGCTGCATATCGGTATCGGACGAGATGTGGGATATTTCGAGGGTGATTCCGTGTTGTGCGGTTACCGGCGAGGCCGCAGGAACAGCGGCGGCGATGACCGACGATTTTTCGACTTTGGAGGTTGAGTCACTTCAAAGCAGACTGGAGGCGGCCGGAGTTAAGCTTCATATATAAAGGGTGAGAGGGATATGAGTACGCATGAGCGCACAGCGTTGATTGCATTATGGATAATTGCGGCGATACTTGTCTGCTGTGCCGCGTATATCGGTTTGGTTGACCGCGGATATGACGAGGTTTCGTTTATTGATGTTGGTGAAGCGGATTCGGCGTTTATCAAGACGCGGCATCATAAGGCGGTGCTTATAGACGGAGGAAACACCGGCTCGAGTGAGTATACCCTCACCAATTATCTGCGTTCAGGTTTTACCCCAAGGCTTGATGCGGTGTTCGTTTCGCATATGCATGATGACCATATGAACGGTGTGATTGAGCTTATTAACGGCGGTTATCCAATATCACGCATATATGTTTCAAGGTCCTCGGGTGCGTGTGATGAATTGTCAAAGCCCGCGGAGGAGCATAAAATTCCTATTTTTGAAATTCAAAAGGGCGATATTATAGATATTGACAATACTAAGTTTACAATTATGTCTGATGGATATTCGGCGGCAGATGATGACGAAAATGACCGGTCCTTGATTATCAGAATGGATTGCGGGAAAAATTCGTTTTTGTTCACGGGTGATGCAACCTCGAATGAAGAAAGCGAAATCCTAAATGATAATATTGACGTTGACTTTTTAAAGGTCGGACATCACGGCTCAAAGACCTCATCTTCTCCGGAGTTTATTGAAAAGGTAAGTCCTCAGCTTGCTGTAATCAGTGTAGGATTGAATAACTCATATCACCATCCTTCGCCGCAAACGCTTGATACGCTGGAAAAACAGAGAGTTCCAATTCTCAGGACGGACTATGACGGAACTGTCACGGTGATAATGACCGAGGATGATATACGAAATATCTGTACGAGTGAGCATAACTGAGACAGGTAATGCGTGATTCGATAGAAAGCATTGCCGGGAAAGGATAAATTTATGACGTATGACGAACTGACAACCAAAATAAAGAGCGGAAAGTTAAGCGGAATATTTTTCTTCTATGGTGAGGAAAGGTATCTGCTTGAAAAAAGCATTGCGCTTATCAAAAAAAAGGTAATTACCCCGGGGACAGAGGCATTTAACTTCTTTAAGTTCGATGGGAAGAAGGTCGCTATAGATGAAATTTCCGCTGCTGTTGACAGGTTCCCTCAGATGTCGCCGATGAAGCTGATAATCGTCAAAAACAGTGGAATGTTAAACAATGCGGTACTCAAGGAATTTAAAATAATAAAGAAGATAGTTGTTCCGTCAGACACCTGTCTGATATTTGTTGAGGACAGCTTTGACAAAAAGAAACTGAAAAATCTTTCGTTCATCGAAGACGGCGGCGGTGTTGTCTCGTTTAACTATATGCCGTTTAATAAGCTTGAAATCTGGATAGAGAAGCGGTTTAAGTCAGAGGAAAAGGAAATTTTAGAAAGGGATACGCGGTATATCCTTCAGCTTTGCGGTCAGTCGCTTGAGAAGCTGACGCGCGAATGTGAAAAGCTTAGCCTGTATACCGGAGAAAGGCGAAAAGTCACCCGTCGGGATATAGACGCAGTGATTGAAAAAACGGTAGAATTCACCACCTATAATATGGTTGATAATGTTGTGTCGGGGCAGGTGGGAAAGGCATTTGAACAGCTTAAATATCTGCGCGATACAGATGAAAAACCGTTTTATATATTAAATTTGGTTATGTCGCGTCTGTCAGAGCTTCTGCTTTGCAAGCTTCTCAAAGAGGACGGACTTTCAACAGCGGAAATCGGGAGTTATTTCGATTTCCCGAGGCCCGCATTCGTTGTAAACAAAACTATTGAAGAAAGCCGAAGCTTCAGCGAGAAATATTTAAAATCTATGATAAACAGGGGTCTTTATTATGACCTCGAATGTAAACAGGGGCGACTTTCGCCGTGGCCGGCACTGGAATTATACCTCGCCGAGCTTACCGACAGAAAGCGCAGGTAAATCACGATGCCACAACCGTTATGCTGACATCCCTGCCGCATTTTATTCCCGCTTCGCCGAGGGCGCAGACAACTGTCTGCTCGGCGAGCTTCGGATAATTATTCTCTTCGCTCAGATGGCCGAGAATTATCTGTTCGGTCCCCATTTTCACTAAGAATTCAGCCGCCATTCCCGCTTCATCGTTGGAAAGGTGACCCAGAGCGCCTCTGATGCGGCGTTTCAGCGCAGGGGGATAGCTTCCTATTTCAAGCATGTTTACATCGTGATTTGATTCTAAGAGAACAGAGCGGCTTCCTTTGATTGCCGCGAACAAATCCTTTTTAAGCTCTCCTATGTCGGTCGCAACCGACATTTTTTCGCCTTTGTGCATAAAGCTATAGCCAACAGGCTCAGCCGCATCGTGGGGAACGGGGAAGGGTTTTACTCCAATCTCGCCTATCTCAAACGCCGAGTCGGTTTTGAAAGTTTGCACAAGCCCGTCGTCGATTTTGCCGAGCTGACCGTGCATTGCGTCCCAGGTTCCCTCATTTGCCCATACGGGAAGCTTATATCTTCGCATCATCACGCCGACTCCGGCAATGTGGTCGATGTGTTCGTGAGTGACGACTATCGCCGAGAGTTCCTCGGGGGCAACGTCAATACCACGCAGGGCGGTTTCAATGCACTTTCCGCTTACACCGCAGTCAACCAATATTTTTGTTTTATTTGCAAAAACTAAAGCCGCGTTACCGCGGCTTCCGCTTTTGAGTGGAATAAGCTTCATAAAAATCAGTCCATTCTGCTCTTTTATACGTTATACTGCATTTGTGTGCAGCTCTTTATCGATATTTCTTCGCGCTATCTGTGCGCCGATGCTTCTAAGCTTGGCCTCAAAGTTCTCATAACCCCTGTCGATGTATTTTAGGTTATAAATCTCGGTTACTCCATGTGCCATAAGTCCGGCAATAACCAAAGCCGCACCGGCACGGAGGTCAGTGGCGTGAACGGGCGAACCCGCCAGGTGGTCACAACCTTCGACCGCGGCAACTCTGCCGTCAACGGATATGTGCGCCCCCATTCGATTCAGTTCATCTACATATTTAAAACGGTTGTCCCATACATTCTCGGTTACAAGGCTTGTGCCGTCGGCAATAGTCAAAAGCGTAAGCATCTGTGGCTGAAGATCTGTCGGAAAACCGGGGTACGGCTGGGTTTTAATATTTGTTCTTTTAAGACGTCTGCCGTCAGTATATACACGGATAGCTTCATCGTATTCTTCGATTCCGACACCCATTTCTTCAAGCTTTGCGCTCAGCGATTCCATATGAGTGGGAATGATGTTTGTTATGGTGACATCGCCGTGCGTAGCAGCGGCAGCAATCATAAACGTCCCCGCCTCGATTTGGTCGGGAATAACGCTGAATTCGCCGCCGTGAAGCTCAGGCACACCCTTAATTTTTATAACATCGGTTCCTGCGCCCTTGATGTTTGCACCCATACAGTTTAAGAAGTTTGCAACATCGACGATGTGCGGTTCCTTTGCGGCACTTTCGATAACAGTGATGCCCTCAGCAAGCGTTGCGGCAAGCATTATGTTTATTGTTGCGCCGACGGATACAACGTCAAGATATATATTGTCGCCCACAAGGTTGTCGGCGCGGAGGTCTACCATTCCGTGGTCAACCTCAACCTCGGTTCCTAAAATCTTGAAACCTTTTATGTGCTGGTCTATCGGTCTGACACCAAAGTCACAGCCGCCGGGCATTCCTACCCTTGCACGGTGAAAACGGCCGAGCAGAGCACCCATAAGATATGATGATGCCCTTATGCGGCGAACCGTTTCATAATCCGCTTCATATTTATTAAGATTTGTACAGTCAACCTCGACCGTGCTTTTTTCGACAAATGCTGCACTTCCGCCAAGGCCGTTTATTATGTCAAGGAGAACATCAATGTCGCTGACGTGAGGAACATTTTCAATTCTGCACTTTCCTTTTACCATAATTGACGCGGCTAAAATTGCAACGGCAGAATTTTTTGCACCGCTGATTTCAACCTCTCCGCTGAGCCGCGCCCCTCCTAAAATAACGAGTTTTTCCATATTAGATACTCCCACCAATCGGATTTTATCTAAGGAATAAGAGTATGTCCGCAAAGCCGCGGCCTCTCCTACGCCTAACCATATATATCAGCTATATATTGTGTCAAACATTAATATTATATCAATATTTTGTTACAAATGCAATACATTTTTAAAAATTTGTACATTATTTTAATTTTATACATTAAAACACCGCGATATTCACTCTTCCGCTTTAAAAGACGGATAAAAGAAAGAATCGCGTTTTGTGACATATCTCAATTTGATATTATACCATAAGGATATTACAGGCGCGTTACACAAGTATTACATATTTCCAAAACATTTTGGCTTGTTTTGCATAATATATACCGAGAGCGGATTTTTCGGACAATAGGAAGTGAAAAAATGGCAGTAAAAATATTTGTAGACGCCGGTCACGGCGGAACGGATCCCGGGGCGGTAGGCAACGGGGTAATAGAGCAGTATGTAAATTTAAGCGTGGCGACTCAGCTGGCCGCTTTGCTTGAAGCGGGCGGATATGAGGTTAAGCAATACAGAACAACCACAACCGAGAATGTTCTTCCCGGGAAGAGCGCCGACCTTACTAATCGCGCAAGAATGGCAAATGAATGGGGAGCCGACTATTTTGTGAGCATTCATACAAACAGCTCGCCGAATCCTGCAGCAAACGGCTTTGAAGCATATATCTACAGACTTGGCAACAAGGCTCAGCCTCTTGCCGAATCTATAGTTAAATCGTTTGTCAGCCGTCTTGGGTCTAAGGATAACGGAGTACATGCGGCGAACTTCGCAGTTCTTCGTCAGACTCGTATGCCCGCGGTGCTTCTTGAACTCGGGTACCTCAGCAACCCGACAGAGGCGCTCAACCTCAACAGCCCCGCGTGGCGGACAGCGGCGGCCGAGGCAATATATGCTGGCATATATAACTATGTCAAGCCATATTCATATTAATAAAGAGTTGACGGTGTAAAAAACGTACCGACAGCAGTCTGCTTCGCTCAGACTGCTATGTGCAAAGCTTACCCTTCAGCGTACCCGAATACGTTTTCGGGTAATCCAAAAGTGCGCTCATGGCGCACTTTTGGTTCGGTTTGCACATTCTGTGCGTTTTTTTCTTGCTCCCAAGAGGGACTATATCTTTTATAGCCCCTTTTTTAAATATTTAAGAGAAAGTTATTCTTGAAATTCAGAGAAATTTGTAGTATAATCTACTAAAATACTTCACGGAGGTGACATTATGAATATTTGTGTTTACGGCGCATCCAGCGACGCCATTGACAGAGAATACATAACCACAGTTGAAAAAATGGGAGAGGAAATGGCCGGGCGCGGTCATAATCTTGTTTACGGTGCAGGCGCTCAGGGACTTATGGGTGCCGCTGCACGTGGAGTAACAAAGGGCGGAGGAAAAATCATCGGTGTTTCACCTTCATTCTTTAAGGTGGACGGCGTTCTCTATGATAAATGCACCGAAATGATTTTTACAGAGACAATGCGCGAACGCAAGCAGATTATGGAGGAACGCTCTGATGCCTTTGTTATGACTCCGGGCGGAGTCGGGACTTTTGAGGAATTTTTTGAAATTCTCACTTTAAAACAGCTTAACCGTCATCAAAAAGCGATTGCCGTTTTAAACCTAAAGGGTTATTATGATGATATAGCACAGCTTATGACCCATGCTGCGGCTGGAGGATTTATGAAGGAAGAAACCCTTAATCTTTATAAATTCTTTACTGATTATAATGAGATGCTTGATTATCTTGAAGCCTACAAACCGCATAACATTGATATTAAGACGATGAAGCATATCGGGTAATTAAATTTATCTTACAATATCATAACGGCTATTGACGGATTGATAAAATAATGATATGATTAAATAAGTATTCTGCGTATTTTACGCATTAATTTGGAGGTTTACTATGTCTGATTTCGATTCTAACAAAAAGAGTGAAAAGGTTTTGGCGCTTTTGCATGACGACTGTCGCAGATCGCTTGAGCAGATGGCAACTATGCTTGATATGCCCATGACAGAGGTCGCCGAAACTATTGATAAAATGGAGGCCGATGGCATCATATTGGGCTATGGCGCGCACATAAATTGGGATAAGGCATACGGCTCCGACGCGGTCGCGGCTTATATTGAGCTTCGCGTTACACCGCAGAGAAACCGCGGCTTTGACAGAATTGCGGAGAGAATATATCAGTTCCCCGAGGTTAAAGCCGTAAACCTGATGAGCGGAAGCTATGACTTTGGTATAACCGTCCAGGGCAAGGACATCCGCGAAATATCTTTGTTTGTATCAGAGCATCTTGCGCCGATGGAATCTGTTGTCGAAACGGCGACGCATTTCGTTTTAAAGCGCTATAAATATGATGGTATTGTATGCTGTAAGCCAAGCAAGGACGAAAGAGAGGTTATGTCCTTATGAGTTTGGATTTTAAAAAGTTGATGAATAACACCGCGTGTTCTATTCCGCCCTCGGGCATACGAAAGTTTTTCGATATTGCCGCTGAGATGGAGGATGCGATTTCTCTCGGTGTGGGCGAGCCGGATTTTGTTACGCCCTGGCATATACGTGATGAGGGTATTTATTCCCTTGAAAAGGGAATGACATATTATACCTCGAACTCAGGACTGAAGGAGCTTCGCGAAGAAATCTGTAACTATTTAAACCGAAGGTTCAGCCTTAAATATGAGGCGAAGTCTCAGGTTCTTGTAACAGTCGGGGGAAGCGAGGCGATTGACCTTTGTATACGCTCTCTCGTTCAGCCAGGCGATGAGGTTATTATCCCCGAGCCGAGCTTTGTCTGCTATAAACCTATTGCTCAGCTGGCAGGCGGCGTGCCGGTGACTATTGAAACTAAAGCTGAAAATAACTTCCGCCTGACCGCGGATGAACTGAAGGCGGCGATTACGCCTAAGACCAAGCTTCTTGTCTTGCCTTTCCCGAATAACCCGACCGGCGGAGTTATGGACAAGCAGGATTTAGAGGAAATCGCCGAGGTATTAAAAGATACCGATGTGCTTGTGCTTTCGGATGAAATTTATGCTGAACTGACATATGGTGATAAGAGGCATTTTTCGATTGCTCAGATACCCGATATGTATGAGAGAACAATTCTGGTAAGCGGCTTTTCTAAGGCGTTTGCTATGACGGGTTGGAGACTCGGCTATGCCTGCGCTCATCCCGAGCTTATAAAGATAATGACGAAGGTTCACCAGTTTGCCATTATGTCTGCGCCTACAACGGCTCAGTTTGCCGCAATCGAGGCGATGAGAAACGGTGATGATGATATCGAGATGATGCGAAGCGAGTATGATATGCGCAGACACGTTATGGTTAAGGGATTTAACGATATGGGTTTGGATTGCTTTGAACCTCTCGGTGCGTTCTATACATTCCCATCGATTAAGAGCACAGGTCTTTCGTCTGACGAGTTCTGTGAGAGATGTTTGCGTGAGAAGAAGGTCGCTGTCATTCCGGGTACCGCTTTCGGCGAATGCGGTGAAGGCTTTATCCGCTGTTCTTATGCGTATTCAATCGATAGCATTAATGAAGCGCTGAACCGTATAGAAGCTTTTGTAAAGCACAGATAATTAGTTTAAAAGCCCTGCACAATACGGCGGGGCTTTTAAATTGAATTTTTAGTTGCAGATACTACCTTTTGTTAAACAGCATTCCTATAATTTCGGAAGATCCTCTGGCTATAAGCCGTCCTGCGGAATCTTTTAACGTACCGCTGGACGAGTCGTAAATTCCCAAGAGTCTGCCGAGGTTATCCTTGGCATATTTCATATTACCGACTGTATCAACTCTCCCAAACATTTTTCCGGAATTGTTAGAAAAATTATTAAACATTATTCTCACCTCCCTTCCGATAATCAGTAGCCACGTGCAAAACTCCAAAGATTTAGAGTTTATGCGATTTTACGGATGTGGCAAATCCGTTTTGTCACTATAAATTTAATATTGAATGTATAGAAAAAACCACTCTGATTTGGTATAATATAGTTGTAAACAAAATCCCACAAAGGAGAGTGGTTTTTATCTATCGTCAAGAAATTTTAAAAGACGTCAGTCTTTTTACTTCACAACCAAAAGCTAAATTTTACGATGAGCTATTCATCAATTTGGACTTAAGCTGTATTCCGGCTTACAATTCCAAAATCGGTCGTGCCGGTTATAGCAATCATTCTATGATTTGTGCCTTTATCGTTATGAAATGCGAGGGTTTCTCTCAAATTTCCGACTTACACGATTATCTGTCAAATAACTTAATTATTGCCCATTACTGTGGCTTTGACATATCTCGTGAATTACCTTCTTATGCAAAATTCACCAGATTTATCCGTGAATTTGATAACGATATGCTTCAAACCGTTATGCAGTCGCAGGTATTGAAAGCCGCCGGTTTATCTTTGATTGATTCATCTTTTATCGCTTTGGACGCAACTCCCGTTAAGGCTAATTTTTCTAACAACAATCCAAAATCCTTTAAAAAGGATAAGTTTTCTAAAGCCTCTCCTCCAAAGGCTGACAAGGATTGCAGACTTGCTGTTCAAACCGCTTCAAATCAGCATAACGAAAAGAATTATCAATTCTATTGGGGTTACAAAAATCATATTCTTGTCGACTGTATATCGGGCTTACCCGTTTGTGAATTAACAACCGGTGCCAATGTTTCCGACAGTTCTGTAACTCTCGAAATTCTCAAAAAAGCAAATTCTTTTCTTCCGTTAGCGGAATGTACATTTTTAGCTGATAAAGCCTATGATGTTAAAGGTATTTACAACGCTGTTCATAATACATACAACAGTGATTGCTTTATTGCCTTAAACAAACGAAATACCAAAAGCCCTAAAAAGCTGCCTTCCGGAAATATTATTTGCGAAGCCGGACTTGCAATGCATAAAGACGGCAGATTTTCAGACAACGGTCGCACGCGGCAGAAATACTGTTGTCCGTTTAAACGCTCTAAAAGCGGCAGCTGCCCCTGCAATCTTAAATGCTGGAATAACGGAAAGAAAAATCGTGGCTGCACTAAATACGTAACTATTCCGAATGATTACAGGCTTTCTATTGACAGAAGCTCAATAGCTTTTAAATCCGTTTATGCTCTCAGAACAGAAGCCGAAAGATACAATTCGCGCTTTAAGCAGGCAGGCTGCGAGAGAGTTTTTGTCCGCAGCGGCAATTCTGTAAAAAATCTTAATACAATTGCTCATATATCGCTTTTATCAATTGCAATTGCTGCCGTTATCACTAAGAAAGATGTTTCTTATCGCAGCGTGAAAACTTTAAAACGACTTGCCTGACTCTTTTTAAACTGAAAATTTTTGAATTTCACCGTAAGGTTTGTTTGCTATACCCTTTTTTGCTATTATTCGCTTTTGTTGCTTTGTTTGGCTTTGTTGATGTTTTATTTACTTTTCATTTCATTTCATATGTTTTGCACCTCTCTAATAATCAGCACTTAATACCTTCCGATAAGCAGTTTATTAAGTCTCCTTTCCTCAAAAAAACCAATATCTGCATTCATTCTAAGATGCCTAACTGTTAAGTCATAATTCTTAAATTTTTTAGAAACTGCTCTGTTATTCATATTTACGCAGTTTAATTCTCGAAGTAAAATACGAATATTTTTTTTGTGAAGATGTCCTTTCTTCATCCATCCGGTTATATCTCCGTAAACTTCGTTAAGCAACGCCTGAATATCGTCAATTATATCTTTAAATTTATCATTAAACTTTTCCTTTAGTGCAAAAATGTACCCAACTGCCCCGTTAAACGCGCTTTCGTAATTTTGTATTTTTTCCTGACGAGATCCCGACGTAAATATATCCATTAAACTTTCGGCCCCCGACCCAAACTGAGTTCCCAAGTCTAAAGCGCTTCCTAAGTCTCCGCCTAAGGCAGATGAAATATATCCACCAATATATCCTCCGATAAATTCGGCAGCAAATCTGACAAGAGGATTCCCCTTTTTGGCTGATCGATATGCTTTAAATTCGTCTGATAAAAACGAGCATACGCCTTGAAAATCATTATCTACAGACAAACTTTCATCTATAAAAGATTCATACTTTCTTTTAATTAGATTATATTTTTTTGAATATAAACCGGTCGCTTCATAATCAAATACATCATATTTTTTGGTAAACCAAAGTGCATTGTTTATTTGAATTGATAAATAAAAAAATATTCGCTTTAGTGCAGTCCCGTCGGCTTCTATAGCAGCATTAAAGCCTAACATCTTATTAACAATATCTTTTATTCCGTAAAAATAACTTTCCTCGTCTGTGGAATGACTCATTTCATTTATTTTTTTCTTTATTTCATTTGCATAGTCAAACGGAGAATAATTATCCAAGCTTAGCAAAAAGTACGCTTTGCAAAATTTAAACGTTAATTCAAAATTTTTATACCCATTTTTTAAAATCCGTTTATTGTGCGGCCTTTCGTAGTAAGCTAAAACCGGATTTAACATTTTAACCGATGTTGATTGTTTTTCCATCACTTTAGCCCTCGTTTCTTCTTATTTTGCTTTATTATAACACAAACACTTGAAATAGTCAATATTAAAAAACTTGTAATACATTGTTTTTGTAAGTGATAAATATTGTTATTATGTAAGTAAATATTATAACTTGGGTGATGTTTAAATGAAATCTATAGGAAAGAATATTCGGATGGAAAGGCATAAGCAAAACTTAACCATTGCACAGCTTGCGGAAAAAAGCGGGATTTCCGATAATTTTTTAGGTAATATAGAACGTGGAATTGATGTGCCGTCGGTAAAAACATTAATTAAAATTGCTAACAGTCTTTCCGTTTCATCGAATGAACTGCTTAAAGATGAACTAAATGTAATAAATACAGATATTTCAGTAAAAAACAAAATTGCTTTTGAAATATATAATATAGTAAAAGGATTAAAAAGCAGGGAAGCAGAAACAGTATTATTTCTCGCAAGGGAAATAAAAAGGCTATCCCAGAATCAAGAGAAATAACTGTAACTTTTTCGACTGCTCGAAGGGGCTGCGGCAAAATGAATTTCATTTAGCCGCAGCCCCTTTTCGGTCATTTTAATTCCGCGATGGTGACACCGTTTTCGCCCTCGCCGTATTTGCCGAGGCGGAAGCTTTTCACGTGGGGGTGACGGCGAAGCATAGTTTGTATGCCGGCACGAAGCGTTCCCGTACCCTTTCCGTGAATTATGCTGACAGTGTTAAGCCCCGCCATCGCACATTCGTCAAGAAACTTATCCGTTTCCATTTCGGCTTCTTCAAGCGTCATTCCTCTGAGGTCTATCTCGGATTTAACCGAGTCTCGGCGGAGTCCGCCGCCATATGTCGATACTTTTTTATAGCGTTCGGGTTTCTTTCCCTCCTCCTCGGCAATAAGCGTCATATTGTCTGCCTTAGCGGTAATCTTCATTATTCCGACCTGAATCACGGCCGTACCGTCTTTTTTGTTAATAGATAATACACTTCCCTTATCACCTAAGTCATTAATCATTACCTCAGCGCCGAGCTTAAGCGAATTCAGGTTTACGCCTGCTCCTCTCGGAGCGTTTGCCTTTTTTATCTTGGGCGATTTATTGTTCTTAAGCTTAAGACCCAATTCACGTTTTAATTCCTGAATCTGTCTGAGCGCTTCTTTTTCATCGTGCGCCTTTTGTGCCGCCTGAATCTCTTCAAGCATTTTATCAACGTCATTTTGGGTCTTTAAGATAATTTTTTCGGCCTTTTCTCTTGCGCGGTCATAAATTTTATCCTTTTGCTTTTCTATTTTGTCGCGCTCAGCCGCGAGTTCAGCCTTAAGGCGCTCGGTTTCGGCACGAAGCCGTGCTGTTTCCTCTGAGTTCTTTTCCGCCGAAATTCGGTTATCCTCTATCTTTGACAGTACGTCCTCAAACCGAATATTTTCATCTGAAAGCATTTTACGCGAGTTTTCTATAATCCGTTTCGGAAGCCCGAGCTTTTCGGAAATAGCGAACGCGTTACTACGGCCCGGAACGCCTATAAGCAAGCGGTATGTCGGGCTGAGAGTGGTCACATCAAATTCACACGAGGCATTTTCGATTCCCGGTGTGGTGAGTGCGTAGAGTTTTAGTTCGCTGTAATGCGTTGTCGCCGCTATTTTCGCGCCGGCATTTCTGAAATCCTCAATTATTGCGGTCGCAAGGGCCGCGCCCTCGGTCGGGTCGGTTCCCGCTCCAAGCTCGTCAAAAAGTACAAGACAGCCGTCTGTTACCTTTTCGGAAATTTCAACAATGTTTTTCATATGCGATGAGAAGGTTGAAAGGCTCTGTTCTATGCTCTGCTCATCGCCGATGTCTGCAAATATATCGGCACAGACCGACAGCTCTGTCTCATCCGCCGCAGGAACGTGAAGTCCCGCCTGTGCCATAAGGCAAAATAGACCGAGTGTTTTCAATACAACCGTTTTACCGCCTGTATTTGGTCCGGTGATTATCAGCGTGTCGAAGGTTGTTCCCAATTCAATGTCTACGGGAACAACCTTCGACTTATCTATAAGCGGATGTCTGCCTTTATGAATCTTAAAGACTCCGCCGCGGTTCATCTTCGGCATTACCGCCTTCATATCAAGTGAAAGCCGTGCCTTTGCCACCACAAAATCAAGATGAATCAATGTTTCAAAGTTAAGACGTATCTCTTCGATGAACTCAGAGACATCATTTGAAATATCGAGCAGGACTTTTTCAATCTCCGCACGCTCTTTTACGGTGAGTTCGTTTAGGTCATTGTTTGCGTTTACCACACCCTCGGGTTCGATAAAAACGGTAGAACCAGAAGCCGACATATCGTGGGCGATACCCCGCACCTCACCGCGAAACTCTGATTTAACGGGAACAACATAGCGGTTGTTTCGGACGGTGACGATTGCGTCCTGTAAAAACTTTCTGTAATACTGTGAATGTATCATAGAATCAAGCGTGTCGCGGATTTTTGAAGATGTATTTTTAATTTTCCTGCGGATTCCCGCAAGCTCGGCGCTTGCGCCGTCCGCCATTTCGTCCTCGGATATAATAGAGGTTGTTATTCTTTCTTCAAGTCTCTTGTTAGGTTCAAGCTCTGTGATATATCCCGACAGGACGCCTGTCTGTTCGGGCGTGTACTGCTTCATCACCCTTGCCCCTTTTAAAATTCGGGAAATGTTTAAAAGCTCTGACATAGAAAGCCCGCCGCCTGCGTTCAGACGCTTGACAGACTCGGATATATCAGAGATTCTGACAATTTCGGGTGAGCCGAATTTCAACAGAAGCTGAACCGCCGCATCCGTTTCATCAAGGGTTTGTTCCACTGCACGGATATTGTTTGTCGGAACAAGCTTTAAAGCGAGTTCCTTTGCCGCGTCGTTTTTCGCAAGTGCGGCAAGCCTTTCGAGTATTTTATCAAATTCAAGAGTTTTCAGAGATTTATGTTCCATAATTTAAACTGCCTTTCTGTGTCCGTGAAGTAACCACAGCCCTCCGCTTTTCTTTTGATTTAACCGTTTAAGTTCTGAAAGCTAATTGTTATTCACAAACTTTGTATTATAGTTTTCGATGCAATGCCGAATTATTTCGACCGCGGCATCACGGCCCTGAACCTCATCAACGGCGGTTGCCTTGCCCTCAAGCTGTTTGTATACCGAGAAGAAGTGACGCATCTCTTCAAATATGTGCGGCGGGAGGTCGGATATATCGGCATATGCGTTATACGAGGGGTCTTCAAACGGAATGGCAATAATTTTTTCGTCGTTCTTTCCGTTGTCAATCATCTTTATAACACCTATCGGATAACAATGAACCAAAACAAGCGGGTCAATCTCTTCCGAAGTCAAAACCAGCACGTCGAGGGGGTCTCCGTCGTCGGCATAGGTTCTCGGTATAAAGCCATAATTGGCGGGATAGTGAGTCGAGGTATATAAGATTCTGTCAAGAATAATAAATCCGGTTTCTTTATCAAGCTCATACTTTTTCTTGCTGCCCTTTTTGATTTCTATAACCGCAAGAAAGTCCTCGGGTGAAATTCTTTCGGGTCTGACGTTGTGCCAAATATTCATATAAAACTCCTCCTTATATTCTTCTTAAATTGTTATATTATTGATTGTTTCCATATTATAAACAGGTTAATCAAGCTATTCCGATAAGGATACAGATTGTATGCACGGCAAAGGCGCAAATCCACGCAATCAAGCATTGAAGTATCACGATTCCCATTGCCCAGCGGCCGCCGAGTTCGCGCTTGATTGATGCGATTGCGGCAACGCAAGGAGTATAGAGCAGACAGAATACCAAAAGCGACAGGACTCCCGAGGTTGAGAGAATCGTGTAAAGCTCGCTTACACTCCCGATTAAGACCGAAAGCGTTGATACCACGCTTTCCTTTGCCATAAATCCGGCGATAAGCGAGGTTGAAATCCGCCAGTCTCCAAAGCCGAGGGGCTTGAATACAGGCGAAATAAATCCTGCTATCCCCGCAAGAATACTGTCCTGAGAGTTTTCAACTATATTTAATCTGAGGTCAAATTTTTGCAGAAACCACACAATGACAGACGCCACGAATATTACAGTAAAGGCACGTTCAACGAAATCCCTCGCCTTGTCCCACAAAAGCATCATTACGTTTTTTGCCCCCGGCATACGATAGTTGGGAAGTTCCATAACAAACGGAATGGCTTCGCCCTTAAAGATAGTCTGCTTCGAGATAAGCGCAGTGAGGATTCCCATTGCTATTCCGAATATGTAAAGACAGACCATCACAAGCCCGCCGTGCCGCGGAAAGAATGCCGCGGTAAAGAACGCATAAATCGGAAGCTTCGCGGTACAGCTCATAAACGGGGTCAGCATTACTGTCATCTTCCGGTCGCGGGCGGACGGAAGGGTGCGGCTTGCCATAACACCGGGAACGGTACATCCGAAGCCTATCAGCATAGGAACGATACTTCTTCCCGAAAGTCCTATCTTTCGGAGAAGCTTATCTGTCACAAAGGCAACACGCGCCATATATCCGCTGTCCTCAAGCATTGACAGAAAGAAGAACAGCGTGACGATAATCGGAACAAAGCTGAGGATACTTCCGACACCGCTGAATATTCCGTCTACAATCAGCGAATGCAGAACAGGGTTTATATTCCATGCCGAAAGAAGCATATCAACCGATTCGCACACCCAGTCTATGCCCGATTCAAGAAGCCCTTGAAGCCATGAGCCGATTACGTTGAACGTAAGGTAAAACACAAGCGCCATTATTCCGATAAATGTCGGAATGGCAGTGTACTTTCCGGTCAGAACAGCGTCAATTTTTCGGCTTCTTATATGCTCCTTGCTTTCCGATGGTTTGACCACGGTCTTTTCACACAGTCTTGTGATGAAAGAAAATCTCATATCGGCTATTGCGGCGGAGCGGTCAAGGCCGCGTTCTGTTTCCATTTGACAGATGATATGCTCAATCATTTCCTTTTCGTTTTGACTTAGCTTCAATGCGTTCTCTACAATAGAGTCACCCTCTATCAGCTTGCTTGCCGCAAATCTGAGGGGAATCCCGGCGGCCTTTGCATGATCCTCTATCAGGTGCATTATGCCGTGAAGACAACGATGAACGGCACCGCCTGCCTCGTCTTCGGAACAGAAGTCCAAACGCATAGGCCTTTCGCGATACTTAGCTATATGAAGTGCGTGACGAATAAGCTCATCAACACCTTCACCCTTTGCAGCGGAAATCGGAACGACAGGTATGCCCAAAAGCCGTTCCATCTCGTTTATTCGTATTGTTCCGCCGTTATTTCTCACTTCATCCATCATATTAAGCGCGAGAACGGTCGGAACGTTTAACTCGATAAGCTGCATCGTGAGGTACAGATTCCGTTCGATATTTGTGGCGTCAATTATGTTTATAATTCCGGTCGGCTTTTCGTTCAAAATAAATTGGCGTGAAACGATCTCCTCGCTTGTGTACGGCGAAAGCGAGTAGATTCCCGGAAGGTCGGTGACACGTGTGTCGGGGTGACCGACGATTCGTCCGCTTTTTTGGTCAACCGTAACGCCGGGGAAGTTCCCGACGTGTTGATTTGAACCCGTCAGACAGTTAAACAGAGTTGTCTTGCCGCAGTTCTGATTCCCGGCAAGGGCAAAGGTCAAAACCGTACCCTTGGGCAGGGGATTTTCGTTTTCCTTGACGTGATACCTTCCATCCTCACCCAAACCCGGATGCTCGGATACCGCGGCGGTACCGATGGGCCTTGCGCAGGGCTTTTGACAATCTGCCCGCGACAGCTCTTCAACAGTAATTTTTTCGGCATCGGCGAGACGGAGCGTCAGTTCATAGCCATGGATTCTGAGTTCCATAGGGTCGCCCATAGGGGCATATTTCATAACGGTTACCTCGGCACCGGGAATAACGCCCATATCCAAAAAATGTCGGCGAAGAGAGCCTTCACCGCCAACGGCGCAAATCCGCGCAGGAACACCTATTTTTAAATCTTTAAGAGTCATTTGCTTTTCTCCTGATTGCTTGTACTTAGTATATACTATGTATATGAAATTTAACTTATTATAATTTTATCGCATATTGACAAAAGTGTCAAGTATGTTTGATGTTTAGATAGCGTCAAATAAAAATAAAATTTTGAAAATTTCTCTTTACATTTGTCACATTGTGTGGTATACTGTCTTTAATTGAATAGCTTGTCTTTAAAGAGCGATGCGGGACATCGGCAAGACGACATTTTTATCGGTTCGGAATTTTCTGTGACTATGCCTTATTATGCCTTGTCTGCGTGCGCGGACAAGGCTTTTTAAATTTTAATTTAACAGGGAGAGTTGAAAATGTCAAACAAAAACGAAGGCATCTTTGATGCCAGAAAACTCGGCTCGGGCAAGATGCTGGTTCTCGGAATTCAGCATATGTTCGCTATGTTCGGTGCAACGGTGCTGGTTCCGATTATTACCGGACTCAGTGTATCATCCACACTTCTTTTCGCGGGTTTAGGAACCCTTTTGTTCCACATCCTGACCAAGGGTAAGGTTCCTGCCTTCCTCGGTTCGTCATTCGCATTCCTCGGCGGATATGCAGCGGTTTCTCTGCTTTGCGAACAGAACTCGATAGACAACTTTTCGGCTTATGCCGGTGTCGGTGTCGCTGTTGCGGGTCTGATTTATGTTGTTCTCGCGGTTCTGTTTAAGATATTCGGTGCGCAAAAGGTAATGAGATTCTTCCCGCCGATTGTAACGGGTCCTATAATTATCGCGATAGGCCTTACACTTTCGTCATCGGCTATCACGAACTGCTCGGCTAACTGGTGGCTTGCTATGGTTGCGGTTGCGGTTATCATCGTATGCAACATCTGGGGCAAGGGAATGGTTAAGATTATACCGATTCTCATAGGTGTTATCGTATCTTATCTTGTTGCGGCCGTTACCGGAAACGTAGATTTCACTTCTGTTAAAGAAGCGGCATGGATTGGCCTTCCTGTTGTTTGGCATAACACAGCTCTTTCGCTTATCGGTGATTCAAGCACAAACTCGTCAGTTGTGATTACCTCAATCATAACGATTGCTCCTATCGCTATCGCTACTATTATCGAACATATCGGTGATGTTTGCGCTATATCATCAACGGTTGAAAGAAATTACATTCAAGACCCCGGTCTTCACAGAACTCTCCTCGGCGACGGTCTTGCAACCTCGCTTGCGGCGCTGTTCGGCGCTCCGGCAAACACAACCTACGGCGAAAACACCGGTGTTTTGGCTCTTACAAAGGTTTATGACCCGAGAGTTATCAGAATCGCGGCGTACTTTGCAATCCTGCTTTCGTTCTCGCCTAAGTTTGCGGCATTCATAAACTCTCTGCCGACTGCGGTTATCGGCGGCGTTTCTATGGTTCTCTATGGTATGATTTCGGCGGTCGGCGTCAGAAACGTGGTTGAGAACAAGGTTGACTTTACAAAGTCAAGAAATGTTATTATCGCGGCTCTTATAATGGTTCTTTCAATCGGTATCAATTACAGTAAAGCGGGTGCGATAAGCTTTACTATAGGCTCTGCAACAATCAGCCTCACCGGTCTTGCTGTTGCCGCTCTTGTCGGAATTATTCTCAATGCAGTCCTCCCCGGTAAGGACTATGAGTTCGGCAAAGATCTTCAAGGTGACACTTCGGTGAACTTTGAAGTATAATTTATAAGAACTTTATCAGAATATTTAAAGGACTGGCGGCTGAAGCCACCGGTCCTTGCTTCTTTATAATACTGAATTTTAATGTTGGTGATGTGTATGAAGTTTAAAGCAGAGTTATATGATGAAAAGGTTCTCGGAAGGGTTATAACAAGGATTGCCCATGAGATTTCGGAACGAAATGAGTCCCTTGATGACATCGTTTTGGTCGGAGTGAAAACACGCGGTGTGCCGTTCGGACAAAGACTTGCGAAGTGCATACACGATAAGATCGATGAATCAGTTAATGTTCCGGTGGGGGCGCTTGATATAACCACTTTTCGCGATGATATAGATAACGGGGACAGAAAAAGACAGCTCAATAACAGCGAGATGCCGTGTGACATTAACGGAAAGACAGTAATTATTACAGATGACGTAATATGCACAGGCAGGACGGCAAGGGCCGCTATTGACGCTTTGATTACCTTCGGAAGGCCGGCGAAGATACAGCTTGCAGTGCTTGTGGACAGAGGACACAGAGAGGTGCCGATTCGTGCCGATTATGTGGGAAAAAATATTCCCACATCGCATCTTGAGACTATAAAGGTTGGCTTTGCCGACACAGACGGCAGGGATTTTGTTGAAATATATGAGTGATATGTAAGGAGCCCAACTATGAAGAAATTTTTTCAGGAATTTAAAGATTTCGCTATGCGCGGAAGCGTAATAGATTTAGCGGTCGGTGTTATCGTCGGCGGTGCGTTTCAAAAAATAGTCAATTCTCTTGTGACAGACATTATCTCGCCGATACTCGGGTTGTTTGCAAAAGAGAATTTTAACGGACTTTCGCTTAACGTAATGGGTGTTTCAATTCAATACGGTTCGTTTATAACCGAGGTTATAAACTTTATAATTATGGCATTCGTGATTTTTGTAATGGTAAAAACGCTCAACAAAATAGCATCATTTCACAAAAAACCGGAAGAAGAGGAACAGACCGAGAAAAAGTGTCCGTATTGTATGTCAAAGATTGATATAAATGCAACCCGTTGTCCTTATTGCACCTCGGTTCTTGAAGAAGAACCCGATGAAGAGCCAACCGAAAGCGCCCTGTGATTATCATAGGGCGCTTTCGCTTAAATATTCACGAAGCTCAGCCTCGGCGGCTTCGACCTCGCCGAGAAATTCTCTCGCAGATACCCGATATGCACCGTTACCGAGAATTATGAGCTGTTCCATATAGTCAGAGGTGGCGACCTTTACATTATAGTTCTTCCCGAGCTTATGCGTTGCTTTTTCTATATAAGAATCCGCGGTTTCGGCTTCCTTTGTATAGACGACGGTTATGTTTCCGACTTTTTCTATACTGCCGTGGTTTCCCTTTACTTTATACGCGTCAAAAACGAGAATTACCTCCGCTTTTCGCATTGCACAATACGCACAAAGGCGATTGGCAAGTGTTGCCCTTGCGAGGTCTAAATCGTCTTCGGCGAGCTTCTTCAGCGAATCCCATGCAAATATTATGTTGTATCCGTCAACGAGGACATAATTTCCATCCTTAGGCTTTCGGCGGGTTCCCGTTCGGACGGGAGAAGAATCATTTTTCGGCGTATTCAGAGCATGATGAGCTCTGCGTCGGACCTTTCCGTAGGTTTTTTCAAATATTTTCAATAATTCTTCGTCATCGGAAAACCCGACGTGATTCTGTCTTACCGGCGGTTCACTCTGCCGAACAACGGGCGTTTCAAGCTGAGCCGCTGGGAGGTGCATATGACTGAAGACCTCATCCCACTTAACAGTGTATCCTGCCCCATGAGAACAAAACACAGAATCGGCGGTGTTTTCGACATCGGCCTCGGCGCTGTATCCGATTTCGTCTATTACCTTTTGGGGGTCGGAACACGGCTCATAGCCGCTGACTTCAAGCGACATTCTGCCCTTGCCCTTTGTATAGGCAATAAGTTCCGGGTTATAATCACTCATCGCCGAAACAGGTGCGTTTCCGCGGATAATCGAGGTATTCCCGAATGTTTCGGGAGAGGTAAATCGGCCGCCCATACGGTTTATATCGGTCATTGCACGTCCAACAGAGTCGGTGAGAAGCTCAATCGTAAACCTGTACCACGGTTCGAGAAGGACGCTTTCGGCCTGCATCAACCCCTGTCTCAAAGCACGATAGGTTGCCTGACGGAAGTCACCGCCCTCGGTATGCTTTAGGTGTGCCTTGCCCGAAATCAGAGTGATTTTCATATCGGTTATCGGTGAGCCGGTAAGCACACCGATGTGCTCTTTCTCTTCAAGGTGAGTCAGAACAAGCCGCTGAAAGTTTCGGTCAAGATCGTCCTCACTGCATTTAGCGGCAAATTTAAGGCCGCTGCCGCGGTCGAGCGGTTCGAGTAAGAGGTGAACCTCGGCATAGTGCCTGAGCGGTTCATAATGGCCGACGCCCTCTACACGATTTTTTATTGTTTCTTTATAGATTACACCGCTTTTTTCAAGTTCTATATCCATTCCGAAACGTTCGGACGCAATTCTTTTCACTATTTCAAGCTGAACTTCGCCCATGAGCTGAATGTTAATGTGATTGAGCCGGCTGTCTTTTACAACATGAAGCTGTGTTTCTTCTTCCTCAAGCTGACGGAGGTTAGTTATTGCCGTATGCTCATCGAACCCGGGTGGAAGCTTGACAGTATAGGTGAAAACCGGTTCGAGGGTCAGCGGCTCTGAGTCCTGTTCGGCCCCGAATCCCTGACCGGGATATGTGCCGGTGAGACCCGTTACCGCACACACGGTTCCGGCCGGCGCTTTCTGAACATTCTTATATTTGAGTCCGGAATATATGCGTATTTCGTTTGCTTTTTCCGACAGATTAATATCCAATACATCTTTAACATTCAGACTTCCGCCCGTTATCTTCATATAGGTCAGACGCTTGCCCTTTTCGTCCTCGGATATTTTAAAAACCTTTGCTCCGAATTCCGGGGTTCGACTCGGCTCGATTGTATAGGCCTCAAGAGCGGCGAGAAGTTCGGAAATTCCGCTTAATTTAAGCGCAGAACCGAAAAGACACGGGAAAATCCGCCGCTGTGAAATTGCGGCGGTAAGGGACGCATCCGATACTGTACCGCTTTCTAAAAATTCGTCCAATAATTCTTCGCTGCACATCGCCGCCGATTCGGCAAAATCATAAGATTTTGTATCGGCATTAAAATTAACACAGCCATCGCCGAATTTTTCGCGAAGTTCGCTTAAAAGTTCATCCTGATTTGTGTCAGGTAAGTCCATCTTGTTTATAAAAATAAAGACCGGAATTCCGTGACGTCTGAGAAGCTTCCAGAGCGTTTCGGTGTGCGGTCGGATGCCGTCTGACGCACTGATGACAAGTATGGCATAGTCAAGAACCTGAAGGGTTCTTTCCGCCTCGGCGGAAAAGTCAATATGCCCCGGGGTATCAAGCAGAGAGATATAAGTCCTGTCGGTTTCGATTATTGCCTGCTTTGAAAAAATGGTGATTCCGCGTTCACGTTCTATACTTTCGGTGTCAAGAAAGGCATTGCCGTGGTCTACTCTTCCCGGCTTTTTAATCTGACCGCTCAGGTATAAAAGCCCCTCTGAAAGAGTGGTCTTTCCGCTGTCAACGTGCGCAAGTATTCCTATCACTAATCTTTTCATAATAATCTCCATATTCTCCTTGTTCGCCGCCCTGTGTCGACACAAACAGTTTATCCGTCCTTTTATTCGGCAGAGCCGAGCTGGCTGTTATAAAGCTCGGCATAGAATCCGTTAAGCTTCATCAGCTCGCTGTGTGAACCTTGTTCTATAATATGCCCGTCACGCATTACGAGTATTACGTCTGCGTTACAGATTGTGGAGAGCCGATGCGCGACGATAAAGCTTGTCCTGCCGCGCATCATTTCTTCAAACGCCTTTTGAATACGAATTTCGGTTCGGGTATCAATAGAGCTTGTCGCCTCGTCGAGAATCAGCATAGGCGGAAGAGAAAGCATGACGCGGGCAATGCACAGAAGCTGTTTTTGTCCTTGTGAGATATTCTCTCCGTTTTCTGAGATAACCGTATCATATCCGTCGGGCAGACGCTTTATAAAGCTGTGAGCGTGCGCCGCCTTTGCCGCGGCAATAATTTCTTCGTCTGTCGCATCGGGTTTTGAATAAGCGATGTTATTTCGTATTGTGTCGGACTTCAGCCATGTGTCCTGAAGAACCATGCCGAAGTTTCCGCGGAGGCTGTCACGTGTTATATCTCTTATATCGGTGCCGCTGACCTTTATGCTTCCGCCGGTCACGTCATAGAACCTCATCAGAAGGTTAATAAATGTGGTCTTTCCACAGCCGGTCGGCCCGACAATCGCTATTCTCTGACCCGGATGTACATTTAAGTTAAAGCCCTCAATCAGCGGAACATCGGGAAGATACGAAAAACTGACATCCTCGATGTCCACACTTCCGTCAGCGTTATTTAAAACGCGTGCGTCCGGCTTGTCGGGGAGCTGAGAGGGTTCTTCTATCAGGTCAAACAGGTGCTTTGCGGAAGCAAACGCATTTTGAAGCTCGGTTACCACGCCCGAGATTTCGTTAAACGGTTTGGTGTATTGGTTCGCGTATGTCAGGAAGCAGGTAAGCTCGCCGACGGTTAGGGCAAGACCCGCACCGAAGCTTCCGAGAACGGCGAAGGCGCCGGCAACGCCGACCGTTGCATATACCAGATTATTAACAAATCTTGTTGAGGGGTTTGTGAGTGATGAGAAAAATACTGCCCTCATTCCGACGTGCTGAAGCCTTCCGTTTATACCGTCAAACCGGCGTTGTGCTTCATTCTCATAGCCAAAGGCACGAACAGGCTTTTGGTTTCCTATAATTTCTTCGGTGAGAGAGGTGATTTGACTTCTTATTTCGGTCTGCTGTCTGAAAAGCTCATACGTGTGGCTTGAAACAAATCTTGCAACAAAGAATGACAGCGGAGACATAACCACTACTGCCGCCGTTATTATCGGGTTGATTTTGAACATAAATATGAGTGTTCCTAAAATGGTGGCAACGCCGGTGAAGAATTGTGAAAAACCCAGGATAAGTCCGTCGGACAACTGGTCGGCATCGGTGGTTATACGGCTGATTATGTCACCATAGCCAACCGAATCGATGAATTTGAGCGGAAGTTTCTGCATTTTTGAAAACGCCTTATAACGTACGTCGTTTACGACACCATAGGCAATCCGGTTATTGAAAATACCCATAAGCCACTGTGCGGCGGCGGTCAGAACCGTCACGATTCCGAGACGTATAAGTATAGGAAGAAGTGCGTCAAAATCAACCCTTCCGCGGCCGACAATCAAATCGACACCGTTACCGATTACTATAGGCGCATAAAGGGTGAGCGCCACGCTTACCGCCGCAAATATAAGTGACATAATAAATGAATATTTATAGGTGCTTATCAGCTTTAAAACTTTAATAAGCGTATTTTTTTCGATGGAGCTTGTTTTCGGTTTTTTACTCATTTCGATATCCTTTCTGCGGCTGTGCCGGCCAACTCCTCGGGAATCTGTGTTGCACATATCTCGCGGTATATTTCGCAACTTTCAAGAAGCTCTTTATGCATGCCCATTCCTACGGCTGAGCCGTCATCCAGAACAAGAATCAAATCTGCATCGCGGATGGTTGAAATTCTCTGTGATACGATTACCTGTGTCATATTGGGATTAGCCTTTGAAAGAGCGCGGCGAAGCCTTGCTTCGGTCATAAGGTCAAGGGCGGATGAGCTGTCATCGAGTATCAGAATCTCGGGGTCTGAAACCAGCGCCCTTGCAATCGTAAGCCTTTGACGCTGTCCGCCGGAAAAATTCTTGCCTTCCTGAGAAACAGAGGTGTCAAGACCGTCTTTTTCAAAGATAAAGTCATACGCCTGGGCGGTTTTAAGGGCGTTGATTATTTCGTTATCATCCGCGTTTTCATTGCGCCAGCGCATATTTTCACGGATTGTTCCCGTTAGGAGTGATGCCTTTTGAGGAACATATCCGATTTTTCCGCGGAGCTGTTTGAAGCTCATATTTCTGACATCCGTGCCGTCAATTTTGACACTTCCCGAGGTGGCATCATAAAATCTCGGTATCAGGTTGACAAGCGTACTCTTGCCTGAACCTGTTCCGCCTATTATGCCTATATTTTGACCGCGTTTTAGCTTAAAGCTGATGCCGGACAGCGCATCCTCTTTAGAACCCGAATATTCAAAGCTGACATTGTCAAATTCCAGTACGGTGTCGCTGCTGTCTGCGACGGCCGCGTCTGCGGCATCGTCGGTCATATCGGGCTGAAGCTCTAATACCTCGGCAATACGCGTTCCCGATGCCATTGCTTTGGTCAGCGTAACTATGAGCTGGGCAAGCACAAGCATGGCAACAAGAATCTGGGTGAGATAGTTCACCATCGCGACAACCTCGCCCTGCTGCATACCGCCTATGTTTACGCGGATTCCGCCGACCCAGAGCACAGCGATAACGGCGAGGTTTACAACTATATAAGTCAGCGGGTTCATCAATGCCGATATGCTTCCGACCTTCTCGTTTATGCTCATAAGCTCGGCGTTTGCGTCAGAGAAGCTTTCTATTTCGGCACCTTGACGCGAGAAGGCTCTGATTACACGGACCCCGGTCAGGTTTTCGCGGGTGATTTGAGATACCCGGTCAAGACTTGTTTGAGCCTTTTTATAAAAGGGAACGGAAATATGCATCAGAATATAGATTAAAAGCCCCATAACGGGAACGGCAACCAAAAATACAACAGCCACCCTTGCGTCAAGCATAAGCGCCGCCGCCATTGCGCCGATAACGATAAAGGGCGAACGCAAAAACAAACGAAGAAACATATTAACACCCGATTCGGCGCGGTTGATGTCGCCTGTGATTCTTGTGATAAGCGAGGATGTGCCGAATTTGTCAAGCTGTGACATAGACAGCGAGTTAATTTTTTTGAACATATCTCGGCGGACCGCCGTTCCGAAGCCGTAGGCGGCCCTTGCCGCAAAGAACTGCGCCGTAAGGGCGCTGCAAAGGCCTAAAATTCCCATAAGAACAAGAACGCCGCACATTTTAAGAATATATTCTCTGTCAGAGCCGGCAATACCGGTATCGATTATGTGTGCCATAATGACGGGAACGGTCAGCTCAAAACAGGCTTCCAAAAATTTAAACAGCGGAGCCATTATACATTCCTTTATATATCCTCTGAGGTATTTTATCAATTTAAACATAATGTAAAAAATCTCCGTTCCGCCGCAGAGCGGCAAGATTCTCTGTTGATTGTACTATTTGATTATAAAAATTATTAGGACAATTTATATTATTTTATCATATTTTTCGGAAAATAACAACAATTTAAACAATAATTATTATACATAAATTCCGGCCTTGCGGCGGGACAGGTGTGTAAAATTTGCCAACGACACTAAATGACACTTTGTTTTGTGTAAGAATATGAATGTGAGCGGCGGAGATGTGTAAATTAACCTGCTCCGGCCGCTTAATTTAGAAAATTTTATGAAGGGAGTGGCATATAATGCCGAATTTTACTACACCGATTCCGCCGAAGCTGACGGGAAACTCAGCGGAGGATATCGGTAAAATCAAACAGTGGGGAACAGCACTTGTGGACGAGCTGACCTATTTGTTTAATAATCTGGACAGCGGAAATGTAACGGAGGCAGCCTCGGTTAAGGCAGAGAATATTGACGCCACCAACGCGCGGATAAGCAATGCGCAGATAGGGAAGCTTTCGGCCGATAAGTTAAAGGCAGGAAGCATAGATACGGGGGTTGTTAATGTAAGGGATAAGAACGGAAGGCTGAGTATTAGCGGTTCAAGCATAGTGATAAGCGACGGAAGCCGAAAAAGGTTTGTTGCTGAATATGATAAACAAAGCAATGCTTTCAGGTTTGTTCTTTATAATAAGGACGGCGACCCGACAGTCGGAATAGGAAGCAGCGGAGATGCGGTTTTCAACGGTACGGTAGAGAGCAGTACGATATATGCGTCTACAATCATAGGAACGGACAGTGCGTCATATCAGAATGAAAACGGCGGAGTTTTTGCGAATATAAACCAAACGGGAATTAAGATAATGCAGGACAAAAACGGACGGCAGCAGAAGCTGGGAATGACGGTCGCAAACGACGGAACAGCGTATCTGATTCTGGGAGCGGGTGACGGAAACGGTAAGATGACCTTTAACGGAGTGACATATACCAACGGGTCGTTTGTGGTTGAAAAATGTGATAAGTATACAAGTATGGGCATAATCGGCGGAAAGCCGTTTATAACCTTTTGGGACGAAAGCGGGGATTTATGGCTGAACGGAAACAAGGTTTATATGAACGGCACAGATGTGAATCTTAAGCTTTCAAATATTGAAAGTGAAATTAAAAGTATTAAAAGCCGCATAAGTGCGCTTGAGAGCAAGTAAAAAAAGCTTATGCGTTTCCGAAAAAAGTCGGGAAACGCATGGACGCAATAACCTCTTATCATTTCTTACCCTGCGGATAAGAGAGTTTTATTACTATATTATATATTATGCCGATGCAGGGCGGCGGATAAGGAGATTATTATGAATGAATCATATAACGGAAAAATAAAGCAGGAGTTTTTTTCAAAGGTAGTAGAGTCTTTTAATATGTATAAGGAACATAAAAAGGCGCTTGACAGACGTATAATCGAGAATAATCGGTGGTTTAAGGCGAGGTATAACAACAATAAAATTGAGATTGACGAGCCGGTGACACCGTATCTGTTTAATATTATTGCGAACAAGCACGCCGATGCGATGGATAATTATCCTGAACCGAATGTTCTTGAAAGAGAGGAAAGCGACCGCGAGACAGCCGAGATGTTTACAAAAATCCTGCCGCTTCAGCTTGACCTGTGCGGATTTAAAAGAACATACAGCCGTGCGTGGTGGTACAAACTCAAAAACGGAGCTTCGTGCTATGGGGTATTTTATAACCCGACCTTGTGCGGAAGTATGGGCGAGATTGACATTAAAAAAATTGATTTGCTGAATATCTTTTGGGAACCGGGAGTGACTGATATTCAAGACAGCAAGTTTTTGTTCATAACGGCTCTGTGCGATAATGATGCATTAAAGGCGAAGTATCCGCAGTACGCGGACCGTTTCAGCGGCTCTGCTGCCCTGGACACAAGAACATATGACGATATGGAAAGCGGAACAAACACAGATATATTAAAGGATAAAAGTCTTGTGGTGGATTGTTACTATAAAAAACAGCGCGGAGATACGCATACGGTAGAGCTTATAAAGTTTTTTGACGATACGATTCTCGATGCATCGGAGGATCGCGGCGACTGTGGATTGTATGATCACGGTATGTATCCGTTTGTTTTTGACGTGCTGTATCCCGATGAGGACAGTCCTGTAGGGTTCGGAATGGTTGACATAATTAAAAATCCGCAGATGTATATAGACAAACTTGATGCGATTATAAGCAAAAATGCAATGATTTCGGGAAAGACAAGATTTATGATAAAAGACAACGGGGGACTTAATGAATATGAGCTGACGGATTTGTCAAAGGATATAATTCATTCGGCGGGTTCGGTCGGTGATGACAACATTCGTGAACTTCAGGCAAAGCCGCTTCATCCGTTTATTATTCAGCACCGTTCAAACAAGATAAATGAGATAAAAGAAGTATCGGGAAATCTCGATTTTCAACAGGGAGACGTAACCGGCGGCGTAACGGCGTATTCTGCCATTGTTGCCCTTCAGCAGGCAGGCGAAAAGCTGTCACGCGATATGATAGGCGAGGGATATGAGGCATACAAGAGAATTATCTATTTCTGTATTGAGCTTATTCGTCAATTTTATGATGAGCCGCGTTCATATCGTATAGCAGGCGATGACGGCGGATGCGAGTATGTTACCTTTTCAAACGAGAGCCTGAGGGGAGCAGGAACGCGGCTTCCTGCTGAATTTGATATTGCGGTCAGTGCGGAAAAAAATAATCCGTACAGCAGAGTGGCACAAAATCAAACGCTTACGGATTTATGGAAGATGGGTCTTTTCCATAGGGACACAATACGCGAATCAATCCTTATGCTTGAATGTATGCATTTAGACGGAAAAGAAAAACTGATTGAAGGACTTCGTAAAATCGCATCAGAGCAAGACCCTGCCGATAACGGCAAGGCTGTCGCGGAAGGAAATCCTGAGCGATGAATAGTCCGTGTTTACGGCCGTCAGAAGAATATCGTCACCGCGATAGTCAAGGCGGCGGCAATATATCGTGCCGTTCAGAATAAACAGGCCGATTTCGTCTCCTGAAAGCTGAGGAGTGTATTTGATAAATTTAATCTCGCCCTTGCAGAGCACAGGCTCCATACTGGTATCGGTGATACATACGGCGGCATCGGCGTTATCGGGGGCATCAAGTTCGATTTCAAAACAGTCTGAGGTGCAAAAGAGACGGTCGGATGCCATCGGTGACAGATGTGTATAAACGGGAAGCCTGCGCCGCGATGAACCTTGACGAAGACGCATTGCGTCATATTCATAGTTAAGACAGTTATATACCGCGGCGCGCCCGGCGTCATCAAGACCGGTTAACTTGCTGATTGCACAGAGGTCAAGAACGCGATGTCTTTTGAGACTGTCGGACGCAAAGTATTCAGAGATATTGTCTATTCCGTATTTTGCACAGATACGCAAAAAGACATCAATAGACGGCTCTGACTTGCCGGTTTCCCACGAGCTGAAAGTGGATTGGCTTACACCGAGCCAATTATATACGTCACGCTGTGACAATCCGGCGTCTTTGCGTGCTTGCTGAAGCTTCTGACATATGTTTTTGTTTGCCATAATTTATTTACTCCGTTTCGCCGTGTGAAGTCGGTATTGTAGGACTAATCTTGTTGTAAGAAAAAGGAAAGCCCGTATATGAATTTTAACCAAATAAGAATAATGGCCCTAATAACCGCTATTATATAATATCATATTTATAGATATTTGTCAACATAATATGATATTTTTTGATAAAGTTTTATTGACTATCGCATAATTCGATATATAATATTAAGTATAACCGATATTTCGATATTATTGTCAGGAAAATACCAAAAGGAAAGGAGATGATACGATATGACACATCCCGACATAGTTACAGCAGAGATATTCGGTGGTTATCCATCGCGGGACATAGAAGAACGTTTGGGAGAGTGCATATACTGTGAACAGCCTGTTTATGATAACGGCGAGGCAGTACAGAGCACTGACGGATTGTTCTGCAATATGGATTGTTGCTGTGAATATTATGAAATCACAAATATAAACAGATAAAACTCAAACAGAAAGGATGTTTAAAATGACGTTAAATAATGTAAAGGAAGTAAAGGAATGGCTTAGAAATATTCCGCTTGTTAAGGCGGAACTGACTTTAAAGATAAAGTTTTATCAAGAGCTTGAAAATGAATTCAATAAGGCAGAGGATTTTGAAAAATCACTTAGATATTACCGCGGTCAGATAGAGAGCCTTCAGCATAAGATGGAAACACTTATGGAGGATGTGGACAGGCTTTTCGGAATTTTGGACGAGAACGAAAGGCTTGTTATGGTTGCGAGATACATAAATCTGATTCGGTGGGATTATATAGAGTTCCATGTGTTCTACAGCAGAAGGCAGGCAATCAGAGTCCATGACCACGCCCTTTTAAAGCTTGTGGGACAGGCGGTAGGTGAACAGGAATGAATGAAGAAAAAGAGCTTATTAACGATAATCGGAATGAAAGCGAAGAACTCGAACCGAAAATTTCGGATAGGGCGTATGACAAGCTTGTTCAGCTTATGTCCTGCGAGAATGAAAGAGTTGCTTTAGCGGCGGCCAAAGAGATTATGTCAATCTATGAAAAAGAAGACACGGCCGCGGACGGCGATATAAGCTTAGAGGTTACCATTAAGGTTATTTGACGGGTGATAATGCACGGGGGGATAATGTAAATGAAGAAATCAAGAAAAGAAAAGCTATACTTAGAGCTTACAAAGACACAAAAGCAGTTTATGGATGCAGAGGCGGACGAGGTATTGTTCGGCGGAGCCGCGGGTGGCGGAAAGTCATACGGACAGCTCGCAGATGCTCTGATTTACGCGCTGAAATACCCTAAAAGCCGCCAGCTTATACTCAGAAAGACGTATCCCGAGCTTGAACATTCGCTGATTCTGGTTTCTCTCGGGTTCTATCCTAGGGCTGTCTGCACTTATAACTCAAGCAGCAGGAAATGGAATTTTTTAAACGGTTCTATAATTGAATTTGGTTATTGTGCAGCCAAAACCGATGTGCTTAGGTATCAGGGTGCGGAATATGATGTGGTGAGATTTGATGAGCTTACTCACTTCACCGAGGATCAATATACATACTTAATTTCGAGAGTGAGGGGTGTAAATCCCTACCCGAAGATGGTTAAATCAAGCACGAACCCCGGCGGAGTAGGACACAACTGGGTTAAACACAGGTTTATAGACGGCTTTGAACCGAATAAGGTTCATACGGATAAAGAGACCGGGGCGCGCCGGCTCTTCATACCGTCGTATGTAAATGATAATGTGTTCCTTATGCGTGCCGATGCCGATTATATAAACAGGCTTAAACAGCTTCCTGAGAAGGAACGAAAGGCACTTTTGTGCGGCGAATGGGATATATTTGACGGTCAGGTTTTTGCCGAATGGAGGAATTCGGCATTGGGGAGAAAGACCCGAAGATGGTCGCACGTGATTGAACCGTTTGAGATTCCTAAGGAGTGGCGGAGGTATCGGGCTTTTGACTTTGGATATTCAAAACCCTTTGCCGTGTCTTGGTATGCGGTTGACGGTGACGGAAGGGCGTATAATTATCGTGAGCTTTACGGATGCACGGGTGAGCCGGATGTGGGAATCCGCTGGACAGCGCAAAAAATTGCGGATGAGATACGAAAGATAGAGGAAACCGAGGATTCGGGGCTGCACATAACCGGGGTGGCGGACCCCGCCATATGGAATAACACAGGAACCGAGGATGGAAGTATAGCTGATATGATGGAGAGAAGGGGAGTTTATTTTGAAAAGGGAAACCACAACCGCCTTGCCGGAAAGATGCAGGTTCATTACCGGCTTGCGTTTGATGAGGAAGGCCTTCCTATGATATATTTTTTTGAAAATTGCAGAAATATTATAAGAACGCTTCCGCAGCTGGGCTATGATTCCACCCGGCCGGAGGACGTTGACACCTCTCAGGAGGATCACCTCTATGATGCTTTGAAATATTTTCTGATGATGAATCCCATCGGGATGAGACCGTGCAGTGAACCGAAAAAGAAAGAATTTAATCCTCTCGACACAGAAGAAATAAGTCTGTATCCGAGATTTATAGTTTGAGACTTTCGTTTTTGGGTGAGTACGTGGTCGCGGAATAAACTAAATGAGAGTGACACATTCTGTCACTCTCATTTTAATGTTGCTACATATTTTTTAATCATAAAAACGGGGTGATAGGATTCCTTAGCCTTTCGCATCCCGGGAATCCCCATATCCTCCTCACGGTTTACATAGGTATAATCCTGCCATTCGTGCTCTAAAAACTGTTGATTTATCATAGTGAATGCACCTTCGCATTCGGGGTCAACGTGTTCAAAATGAATAACAACGGTATCACCGCACAGCGGTTCGCCAAAGGTGAAGGCAACAAGCCTTCCGCCCACGCGGAGGCCTCCGCCGATATAGCCGAGAGATGCCCAACTGTTCAAGAATTCACAGATTGCCTCGCGTTCCTCACTAATGCTTTCGGCCTCCCAGCCCTTTCCGACCTGCCATTCGTCAAACAGATTCATACACTCGGCGTTATTTTCGGGCGTCAGCCGGCAATATTCCCAGTCGGGGTACAGCTTTTTAAATCTGTTTATGTGGTTCTTTTTAGAGTGAAACTTCTTTCCGGCGAGTTTTGTGAGTTCGTCAATCCTATAGACATAGTCAAAGTTGTTTCTGTCCTCGGTTATGATAAATTTATCCGGAAATTCTTCAACAAGCATTTTCATTGTGTTTTCATCATACAGATGAATGAGCGGTTCATCACCGCTTTCTTTAAAGTAATCCAAAAGTTCATCTATAAAATGCTTTATGCTTCGGGTTGTTCCGTCGGGGTTTTCAAATCCGATAGGAAAGCTCGCACTTCGCGGCCCGTCGGTGTGCTTCGGCAGGACACAAAGCATATCGTCGATGACGGCATACTTCATATCATAGCTCTTTCGCCACATATAGAGATAAGAAAACGAAAATTCCGAATTCTTGCTCTTTCTTCGGCGAAGAAATTCGTTGATGAACTCTTTTTTATCGAGAGTAATATCGTTTAATTCCAGCATAAATCCTCCTATTTTATAAATTCGCGGACGCGGAAGGTAACGCCGCAGTCCTCCGCAACTTTGCGGCATTGCTCAATTTCCTCGGGTTTCATTATATCCACAACAGACAGCACGACCTTCGGTACGTGCTGCTTTGCGAGCCTTGCAAATTCCAAAAGACCGGCATATGCTTCTTCGCCGAACTCGCTTTTACAGAGCTTTTGATACTTTTCGGCGTTTTCGGCGTTAAGACTGATTGAGACACAATCTATTATCCCCTCAAGCTGCGGCGTTATATCCCTCTTATATATCATATTCGCCTGACCGTTTGTGTTAATGCGGATTTTAATATCCGGATGATTTTTTTTGAGCCATTTTGCGATTTCTATAACAACGTCGGCTCTCATCATAGGTTCGCCATAGCCGCAAAAAACAACCGCATCATATTCTGAAAGGTCGCGCTTTTCAAAGTCGGCCTTAATTTCATCCACGGCAGGCTCATGGTCGAGCCAGAGATTGTCCTTTCCGTTTACCGTGTCATGCTTATTTCTCACGCAGAAGGAACAAGCGTTGCTGCAGCGGTTTGTGATGTTTACATATAATGAACTTCCGAGCTCATATGTTATCGTCATTTAATATCACCTCTTGATAATATTTTAACATATTATATCCGAATTGTCAAAAATCAGACTAAAAAATCTAAAGATTTTCAATTTCCATAATTTTTTCGACACGGCGTGAATGTCTTCCGCCGAGATGCGTCTGAGCGAGATAGGCCTTGACTATTTCGAGTGCGAGGTCGGGGCCTGTGATTCTTTCGCCGAGGCAGATAATTTGTGCGTCATTATGCTGTTTCGCCATTTTTGCGCTGTATGTATCGGTGACGTGCGCCGCACGGATTCCGCGTACTTTGTTTGCAGCAATGCTCATTCCTATACCTGTTCCGCAAATCAGAATTCCGCAGTCAAAATCCTCATCTCTTACCGCAAGGCTGACGGTTTTGGCAATATCGGGATAGTCCACCGATTCGGGGGTGTCTGTTCCGAAATCCTTGACCTCAAAACCGTTTTCGGTCAGATATTCCTTAATATACGCCTTGTGATTGATGCCGCCGTGGTCGCTTCCTATTGCTATTCTCATAATTTATCGCTCCTTTGGACTTGCCGCCCTAAATTCTTCTCTTGTTACATAATATATCAAACATTAACAAAAAAATCAACCCAAACAAAGCCAAAAATTCTTTAATATTATAGTTGTATTTGGACAAGTTTAATAGTATAATATAAGTACGATAATAAAAAACAATATTACAGACTGAAAAACGGGCTGTGTTTACCGAAAACAAATTTACTTGACTTTATTGGAGGTATTGATAATGGATTATAAAAAGGAATATCAGAGATGGCTTGATAATGCCGATGCGGAAACCGTGGCTGAACTCAACGGAATTAAAGATGATGAGAAAGAAATCGAAGAACGCTTTTATAAGAACCTTGAATTCGGAACGGCCGGCCTGCGCGGAATAATCGGCGCAGGTGCCAATCGTATGAACTCATATGTTGTAGGTCAGGCAACTCAGGGTCTTGCAAACCAGCTTATTAAGACGAATCCCGCGGGAATGGAACTGAGCGTTGCTATCGCGTATGACAGCCGTATTAAGTCTGACGAATTCGCGAGGACATCGGCCGCGATACTTGCGGCAAACGGAATCAAGGTATACCTGTTTGAAGAGTTAAAACCGGTGCCCGAACTTTCATTTACCGTTCGCTATAAAAAGGCGACGGCGGGAATCGTTATAACAGCAAGTCATAACCCGGCGAAGTATAACGGATATAAGGTTTATGGCGCTGACGGCGCACAGCTGAACCCTGAGCTTGCAGCGGTTGTGCTTGAAGAAATCGAGAAGACAGATATTTTCACGGGGGTTAAGACCTGCGATTTCGATAAGGCTGTTGCCGAAGGCGCTATTGTGATGATCGGCGATGAGGTAGAGGAGGCATACCTTGATTGCGTTCAGTCACAGTGCATAAACCCCGAGCTTGTCAGAGAAAAGGGCGACACGCTTAAATTTGTTTACACGCCGTTTCACGGAACAGGAAACAAGCCTGTCCGCAAGATTTTAAAGAGGATTGGCTTTGATAACGTCATCGTGGTAAAGGAACAGGAAATGCCGGACGGAAGATTTCCGACCGTTAAGTCGCCAAACCCCGAAAATAAAGAGGGCTTTAAACTTGCCATCGGCTATGCCAAGGAATGCGGCGCGGATTTGATTATAGGAACGGACCCGGACGCTGACCGCGTCGGAATTATAGTTAAAAATAAAGAGGGAGAGTATGTAAACTTTACCGGAAACCAGGTAGGCGCTCTGCTTTCCGAATACATTCTGTCGTCGCTTAAAGAGCGCGGAGAGCTCCCGAAGGATGGATATATAGTAAAGACGATAGTTACCACCAACCTTGTCAAGGCAATCTGCGCCGCTTACGGCGTTGAGATGAAGGAGGTTCTGACCGGATTTAAGTTTATAGGAGAGAAGATTAAAGAGTCAGAGCAGACAGGCGTCGGAACATATCTTTTCGGATTTGAAGAGAGCTATGGCTATCTTAAGGGAACATACGCACGCGATAAGGACGCGGTTGTTGCGACAATGCTTATCGCAGAGATGACGCTTTATTATCGTGAAAAAGGAATCACCCTTTCGGAACAGATGGAGAATATCTATAAAAAATACGGCTATTATGTTGAGTACGTTGAATCCGTTGTTATGGAGGGTATGGACGGAAGCGCAAAAATTTCCGGAATTATGGGTAACCTTCGCAGAAATACCCCGCAGAGCGTTGCGGGAAAGAAAGTTGTGGCCGTACGCGACTATGAGACATCGGTTCGTACCGAGATTGAAAGCGGCAAGGCGGAGAAGATTCTTCTTCCTAAGTCAAACGTAATTTACCTTGAGCTTGAGGATGGCAATAACTTTGTTGTCCGCCCCTCGGGAACCGAGCCTAAAATTAAGCTTTACTGCCTGATGCGCGGGGGGAATAAGGCTGAGGCTGAGGCCCTTGTCGAGGCCGTCAAGGCAGATATTAAAAACATTGTAAAATAGACAGTGTACGCTGCTTTATAAAAGAGACAGGAAAAGGACAGAAGGATTATGCTATTTGACACACACGCTCATTTTGACGATGAGCAGTTTGATAAAGACCGTGACGAGGTTTTAAAGAGTCTGAAAAACTATGGGGTAACAAATATAACGAACATCGGCTCGAGTATGCAGACGTCAAGAAGTTCGGCGGGGCTTGCCGATAAATATGATTTTGTGTATGCGTCGGTAGGGGTTCACCCGAGTGAGACGGGCAATCTGACAGAATCGGATATGGATGAGCTTGAGGCTCTTGCTCAAAGGCCAAAGGTTCGTGCAATCGGTGAGATTGGGCTTGACTATCACTATCCGGATGATGTTCCGCCCGAGATACAGAAGAGATGGTTTATACGTCAGCTTGAGCTTGCTCGAAAGCTTAATATGCCGGTCATTATTCACGATAGGGATTCAAAGGGCGAGTGCCTTGAAATCCTTAAGGAGAAGAAGATTTCAAACGGCGTTGTACACTGCTTTTCGGGAAGTGCGGAGACTGCAAGAGAAATCCTGAAGCTGGGTATGATGATTTCTTTCACCGGTGTTCTGACCTTTAAAAACGCAAAGCGTGCCGTTCAGGCGTGTGAGGTGATTCCGCTTGACAGACTGATGATAGAGACCGATTGCCCTTATATGGCACCCGAACCGCATCGCGGAGAACGGAACTTCAGCGGCTATGTTGAGTTTGTCGCACGGAAAATGGCGGAGATAAAAGACGTTTCGTATGAAGAAATATGCGAAATAACAACGAGAAACGCCAAACGTTTTTACGGAATTAAATAATAAACGGCTCAAGAGGGGTATTCTCTTGAGCCGTTTATGAATTTTTTTGAGAAAACACTTGACAAGCAATGAAAAACCTGTTATAATAATCTTACCTCTGTAAAAGGGGTTTTATTTGTGTTGACGAAAGCCCTGCTTTTGAAATCAATTTGAATAAGGTTGAAATTAAATTGAAATAATGAGGTGAACATAAGATGCAGACAAAAATCACATTGGCGTGCACAGAGTGCAAGCAGAGAAATTATGATACAACAAAGAACAAGCAGAACTGCCCCGACAGATTGGAACTTAAAAAGTACTGCCGTTTCTGCAAAAAGCACACACTGCATAAGGAAACGAAATAAGGAGTGTAGGATTATGGATCAGGCAAAGCCTAAGTTTTTTGCAAAAATAGCAAATTATTTTAAAGATGTAAAGGCCGAGATGAAAAAGGTTGTATGGCCTTCCCTCGAAAAGGTAAAGCAGAACACCATTACCGTTCTTGTTTACGTTTTGATTGTAGGTGTTGTTATTTGCGGCCTTGATTGGCTGTTTACGTGGCTCATGTCACTGTTTCTTAACAGATAATTACAGGAGGGAAGGGATTTTTCCCGATTTATATGGCTTCAAAAGACGCGAAATGGTATGTTGCACATACTTATTCCGGCTATGAAAATAAAGTAATGGCCGATATAATGAAAACCGTCGAGAACAGAAATATGTCTGACGTTATACAAGAGATTAAGGTTCCGATGGAAGAGGTTGTCGAGGTTAAGGACAACAAAAAGAAAACGGTTGAGCGAAAGATCTTCCCCAGCTATGTTATGATTAAAATGATTATGACTGACGAGAGCTGGTACGTTGTCAGAAATTGCCGCGGCGTTACGGGCTTTGTCGGCCCGGGTTCAAAGCCGGTTCCGCTCACTGACACTGAGGTTGAGGCTATGGGACTTGAACACAAGTCCGTACAGCTTGACTTTAAAGAAGGCGATAATATCAGAGTTAAATACGGTCCTCTTGAAGGCTTCGTAGGGGTCATCACCGAAATCCTGATGGACAAGAAAAAGGTTCACGCAAGGGTTTCGATGTTCGGCCGCGATACCGATGTTGAGCTTGAATTTAATCAGGTAGGAACTTTGGTTTAATCGCATAGAATTGTTACCCACACGGCTGAGTCCGTTTATATATTCCGTCGCTCTGCGGCGGTTGTGGGAGGGATGCGCATACGTATTCCCGATATTACCACGTTTGTGAAATGAGGAGGTGTATTCATAATGGCACAGAAAATTACCGGTTACATTAAACTGCAGATTCCCGCAGGTAAGGCTACTCCGGCTCCCCCGGTTGGTCCTGCTCTCGGTCAGCATGGTGTTAATATCATGGACTTTACAAAGCAGTTTAACGAGAAAACTCAGAAGGATGCAGGCCTGATTATCCCGGTTGTTATTACCGTATATCAGGATCGTTCCTTTACCTTTGTTACAAAAACTCCGCCGGCTCCTGTTCTTATCAAGAAGGCTTGTAAGATTCAGAGCGGTTCGGGCGTACCTAACAAGACAAAGGTTGCACAGCTCAGCAAGGCTGACCTTAAGGCTATCGCTGAACAGAAGATGCCCGATCTTAACGCTGCTTCAATCGAAGCCGCAATGTCAATGATCGCCGGCACAGCCCGTTCAATGGGTGTTACTGTTGAAGAATAATTCGACGGTTCTTAAAATAGTGGGAGGGGCGCAAGACGTCCTGCTGAACCACCATAGGAGGATTTTAAATTGAAGAAAGGTAAAAAGTATCAGGACAGCGTAAAGCTGCTTGAAAAGGGTAAGTTATACGACACCGCTGACGCTTTGGATTTGGTTTGCAAGACTGCAACCGCAAAGTTTGACGAAACTGTTGAACTTCACGTTAAGCTCGGTGTTGATTCAAGACACGCTGACCAGCAGGTCAGAGGTGCTGTTGTACTTCCTAACGGAACAGGTAAAAATGTTCGCGTTTTGGTTTTCGCACGCGAGGGCAAGGCTGATGAAGCTAAGGCTGCAGGTGCGGATTATGTAGGTGCGGAAGAGCTCGCACAGAAGATTCAGTCAGAGAACTGGTTTGATTTTGATGTTGTTGTTGCAACCCCGGATATGATGGGTGTTGTCGGCAGAATCGGTAGAATATTGGGCCCGAAGGGACTTATGCCTAACCCGAAAGCCGGTACGGTTACACCTGATGTTACCCGTGCAATAAACGAGATTAAATCAGGTAAGATTGAGTATCGTCTCGACAAGAGCAATATTATCCACTGCCCCATCGGAAAGGCTTCCTTCGGAGCAGAGAAGCTTGCGGCTAACTTTGAGGCGCTTATGGGCGCAATCATAAAGGCAAGGCCCGCAGCAGCAAAGGGTCAGTATTTGAGATCGGTTACCATTGCTTCTACAATGGGCCCCGGTATTAAGTTGAATCCGAACAAGCTTGTATAAGATAAAAATTAAATTAATATAGGTTCCGCAGACAGCAGGTGGCTTTGCCGTAAATCCTGCCGAGGATAAAATGCAAATTTATTGCAATATCTCCCTGTGTGTCTGCTTGATGCATAGGGTTTTTCATTGGCTCTGCTGATGATATTCCATAGCGGAATTAAAAGGCAGAAAGGAGGAAATTATATTGCCAAGTCAGAAGGTTTTAGAAAGTAAAAAGGCGATAGTTGAACAACTCAAGGAAAGATTTCAGAACGCTCAGGCAGGTGTTCTTGCCGATTACAGAGGTTTGACGGTTGCTCAGGATACTGAGCTTCGTGTTAAGCTGAGAGAGGCGGGCGTAGAATACGCCGTTGTTAAGAATAACCTTACTCGTTTCGCTGTAAACGAGCTCGGTATGAATGAGCTTGATGAGGTTCTTCACGGACCGACAGCCATTGCTACAAGTGAAACAGATGTTGTGGCTCCGGCTAAGGTTCTGGTTGATTTTGCAAAGGATAACGAGGCTCTTGAAATCAAAGGCGGCTTCATAGACGGAAAGGTTGTATCTCTTGATGAAATCAAGGTATACGCATCAATCCCGTCAAAGGAAGTTCTTATTTCAAAGATGCTTGGTTCGCTGCAGTCACCTATCAGCAAACTTGCAAGAACGTTGCAGGCTATTGTTGACGAGGAGGCTACACCCGGAAAGGCTGCTGAAGCGGCTCCTGCTGAAGAAACAGCTCCTGCTGAAGAAGCTTCTTCAGATACAGCAACCGAAGAATAATTTTCGGATTGTGATTATTTATTAAAAAACTTAAAGAAATTTTATAATATGGAGGAAATTTAAAATGGCTGATGTAACAAAGATTCTTGATGAAATAAAAGAATTAACATTACTTGAAGTAAATGATTTGGTAAAAGCTTTGGAAGAGGAGTTCGGTGTATCTGCTGCTGCTCCGGTTATGGTTGCAGGTGCTGCAGGTGCCGGCGACGCTGCTGAAGAAAAGACTGAATTCGATGTTATCCTTGCTGCTGCTGGTGACCAGAAGATTAAGGTTATCAAGGTTGTAAGAGAAATCACCGGTCTTGGCCTTGCTGATGCAAAGGGTCTTGTTGACGGTGCTCCTAAGCCCGTTAAGGAAGGCGCTTCTAAGGACGAAGCTGAAGAAATCAAGACTAAGCTTGAAGAAGTTGGCGCAACTGTTGAACTTAAATAAGTTTAGAACATTAAAAAAGGTCGGGATTTCCCCGGCCTTTTAGATTACGGTTTGAGAGGCTGCCCGTTTGGGCGGCCCCTTACTGCGTTGACAGACCTTGACAGACAAAAATTTCATTTTATTTCCGGGCGGGTATAGACTGTTTGAAAAAACAATGATATAATAATGATATAATATAATTAATAAAAAATA
>ERZ780226.157-NODE-157-length-65465-cov-4.795184_pt1 | contig 65465 bp, 50 predicted proteins | sample MGYA00511165_ERZ780226 | MGnify/ENA primary metagenome ERZ780226 (study PRJEB29588, sample SAMEA2152373) | human gut metagenome | biome: human gut; feature: human-associated habitat; material: faeces | place: Denmark | collected 2008/2010 ...
CCCCGGATGGAATGCTCAGGGTCTTTTTATATTTCAGAACAGGATTGCCGCAGACATGCCTCGCTAAAGTTCATATTCATAAAATAGAGGCTGTCATATGATTTTTGATCATTCATAGATAACAACAAAGCCGGACTATTTTAACAAAAAATGTCAAAAATCGACGAAACTCCTCATTGCCATAACATCCCAAATACAGTAAAATAGATTGATTGTGAAGATAAAAAACATGATTTTAACAGCAGTATGTATTTGCTTCCTTTGCCTGTTTGGAAGTGTACAGGTGTATGCGGCAGAATATTATGGAGATTTTCAATACGAAGATAATGGAGAAAACGCATCAATTTATGCGTATAATGGAAGTGACAAAGAGGTTACCATTCCTGCCTATATTAACGACAAGGCGGTAACAGAAATCAATGATTATGCATTTTTATTATGCAATTCGGTAGAGAAGATCATCGTACCATCTACAGTTACGACGATTCATGCAAATGCGTTTTCCGGTGCCGGAAATCTCAAGAATGTGGTACTTGCATCCTCAGATACCCAAATTGAGGATTCCAATGAGAATACAGACAAGAAAGATACAGATGAAAACGGAAAGTCGAATCCGTCCGATGCCACAGACAATAAGAATGGCGATAATTCAGAAAATAAAGATGCCGGAAACGCTAATCAGTCTGGCACATCAGATAATCAGACTAAGGAACAGTCCGTAGCCGACAATAATCAAAGCAACAACATAGGGGATTCGACCAATTCAAAGGATAATAAGAACGATACAAAGAATACAGGAAGTGACAGTACCTCGACAGCTAATGTCACACCACAGTATAAAGTGACTGTAGATTCCTCTGTAGATACAGCCGCAGAGGAAAAGAAGCTTGCCAAGCAGTACAGGACAGAAAACAAGACAGATGCCGGCACTACGGTAAAAAATAGTGATACAGAAAAGCAGAGTAGTGGAACAGAAATTGCGGGAATTGATGAAGGCTTAGATGCCGACGAAACTGCCATCAGCTCGAATGCAGATACAGACTCCGAAAAATCACAAAGTATGCCGGTATGGGAAATTATATTGCTAGTAGTTATAGCAGCGATTGCAGTGGCAGGAACGGTTTTATTTATCCGGAAGAAAAAGAAACAGAAGTAGAATTATAATTTGAATCAAATCAGAGGTCGCATATGAAGAGATTTACAATCCGTTTGGCAGGACAGTATTTTACCATCTGCCCTGTCTGTGATTATATCAGAGAATATTGCAGAGATTATATAGTGGCAGATGATAAAAGGGGTCCAGTTACAGAAACTGGTGGGACTGGGTCGGAGAGTACGACAGAAAATACTGTAGCTTGTGCGGTGGGAAGTATGTCAGAAAGTGTTGCAGCTTGTGCGACTGAGTCACCGGTTTATTTCACGATTGCCACAACCCAGTCCGACATCGACTTTGAGCGTGAGAAATCCGCCAGAGAAGATACCAAAGAGGGCATTCCCATCCGGCATTTTTCCGATGCATATTTAGAGACACTTGCGGTCTATCGCAAGATTGCAGACTGCCTTTTATCCTGCGATACCCTGTTATTTCATGGCTCGGTCATTGCGGTAGATGGCGAAGGCTATCTTTTTACAGCCAAAAGCGGTACCGGCAAGTCCACTCATACACGTCTGTGGAGAGAGTATTTCGGGGAGCGTGCCGTCATGGTAAACGATGACAAGCCGCTTCTTCATATCACAGACTCCGGTGTGACCGCATATGGCACACCCTGGGATGGCAAGCACAGACTCAGCACGAATATCGCAGTACCGCTAAAGGGCATCTGCATACGGACAAGAGATACCACAAATCATATCGAACCGGCAGAGCCGCATGCCGCATATCCGATGATTGTCCAGCAGACGAACCGCAGTCTGTCGGCAGACGGAATGAAGCAGACACTGTCCCTCATAGACCGTATGCTTCATGTAGTGCCGGTCTACCGGCTTGGCTGCAACATGGATATCGAGGCGGCGAGGTTGGCTTATGAAGGAATGAATAGACTTAAGAAACAGGAGGAATCATAGATGAGATTAAAAGATACATTTATCACACATGACAGCGATGGAGAGCAGGTTTTGATTGATGTGACAAGCTCATTTGCAGGACTTGTCAGAAGCAACAAGACAGCTGCATTTATCGTGGAGTGCCTGAAAACAGATACTACCAAAGAGCAGATCGTTGAGGCTATGTATGAGAAATACGATGCCCCGAAGGATGTACTGCAAAAGGATGTGGATTCAATCGTGGAGAAGCTGCGTGGCATTGGGGCATTGGAGGAATCGTGAAGACATCTTATGAGAAATATCTACGGAAATATCATACTCTCACATACAAAAATGTAGGAGTGAGTATGCTGCCGCTGTTAAAGCAGGGACGGGATTCTTTTACGGTGCGTGAGGTGAAGCAGGGCGAAAGCTGTAAGCTATGGGATGTCGTGGTGTATAAAAGAGGCACAGACCAGTATGTGCTTCACAGAATTATCAAGGTATATGATGATTCCTATGATATCCTTGGTGATAACTGCATCGGGATAGAGCGCGGAATCCCAAAGACAGATGTTCTTGGTGTGATGACAGACTTTACCCACAAAGGGAAGCAGTACAAGACCGATGACCGTAGATACCGATTGTATGTGTGGCTATGGTGCAGACCATATAAGCTGCGGATATTTTTAAAGAAGATCAGAATGAGATTACAATCTGTTTTGAGAAAACAGAGGGAAAAATGAATCGAAGTTGGTGTGATTATTTATGAGAAAGACGAATAAATCCGCCCTGCACTTTATCAACGAGGTCGCAGGCAAAAGCAGATTATATATACTGTTCCTGCTGTTTTTGCAGATGGTACTTGGCATCAGCAGTGTTTTTTACGCCTTATTACTGCGTGGACTGATTGATGGTGCAGTGGCACATGACAGCAAAAAAATGCTGACCTTCTGTGTCCTCTTTGCGTCACTTGTGGCAGGGCAGATTGCACTCCGGGCAGTTCTTCGGTTCTTAGAAGAATACGCTAAGGCAACCTATGAGAATGCATTCAAAAGCAGGCTGTTTGCAGGGCTTCTTACACACAATTACGGAGCTGTCACCGCAACCCATTCCGGTGAGTGGATGAACCGCCTGACTTCGGATACTGTTGTGGTGTCAGAGGGACTTGCCACGATTGTGCCGGGCGTAGCCGGAATGATAACGAAGATGGCAGGAGCACTTGTGGTAATCCTTATTATGGAACCGAGGTTTGCCTGTATCCTTGTGCCTGGTGGAATACTTCTGGTGCTGCTTACTTATATTTTCAGAAAGCAACTAAAGAAGCTGCACAAGCAGATGCAGGAAAAGGATGGATTTGTCCGTATCTTCTTGCAGGAGCATCTTGGCAGTCTGATGATCGTCAAAGCATTTGGCAAGGAAGCGGACAGTCTTACTGAGGCGGAAAGCCACATGAGTGAGCATAAGAAAGCCCGCATGCGTAAGAATCATTTCTCCAATGTCTGCAATATCGGATTTGGAGCTGTTATGAACGGAGCTTATGTGTTCGGAGCTGTCTATGGGGCATTCGGTATCTATAATGGCACTATGACCTACGGAACATTTATGGCGATGCTTCAGCTTATCAGTCAGATACAGAATCCGTTTGCCAATATCACAGGCTATCTGCCGAAGTATTTCGCGATGCTTGCGAGTGCGGAGAGGCTGATGGAGATTGAGGCGTATGAAAAGGATAAGGTGCGTGCCTGGGAAGAGGTATGTACCAAGGTCAGGATGAGTGACGAGCAATCAAGATATATTCCGGATAACAGCACTTTCGGCCTGTCGCATGTGGATTTTACATACCTTCCGCCGGTTATTACCGAAGGAGATACGATTATGCCAATCGTATTAAAGGATTACAGCCTTATGATACGAAAGGGCGAATTTGTGGCATTTACCGGTCCGAGTGGCTGTGGCAAAAGTACAGTGTTAAAGCTTATGATGGGATTGTATACCGTAGATGCCGGAGAAGTGTATGGCTGTGACCGTTTAATGTTTGCCTATGTTCCGCAGGGCAATCAGCTTATGAGCGGAAGTATCCGGGATATCATTACATTTTCAGATAAGAACAGGACAGGAGATGAAGCAGGCATTCACAGAGCTTTGCAGATTGCATGTGCGGATGGTTTTATCGCAGAGCTTGAGCATGGGATTGATACGTTGCTTGGAGAGCGTGGTCTGGGACTATCCGAAGGACAGATGCAGAGGCTTGCCATTGCCAGAGCAATTTATTCCGATCGACCGGTACTGCTTCTCGATGAAGCTACAAGTGCACTGGATGCCGGAACGGAAGAAGCAGTGCTTGAAAATCTTCGCAGCATGACAGATAAGACAGTGATTATTGTAACTCACCGTCCGGCTGCACTTAAGCTGTGTGACAGACAGATTGCATTTGGAGAAGAAAAGTAACAGTGAATCTGATGTGTCTTATCGAAGCTGGATTGTGAAAATTGTCCGGCAATAACAAAGGCAGTGCCGGTTTTGGCGCTGTCTTTGTTCGTTAATGAGAATAGTTCCGTAGATGAAGGTTTGCCGGAGTTGCGAAATATGCATATCATTGGTATAATAAGCTATAAAATTCAGAAGGAGAGGTGGCATTATGAAAAAGATAAGCAATGCAGCCGGAAGATGGATCTGTGTGATACTCGTTCTTGTTATGACAGCCATCACATGTGTGGAGCCCGTAAAGGCGGTGACCGGATATAGCAGCACAGCATGGGTTGACAATCTGGACTTTGTAGATATCAGAGGTTCGGAAAAGCCGATTCAGTGTATTTACACCATGGAGAAGGATGGCTCCTTTCTTGCGAGCAGTTATGGCTTCCGCAATGAAGGTGTGAAGACGGGAGAGACCATTTATATTCGTGACTGGACCTATACCTGTAATGGATACACTTATTTCGCAGTCATTTATAAGGGAAGACTGATGTATCTGAATAAGAAGTATATCAATGTGAGTAATCTGGTGTCGGTCAATCAGCCGAAGTATCCGGGCAGAAAAAATAAGGTAAAGATGAAAGCTGTGGCAGGAAACATATCGGATCAGAATAACTGGTTTATTCTCAGGCAGACGATTCCCAGCCGGTGAATTGCTATGGTGTTGTTCCGGTGGGGGAGACATTGGAGATCACAAAGAAGGATTACAATTCCGAGTGGACGCAGATTAAGTGGAACGGTCGTATCTGCTATATCCGTAAGGGTAATATTTCCTTTGATGAGGCTTATCTGGCAGGAGCAAGAAGGGAGTGCCAGACGAACATTATGCTTGCCCAAAATGCAAATCTGACATACAAGGGCATTCTTAAAAATTACAATAAGAAACTGACCAGAAAGGAATTCTACAAGCTGGCGGCGAAATGGTGTAAGGCAGCCGGCAAGGTGCAGTTTAAGGCTGGCAAGAAAGTTAAAAATAAGGAATTGAGTGCAAGTCAATACAACACACTGTTGCAGAAAATGATTCGTAAAACACAGGCAGGAAATGTGGCATATAATGCAGCAAAGGTTGACGCTGACGGGGATGGGATTACGAGAGATGTGGCGATTTCACAGTTGTATCGGGCATATCAGGTGACACGGGATAAGGATTATCTGACCACAGGCTTGGAATTTTCAATCTGTACAGCGGATGATCAAAATCTCTGTCTGGATCTTTGGGATACACAGGGAGAATCCGTATTTTTGTCTGATCGTAGCGGCCAGACGGATCAGAGCTTTTATCTGAGCTGCAATAATGGTTTCTGGCGTTTACGGGGCTGCCGGAAAAACTATACGGTTTGTAGTTCAACGAAAGATGTATATCAGGATTTTGCCGGATATGACAGCCAAAAGCTGACCTTTGAATACAACGATGATGGAACAGTGTGCATTAAAAATATCGATGGATTATATCTTGATCTGATCGATGGTGCGGTAAAGAATTCCCATCTTAAATTTGCACCGAAATCCGACAGCAGCACACAGAAGTTTATCATTAAATATAATGAGTAACGAAAGCAAGTGATCAGATTTAAGCATAGCTGATAAAAAGAAAGACCTATTGTGGAGCCGTTATCCACGATAGGTCTTTCATATTTGAGCCATTAAAAATTACTTCCTATATTTTTCAATACGAGAACAACCGCAGTGTTCTTTATTAAATATTTGAGAACACTTGGTTCTTCTGCAACAAATGATATTTTTGCAGAAAATGCGTGGTATTTGAGAAATGCAAGAACTGTTAATGACCGTGGAAGCTCGGTTCGTACCCCGCGAGAAATTGATTTAGCGGCTGAACAGAAAAGCCTTAATGGGCTGTAATTTTCAATGAAAACCGGATTGTACAATAATCGAAGGTCTAAATCTCCGCAAGTGCTTTTCTAAACGCAAATGCAAACAGAATTGATGTAAATAGCACAGCGATGATATCAGCGATCGGCTCAGCCATATATACACCGACGGTTGGATTTGACACAGCATGTGGGATAATATAGATGAGCGGGATCAGCAGTACGAATTTACGGACAACAGCAACTACGATGGAGTTGACTGCCCTGCCAAGGGAGGTAAAGGTCATCTGGCATGCAATCTGTATGCCGAACAGGAGCATACCGCCCATATAGATTCGTAACATCGGTGCAGCAAATGCAACAAGTGCTCCATCCGAAGTGAAAAGACTGACGAACACCTTTGGGATAAGCTGGACGATAATCCAGAAGATCACAGAGTATGTCAGGCATGTTATCACAAGCAGACGGAAGGTCTTTTTGACTCTGTCTGCATTTTTGGCACCGTAATTATAGCTGGAAATAGGCTGTGAACCCTGTGCAATTCCCTGAAGAGGTAGCATGGCAAACTGCATTACGCTGGTTAAGATCGTCATCGTTCCGACGGCAATATCTCCACCATAACGGAGCAGAGACGAATTGAAGCAGACGGCTACGATACTCTCACTTGCCTGCATAATGAAGGCAGCAAGTCCAAGTGCAACGCAGGGCAGAAAGACTTTTGGCTGCAGACGCATATATTTCCGGCGCAGATGAATCTGTGTTTTATTTCCACAGAGGAAGCGGACAACCCAGATCGTGGAAATGGCCTGTGAAAGGATCGTTGCCAGTGCGGCTCCCTTTACGCCCATATGAAATGCGAAAATAAAGATCGGATCTAAAATAATATTGCAGAGGGCTCCGATCACAACGGAAACCATGGAGATAGTTGTAAAGCCCTGTGCTGTAATAAATGAGTTCATACCGAGAGTCAACTGGACAAACAGCGTACCAAAAGCATAGATGTGCATATAATCCGTTGCATAGCGGATCGTATTTTCGCTGGCACCAAAAGCCAGCAACAGGTCTTTGCCCCAGATTTGTAAAATTGCAGTGAGAACAATGGAAACAATCATCTGAAGCGTAAAACAGTTACCTAAGATCTGTTCGGCGGCTTCGTCCTCCTGCTTTCCCATGCAGATTGATGCTCTAGGGGCACCGCCGGAGCTGACAAGTGCCGCAAAAGCGGAGACAATCATAATGATCGGCATACAGACACCTACTCCGGTAAGAGCTAGACTCCCTTCTCCGGGAATATGACCAATATAGATCCGGTCAACGATATTGTAGAGCATATTAATAAGCTGGGCGATCACGGTCGGGATTGACAGCTTGAGAAGAAGCTTTCCGATGGGTTCTTTCGCTAAAAAGTTTTTATTATCCTGCATGACTGATGGTCTCCTTTAGGTAACGTTTGAAATTGTAGTTTCTTTTTGAACTATATTACATGGTAAGTTTTTTTTCGGGGAAAGTCAAGATATCAGGTTTTTAAATGAAGTATGACATATTTCTTGACAAAATGGTTAGAAAAGACTAACATAACATTTCAAAGCAAACGTAACGAAAGAAAGGAAGATGTCATGAAAGAGAAAGTAAATGTGACAGGTGTGCCGGAGACAATGATCCAGACCTTATATGCGAGGGCAAAGGAATCGGAGAAGCGAAACTCCAAGATTCAGGATACGATGGCAGTAGAGATCGTGGCGAAACTGGACTATGATTTCTCCAATGCGGATAAGGATAAGGCAATGAGCTATGGCGTTGTTGCCAGAACGATTGTGTTGGATGAGCTGGTGGAAAAGTATTTGAGCAGTCATCCGGACACAGTGGTTATCAATATCGCCAGTGGTCTGGATACGAGATGTTATCGCATGAATGGGAAATATTTGCGGTGGTACAACATCGATCTGCCGGAAACGATGCAGATCCGAGAGAAGTTTCTGACCGAAAACGGACCGGTTTACCAGATTACTAAATCGGCAATGGATGCGTCCTATGTGGACGAGATTGAGTATGCCGGTGAGAATGTACTTGTGGTGATCGAGGGGCTTACGATGTATCTGAAGGAGGCAGATGTGCTTCAGATATTCTCGATCATTGAGAAGGCATTTCCGAAGGTAACGGTGATGGTCGAGACAATGTCCCCGTTTGTCGTAAAGCATGTGAAGGAGAAATCCATTGAGGGAAGCAATGCCAAATTTACATGGGGCATTAAGAACGGAAAGCTGCTGCAGCAGCTTGTGCCGGCATTTACTTACAAACAAGAGGTCAGCCTGATCGAGGGAATGAAAAAGCTTATGCCGATCTATCATGTGATCGGAGCGATTCCGGTGGCGCAAAACTTCTCCAACAAAATTATCGTGTTAGAGAAGAAATAAAGTCCGACAGGCGAAAGAGGAGCAGTTGATCTGTGAAAACAGACCGCTGCTTTTTTTTTGTTTTCAGCGGAAGTGACGAGACATTTTGCCAAGATGCGAATGAAACAAATAAAACGTTCGCATGTGACAGGAGGAAGCAGAATGTATATTGAAGGAAAAAATCTGGCAAAAAAATATGGAAAGGGAGAGGCAACGGTCTATGCGCTGAATCATACGGATTTCGGCATGGAAAAGGGAGAGATCGTTGTGATCCTGGGACCAAGCGGAAGTGGCAAGAGTACTCTTTTAAATATTCTCGGTGGTCTTGATAAGGCGACGGAGGGAAATATGGTGGTAGACGGAACGGATCTGGAGAAGATGTCAGCTAAGGAGCTGGAGCTTTACCGGAGAGAAAAGCTGGGCTTTGTATTTCAGTCCTATAATCTGACTACAATATTGCAGATCTGAAGGAACATAAAGTAAAGATCAGCGGAGTTGTGTTTGGTATATTTGTGCTGTATCTGATCATCAATATGATCGTGTCAGAATCTGCAACAAACATATCCGTTATGAAGGTGCTTGGTTTTAGCCGTAAAGAGATTTCCAACAGGGTGATCAATGTCAATCATCTGCTGGTATGTATCGGATTTCTGATCGGAATCCCGATCGCCTATGGGTTTGTAAAGGTGGGATATTCCGATACCATTGAGAATTACGGAATGCTGCTCTCGCCGGTTCTTACCGCGAAAACGTTAGTGATTGGCTTTGTACTTACCTGGGTTACCTATGAGATCACACTTCTGATACAGAAGAGAAAAATATCAGGGATTGACATGGTGGAAGCTTTGAAGGAAAATAATAGAAATGAATAAGATTATTGCATGGAGCAATCCATGACATCACTTGGGGCAAATGCGTTTGCCCCTTGTTTCAATCGCTGTTTTAGGGAGGACACAGATGGCAAAACGGGTATTTACGGAGGCAGAGAGAGCAGAGTACAGAGAGAAGATGTTAGCGGCAGGCTTTGATCTGCTGAAGCAATATGGAATGACACATATGTCGGTTGCCAAAATTACAGAGGCAGCCGGCATTGGTGTGAGTACGTTTTACAACTTTTTCCCATCGAAGGAAGCATATGTGTATGATGTCATGGAATACCGGAAAAGGATGATTCCGGTATTTATCAAAAAGGCATTGAACGGGAAAGAAAAGGCGGGTCCTGCGGAGACGAGAAACTATCTGAAAATTATGATCGATGAAGATTACAGTATATTTCCGAGCCTTTCTCCGGAGGATGAAAAACGTCTTCTGGAAATGCTGCCGGAACAGGTGCGACCGGATCTGCAGAAGGAGACCCGGACAAGCATGATGTTTTTTCAGCAGATGGAGGGGATCCGGTCGGATGTAAACATTGCACTTGTGACGAACCTGATCAAGATCTATGTGCTTGGTGCAGAAGGCAGGGAATTGCTGCATGACGCAGCATATGAGGAGACTATGGAGCGTATGCGGGATGTCATCATATATGAGATTTTCGGGAGAACCGAATCGTAAATAATGATTAAAAATTTAAAAAGGTATTGAATCGGAAAGGTGATGGTGTTATAATCATCGCGGTAAAATAATGAGCCTTGAAAGGCGCAGAGATAAAAAGGAGGCGAAGCATATGGACAGTTGTGATAGTCGAAGTCGAAGTACACATAATGATGGATACAGGCTTGGATTTTATTACAGGTGTCTGTAGGCGTGCCGTTTTTCATAAAAGATAAGCCGTTATCCATCGTTATGAATCAATTCACAACTTATAATTGTGCAGCATGACATTATGATGGATTTTTTATGCCCTTTTTCGGGTAAAGGGAGGCTTATGATGACAAGAGAAGTATTAAAGGAACCAATTTTTGCAAAGGAAATTGTTGAAATTACAAGATTTTCTCATTCGATTGATGAGATGAAGGAGAAGCTCAAGGATTACCATGAGAATGACATCGCACAGAGTCTGAAATATCTAAACAGAGCCGAAAGAAATCTTCTGTACAGTGCGATTGATGCAAAATGGATGGCGGAAATCATTTCTTATATTGACGATCCGGGACAATATGTTGAAGAGATCGGAATCGACAAGCTGGCAGAGATCATCAACGAGATGGACGCAGATGATGCGGTAGATCTGTGGGAAGATATTGACGAGAGCGTGAAGGTGAAGCTTCGTACGATGATCGACGATGAGATCCGGACAGATATCCAGCTGATCAATTCCTATGATGAGGATGAGATCGGAAGTCTGATCACCACCAATTATATCTGCATCAAACAGCACCTGACGATCCGTCAGGCAATGCATGAGCTGGTGCAGCAGGCGGGCGAAAATGATAATATTACAACAATTTATGTGGTGGATAATAGGAAACGTTTTTGCGGTGCGATCGATCTGAAGGATCTTATTGTTGCAAGAGAAAATGTGGAGTTAGATACACTGATCAGCTATGCCTATCCGTATTTGCTGGATCATGAGAAGATTTCGGACAGCATCGAAAAGATCAAGGATTACGCGGAAGATTCCCTGCCTGTTTTGAATAAGGACAAGAAAATTATCGGTATTATTACAGCACAGGATGTGGTTGAGGCTGTGGATGATGAGCTGGGAGAGGACTATGCAAAGCTCGCCGGTCTGTCTGCAGAAGAGGATCTGAATGAAACTACCGGAGAAAGCATGAAGAAGCGTCTTCCGTGGCTGATCATTCTGTTGTTCCTCGGAATGGGAGTATCCACTGTGGTCGGAGCATTCGAGGGCGTTGTAGCGGTACTGCCGGTCGTGATCTGTTTTCAGTCATTGATCCTTGACATGGCGGGAAATGTTGGTACACAGTCTCTTGCGGTAACGATCCGTGTGCTGATGGATGAGAATCTGAATGGTAAAGACAAGCTGAAGCTGTTGTTTAAGGAAATGAAGGTTGGATGCTGTAACGGTGCTTTGCTTGGAGTGATGGCACTGGTCTGCCTGGGTGTTTATATTGCATTCTTTAAAGGATATGCAATCGGAACTGCATTTTTGATCTCCGGCTGTGTCGGAATATCCCTTCTGGCCGCGATCATTATTTCCAGTCTGGTCGGAACCTTAGTGCCGATCATTTTCCACAAAATAAACGTGGATCCGGCGGTCGCTTCCGGTCCGCTTATTACAACCGTCAATGATCTGGTGGCTGTTGTGACATATTATGGTCTTGCGTGGATCCTGCTGATCCGGATGATGAAGATAGTGTGATGCAATGAGAAAGGATATTGACAAACGACTTACCGTCGGCGTTATTATTTGCATTTCCTGATAGTTTAATTACATCATTTGTGATTCAATTTATTCATTTTTAGGAAAATGAATAAATTGAATTGACTATGATAAAATTAGAAGATATAATAAAAATGGATTATATGTGACTATAGTATGAAAATATGGAGATTAAATATGCGACAATTCGACTATCGTAAAAAATGGGAAAAACTATTGACGCCGAAGACGGTATTCCCCAAAATTGAGAGCTACGGTGCAAGCAGTGGATTCCCGGTATATGGCAGCAAGCTGTAATCTCTGCCGTGTGATCAATACTTGCAATAAGACAAATAGTAAATAACATCGAAACCGTTAAAGGATGCATGTGTCTAAGACAACAACCGGCATCCGTCAGGAGTGAAACGGTTCCGGTGTTATTTTTTTGTCTAAATGGAGCAGAAATGTCTTTTTTGGTATGGATGTCGCCGTAAATTCATGATACGATAATACACGGTTAGGATAAACTAACGAAACGTAAACTTCGTACAACAAGTATTGACTGCGCCCATAATATTTCTTATGTCCGATTCGCAATAACATTTTGCCTGCCCGGGCATTTGTAAATCCATGAGCTGTGACTAAAAAATTGACGCAGATCAGTAGGATTTCTAAAAAGACTTTGCTTTGCAATGCTTTGATGAATACGCATCCGGACGATTGAGCCCCGTAGATGGGCTCAGCTGTTTCGGACGGCACGCTTCCGCTACCACTGCACCACGCAGCGGTACATAACGCCCCAAGTGCCAAGGAGATTAAGAGGGGAATTTTGAAACTTGGGGCGTAAGTACCGGCGGGTGCAAGTGCCTCTCGAAACATCCGATTCCCACCTCGGGGCGAATCCGGGAGGATGTGTTCATCAAACATCAAAGCAGCAAAGCAATTAGTCTTTTCGAAATCCGTAAGTGACAAGACAATTTTTTAGTCACAGCTTATGGATTGATTTGCTTTCCGAGGCAAAATGGCTATCTGCCCTTCAGGACATAAGAAATATTATGGGCGCAGAGATAGATTATGTGAGCGAAGTTTGAGCAACAAAGTGATTGAGATCAGAAAGGCATGAGAATGGATGTGAATAAACAGGCGATTGCCAATCTTGGCAACAATGTCAAAACAATTGTGAAAAACGAAAATTGCTCGGTGCTGATGCTAAATGATACCACGGGTGAGGGTGTGATGACTGTATATCAGGTGATGCCCGGTGTGATGATCTGCTTTTCGGATATCCATATGGAGAAATGTGATTCTGAATTTGAACTGCAGAAGGATCGGCGGGTGTTCTGTTTGGATCACTGCCGCGAGGGCAGGATCGAGATGGAGGTACAGCCGGGGGTGTTCAGTATTATGCAGGAGAACGAGCTGCGGTTGGATAACCGGGAGAATCATAAGGGAACAACCTGCTATCCGCTCCGTCATTACCACGGAGTCAGCGTATTTATGGATGTGGATGAGGCACAGCAGGCACTTGATGAGATGTTTCACGGCTTCAGCGTTGATATTGCCGGACTGCGTGAGCGCTACTGTAACCGGGAAAAGCCGTGTATCCTTCATAAGGATGAGGGACTTGCGCGTATTATTTCCGGTCTGTATCAGAAGAATCTTGAGCGGCCGGAGATGGCAGCGTCAAAGGAATATTACCAGATCAAGGTTGTGGAGCTTTTGCTGTATCTGGAGACGATGACGCTGGAGGACAGCAGCGAGACCAGACCGTACTATTACAGAACGCAGATGGAGAAGATCAGGGCGGTGCATGAGAAGATTACCGGTGATCTGAGCAAGCGTTTTACGATTGAGGAGCTGTCTTTAATGTATGAGATACCGGCGACAACGATGAAGAAGTGTTTTAAGGATGTATATGGAGATTCCATATACTCCTATCAGAAAAGATACCGGATCAATGTTGCGGCAAGCATGCTGATTCAGGAGGAAGATAAAGAAATACAGGAGATTGCCTCCGGTGTGGGTTATGAAAATCCCGGAAAATTTTCCGTGGCATTTCGCAGTGTGATGGGTGTTTCTCCGGCAGAATACAGAATCAGGAAAGAAGGAAGGTTGGAATAATATGTCAGAAAACAAACAGGAAAAGAAGGATAGCTGGCTTAAGGTGCTGTTTCGCTATACCGATGGCAGTGAACGCAGGATGGGGTTGTCCGTGATCCTTTCCATTATCAGTGTGATCGGTGGGCTTGTCCCGTATTATTGCATTTATCGGGGAGCAGACCTGTATATCCGTAATATAGGACAGGTTCCGGTGCATGAGATTATCCGGTGGTGTATCCTTGCACTGGTCTTTTATGTTGTAAAGATCGTGTGTTTTTCGGCGTCCACATGGATATCGCACATTGCAGCATACCATATTCTGGAGGGGCTGCGTCTCCGGCTGACAGATCGTTTTTTAAAGGCACCTCTGGGAGATGTCGAGGGACACAGCATTGGTGAGATTAAAAGCATTATGGTGGAAAAGATCGAGAATATGGAGCCGCCGTTGGCACATATGATCCCGGAGGGAAGCGGTCATATTCTTCTGCCGATTGTCAGTCTGGTCGCACTTTGTTTTGTGGATGTTCGAATTGCGCTGGCAGCGTTAGTGACGTTGCCGTTTTCGATGGTACTGATGAGCCTGACGATGGTGATCAGTGGCAAGAGCTTTACGAAGTACGATGAGTCCAATGCTCATATGAACAGCACGATCGTGGAATACATAGAAGGTATTGAGGTGATCAAGGCATTTGGCAGGGCAGGAACCTCCTATGAGAAATATTCCGGGGCAATTCTTGATTACAAAAAGTTCGTAGTAAAGTGGTTATCCTCGACCTGGATTACAATGAAGCTGACCTTTGCATTGTTTCCGTCTACGATCCTTGGAACGCTGCCGGTTGGTCTGTATCTGACGATCCGCGGAAGGATCACGATATCCGAGCTGCTTCTTGCAGTGATGTTATCCATGTCAATGGTCACTTCCTTTGCAAAGATCGAAGTCTTCATGGAAAATATCCGTGAAATGAAATTTAACATCGAAAGCATTGAAGGACTGTTAAATATGAGAACACTGCCGCAGCCGGAGAAGCGCGTGGATTTAAAGAGTCATGATATTGTAATGTCGGAGGTACATTTCTCTTATACGGGCGATCAGAAGGATGAGGTGCTTCACGGAATTGATCTGGCGATGCCGGAGGGCAGCTACACGGCACTGGTCGGACCAAGTGGCGGCGGCAAGTCAACGGTTGCCAAGCTGATCTCCCGTTTCTGGGATGTGACAGAGGGAAGTATCACGATCGGCGGTGTTAATGTGAAGGATATGCCGCTTCAGCAGCTCTCGGAAATGGTAAGCTTTGTTACGCAGGATAACTTCTTATTCCGGTGCTCTATTCTGGAAAATATCCGCCTGGGCGATCCGAATGCGACGGATGAGCAGGTGAAGGAGGCGGCAAGAAAGGCGTGCTGTGAGGAGTTTATCAAGAAGCTTCCGATGGGCTATGATACACCGGCAGGAGAGGCAGGAAAACGTCTGTCCGGCGGCGAGAAGCAGCGTATTGCGATCGCACGTATCATGCTGAAAAATGCGCCGATCGTTATTCTGGATGAGGCGACGGCATTTACCGATCCGGAGAACGAGGATAAGCTGCAGAAGAGCATTGAAGCCCTGACAAAGGGAAAGACGCTTCTTGTGATCGCACACCGTCTGTCCACGATCGCCGATGCGGATCAGATCGTTGTTCTGAAAAACGGCTGTGTGGAGGCAAAGGGAACGCAGGAGGAGCTGCTTGACGATTGTGCACTTTATCAGAGAATGTGGCAGGCACATGTGGGTGCGAGACACTGGGCTGTCGGAGAAAAGAAAGGAGGCGGAGAAGTATGTTTGGAACAGTAAAAAGAATTATTGCATGGTGTGGAGACTTTCGCAAGAATCTTTATATCGGCTTTGTATTCTCCTTCTTCTCCGGATGGTTTGCTGCCATGCCGGTGATCTGGGCGGCGTACGTGATCGGAAAGCTGGTGGAATACACCGGGAAAGGAAAGATGCTCACCACGGCGTGGGTCAGTAGAAGCATCGGTATACTGTTACTCTTTGTATTCTTAAGATTTCTGTTTGATTATCTGCGGGCAAGATTTCAGGAGGCGATCAGCTATGAACTGATCGCGAGAAACCGTCTGGCAGTAGGTGACGCGTTAAAGAGAGTATCCCTTGGATATTTTCAGAATATGAATACAAGCACGATCCTGAATTCGATCACAACCGGACTTCATACGCTGGAGGGCATGGGAATCCGTATGATCGACAATTTTGTCGGAGGATATCTTAATTTCATATGTATTCTTCTGTGGTTGTTTTATATTAAATGGCAGATAGGTCTGATCGCCATCACAGGAGCAGCGGTTTCTTTTGTATTTCTGCTGGTGATCTCCCGGTACAGCACACGGAATGCACCGGTGCTTGCGCAGGCAAACAGGGATCTGACCGGAGCGACTCTGGAGTATGCCAGAGGTCTTGCGGTCGTGAAATCCTTTGGCAGGGCAGGAGCATCCATGGATGCCATGACGAAGGCGTGCCGTGGCAGCAGAGACATCAATCTGAAAATAGAGTGGGGTTATATTCCATATAACGCACTTCATCTGCTGGCACTGAAAACGGCAAGTGTATTTATTGTGATCACAGCATTTTCCTTTGGAGTGATGGGAAAGCTTGATTTTACGTCCGTGATCCTTGTCGTGCTGTTGTCCTTCCATATTTTTGGTTCGCTGGAGCCGATTTCCGACTGTGCGCATGTGCTGGCGGTGATCGATGACGCACTGGATCATTTGGACGCCCTGACCGGCGAATCCTTTATTGATGCGGACGGTAAAGACATTCCTCTTTCCAGGTATGATATCGAGTTAGAGCATGTTGATTTCTACTATGGAGAGGGAGAGGAACGCAGACAGGTATTAAAGGATGTTACGGTGACGATTCCGGAGAATACGGTTACGGCAGTGGTTGGTCCGTCCGGAAGCGGTAAATCTACGATCTGTAATCTGATCGCCAGATTTTACGATGTGGACAATGGCAGTGTCCGTGTGGGAGGACATGACGTGCGGGAGTTTACCTGTGACAGTCTGTTGTCCAATATATCGATGGTATTTCAGAATGTATATCTGTTCCATGATACGGTAAGGAACAATATTTGCTTTGGTAAGCCGGATGCAACAGAGGAGGAAATGATCGACGCAGCAAAGAAAGCATGCTGCCACGATTTTATCATGGCACTGCCGGAAGGCTACGATACCGTGATCGGCGAGGGCGGCGGCAGTCTGTCCGGTGGCGAGAAGCAGCGTATTTCCATTGCAAGAGCGATCCTTAAAGACGCCCCGATCATCATACTGGATGAGGCAACGGCGAGTGTGGATCCGGAGAATGAGCATCTGATTCAGGCAGCAATCTCAGAGCTGACAAAAGGCAAGACGATCGTGACGATCGCACATCGTCTGGCAACGATCGAGCAGGCGGACCAGATCCTTGTTGTGGACGACGGTCGGGTGGTTCAGTGCGGAACGCATCAGGAGCTTGTCAAGGTACCGGGCAAATACAGAGACTTTGTGGATATCCGGAGAAGATCGGAGGGCTGGCAGCTTACCGGTTGAGGCTTTGTGGATCTTTTGTGTTTTCGTGGCTGGCGTTTGTTTTGCCACTGCTTCAGTTCCTCAAACGATAAAGGTTCGCTGTATAAATATTGTGGAAAGAGTAAGAGCGAAACATCCGGTAAGACGTTTCGCTCTTATTGCTTTCTTATGGAGTATCATGACGTTGTATACATGAGAAATGTCTACTTGCCAAGAACTTCTTTTATACTGTTTAATACTACATCCTTTTCGAATGGTTTTGTGATAAACTGTTTTGCACCGTATTTTAAGGCTTCTAAAACCTTGGACTGCTGACCGGCTGCGGTGATCATGATGACCTTTGCATCCGCATTGACCGCAAGGATCTTCTGCAGTGCCTCAATACCGTCCATCTTCGGCATTGTGATATCGAGAGTGACAAGATCGACCGGATGCTGTTCAAACATCTCTACGGCTTCCTCGCCGTTGGTTGCCTCAGCGACTACGGAATAGCCCTCCTCCTCAAGAAGGTTTTTGAGGATCACACGGGACATTCTGGAATCGTCAACCACAAGGATGGAGCCCTTTGCATCGGCACTGACTTCATAAACCTTCTTCTCGTTGGAAGAAGAGTGGTATGGGGTAGTACCCGGTTTCACCGCATCATTGTCTGCGATCACAAGAGTTACTTTATGATCCTCAATGAAGATCGGCAGGATATGGAAATCACCCTCCACGGACTGATCCTTATAAGCAAATACCGGTTCCAGTTCAAATTCCTTATCGTGTTCACTCTGATCAGATGCGAACAATCCGTTATTGACGTTGATAAACTCACACACAGCATCCAGTGTATCGATTGCATCATTCTGAGCAACACCGGAGAAATTGCCGGCGATCAGAGAAAATGCCTGATCGGAAGACTCCTCTGCGAGTGCGAGACAGAGATTTGTACTGCCTGTCAGCTTCTGACCGGCAAGTGCGCTGTATGGCAGAGACTTTACATGCCGGATCCGGCCGATATAGAAATCTCTGGATACGAAACGGTTGATATTGCGGACAACGAGACCGGCAAGCTCTGTGATCAGAGAGTTGGCGGCACAGGCAAAAACAGGGATCAGTGCATCAAGATCATCTGCTTTTAATGCGGTCATATCAGCATCGGAGAAACCGTGCTCCTTCTGAAATGCAGCCAGTGTCTTGTCGATAACGGTAGCGGTCAGCTCCGTACATTCTGTCAGAGACTGTGTAAACTGCATGTAAGGATTTCCCTGCTTTGCCAGTAAGGCATCGATCTGCTCAGCGGTCAGAAGTCCTTTCTCCTGAGCAATATCTCCGAAACGCTTATCGAACTGCATCTGCAGCTGATTGATCATTTCTACGTCTTCCTCAGAAAGTAATCCATCTGCGATGGCGATGGTACCGAGCTTTACACGTACGGAAAGCTGCTTCTCAATGGCTGCACGGTACTCATCCTTTGTAATGATTTGTTTTTCTACAAGGTATGTTCCAAATAATTGACTAAACATAGAATTCACCTCTCCTGTTTATTTTCTGCTTCATATTATACAATAAACTCGTGAAAAATGGAAGAAAAACTGTGATTTTGCTTAATCTTATCGTTTTTTGATGGTGCATTTTCGTCATAATATGGTGAAATGAACTGCCATAGTTTGAAACTATGAACAAACGCATGAAATATGTATTATTCTTTTTGGAAAGAGAGTGTTAGACTGTCCTTATTACAAAGATGGAGGACGAGAAAATGAGTAATGTAACAACACCATGCAGATATGATTTTGTAGGAAGCTTTTTGAGACCGGCACGTTTAAAGAAGGCGAGAAGAAGCTTTGATGAAGGAAAGGTCTCTTATGAAGAGTTGAAAAAGGTAGAAGATGATGCGATCACAGAGCTGATCGAAAAGACAAAGGAGCTCGGCTATCATGTGATCACCGATGGAGAGTTCCGCCGTGCAACCTGGCATCTTGATTTTATGTGGGCATTTGACGGAATCGGTCATACACCGACAACAACAGGACTTCCGTTTCACGGTGAGGCTGCCATGGTCGATGATACATTTATCAATGGAAAGGTTGGAATTTCCGGCGAGCATCCGTTTGTGGAACATTTTCGTTTTGTGAAAGCATTTGAGGATGAGAATACCGTGGCAAAGCAGACAATGCCATCACCGGCACAGTTTTATGCGCAGTTTACAATGCCGTTTAATCATGAGCAGACAGAGAAGTTCTATGCGACAGATGAGGAGTTAGCTGCGGATATCGTTAAGGCGTACGGAAAGGTGATCGATGATCTCTATGCAGCAGGCTGCCGCAATATTCAGCTTGACGACTGTACCTGGGGCATGCTTGCCGACAAGACAGGACCAATGCTTTACGGTACAACACCGGAGGGTGCTGTGGAGGTTCAGAAGCGTCATAAGGATATCAACAATCAGGTCATTGCAAATGCACCGAAGGACATGATCATCAACACACATGTGTGCCGTGGTAATTTCCACTCTACCTATGCAAACAGCGGTGCCTATGATCCGGTGGCAGAGGTGTTATTCGGAGAGGAAAATGTCAATGCATATTTCCTGGAGTTTGACGATGAGAGATCCGGCGGATTCGAGCCGCTTTCCAAGGTGTCCGGAGACAAGAAGGTCGTTCTTGGACTTGTTACAACAAAATCACCGGAGCTTGAGGATAAGGATGAGGTGATCAAGCGTATTCATGAGGCAGAGAAGTACATCCCGTTAGACAGACTCTATCTGAGTCCGCAGTGTGGCTTTGCTTCCTGTGAGATCGGAAACAAGCTGACCGAAGAGCAGCAGTGGGCAAAGCTTGCGCTTGTGAAGGAAGTTGCAGAGGAAGTATGGGGCTGCTAATGAATTTGCAACCTATTTGCAGATTTGTTGAAATCAGATTATTAATAAGAAAATAATATGTGTTGTCAGCAGGGAAACATTTGTCTGTGTTTTCCTGCTTATTCTTATTTGTAAAAGTTTATCAAAGGAAATGTAATCATTAGAAAAAAGGAACTAAGGATATATATATTTCCTAAGAGATATGTTATAATTATGATAGATTAAAAGGTAAGGAGGTATAGTTATGAGTAAAAGAAACCGATGGAAACAAAGATGCAGCGTGTTTATGGCTGTGATGATGATCTTTACCTCACTATATTGGGGGGAGATGAGGGTTTCAGCTGCGACACCGCCTGTAAAGATCAAGGTGACATATGGACAGACAGAAGCACGGACGATGCTTGCCGATATCAATGAATTCCGAACGTCGGATACGGAGGCGTGGTGCTGGGATAAAACCGATAGTATAAAGGAGTCGTGTCGGACCACGGAGTTACAGTATGATTAGGAGTTAGAGCGTGTTGCAATGAAAAGGGCAGCAGAGATTGCGCTTTCCTACGATCATACCAGATCAAACGGCACGAGTTATTTGACTGCATATCCGTCCGGATATAAGATGGTGGGAGAAAATATTGCTGCCGGTTTTAAGAGTGAAGCAGAGATGTTTGACGGATGGAAGGAAGAGAATGAACCTTATGGCGGACAGGGACACAGAAGAAATATGCTCAGTTCTAATTTTAAGGCTATTGGAATCGGGCATGTCGTATATCAGGGATGCCATTACTGGGTGCAGGAGTTTGGTGATAAGGTCATGGATGGGACGGCTTCAGCAGCGAATGACAGTACGCAGATTGAGGATGTAGATGTTTCACCGTCTTATATCACAGCAGTAAAAACAAATCTGGATGATGTCAGCCTGACAGTCGGAGAGAAAGCAACGACAGCAGATTTTTCACTTGCAATAAATGTGCGGGATCAATGGGGGTATCAGAAGGATTGTGTGATAGAGAATATCTGTACTGCAAAAATTGAAGATGAAACCATTGCAAGCCTGTCGGATGACGGTTTGATCATCGGATTAAAGAGTGGTACAACTAAAATCTGGATATCCAACCCATTCGGAGACGATTTTTACCGTACGATCACAGTCAGCGAGGGAACGGGGCCAAAAGATGATCATACAGCGAGTCCGGATGTGGGCAAAACAGATATTTCTGTGGAGCCGATCGCGGATCAGATATATACCGGTTATGCTTTGATGCCGGATGTGGTCGTAAAAGACGGTTCAAAGGTACTCGCAAAAGATATAGATTATACTGTTTCATACAGTAATAATACAAATGTTGGAACTGCTTCTGTAAAAATTACGGGAAATGGAACATATGAAGGTTCTTATACGACGGACTTTAAAATCGTTTCGTGTGCGATAGGACAGGCGACCTGCAGTAGAATTGCAGACCAGACTTATACCGGGGATGCGATTCGGCCATCCTTTACCGTTACTTATAATAATAAGACATTGGTAAAAGGAACGGATTACACCTTATCTTTTAAGAATAATGTCAATGTCGGAACGGCAACCATTATCATTACCGGAAAAGGAAACTTTGAGGGAAACAAAGAGATAACATTTAAGATTACAAAGCCATCAGATATTTCGGTAGATGCAATTGCAGACCAGACGTACACCGGTTCTGCATTGAAGCCGGAGGTTGTTGTAAAAGAAGGCACAAAGGTACTTAGAAAAAGTGTGGATTATTATGTTTCTTACAGTGACAATACAAATGTAGGAACTGCCACTGCAAAAATCACAGGAAGAGGAGATTATGGCGGTTCCTGTACAACAACTTTTAAGATCCTTCCATGTGCAATCAGTCAGGTTACTATAGGAAAAATTGCAGATAAGACATACAGCGGAAAGAAAATTGAACCATCTGTTAAACTTACCTATGCGAATGAGAGTTTGAAAAAAGGAACGGATTATACTGTTTCCTATGATAACAATATTAATGTAGGAACTGCGACAGCAACTATTACAGGAATCGGCAATTTTACGGGAACAACCACAGTAAGCTTTAAAATTGTAGAAAGTACTGTTAAGATTACGGTTGGCATGATTTCTGATCAGACATTTACAGGAGTGGAGATTACACCGGCAGTTTCTGTGCGGAAGGGAACGAAAAAGTTAACAAAGGATGTGGACTACAAGGTTTCTTATGCCGACAATATCAATGTAGGAACTGCAACGGTTACTGTTACCGGAATTGGCTCTTATGAGGGAACTGCCAGTAAGACATTTCGGATCGTATCCCGTCCGATCAAAGAGGTCAGTGTTGAAACAATTGATACTCAGGAATATACAGGAAAGAAGCTTACACCGAAGCTGAAACTGACTTATAATGGAAAAACATTAACAGAGAAAGTTGATTATGTAGCTGTATACAGCAGTAACATAGGACCTGGAAATGGCGTGGTTAAGATTCAGGGAAAAGGCAATTTTAGCGGACAAAGAACAGAAGTTTTCAAAATTATAGAAAATAAGCAGTCTGCTAACAGAGGTGACAATCAAAACGATAAAAAAGGCGATAATCAAAACGATAATAAAGATGATAAAAAAGACGATAATAAAGACGAAACCGTTCACACCACAAAAATGACGCTGAGCAAGATAAGAGTGACGTTAAAGAAAGGCAAAACTTACCGCTTAAAAGTGACGGTAAATGCCGGAAGCGTAGACAAGATTACGTTTAAGTCATCCAATAAAAAGGTTGCAACGGTGTCTAAAAATGGTGTTATTAAAGCGAAGAAAGCAGGAAAAGCACGCATTACTGTAAAGAGTGGAAAAAGAACAAAATGGTGCAGGGTAGTTGTAAAAAATAAGAAATAAAAGGGAGCAAATAATCATGAAGAAATCAAAAGCAGTCATTGGTGTTTTATGTGGTATTCTGGCAGTTGCCCTTGTGGTGGCATCTGTTATGGTGCAGATTTACGGGGGACGCCGGCAGGAGGCAAAGGCAAATAAGAAAACAACAACTCTGGTTGTCTATTTTTCGGCAACGGGTACAACAAAGAAAGCTGCCAGAAAGGTGAAGAAGGCGACGAAAGGAAAGCTGTATCGTATCAAAGCGGCACAGCCATATACGCGGGAGGATCTGGACTATTACACCAAGGATAACTGCAGGGCACAAAAAGAGCAGAACGATGACAATGCAAGACCGGAGATCGCGGGAAGCATCAAGAATATGAGTGAGTACGAAACGATCTATATAGGATATCCGATCTGGTGGGGCAAGGAGCCTAAGATCATCCGCACATTTTTGGAGTCCTATGATCTGAGGGGCAAAAAAATCATTCCGTTCTGCACAAGCGGTGGAAGCGGAATCTCAGGAAGTATGTCTGAGATCAGAGAATCTGCCAAGGGAGCAAATGTTATCGAGGGAAAGGATCTGACAGACGTTTCTATTAAGTCTGTTAAGAAGTGGACAAAATCCATAGGAAAATAATCGGAAATGATTGTAATCAAAAAGGAGCCATATCAATGATTGATATGGCTCCTTTACCGTATTTAATTAAACTCGCCGTTTTTATGTCTCTGGAAGAAGTCCTTTGTCTCCTTGACAATGACACCGTTTAAGGCGAAGATGGCGATCATATTTGGAATAGCCATCAGTCCGTTAAAGATATCAGCAATCGTCCATACAGCACTTACTGTCATGTACGGTCCGATAAATACGGCAAAGATATATAACCAGCGGTAGATCGTGACGTGCTTCATGTTACCGCCGCTTAAGTATTCCAGACAACGCTCGCTGTAGTAGTCCCAGCCGAGGATCGTTGTGAATGCGAAGAATACAAGACAGAGCATCAGGATGAAGGAGGATACTTCAGCAGGGAACGGAAGTCCCTTCTGGAATGCATATGTAGTTACGGCAACACCTTCGAGTCCCTCTACCTTCCATGCACCGGTCAGTATAATGGAAAGTCCGGTCAGTGTACAGATCACAATGGTATCGATAAAGGTACCGGTCATGCTGACAAGACCCTGGCGGACAGGCTCCTTTGTCTGTGCGGCAGCTGCTGCGATCGGAGCACTACCAAGACCTGCCTCGTTGGAGAAGATACCACGGGCAACACCCTTCTGCATTGCAACAAACATACTTCCGACAGCACCACCGGTCACCGCCTTTGGAGTGAAAGCTGCTTTGACGATGATCTTGATTGCAGCAGGCACCTGTGTAATATTGGTGATGATCAAAATAGCGGCAAACAGGAAATATATGATTGCCATAAATGGCACGATAACCTGGCTGACACTGGCGATTCGTTTGATACCACCGATCAGTACCGCTGCCACGCAGAACGCGAGGATCAGAGAAGCGATCACAACCGACCAGGAGTATTTTCCTAAAAACATGATGTTGACACAGTGTTTGTTGTTTGGATCAAAGAAGCCATGAACGGCACTGGAGATACCGTTTACCTGACTGAAGGTACCGATACCGAAAAGACCAACACAGACACCAAAGAATGCGAACATCTTTGCAAGCCATTTCCATTTCTTTCCCATTCCCTGTTCGATGTAATAAAACGGTCCACCGAGGCTGTGGCCATCCTTGCCAACCACACGGTACTTGACAGCAAGCAGTCCTTCTGAAAACTTGGTTGCCATACCGAAGAAGGCGGCAACGATCATCCAGAACAGTGCTCCGGGACCACCGGTGCCAACAGCAGTTGCAACGCCGACGATATTACCTGTTCCGATCGTTGCACTCAGAGCGGTACAAAGAGCGGAGAAGCTGGAGATTTCACCTTCACCGCCCTCCTCGTTTTTGATCATCCATTTTAAGGCAAGAGGAAGCTTACGGATCTGGAGAAGTCCCAGACGTAAAGTAAGCAGGATACCACCGGATAAGATCAGTACCATAAGTGGGACACCCCATACAAGGTCGTCAATATTTGCGAGTACATCATTAATTGTTTTCCACATTTTTTTATCCTTCCTGTGAGTGATTTAGGGCATAAAAATAAAACCCTAATATACTATATCGTTTTTTTGTTTTTTTTTCAACAAAAACTATGTGAACGCGCCCGCGAGAGAATTTGTGATATAATGAGTCCCAAAGGACTCATATTAGGAGTTTCTTCGAAACTCCGTCATGCGCAGAAAGCGTGCGCAGATATATGATATAATGACTCCAATCAAAGGAGGATTTTTCCATGAAAGAAAGCTATCGTTTTTATCAGAATAAAGCGTGTGAATATTTTCCCTGTCATCCGGTGGACGATCCGGATTCGTTTAACTGTCTGTTCTGCTATTGTCCGTTATATCTGCAGGAAAAATGCCTTGGCAGTCCGGAATGGATATTAAGCGGAAAAGGACAGAAGATCAAGGATTGCAGCAACTGCATGGTAGTTCACAGACCGGAAATGTATGATAAGGTACTCGCGCAGCTTTGCAGGCAGGACTTTACGGTTTCGGTCAACGTCTGGAATTTCAGAAATGAGATCTGGCGGAGAATGGCACAGATCGCCTCCTGGGATCAGATGGAGGCGGAGCTGTTCTGGCAGCACCGGGGAGCCGCGATCAGCAGTGTCACCAATATGATGGAAAAGCACAAATATCTTTACCGTGTGACGATCAAGCTGCAGCCGTTTGATGCAGCTTGTGTACAGAATGACCGTTTTTCCTTTGGAAAGCAGGAGATTTTCTGTACGGTGCTGGAACGGATCGACCGCAGTAAGATCACGGAAGGATACCTTTATGCCTTTCATGCACCGGACTTTCCGGTGGAGGAGGCTTCCTCCCTATTGTCACAGTATTATCTGGAAACCTTTCAGATCGCATGTATGGATGTGGTGAGAGAGTGGGTGCGGGACTATCTGGCACGAAAGCACAGTGTTACGTCACCGCATTACTGTTCGGATTCCTTTGGACCGGGCTATTATGGCATGGAGCTTTCGGCGGTGGAGAAGCTGACGGATGTTATGGATCCGGCAGATGCCGGTATTAGTTGTGAGGATGGCATGCTGCAGCCAATGATGAGTCTGGTCGGACTTTATCTGATCAGTACAGAGGATATATTGTCGGACTGTGGTGACTGTGCAGGCTGTATCGGTCAGAAGGAGGGCTGCCGTTTTTGTGCTAATTATGTGAAGCGGTCATAGCGGCAGACAGGGGACTGTCTTATTAAGATTAGATATTGCAATATAAGTAGGATTCGTGTTAAAATCAATATTTAGTCGCAAATAAGGATGATTGATGGAGGAAATATTTATGAGTGAAAATCAGACTTCGTCCCCAATCGCAGAAAATAAAATGGGGACAATGCCAATTGGAAAATTAGTATTTAATATGTCTTTGCCGATGATGATATCTATGTTGGTACAGGCACTGTACAATATTGTGGACAGTATCTTTGTGGCAAAGCTGTCAGAAAATGCGTTGACAGCCGTATCTTTAGCATTTCCGCTTCAGACACTTCTGATCGCTGTCGGAGCCGGTACCGGTGTCGGTATGAACGCGTTGGTGTCGAGGGCACTTGGAGAAAAGGAACATGAGAAGGCGGATAAGATCGCTGCAAACGGCGCATTTATTTATGCCATGAGTTATATTTTATTTCTGATCCTTGGTTTTACCGTGGTCAGACCGTTTTATGCGAGTCAGGCAGGAAGGGCGGATGCAGAGATCATGACTATGGGGATTGAGTATCTGAGTATCGTTATGATCTTCTCCTTTGGATTGCTTTCCCAGTTCTTTTTTGAACGTCTTTTGACCTCTACCGGTAAGACCATATTCAGTATGATCTCGCAGATGAGTGGAGCGGTTACCAATATTGTTCTTGATCCGATTCTGATCTTTGGTCTGTGTGGTGCACCAAAGATGGGGGTTGCCGGAGCAGCAGTTGCAACAGTGATCGGTCAGTGTGTTGCCGGAATTGTCGCCGGAACCTGTCATCATAAGTTTAACCATGAGGTGAATGTACATCTGAAGGGCTTTCGTCCGAATGGAAGGATCATCGGCACAATCTATGCGGTTGGTATTCCTTCTATTATTATGCAGTCGATCGGTTCTGTGATGACCTATTGCATGAACCGTATCCTGATCGATTTTTCATCGACGGCAACAGCAGTATTTGGCGTATATTTCAAGCTGCAGAGCTTTTTCTTTATGCCGGTGTTTGGTCTGAACAACGGAATTACTCCGATCATTGCATATAATTACGGTGCTCGCAAGAGAAAGAGAATGGTTCACACGATAAGACTAAGTATGACAGTGGCGTTCTGCCTGACCTGTATCGGTTTTATTTTGTTTGAGACAATTCCACAGGTGCTTCTTGGAATGTTCAATGCTTCTGCGGATATGCTGACGATCGGTGTGACGGCACTTCGGATCATCGGTATCCATTACCTGATCGCATGGTTCTGTATTATTGCGGGTACTGTGTTCCAGGCACTTGGAAAGGCAGTATTCAGTATGATCGTATCGATCATGCGCCAGCTTGTGGTACTGATCCCGGCAGCCTATGTTCTTGCCAGAGTCGGAGGACTTCATATGGTATGGTGGTCCTTCCCGATTGCAGAGGTGATCTCATTTATTGTTTCTACGATATTCCTGATCCGGATCTACCGGACGATCATACAGAAGATCCCGGCATAGTATGGATCACGACAATGCTTACAGATAAAGTAGAGACAATGAAAGTTCGATTATACTTGAAAGAAAAGAAAGTTGCGGAGGCAGTATGAAACATCGAATATCAGCGGTTATTGCGTGCATATTGGCGGGAGTGCTCCTGACAGCATGCAGTCTGGAAAGTGTGAAGACGGAAGAGAAGACACTGCCAAAGATTACGATTGGCGGGGCCATCTATAAACCGTACTTTTATAAGGACGTCGAAGAAAATTATACAGGCATAGATGTGGAGCTGGCAAAGGAAGCCTGTGCACGTTTAGGCTATCGTCCGGTTTTTAAAGAGATCGATCTGGGACAGCGAAAGGAGTTGTTGCAGAGTGGGAAGATCGATTGTATGTGGAGCTGTTTTAGTATTGATGACAATAATGATGATTATCTGTGGGCAGGACCGTATCTTTACAGCCGCCGTGTTGTTGTGGTACGGGGAGACAGTGATGTGACGAGACTTGCCGATCTGAAGGGCAGATCGATTGCGGTTCAGTCCAATTCTACTTCAGAGAAGATATTTATGAAGAGGGTCAATCATCAGATACCGGAGGTATCAAGAATTGCATCCTACCGAACCTTTGGAGAGGTATTTACGGCACTGCGTAAGGGGTACGTGGATGCGATTGCAGGACATGAGGGCGCACTTCTTGTTTATACACAGGATTATCCGGGACAGTACCGTTATCTGGATATGACGCTGCATCAGGCAAAACTTGGCGTTGCCTTTGCCCAAAACGGCGATGAAAAGCTTGCCGGACGGCTGACGACAGTATTAAATGAGATGTCAGAGGATGGGACAACGGGAAATATTATTGAAAAGTACGGATTAGATGTGGACAGAAATGTATATGGAGGGGCTGACTGATGGGGAAGACTGATGAGAAGATACAGGAATACAGCCCGTTCAAAATAGGGGGAATATTTAGTGTTATTGGAATCCTGTTTCTTGTAATTGTGTATGGGGCGGTGACAAATGCTGAGTGCAGTCAGGTAAAGAAAAATGCGGAGACAACACTGCAGTTTGTGCGTTCACTGTGCCGCAAATACGATGATTATCGGCTTGGAAATCTGACAAGAGACCTTCAGATAGTGATCAATAAATCAAGGACCTTAAGTTCATATGTGAAGGAGACTCAGGCATCGTTAGAAGAATATACGGATATGCAGGATCTAACGGGAAGCTGTATTCTGGATGCGGATGCGAAGGTAGTACTCCGGTCGGGACAGCGTCCGCTGGAGGAGAAAGCACTTCTTAAGGCGATCCGTAAGGAGCGTAATCTGAAAAGCATTATTCAGGATTCCAGGAAAACCTATGCGGATCAGATCGAGCTGGAGGGACGTTATTATAATTATGCGCTGGTGGCAAGAACGAAAAAGCCCGGTGTGATCCTGTGTTACGATGATATTACGAGGACGATCGCAGATAAGAATGAACTTTCGCTTGGCTCACTTCTGGCGGGGGATACCTTTGAGGGTGATGCACAGATCATAGTAACAGATGGAAAAACGGTTGTCGGAACCAATGTATCCGATCTGCAGGGACTTGCGGTGGATCAATGTCCGGTCATCAGTGCTTACGGACAGGACAAGGTGCAGAACGACAGGAAATTGTTTGAACTGCGTGATAGCGGGAAAAGCTGGTACGGAAAGCAAGAGTTTTATCGCAGTTATTATTTATATGTTGTTTACAGCGACAAGAATGTTTTTGCCAATCGTATCTATTATATGCTGATCGCATGTGCGGGATACATGGTGGTATGTGTGCTGCTTGCCAATCTGCTGGAGCATACCAGAAAGCTGCGTCTTAAACATATGGAGAAGGAGTATCATCTGGTCAGCACGATCGCCAGTATCTATGAGGCCAATCTGCTGATACGCCTGAAGGAGGATAGCTGGGAGGCGGTTGTAAAGTCTGAGCGTTTCAGTGAGGTGATTGATGGAACGCCATCGGCAAGAGAGATGTTAAAGGTATTTACGGACAGACTGGTACAGGATACATATCAGGAGGGCTTTACGAGCTTTGCAGAGCTTGATACGCTGGATGAACGCCTTCGTGGGAAGACATTTATCGGATATTCATATGAGAGCAAGCAGGGGCACTGGTATCTGTCGCTGTTCATTCCGCAGAGAGATGCCGGGGGAAGCCTGCAGTCTGTGATGTTGGTATTTCGCAATGTGACGGATCAGAAGAGAAAGGAAATGGAGTATCAGAAGCAGCTTCGTGTGACAGCAGAGGAAGCGAAACGTGCCGATGATGCCAAGACAGATTTCCTACGCCGGATGAGTCACGATATCCGCACGCCGATCAACGGCATCCGTGGTATGGTAGAAATCGGAAAGTCCTGTGAGAAGGATGTGCAGAAAACGGATGAGTGCTATGATAAGATCCTTGGGGCGTCTGATTTCCTGCTGGATCTGGTCAATAACGTGCTGGATATGAGTAAGCTGGAGGCGGGAGAGATTGAAATGGAGCATAAGCCGTTTGATCTTAAGGAGCTTATGAAGGATTCGCTTCTGGTGGTGGAAAGTCAGGCGGCACAGCACGGAATCACGATCCACAGGGATGCAGCGGAGGGCAATTACTGGCATTTTGTGGGAAACCCGCTTCACCTGAAGCAGGTTTTCCAGAATATTGTTTCTAATGCGATCAAATACAATAAAGAAAATGGTTCCGTTCGTGTATGGTGCCGCCAGATGTCCGTGGATGCCGGATATGCGACCTTTGAATTTGGCTGTGAGGATACAGGAATCGGTATGAGTCAGGAGTTTCAGAAGCATGCCTTTGATACCTTCGCACAGGAGTCAGACGCTGTCAGGACAACCTATTCCGGATCGGGACTTGGACTTCCGATCGCCAAAAAGCTGGTAGAACATATGGGAGGTACCATTTCCTTTGTCAGTGAGCAGGGGAAGGGAACAACCTTTACGGTTCATCTGCCGCTGCAGATTGACCGGAAATATTGTAGTGGGGAAGGTGAATCAAAGACCGGCGATGTATCCATTCAGGATCTCCGCGTGCTTTTAGTGGAGGATAACGAACTGAATATGGAGATTGCAGAATATATGCTGACCGACAAGGGTGCTGTTGTGACGAAGGCATATAATGGCAGGGAAGCACTGGAGAAGTTTGAAGCGTCAGACCCCGGCAGTTTTGATGTGATCCTGATGGATATTATGATGCCGGAGATGGACGGTCTTGAGACAACCAAAGCGATCCGGGGTCTGTCAAGAGAGGATGCCGGAAGTGTTCCGATCATCGCCATGTCCGCCAATGCCTTTGCAGATGATATTACAAGGAGCAAGGCGGCGGGTATGAATGCCCATCTTTCAAAGCCGCTTGATTTCGAGGAGTTATTCCGGACGATTAAACGGTATGGCGGTGCCGGGGCATCGTAAGGAATATTAATAACGAAAAGCATATTCAGAAATAAAATACAGGCAGAATGGTAAAGCTTACCGTTCTGCCTGTATTTATCTAAGTCCTTCTGAACCCTAAGGTCTGGATCTGCCCCAGTAGCCTTCGATCGCTTCCCGGTTCAGGTTTTCGCCGATGACGATCAGGATCGCCTGGCCGACAGCGATCGGATGGATCTGCGTCTGTTTTAGCGTTGCATTGACAGCAATCCAGCTTTCATCCGGAAGCTTCTGGAAGCCCTTGATCCGGAAGACCTTGCCGCAGGCGGGGTCATTTAATATTTCGTGGCAGGACTTTTGAAGAAAATCTTCGGTAAATTCCATATTCATAAAATAAAGGCTGTCATAGGTCTTCTGACTGTCCATCCAGAGCTTGGCGTAATCGGCACCGTGATATCCACTGCTCATGATCTGACGGAAATCCTGTGTGGTCAGATCGGTCCAGTCCTTTTGGAAAACAGTCTGTCCGGCGGGAAGCGTCATATGAAGCTCATTCATAACACCGGTTACGAACTGTCTGGTCTCTTCAAGCTGCGCCGGTGAAACCTCCTGCACATGACTGTAGAGGACGGTACCGGCTTGTGCCGTCTGTGATGCCAGAATATAGCGGGAGTCTTTAGAGAGCTCCTGATCCAGAGCTGCATCGATGATCGTGATCACATTGCTGATTGCATACCAGCGGTCTAAAGGCTCCTCATGGAGGGCATCAAAGAATTCGTCCATATCAAAGATGCCTGAGGGCTCCACCAGTACACGGTCGTAGCCGCACATTCCCATCGCGATCAGCTTTGTTTTAAAACGTCTGCGGTGGCAGTCGGCATCACAGCCGCCGGCGACCATCTCCAGAGTACAGTTGTCACCGAGGATATCCTGCAGCAGCAGGGCATCGACATTGACTGCACCAAAATCATTTTCAAGTATTCCGATGTTTAGCCCCTGATCGATCAGATATTTCGCATATCTGCGGATAAACGTTGTCTTGCCGGAGCCGAGAAATCCCGTGATCAAATCAATCTGAATCATAGTTGCAACCTCTTTTCTGTCTGTTTGTGGACAGTTTATCACAGATGTCCTTAAAAAGCATCTTTTATTCTGTGTATCATGATAGATATTATCGGCATATTCTTTTCTAATATGAGACTTTTTCATGATTATATAAAAAAATTCACAAAACGACTTGTCTCGATAAAATAATACCATTATAATTATCGTAATTACGAGAAGAATGAACAAATAGAAAGAGGTATGAAAAAATGCAGCATAAAAAGAACTACGAAATAAGTCTATTCGTAATCGGATGCATTCTGATCAACTGTATCGGCAAGTATGCGGCAGCAAAGATGCAGCTTCCGCTCTGGCTGGATTCCTTTGGCACAGTCTGCAGTGCGTATGCACTGGGACCGGTGTGCGGTGGAATCGTCGGTGCAGCGACGAATGTGATCTACGGTTTTTCCTATCCGGTTTCCTGTATCTATGCCATCACCAATGTGGCACTTGGGATTCTGGTAGGACACTGCGCGGCAAGGGGATATCTGCAGAATCTGTTCCGGACGATGACACTCAGCTTTCTGGTTACCGTGGTGTCGGTGGCAGTATCGGTTCCGTTAAATATCCTTTTCTCCGATGGCAGAACCGGGAATATCTGGGGAGACGGTGTGATCGATCTGCTGGGACAGATGGGACTGATCCATTGGCTCTGTTATGTGATTGGAGAGTTTTACGTGGACTTTCTGGATAAGGTTGTGACGCTGGTGGCGTTTTTTGCCGTGCTGAAGCTGTTTCATGACCGGAGACAGAGAAAGCAGGAGACAAAGAATCCGAAGATACGTCCGAATCATGTGAAGACGGGAATCTTTGCAGGAATCCTTGTTCTGCTTGCCGCATGGCAGCCGGGCTGTGATATGAAGGCGGCAGCAGAAGAGCGTTATAACACATATGTCCAGACGATATATAACGATGGAAACGGGCTGCTGGGTGGCAAGGCGAATGATATTGCACAGACAAAGGACGGTATCCTGTGGGTCGGAACTTATGGCGGACTGTACCGCTACAATGGAAGCCGCTTTCGATGGATGAATGAATACGAGTCGGTCAAAAATGTCAACTGCCTTTATACGGATGAGGCAGGAAGACTCTGGATCGGAACAAATGACAGTGGTGTTTCGATCAGCATTAATGAAGAAATTTCCAATGTTATAGATTCCATGCACGGACTTCCCTCCGATTCGGTGCGATGCATTACAGAAAATTCCGATGGAACTTTTTACATCGGTACAACAGATGCGCTTGCCGTTGTATCCTTATCCGGTGGTCTGGCAGTTACGGATATGATCCCGGAGATCACCTATGCCAGAAGTCTTTCGGCGGATCAGGAAGGTCATGTGGCTGCAGTTACGGATGAGGGAGGTCTGTACCTTCTCCGTAACGGAGAGATCATCGCACAGTGGGAGAAAAGACCGATGCAGGCAGCATATTCCTGTTGTATGTTTGACCAGTCCGGCAAGCTGTATGTTGGAAGAACCGACAATGTGATCGAGGTCTATGAACCCTCCGGCAAGATCTGGAAGAACACGCAGGTGATCAAATGCGGTTCCTTGTCCAATATTAAGTCATTAAAACGCTCCGAGGATGGTGAGATCTTTATTTGTGCGGACAATGGAGCCGGTTATCTGAATGCAAAGAATGTTTATCAGGATATCAATACCAACAAGTTTAACAGCTCGATCGATCACATGCTGATCGACTATCAGGGAAACCTCTGGTTTACCTCATCACGACTTGGTCTGTTTCGGATGTGTAAGTCTGTGTTTACGGAGATATTTACTGAGGTAGGACTGGATGAGGATGTCGTAAATACCGTGACAAAGTGGGACGGTAATCTGTATTTTGGTACAGACAGTGGTCTTGACATTGTAAATGGACGTATGACAGAGGTTCGGGAGAATGCACTGACTAAAAAACTGCAGGGCATCCGGATACGCTGTCTGATGGTGGACAGCCGCAACCATCTGTGGATCTGTACCTCCGGTTCCGGTGTGCTGGAGCTTGCCACGGATGGAACCATGCACAGCTATACAGAGAAGGAAGGGCTGCTCGGCGATAAGTTCAGAACTGCGATGGAGCTCACGGATGGAACCATTGCTCTGGCGGGCGACATCGGCATCAGTTTTGTCAAAAACGAAAAGATCACAGGAACGATCGGCACAGAGAATGGTCTTGCTAATCCAAAGGTGCTCTGTATGCTGGAGCAGAAGGACGGAAGTATCCTGGCAGGAACAGACGGTAATGGTATTGCACTGATCCGCAATCGGAAGGTGGTTTCGCATTACAAGAAGACAAACGGCTTAAGCTCCGGAGTTGTACTCAGAATGGTTCCGGATACCGATAATGGAGGTATTTTCGTGATCACGAGCAACAGTCTGTGCTTCATGAAAAAGGATCAGATCCGCGAGCTGAAGAATTTCCCGTATTATAATAATTTCGATATGGTTGAGGGAAATAAGGGTGAGGTTTTTGTACTCAGTTCAGCCGGTATCTATGTTGTAGATAAGAAGAAGCTGGAAAACGGAGAGAAGTTAGATTATGATCTGTTAAATGCCACAAAGGGTCTGCGGGAGTCGTTGACGCCAAATGCATGGAATTATATTGACGAGAACGATAATCTCTATATTTCCGGTGGCTTTGGCGCGGTATATATGAATATCAATGATTATAATTCACACAATTTCTCGTACCGCATGCTGATGAAGTCGATCCGGCTGGACGGGGAGACATCTTATGTGGAGCGAGGAGAGGTCTTTCATATTCCGAGAGGCGTGTCACATATCGAGATCGTACCGGAAGTAGTCAATTACTCGATCAACGATCCGTATGTGCGGGTATGGCTGGAGGGCTTTGATAAGGAGCCGGTCATTGTTGCTCAGAGTGAACTGAAAAATATTGTGTACACCAATCTGCCGACAGGAGACTATGTTTTCCACATGGCGGTGTACGATAACCAGAAAGCAAAGGTGATCGAGGAAAGCACCTATCCGATCGTAAAGGACAAAGAAATCTATGATCACTGGTGGTTTTATGTTTATTACGGTGCCGTCCTCGTTTTGACGATCGCATATCTGACCTGGCTGATCGTAAGAACACAGATCCAGAAGAAGCTGAATCTGCAGAAGAAGGAGCTGGAGCTTGCAAAGAACCAGATCCAGATGGGAAATGAGACGATCATCACGATTGCGAGAACGGTCGATGCCAAGGATGAAAATACCAGTCAGCATTCCCAGCGTGTATCGGAATACTCTGTTATGATCGCAGAAAAGCTCGGATACGATAAGGAGGATCTGGAGGTGCTGCGAAAAACAGCATTGCTGCATGATATCGGAAAGATCGCGATTCCGGACCGTATCTTAAATAAAGCAGGCCGCCTGACCGATGAGGAATACAATGTGATGAAGTCCCATGTGATCCGGGGAGCAGAGATCTTAAAGAATTTTACGTTTATAGAGCATGTGGATGAGGGGGCACTGTACCATCATGAGCGGTATGACGGCAGAGGCTATGTGAATGGGCTGAAGGGAGAACAGATTCCGCTAAATGCGCGGATCATCGGTATTGCTGATGCCTTTGATGCGATGACAGCCAATCGTGTGTACCGCAAAAAGCTGGATCTTGATTTTGTGTTAAACGAACTGGAGAAGGGCAAGGGAACTCAGTTTGATCCCAAGCTTGTGGAGATCCTGTTAGGTCTTCTGGAGGATGGAACGATCGATGTAGAGAGTCTGTACGGCAGAAAAGATATTCTGGAACAGTCATAAAAGAAAGAGAGGCATGGTATGAAGAGAATATATTTGATCACATTTAGCAGCGCACTGCTCGTTGTACTGGCGGCGTTCTGCCTTCATGTACTGATGCGGGATGACACAAAGCAAAGAAAGATCACTATCGGCTTTGTCTATGTGGGAGATACCAGTACCGCCTATACAGGTAATTTTGTCAAGGCGCAGAAGGCAGTTGAAAAGAAATACGCCGGGCAGGTGAAGACGATCCCGAAGTTTAATGTGACAGAGGGAAGCGAGGAGAGTATTTTGCAGGAGCTGGTGGATGATGGCTGTGATATGATCTTTACGACAAGCTTTGCGTTTGGAGAAAAAGCGAAGGAATGGGCAGGAAAGTATCCGAAGGTGCAGTTCTGCCAGTCTACCTGCGCCAATGCCAACGATAAGCCGGTTTATAAAAATTATCACACATATATGGGAGCAATCTATGAAGGAAGATATATCTCCGGTGTGGTAGCGGGCATGAAATTAAAGCAGCTGATTGATGAGGGAACCATTACGAAGGAGCAGGCAAAGGTCGGATATGTCGGAGCATATCCGTATGCGGAGGTAATCTCCGGATATACGGCATTTTTCCTCGGTGTGCGCTCCGTCGTGCCGCAGGCACAGATGACCGTAAAGTATACAAATACCTGGGGAAGCTACGCCTTAGAGAAGAAATGTGCCTCCGGGCTGATCCGTGAGGGCTGCGTGATCATATCACAGCATTCCGATACGACAGGACCGGCGGTAGCGTGTGAAGAGGTCAAGGGAGAGAAGATTGTGTATCATGTCGGTTATAATCAGAGTATGGCGGATGTGGCACCGACAACGTATCTTACCGGTTGCAGGATCAACTGGGAACCGTATATTTCCTCTGCCGTGCAGGCAGTCATTGAGGGACGGGACATTGAAAATGAGGAGAATGCGACCGTGAATGGAAATGATGCCGGAGCAGGTTTTGATCAGGGATGGGTGCAGATGCTGGAATTGAATGAGCTGATCGCCGCACCAGGAACCAGAGAAAAGATAGACTCTTTGATCCGTCGGTTTGAGCAGAAGAAGGTACATGTATTTCAGGGGGATTATATCGGGGTGGATCCGGAGGATGACACGGATCAGATCTCCTTGAAAAAGGAATATAAAGAGAATGAAAAGAGCTCGGCACCGACATTCCATTATGTGCTGAAAGATGTCATAAAGATTGAATAGAAAGCGGTGTTTTATTTGTAAAAATGTTACAAATACGATATAATATACTCGAAGGAAAAAGTAAATCATTTTATCACGGAACCGGCACGCATAGACCGGTTCCGGTAGTTTATGGGAAAGGAAGGAACAGTTATATTATGCGAAAAAGCAGAAAACTAATGGCAGTTCTGATGTCTGCTGCAATGATGGTTTCAGGACTGAGTGGGGTAAGTGTCCCGGCAAAGGCAGCAAAGAAAACGCCTGTCCGTCTGAATAAGACAAGCGTATCAGTCAAAAAGGGCAGGAAGGTGACCTTAAAGGTCAAGAAGAACAAAACGGTAAAGGTAAAATCCTGCAAATGGACCAGCAAGAAGAAAGCCATTGCAGTGGTTTCAAGGAAGGGCGTTGTTACCGGAAAAAAGGCCGGTAAGACAACCATCACTGCAGCAGTAAAGTATCAGATCAGGGGTAATAAAAAGCTTAAGACAAAGAAATTAAACTGTAAGGTCACGGTGAAGGCTGCAGCAGTGAAAGCGTCGCAGACACCGGCAGCACCGGCAAGCTCTGCGGCAGTGACAGCACCAACACAGACACCGGCAGCTTCGGCAGCAGCACCGACAATCATACCTACGGTTGTTCCGAGCACAGCACCGACACCGAATCCGGACAAGTCTAAGAACGGCATCCGCAAGTATGATGACGGTCAGATGGACAAGACAATGACAGCACCGGAGCTTATGCAGAAGATGGGACAGGGATGGAACCTTGGTAATACACTGGAAAGCTGCGGCATTGATACCAGCGAACTTCAGCCGTCAGAGATCACACCGACGGTATATGAGACAGGCTGGGGGCAGCCGGAGACAACCTACAAGATGATCACGGCGGTTAAGAAATGTGGCTTTAACACCGTTCGTATTCCGGTAGCATGGTCTAATATGATGCCGGATGACGGTACATATACGATCAATGACGCATATTTTAATCGTGTTGAGACAGTAATGAACTACTGCTTTAGAAATGATATGTACGTTGTTCTCAATATTCACTATGACAGTGCATGGTGGGGCATGTTTGGCGCCGCTGACAGCGAGGGCAATGCGAGAGAGGATGTCCGTAAGGAGGCCTGGAAGAAGTATGAGGCAATCTGGACACAGATCGCAGAGCGTTACGGTGAGTATGGAGATCATCTGATCTTCGAGTCAGCGAATGAGGAGTTAAGTGATTTTGTCGGCGGAGATAATCTGGGTCTTAACACGAAGTACGAGGGAGTACAGGGAAATCTCACCAATGATGAGGCATATGAAGTGACAAACCGGATCAACCAGAAGTTTGTTGAGATCGTGCGTAACAGCTCAGATAAGCTTTTCTGTGAGAACAACAAGTACAGACAGCTTCTGATCGCCGGCTTTGCAACCGATCTGGACAAGACCTGCGATGAACGTTTTAAGATGCCGACCGATACCGTAGCAGAGAATGGTCAGACAAAGCTCAGCGTTTCTATTCATTATTATTCACCATATGGCTGGGGAATCTTAGAGGATAAGACGAATGCGGATTATCAGGGAAGCTGGGGGTCACAGGAGGATTACGATTATCTTCATTCACAGTTTGACAAGCTAAAGAAATTCTCCGACAATGGCTATGGAATCATTATCGGAGAGTACGGCTTTGGTAATACCGACAAAAAGGGCATTCCGGCATATGTGAAGGAAGTTATGACATACGGTAAGAAGATCGGAGCAACTCCGGTTCTCTGGAACAATTCCGTATTTGACCGCTACGATGGTGTAATCTGCTTTAAGGATTTTGCACAGATGCTTGAGGAGGTAACGGGAGCAACAAATGTTCCTTTGGAAGAGGGCGCTGTTGACACAGGAACAATGCTGGTTGAGAAGCTAAGCGATGCAGATGTAGCCAAGATGAAGGTTGTTGCATCCTGGGAAGGAATCTGGAGCCGTACCAACAACAAAGGAATTACGGCAGATGGTAAGCCGGATCTTTCTCTGGGCGAGGTTGGTAACTTTGAGACAACAAGCTGCAGTGATGGTCTGACCGTTCAGTCCAACAAGTGGTTCTGGCAGTTGTTTTTGACCTATGACTGGTCGAAATTAAAGAAGCCGGCGATCCGTGTGACAATGGCTTCCGATGAACTGAGCAGCAAGGCGGATTTCCAGTTTGCATACTGCAAGGGTAAGGATATCAATGCAACTCACTTTGACACAATGGATCACGCAGAGTATAATGAGGCAGTGCTTGCACTTAGTGCAGAGAAGCTTGCCGGTGTCAAAAACTGGATTGAGTTCTCCTCTCCGACAGAGGGAGCATCGATTACCAAGATTGAGATTCTGGATCTGGCAGAATAAGAACTTTCCAAGTAGAATACGATTCATAAGATTTTTTTAATGATAAAGATCATCTTTTGTCCGGTGATACCGGATGGAAGATGATCTTTTTGATGTATCGGAAATCCACAATGTATTGCTGTCACAAAATTATTAAAATATTTTTATTGTACAAAACGAAATGTGGTAATTAAAACTATGTAATATAGAAAATGATAAAAGAAAATATTGACATCATTACCGCGAAAAGATAATATATTGAATGACGGTATAGAAAATATCGGGAATGGAGGATGTATATGAACGAATTACAGATTGGAAACAAAATAGCAAAGGTGCCGATCATACAGGGCGGTATGGGGGTTGGAGTCAGTCGTTCAAAGCTTGCCGGAGCGGTAGCGGGAGAAGGTGGAATTGGTATTATTTCAACCGCACAGATTGGTTATGATGAGGCTGAATTTGAAACGGATCCGGCAGCCGCCAATAGAAAAGCGATTGTTAAACATATTCGTCTGGCAAAGGAAAAGGCAAAAAACGGTTTGGTCGGTGTTAATATCATGGTTGCATTAAAAGATTATGCAGATCATGTGAAAGCTGCTGTGGCAGCCGGAGCAGATGTGATCATCAGTGGTGCCGGTATTCCGGCAAAGCTTCCAGAGTATGTCGAAGGAAGTGACACAAAGATTGCTCCGATTGTCTCTTCGGCAAAGGCAGCAAAAGTTCTGTTGCAGCGCTGGGAGAAGAAATATCATCGTACCGCAGATTTTATTGTAATCGAGGGACCCAAAGCGGGTGGTCATCTTGGATTTTCCAGAGAAGAACTTGACGATATAGATGCAATTGATTATGATACAAGAATCAGAGAGATTATACAGACTGTGCGTGGTTTTGCAGTGCGATTTCAACAGAAGATACCGGTGATCGTGGCTGGAGGTATCTTCACAGCGCAGGATGTCAGACATGCGGTTTCTCTGGGAGCAGATGGTGTTCAGGTAGCTTCCAGGTTTGTCGTCACAGAGGAATGTGACGCGGCAAAGGAATATAAGGAAGCATATATCAAGGGAACTTCGGATGAGATAGAGATTATTAAGAGCCCGGTTGGAATGCCCGGACGAGCACTTCATAATCACTTTCTTGATGAGATCAGGGAAAAACGTATCACGGTAAAAAAGTGCTATGGATGTATGCGTCAGTGTAATATCAATGAAATTCCATATTGTATTACGGAGGCGTTGACCAAAGCCGTTCGGGGAGATGTAGATAATGGATTGATCTTCTGTGGAGCAGAAATAGGAAGGATTCATGAAATGACAACGGTTCATGACTTGATGGAGGAGCTGAAACAGGGCTTTGACTGAGGTAGATCAGATGAGTGAAAGAAAAGAGATCAGAAGAAGGATTGTATTTTACGGAAGAGTACAGGGGGTTGGATTCCGGTACCGGACTCAATACGCAGCAGAGCAGTACAGACTGACAGGCTGGGTCTATAATGAGGATGACGGAACAGTTTTGATGGAGGTTCAGGGCGACGAGGCATCCATTGATCAGATGCTGCAGCTACTTCAGAATGACCGTTATATTGACATTGTGGATATGGATATGAAGCAGCTGGTTGTGCAGGAGGATGAGCGGAGCTTTCATATCCGCTATTAAATGGCAGAAACAGAAATAATAAACGAAGGAAAGGTGGAAACGGATATGCGGGGAGCAACGATTTTGGTATTTCATATGGAGCGCGCCAAGGAAAAGCAGATCCGTCTATTGTGCCGCCGGCTTAATATTGAGGTTATCAAGGTGACAGCCGGGGATTATCAGCAAAAGATCGGCAGTCTGGCGGGAATCGTTGGCTTTGCAAAAGAGGCTGTTGAAGAGAGTGACGAATTTGATGGAGAGATGCTGATATTTTCAGGGATGGACTCGGCGGCTGTAGATCGTTTTCTGGCAGAGTACCGGAAGGACGGAATTGAGCCGGTTTCGCTGAAAGCGGTTATCACACCACACAATATCTTCTGGACAGCCGAAAAGGTTTACAGGGAGCTTGAGAGAGAGCATGGCTCTCTGCATTAGCCCGTGAGATAAGCGGACAGAGTGCAATGAGAAGGGCAAAACCAACGTTTTACCCTCCAAGAATTGCTTTGCAATTCTCGTTGACATAACGCTATGTTTCGAGCATTTTCCTATACCATGAAAAAGGGGATCCACGATTTTCGTGGATCCCCTGAATTAGTTGTCGTATGAATGGATTATGAATTAAACACAACCCTGAGCCTTCATAGCTTCTGCAACCTTTAAGAAACCTGCGATGTTTGCACCAGCCATGTAGTTTCCTTCCATACCGAACTCCTTAGCAGCCTCGTCACAAGACTTGAAGATCTCCTTCATGATGTTATGAAGCTTTCCGTCAACCTCCTCGAAGGTCCATGAAAGTCTTTCAGAGTTCTGGCTCATTTCAAGACCGGATGTGGCAACACCACCGGCATTTGCAGCCTTAGCTGGTCCATAGAGCATCTTGTTCTCGAAGTATACGTCGATAGCTTCCGGAGTAGAAGGCATGTTAGCACCCTCAGATACAGCGTAGCAGCCGTTTGCAGCAAGCTTCTTGGCACTCTCTGCATCGATCTCGTTCTGTGTAGCACAAGGAAGAGCGATGTCACACTTGATGCTCCAGATGCCACTGCATCCCTCTGTATATGTAGCATTTGCATGGGAGGTTCTTTCAACATACTCTTTGATACGTCCGCGCTCAACCTCTTTGATCTGCTGAACAACAGGAAGATCAATTCCGTCTGGATCGTAAATATATCCGTTAGAATCAGAAAGAGCAACAACCTTAGCACCAAACTCAGTAGCCTTCTTTGTAGCGTAGATAGCTACGTTACCGGAACCGGAGATAACAACAGTCTGATCCTTGAAGCTCTTGCCGTTTGCTTTCAGCATCTCTTCTGTGAAGTAGCAGAGACCAAAACCTGTAGCTTCTGTACGAGCGAGGGAACCACCATAGGTAAGACCCTTACCGGTAAGTACACCAGACCACTCATTGCGGATTCTCTTGTACTGTCCGAACATGTAACCGATCTCACGAGCGCCTGTTCCGATATCACCGGCAGGTACGTCGCAGTCAGGACCGATGTGCTTGCAAAGCTCAGTCATGAAGCTCTGGCAGAAACGCATTACTTCTCCGTCGCTCTTACCCTTAGGGTTGAAGTCGGAACCACCTTTGCCGCCGCCCATAGGAAGAGTAGTAAGGCTGTTTTTAAAGATCTGCTCGAAACCGAGGAACTTGATGATACCGCTGTATACAGAAGGGTGAAGTCTGAGACCTCCCTTGTATGGTCCGATAGCTGAGTTAAACTGGATACGGAATCCTCTGTTTACCTGAACTTTGCCATTGTCATCAACCCAAGGTACACGGAAGATGATCTGTCTCTCAGGCTCTACGATACGCTCGAAAACGCCTGCCTCTACGAGATCCGGTCTTTTCTCAACAACAGGCTCCAGAGACATAAATACCTCTGTTACGGCCTGGATGAACTCAGGCTCTCCTGCATTTCTCTTCTTAACTGTTTCAAGTAAGTCGATCAGATACTGATTTTTTAACGCCATTGCTAAAAAACCTCCTTTTCTTAATTTTATTAAATTGTGTGTATGATTAGCTCAATACGCTAAATAGAGTATCGCACAAAATTAGTGAAATTTCAACAATTTTTTATAAGAAATCATCATTTTCTTTCGATTAAACTTGTGAAAATAAACAAAAAAATACTTGTATACAAAATACCTGTATACAAGTATGGGATATTTTTGAAAATATGAATAAATTGTTTACAATATTTACACAATTTAGACATATATAATTCGTATAATAGGTTTCAGAAAGTGAAAACTTTCTACTCCCACCCTATTATACGCTGGATAACGAGAGTTATCCACAAGAGAGCCCTTCGGGGCTCTTTTTGATTATATCGAAAGTGATTCGTAACGCATCGGAAATCAAGGGCAAAACGCAGGTTTTGCCCTTTTGGATTATACAGAGATCTTTTTGTTTCTTGTTAATGCTTGCGGTCGGCGGCAAAATATTCTATATTATATGGTGAATACAAGTGACATAACAGCATACACACAGATACGTTTTCTGTGAGAAAGAGGCAGTATGGGATGGAAATACATTTTGTTTGATCTGGATGGCACTCTGACGGATTCTAATGAAGGAATCTTGAATTGTGTGGTCTATGCACTGGAAGCGGCGGGAAAGGAGATCCCGGATAGAGAGACCTTATTAAAATTTATCGGACCGCCTCTGGTAGACGGTTTTCAGGAGATCACCGGGATGACCCGTGAGGAGGCTGTGACGGCAACTGCAAAGTATCGGGAAAGATATGGTGTGATCGGTTTGTTTGAGAACAAACCATATGAAGGAATTGAGCAGGTTCTGTCAGAATTAAAGAAGCAGGGTAAGCTTCTTGCACTGGCAACCTCCAAGCCGGAGACATATGCGGTCCGGATCCTGCAGCATTTTCATCTGATGAAATATTTCGATGAGACAGTGGGGAGCGAGCTGGACGGCACACGTAACGATAAGGCAGAGGTGATCAGAGAGGCTCTGCGGCGTCTTAATATTTCCAAAGAGGAATACCGGGATGTCATTATGGTAGGAGACCGGCGTCACGATATCATCGGAGCCGGGAAATGCGGGATTGAATCCCTTGGAGTATATTATGGATTTGCGGAGCCGGGAGAATTAGAGCAGGCAGGGGCAGATTATATTGCACACAGCGTATCGGATGTCCTGGAGATTGTGGGTGATGAAGGGATGAAGGAAAGATAGTTATTTAATAGGAAGAAACTCTTATGTTATATCAGAAAGAAAACGACCAGACAGAAAGGATTATTATGAGTAAAAACAAAAAGGCAAACAGCAGGAAAAGAGCAGCTCAGATGGCTGCGGCAAAGAAAAAGAAGAAAGTGATCATGGCAGTGACAGGGCTTGCTGTCGTGGCAGTGGCTGCAGGAGGAATCTTCTGGTGGCAGCAGCATAAATCGGTCGGAGACAAGCTGGATTATGATCCGGTACAGTATGTGACGATCGGTGAATATAAGGGCGTGCAGGTTTCTCTTGAAGTGACGGATGAGGATCTGCAGGACGAGATCGACAATATACGGGAAGAAAATGCAACCTATCAGCAGCTTGCAGGAACAACGCAGACAGGACAGACGATCCGTGCTTCCTTTGAGGGATATGTGGACGGACAGAAGATGGATGCCACTTGCGGAGAGGATTATGTAGAGCTTGGCTCCGGTGACTGGCTGGATGGCTTTGAGGAGAATCTGACCGGTGTGCAGACAGGGGATTCCGTTGTGTTTACCGTTGCAGTGCCGGAAGGAACCTATGATGATCCGACGATTGACGGCAAGAATGTAGAGTTTCATGCGACTGTGCTTTATATCTGCGGTGAGGAAAATCTGCCGGAGTATTCGGATGATTTTGTGAAATCTATTTCTAAGAAATACAAGACAACCGAGGAGTACAATAATTACCTCAGGGACAAACTGCATAAGGAGAATGAGGAACAGAAGGCAGAATATGCATGGTCGGATGTACTTGAGACCTGTGAGGCGAAGAAGTATCCAAAGTCCTTGCTGGAGGCTTCCAAGAAGGAAGTGCTTCAGGGTTACTATGACATGGCTTCTGTTTACAATTGCAGCAAAGAAGAGATTTTCCCGATGTTTGGCTACACGGACGAGGCGGAGTTTACCAAGACAGATCTGACACCTCTTGCCAAGGACACTGCCAAGGAATATCTTGCTTCTGAAGCGATCGCCCAGAAGGAGGACATCAGTTATAACGAAGAAGAGTTCGAAAAATATGTCAAGACACAGTATGAGGATATGTCCGATGAATACGATTCCGCAAAGGAATATGAGAAAGCAAACAAAGAATATCTGCAGCGTCAGTTGTTGTTGGAAAAAGTAAAAACATGGATTGCCGATCATGCGAAGTATTCCGGTTGATGGTATATATGGTATTAAAGGAGGTCTTACAATGGACAAATTAAAGATATTGGTTGTGGATGATGAGCAGAGAATGCGCAAGCTTGTCCGTGACTTTCTGGTGAAGCAGAATTTTGAAGTGATGGAAGCCGGCGATGGAGAGGAAGCAGTGGACCTGTTTTATGCCAATAAGGATATCGCTCTGATCATTCTGGATGTTATGATGCCAAAGATGGACGGATGGCAGGTATGCCGTGAGATCCGCAAATATTCTCAGGTGCCGATCATTATGCTGACCGCTAAAAGTGACGAGAAGGATGAGCTGCAGGGGTTTGATCTGGGCGTGGATGAGTATGTGTCCAAGCCGTTTAGTCCAAAGATCCTTGTGGCGCGTGTGGAAGCAATCCTTCGCCGTACCAATGCCCTCGAAGAGGGCGTTAAGGAGGTTGGAGGCATTGTGCTGAATCAGGCAGCCCATGAGGTCAAGATCGATGGCAAAAACATCGAGCTCAGCTACAAGGAGTTTGAGCTCCTTACTTATTTTATCAACAATCAGGGTGTAGCGCTGTCCAGAGAGCGTATTTTGAATAATGTCTGGAATTATGATTATTTTGGCGATGCCCGTACGATCGATACACATGTCAAAAAGCTTAGAAGCAAGCTCGGTGACAAGGGTGAGTATATTAAGACAATCTGGGGAATGGGGTACAAATTTGAGGTGTAATTGACGATGAGAAATAAGAACGTTTCCTTTCGAAAGATCAGTTCGATCAAAACAAAGCTGATCGTGGTTTTGTGCAGTATCCTTGCACTGACGATCCTTGGCTGCTGGCTTACCAATCAACTTTTTTTGCCGATGTACTATCAGCATAGCAAGATAAGCACGTTGTCCGCTTCCTTCCGTAAGATCAATCATATTGTGAAGAACGACAGCGAGCAGCAGGGGAATCCAAGCGACAGCGGTCTGTCTGAAAAGAGCATTAATACTCTGGATTCTCTGACCGAAAACGGATCCATGAATGCATACCTGTTCCGGATCAATGATTATTTTGGAATGCTGCAGTATACCTTCTGTTATCCGTCTGCAGATTCCCTGAGTAATGTCCAGAAGCAGAATGTACGCGACAAGACCATGGACTATGTTATTGGTCTGGTGAATGGTTATGTTGAGGGAAAGAGCAGAGAACTTATCAAGGGGAATGACAAATATCAGGTATTTAAATCCTATGATGAGCGTATCGGCTCCTATTATCTGGAATTGTTCGGTCGTATTGACTCCGGCGATTTTGTTTATATCAGCACCAACTATCAGAGTATGAAGGAGAGTGTAGCGGTTTCTAACCGTTTTCTTGCTTATATCGGTGTGATCGCTGTGCTGATATCCGGAATCATTTTGTTTATGATCGGTAACAGCTTTACGAAGCCGATCGTTTATCTGACCGACATTGCAACGAGAATGTCGCAGTTAGATTTTGAAGCAAAATATCCGGTCACCACGGAGGATGAGATCGGCAGGCTTGGCAACAGCATTAATATGCTGTCGGAACGCTTAGAGGAGACAATCTCCGAGCTTAAATCTGCCAACAATGAGCTGCAGAAGGACATTGAAAATAAGATTCAGATTGACGAGATGCGTAAGGATTTCCTGTCGAATGTGTCCCACGAATTAAAGACGCCGATCGCACTGATCCAGGGATATGCGGAGGGACTTCATGATAATATCAATGATGACAGCGAGAGCAGGGAATTTTATTGCGATGTCATTATTGATGAAGCCAATAAAATGAACAAAATGGTCAAGAAGCTTCTGACGCTGAATCAGATCGAATTTGGTAAGAACCAGATCAATTTTGAACGCTTTGATATCGTTCAGGTGATCCGTTCAGTGATCCAGTCGGCATCGCTTCTTGCGGACCAGAAGGATGCGGAGATCTACATGGAGGAGACTGAGCCGGTTTACGTCTGGGCTGACGAGTACATGGTGGAGGAGATCGTGACGAATTATATTAGCAATGCGATCAATCATGTGGATGGGGAGAAGAGGATCCGTGTTACGCTGGAAATGCGGGAAAAGGTTGTCCGTATCCGTGTATTTAATACAGGAAAACAGATTCCGGAGGATGAGCTGGACAAGATCTGGATCAAGTTTTATAAGGTGGACAAGGCAAGAACAAGAGCTTACGGAGGCAGCGGAATCGGTCTTTCTATCGTAAAGGCGATCGTGGACGCCATGAATCAGCAGTGCGGTGTAAAAAACTGTCATGACGGTGTGGAATTCTGGTTTGATCTTGACCGTCAGAGCCATTGATCCGGCGTAGGGCGGCTGGGTTGAAATCATTGCGTGGAAACAGAAAATATGCTACAATATAAGCATTAGCCCGAGAGACTTTTCGCACAGAATAAGGGGATTATGAGAGATGAAGATTCATACCAATAAAAGACTGATCGCAGCGGCTGCCGTAATGGCGTTTACGCTGACAGGCTGTGGTTCTGTTCCGGATCTGGATCATGTTAATCGTGATATGGAAGCGGAGTATATGGCAGGTGCACTGCTCAAATATGATAAGAATAATGACGATATGCTTGACTATGACAGAAGTATTTTACGGGCAACGCCGACACCGACACCGGCTCCGACAAGCAAACCGGTACAGACGACGGCAACACCGTCCGGTTCTGCTGTAGCAGGAAACGATTCTGACGGTACCGGTGAGGTGGCAGCGACAGTTCCGGCAGAAAAGGTGTTTGATCTGAAGCAGGTAGACATTAAGATGATGTCCAGTGAACTGAAGCAGACGTATGGTTCTGCAGATGCAGCGGTCACTGCGCATAGTGGCAGCAAGCTTTATATTGTGCATTTTCGTGTGAAGAATCAGGCATCTATACGGCAGAAGGTGAATCTTCTCAAGAAGGATCTTGAGTATACACTGGTCTCTGACGGCGAAGTATTAGGAAAACCGTTGATGACGATATTGCAGAATGACCTGCAGTATTATAAGGAGAACATGAAGGCCGGTCGAAATTCCGAGGCGGTTTTGGTATTTGAGATTGACGGGAAGCAGAAGCTTCAGAATCCGGTGATTCAGGTGACGGATGGAAAAGTTACGGGAGAGATTGCTGTTCATTAGCAAGGAAGCTACTGTTATCCGGGGATAACAGGAATATAGAAAGGATTGAAGTTTATATGGAGACAGGTATTTTATTGGAGAGTGGAACAAACGAGCTGGAGATATTGGAATTTCGTGTGGGCAAGAACTATTATGGTATTAATGTGGCGAAGATACGGGAAATCCTTCCGTATCAGAAGCCGACACCAATCCCGAATGCAGATGCAAGGATCGAGGGAATCTTTATGCCGAGAGATGAGGTCATTTCTATTGTGGATCTTTCTACCGTGATGAATATCCCGAAGGCAGCATCTACGGCGGGGGATATGTATATCGTAACGAATTTCAATAAGCTGAATACAGCCTTTCATGTACAGGGCGTGGAGGGAATCCACAGAGTTTCCTGGGAGGATATCATTGAGCCGGATTCGACGATCAATGCGTCAGGCATGGGGATGGCGACGGGAATTATCCGGATCGGGGAAAAGCTGATCATTATACTTGATTTTGAGAAGATAGTAGCACAGATCAATCCGGAGACGGGATTGAAGGTTTCTGATATCGATCATATGAGTGGCAGAACAAGAGTGGATTCTCCGATTTTAATTGCAGAGGATTCACAGCTTCTGGGAAAGATGCTTCTGGATTGTTTGAAGAGAGCAGGATTTAATAATGTAGATATCACAGCGAACGGAAAGGAATGCTGGGATAAGCTGACAGCATATGAGCAGAAGGGTGTTCTTGATGAGAAGGTTGCCTGCGTGATCACAGATATCGAGATGCCACAGATGGATGGACATCATCTGATCAAGCTGATCAAAAGCAATGAGAATATGGCACATATTCCGGTTATCATTTTCTCTTCTCTGATCAACACGGAGATGCGCAAAAAGGGAGAGAGTCTGGGAGCAGATATGCAGCTTTCCAAACCGGAGATCGGTCAGCTTGTCGGAGCGATTGATGAGATCCTGCAGATTGACAGGGCAGATTAAAAGGTTGACGTAATTTTGCAGATTGACAGAATTGATTGAGTGATTGACGGAATTCTGGAGATTGACAGAGCAGATGGAGCGGTCAAAGGGCAGATAAAGAACAGGTAATTAAGGAGATAATGGCTTGAGCGAAGAGGATATCAAGGATGCGGTAGTAGATGCTGCAGAAGAAGAGAAAAGTGAATATGACAAGCTTGCAGATTTTGTGGATCTGGAGGATTTAAGCAGTCTCATGGGCGAAGACGATTTTGCCGATCTGGATGATCTTGGGGATATTTCCGATCTTGATCTGAATGGGGATGAGGAGGACATTCCGGCTGACATGACAGAGAAGCTGCCGGAACAGCAGCCCTTGGTGACAGATGAGGTGCCGGAACAGCAGCCCCTGGTGACAGATGAGGTGCCGGAACAATCCAATCAGGCAGAGACAGTGGAGAAAGCACAGGTGACGGAAGAGTCTGAGGCATCACTTGATGATCTGGTGGGAGATTTCTTAAATGATCTGGATGCTGCAGGAGGTGTGGCGGAGCCTGAGAGTAATGATATCGCGCCGGACAGTAAAGAGGATGAGGCCTCTTTGCAGGACAGCATTCCGGATGATCTGGAATCACTGCTGGCATTCGACTCCCACGACACTGAGGAGGATGATGGAGCCGGAGATTCCGGAGAGGTCGATATTTCACAGGCTAAGGAGGATGAGATGCCGGTTGCCGGGACAATACAGGACGCGGCAGAGAGCCTGGGCGAGACGCGGAATGAATCAGAGTCCGCAGAGGATGATATGCAGGCTGCAATGGATGCCCTTTTAGCACCGAAGACAGCAGGCACGGAAGTGACAGACGCACTTGTTGAACCGGAGGCGGACGAGCCAAAACCGGAAGCGGCGGATATGCTTGTGGAGCCTGAGCAGAATGAGACTGTGCCGGAGGTGGCGGATGCACTGGTAGAACCGGAGCAGGATGAGACCCGGGCGGAGGTAGCAGATGCACTTGTAGAGCCTGAGGATGAGACCTTCAGTCTGGATGACATTCTGGCACTCGACGAGGATGGAATGGACAATTCGGATGATGACATGCAGGCATTGCTGGAAGGACTTGGCGGCAGTGATATTCCGGAGGAGCTTTCTGAGGTACAGGAAGTGACGAAGAAGCCGGGACTGTTAAAACGTCTGTTTGGCAATGTTGTTACGGATGAGATTGCGGAAGCCGAGCTTGCCGAGCGAGCCAAAGAACAGGAAGAAGAGGCAGCCAAGAAGGAAGCGGCAGAGGCAGCTAAAGAGGAGAAAAAGGCAGCAAAAGCGGCGAAGGCAGAGGAGAAAGCGGAAGCTAAGAAAGCAAAGGCGGAAGAAAAGGAATTAAAGAAAGCGGCAAAAGAGGAAGAGAAGGCAGCCCAAAAGGCAGAGAAAGCAGCCAAGAAAGCTGAGGAGGACGCGGAGGCGGAATTAGAGATTACCGGCAAGCTGAATAAAGTCGGTGTTTCCATTGTAGTGATCCTGGCGGCAATGTTTCTTGCAGCAGAGATTTCCGGAACGAAGATCTTCAGCTACCGCTCAACGATCAAGGAGGCAACGAGCTTCTTTGATGCCGGGAGATATACCGATGCATATCAGGAGATCCTTGGGACAGATATGAAGAAAACCGATCAGGAGACATACGATAAGATCGTCACAGTGATGAAGGTGCAGCGGGCACTCAATTCCTATGAGAATTATGATAATATGAAGTATTACCCGGATGCACTCAATGCATTGCTGGTAGGTCTGAAGAAGTACGATGAGAATCTTGATACTGCCAAGAGCCTTGAGGTGGAGGAGGATCTGGATTCCTGCAGGGATAAGATCGTGACGCTTCTTGATGAGGAGTATGGTTTGTCAGAGTCGCAGGCAAGGGAGCTTCTTGTTCTGGATAAGACTGCCTACACGGATAAGGTGGTTGCGATCGCTATGAAGAAGCAGTCATAACATCTTGACATAATAACAGCCCGGTGGGGGATTCCACCGGGCTGTTGCTATATCTGTTCGTATTTATTCGTTATGAGAAACTATGATTGTCGCGGAAAACTTCTATCACCGCCGGTGCCGGTCTTAGTTGCCGGAAGCACCCTCATAGACTGCCTCGGTCGTACATTCGATACCGAGCTTTTTGAACGTGTTGGTATCGATCGCGGAAAGGATTGCCGACACATGAAGCTGGCAGCCGGACAGCTTTGGAAGCTGTTCGAGAGCAAGCTTGGCTTTCGGATCAGAAACTGCGCACATGGACAGTGCGATCAGCACTTCATCGGTGTGAAGACGCGGATTGCGGCTTCCGAGATAACCGGTCTTAAGCTGCTGGATCGGCTCGATAAAGGTGCGGGAGATCAGATGCTCTTTCTTGTCGATATTGCCGAGGACCTTGATCGCATTCAGAAGAACGGCAGAAGCAGGACCGAGCAGATCCGAAGTAGATCCGGTTACGATCGATCCGTCCGGAAGCTCCAGTGCGGCAGCGGCGGAGCCGTTTTCGCGGGCAAGATCGTTGGCGGCAGGCACGACAATGCGGTCGTTGACCGTGATCTTAGCCTGCTTCATGATCAACTCCTGCTTGTAAATCTCGTCATTCGTTGCCTCATCCTTGACAAAACGGTTCAGGGACTGATAGTAACGGCGGATGATTTCCTGACGGGAGGCTTCCCGGCAAGCTTCATCGTCGATGATGCAATTGCCTGCCATATTCACGCCCATATCGGTCGGAGACTTGTACGGACAATGACCGTAGATTCTCTCAAACATTGCGGCAAGTACCGGATAGATCTCAATGTCACGGTTATAGTTGACGGTCGTTTCGCCGTACGCCTCCAGATGAAATGGATCGATCATATTGACATCGTTCAGGTCGGCAGTCGCCGCTTCGTATGCCAGATTGACCGGGTGCTTTAACGGTATATTCCAGATTGGGAAGGTCTCGAACTTCGCATATCCGGCTTTAATACCGTTCTTGTTCTCATGGTAGAGCTGGGAAAGACAGGTTGCCATTTTGCCGCTGCCCGGTCCCGGAGCTGTCACGATCACAAGCGGACGTGTCGTTTCAATGTAGTCGTTCTTGCCATAACCTTCATCGCTGACAATTGTATCGATGTTGTTTGGGTAGCCCTCAATCGAATAATGATGGTAAACGTGAATACCGATCGCTTCTAGCTTCTTCTGGAACAGATCCGCCGATGGCTGACCGGCATAGCGGGTGATCACGACACTGCTCACATAGAGTCCCTTTTGCTGATAGACCTTGATCAGACGAAGTACGTCCTGATCATAGGTGATACCAAGATCGTGACGGATCTTATTGCGCTCAATATCGGCAGCATTGATGGAGATGATCATCTCTGCCTGATCGGCGAGCTGCAAAAGCATCTGAAGCTTACTGTCCGGTGCAAATCCCGGAAGTACGCGGGAGGCATGATAATCATCCAAAAGCTTTCCGCCAAACTCCAGATATAATTTGTCACCAAATTGTGCAATCCGTTCACGGATATGCGCAGACTGCATAGACAGGTATTTATCATTGTCGAAGCCAATACGTTTCATTGAGAATCTCCTTTGTGTATTATTCATATATATATCCTTTAAAATCGTAAGTGCCACATATGAGGATACCACATTGCGAAGAAAAAATACAGTATATTTACAGGGATTTCTTCAAAAAAAGAAGATGTGCGAAGCGGTGGATTTGTGGTAAGATAGCATTATCAATCAACAGAAGGAAATGTGTTTCGAGACCGGAAAGGGGTGACTAAAATGGAGTGGATCTATCCGATCCTTGGAAAGCAAAAGTGTCTGCCGTTTTATCTGTCCGGTGTCGGTGTTGCGGAGCCGGAATATCATGTAAGGCGGGAGGAAGGTCTGGTATCGCACCAGCTTTTATATACCAAAAGCGGGAAAGGTCATCTGCTTGTTGGCGGAGGAAGTTATGCACTGGAGCCGGGGAGCCTGTTTTATCTGGGACCGGGCATTCCGCATGAATATTATCCGTTGAAGGACGGGGAGTGGACCACCTGCTGGGTGGTTTTTCGCGGAGAATACCTGACAGCACTGCTGAAAGGGCTTGGGTTTGAGGGCTTTGTTTACGACAAAAATATCGTCAATGAGAAAATAGAAAATATATTCTACCAGATACTTCAGGCGGCAAAGGATCCAATCCATGGAGATGAGCGCTGCTCCATGCTTCTGTACGAATATATTATGAATATCCGTCAGGCACTTCAGGAGAATCAAAAGTATGGAGGTCATGGGGCGAAGGATATCCTGCGCCGGGCGGTCGTGTATATCAATGAAAATTATGCGGATGACATTACACTGGAGGAGCTGGCGGGGATGAGTGGTGTGACCAAACAGCATTTCTGCCGCGTGTTCAAGGAGCAGATGCGGATGCGCCCGATGGAATATCTTGCCAGACGCCGCATGGCGGTTGCCCGTAATATGCTGTTCACCACAGAAGAAAGCATTGCGCAGATCGGCGAGGCGGTGGGATATGACAATCCGACCTATTTTGGAATGGTGTTTAAGAAATATGAAGGTATCACGCCGACAGACTGTAGAAAGAGACATGGCACAAGCCTGACATGGTAGCCATGTCTTTTTCTTTCTATTAAAGTAGAGCTTATTTTGAAAAAACAAATCATGAGAAAAATGTTCATATTACTGGGATGTCATAATTATTTTAGATTGTCAAATAGGTAATGAAATACTTATAATACAGACAGTAACAACACTTTATACATCATCGGTAAGGAGGAGTAAATAGTGAGAAAATTATTGAAAAAGGCAGGAGTTTGCTTGCTGAGTCTTTCTATGGTACTGACAAGTAATGTCGGTGTCAGTGTGGCGGGCATTTCCTCAAAGAAAGGGGCAGCAGTGGAAACGAAGACAGGAAGCATTGTGATTGATGGTACTGATATCAAGGCAGACAATGTGAATGGACTTACTTACAAGGGATTTGGTATGCTGAGTGCCAATTCGACCAGTGATCTGTTGATGGATTATAAGTCGCAGAATCCGGAAAAATATGCAGAGCTGATGCAGTATCTGTTTGGCGGAAAGTATCCGATCTTTACGCATGTGAAGCTGGAGATGGGTAATGACCGCAACAATTCGACCGGTGCAGAGAGTGCTACGATGAGAACGAAGGGTGAGAAAGCCAATGTTCTTCGTAATCCGGGATGGCAGCTTGCAGCGGATGCCAAAAAGATCAATCCGGATCTGAAGGTCAGCATCTTACGCTGGCGTACACCGGCGTGGGTGAAGAAGGATGAGGACCGGTACATCTGGTATAAGCAGAGTATTCTTGCCGCTTATGAGAAGTACGGTTATATGGTTGATTATATTAATCCGAATGTTAACGAAGCGTGGAGCGGTGCCGGCGATGTAAAATATACCAAGAAGTTTGCAAAATGGATCGCTGCAGAGAGTACAGCAACCATCAAGGATGAGAAGGCTCTGGAGCTTTTCAGGAAGATCAAGCTGGTTGTTTCTGACGAGGCAAATGTAGTCAGTGATTCCGTTGCAGAGACGATGAAGAGTGATCAGGAATTTATGGATGCCGTGGATGTAGTCGGTTATCACTATAAGACGGCAGATGACAATAACGGTGGAATGAAGTGGCTTGCCGAGGTCGTTGACAAGGAAGTATGGAACAGCGAGGAGCAGGCAACCTTCTCCAATTCCGCCTTCCGTCCGGCAACAACCGATAAGGCTCCGACTGTAGCAGGTACCGGTATTGGCGGTTCCGGAAGTGCACTTGAAATGGGCAATACCGTGATCAAGAGCTTCGTAGAGTCACGCCGCGGACATGTGATCTATCAGCCTGCGATCGGTGCTTACTATGAGGGCGCACAGTATTCCTTCAAAGAGCTGGTCAGCGCAAGAGATCCATGGTCCGGCTGGATGCATTATGATGCAGGTCTTCTTGTTCTGGCACATATCAGCAAGTTCGCAGTGACAGGCTGGGAGAACGAGGACAACACAGCAGGCATCTGGCGTGGTGTTCCATCCGCAAGTAAGGCGTCCGCTTATCAGGGGACAAGCAGTAATGCAGTCGATGGCCGTGCCGGTGGAGAAAACTACATGACACTGGCTGCACCCACAAAGGATAACTTCTCAACTGTGATCGTCAATGACAGCGAGTATCCGATGACCTACACTCTTCAGACGAAGAACATGAAGTTAGCGGCTGATCAGAAATTAGAGCTCTGGGAGACAAGAGCAGCTGATGACGGTGCATTTAACGAAAACTATATGAAATGCATTCAGGAGTTGTCTGCGGATGAGAATGGCGTATATTCCTTCGAGGTAAAACCAAACTCGGCAGTAACCGTTACCTCTCTTGACGTATCCGACAGCGAGGAGCACACAAAGGCAATGCCGGTAGAGGGCGAGCGTACCGTACTCGACACCGATGCGACCGGTGATGTACAGAATGTTGACGATGGATATTTATATGCAGATGATTTCGAGTATACCGGTAAGACAGTGCCTGTTCTTGACGGAAAGGGAGGGTTCACCGGAGAGACCGAGGATTACATCGAATCCCGTGGAGGACAGAAGGGTGCAATGGCACGTTACACGCACACCTTAAACGGTGCATTTGAGGTATATAAGAGCGGCAACGGCAACCATGTGCTGCGCCAGCAGGTGGATAAGCAGTCTACCGGCGTGGGAACAGCATGGAACAGTGGTGATCCTGTGACGTTGATCGGTGACTACCGCTGGACAAACTACACCGCATCCATTGATGCATTGTTTGAGCGTGAAGCAGAGAAGCAGTATGCACAGATCGGTATCCGTGAGACAGGAAGAACACAGAATCTTTCCAACTGTGCCGGATATTCACTCAAGGTAAACGATGATGGTACATGGATCCTGTACCGTGCAAAAATGGGCTCCACATCCACAAAGGCAACAGAGCTTCAGACAGGCTCCGTTGATGTAAAGCAGGTGGCACCGGGAACATGGTTCCAGCTTAAGCTTCGCGGCGAGGGCAACGTGATCAAGGCATATATCAATGATGTGCTTGTTGCAACCTATGAGGACAGCAATCCGATCACCTCAGGTCGTGTGGCGATCGGAAGCGGCAACACTTATACAAGATTTGATAATCTGGCAGTAACAAAGATCAAGGGCTATGCACCATATTACAATGAATATATTGACAACATGGAGACTTATGATCTGACACCGGAGAAGAATGCAAAGCTGATCTACAACAACAGATGGTCTCTTACCTGTGCAAACCAGGGAATGTTTACCTATCAGAGAAGTGCTTCCTACAGCACGGGAACAGGCGCAAAGCTTACTTATACTTTCACGGGAACAGGTCTTGAGCTGTTAGGCTACAACAAGGCAGATGCAGGTACATTAAACGTAACTGTGGATGGCGAGAGCTACGCAAAAGGAGCGAAGCTTTGGGTTGCAGACAATATGTGTACGGCATATCAGATCGACGGCCTTGAGGATACAGAGCATACGGTATCCATTGAGGTGGCAAGCGGTGGCCTTGCCGTGGATGCAGTAGCAGTCATCGGTTCCGTGTATAACGGAGAGGAAGTAACAATGACTCCAAAGGTTGGAACAGAAACAGGACTTCCGGAGGAAGAGCTCCCGACAGAGCTGACCGAAAATGTAGTACCTGATATTGGCACACCAAGCCCGTCGCCGAGCCGGGAACCGGAGCAGTCAGCAGTACCTTCACAGGAGCCTGCACCAAGCCCTACGGCAACAGCAGTGCCATCGGCAGCTCCATCACAGGATCAGCCTGCAGCTCCTGCTGCATCTTCCGTTCGGAAGGGATACAGCTTTACGGCACAGGGAATGACCTATGTGGTGACAGATGCAGCGAAAAAGACCGTGTCACTTAAGGCACCGGCAAGCAAGAAGCTTAAGACGGCAGCAGTACCGGCAATGGTTAAGACGACTGCAGACGGAACAACCTATTCCTTCCGTGTGACAGCGATTTCCGATAAGGCGTTCGCAGGCTGCAGTGCGCTGAAGAAGATCACGATCGGCAAGAATGTAACCTCCATCGGAAAGGAAGCATTTGCAAAGGATAAAGCCTTAAAGAAGATCGTGATCAAGTCCACCGGGCTTACAAAGGTTGGTAAGAATGCAGTCAAGGGCATTTCCGCAAAGGCAAAGATTTCCTGTGGAAAGAATGTAAAGGCTTACAAGAAGCTCTTTACCGCCAAAACAGGTTATAAGAAATCAATGAAGATCGGAAAATAAAAAGACTGTGAAACAACAGGATCCGATTGGAAAATAAGATGTTACGACAGGTCTGGAATGACGAAATTCCAGACCTGTTTTTTCGATATAATGTGCGCAGATATATAATATCATTTCGGATATTTGCAAATATCGCGTTTGTGTCATAGATCTGCCATAATTTGCTTGCAAAATGGATTTAATACATTTATAGTATCATGTAAGGGAAAGCAGTTGGGGATTTTTACAGAAGAGGAGGTACTTTATGAAAATGAAATGGAAAAGAATCACGTTTGTACTGGCACTTGCGATGACATTTGCCATGGGAGGGATGACCGGAAAAGCCATGGCGGCTGATCTGGTGGTCAACGAGCAGAATTTCCCATCAGAATGGCTTAGAAATCTGATGAAGACGCCGCTTTACGATGTGAATGGAGACGGAATCCTGTCGGAGAAGGAGATTCAGAACATAACCTGTCTTACGAATGCGTCTTGCAAGCTGAAAGGAAAAGATACGCTGGCGGTATCACCATTATACAGCGATTATTTGTATTACGATAAGATCATATCCGGCAATGATCTGACCGGAAAGGATATTGCCGATACCAGAGGACTGGAACATCTGACTGCCTGTCAGAAGCTTGCACTGGCGGGAGTGTCCTGCAACAGGCTGGTGATCGATCATATGCCGCAGTCATTGCAGGAAATATATCTGACCGACTCCGTGATCGATACGCTGCAGGTGTCCGGAGAAGGCTTAGACAGGCTTTCCTTCCCGGGCTTTTATGAGGGAGATCTCAGCACAGGCTGGGGATCATATTATGTGGAAACAGAATATGGTGTAGAAGAGGTTGCACGGGTGGCATCCGGTGTGGCTGTGACAAAGGTAAATCATCTGGATGTATCCGGCTGCACGGGACTGCGTGGCTTATATTGCGACTCGCCGACTTTGGATACACTGGATGTCAGTAAGAATACAGAGCTGCTTACGCTGCAGTGTAATGGCAATCAGTTAAGAGAACTGGATCTTAGCCAGAACAAAAAGCTGACCAATCTGGGGTGTGGACATAATCAATTGACACAGCTTGATCTCAGTCAGAATACACAGCTTGAGATAGTCAACTGTTCGTTTAATCAGCTTACAACGTTAAACATCCGTCAGAATAAAGGACTGATGGCATTGGATGCCTCTTTTAACCAGCTGTTACAGCTCGATATCAGCCGACTTCCATCGTTAAGCAGTGTAATGTGCGGTAATAACAAGCTGACAAAGCTGATCTGCACCACGAAAAGTCCGGTGACTTTGCTGGATGTACATAAAAATAGTCTAAAGACACTCAATCTGTCTAAAATGACAAAGCTGCGTAATCTTCAGGCTGCCGGGAACCGTTTGAAAAGGCTTGATCTGCGTCGGAATAAAAACTTATTATGGCTTTCCTGCCGTAACAATAAGATTACAAAGATTTCTCTGCCGGATGCTGATATCTGGAGCAAAGGATACAATGAGCAGCTTTCCAGTGAATCAAACTATTATAGAAGTCTTTTTGATGGCAATCCGATCCGGGTGGCAGACCTGTCACAGAGCAGAAATTTCAAAAACATTCATAAGAAAAATGTCATCAATCTGATGAACGGAAAATATTTCTGGTGGTATGATCTCGAGACCGGAAGATATATCCGCAGGGAAACGAAGAAACCGGTTGAAAAGATCATTGCCAGCAAAAAGCTTGCCGTAAAGGATCGTAACTGGCTTAAACGACAGGCAAAAAAGTATGGTGTAAAGGTGGTATATCGATAAAATACGGGGAAAGGAATCTGGTAGTGGCAGATTGCCAGGGGAAATGGATCAATGAGCGAAACTATTTTAGAGGTAAATAATATTCACAAGAGCTACACAACGGGAAAAGAATCGTTTGAGGCTCTGCGCGGAGTGTCCTTATCGCTGGAGCAGGGGGAAATGCTCGCAGTCATGGGAAGCAGCGGCTCCGGCAAGAGTACGCTGTTACATATCCTCGGAGCGATGGATGCAGCCGATGAAGGAGAAATCCGGCTGAATGGGGAGCTTCGAGAAGATTATGGAACAGAGCCGGCGGCGACCAGGATCCGTGCAGAACAGATCGGATTTATCTTTCAGGACTTTAACCTGATCCAGGATCTGACGGTAGAGGAGAATGTGGCACTGCCTCTGATGCTTGCCGGGGAAAAGAATCGTGTCATCTGGGAGAAGACAGATCAGATGTTGGAGAAGGTGGGAATCCTTGATAAGAAAAAGAATGCTGTCACAGAGCTTTCCGGAGGTCAGCGCCAGCGCGTTGCCATAGCGAGGGCATTGATCACGGAACCAAAGCTGTTGTTAGCGGATGAACCTACCGGCAATCTCGATTACAATACCTCGATTGAGATCATGCAGCTTTTTCTCGAGCTGCAGCAGGAGAAGGATCACAGCATTATCATTGTGACGCATGATGCCATGGTGGCAGCATATACCGACCGCATTCTGTTTTTGCATGACGGACTGGTTCGTGATGAGTATCGTTGTCAGAAAAACGGGAATGATATGGACCGGATTGTTGATAAATTTAAGATGTTGTCCCTGAAGAAAGGGCGGTGATGGTATGCAGTGTATTGTGAAGCTTGCCGTCACATTTCTGAAGAGAAGCCGTTTTTTAACGATAACCTGTATTTTAAGCATCTTTTTTGCGGATTTTCTTTGTGTCAGTATGTTTCAGCTTTCTGCAAATGCAAAACAGAAATATGAAGAGGGAGTTCTGGAAGAATATGGAGATTTTCAGATAGGAGTTTCCACGGAGGATGGAAGTTATTTTACGTCCGAGGAAATCAAAAAGATCAAAGCACTGGATCAGATCACCGGTTATACGGACGGATTTTACCGGGAACTGGAAGAAGATCAGGATATTTATGCATTGGGAGTGAAGGATGATGCCATTAACCGGAGCCGTTATAAATATTCTTTTCCGGTAAAGGGCAGCAAAGTGGTTATCAATGAATATCTGGCAAGAAAATATCAGGTGGGACAGGGAGATACCTTTCAAATAGGCAAAAAGACATTTGAAGTAGGAGAGATTCTGCGAAATGATTCGTATACAGATCAGAGAAGGTGTATGGTGATCATGGAGCGGGATGCGCTTCATAAATTTCTGGGAGATAGTAAGGGAAAGAGCAATTATATGCTTTTGCAGTGTCCAGATGAGGAGACTTCAGGGCTTAGCAGTCGTTTAGAGAAAATGTCTGAGAATTTTTCTGTGTTTACAGTGAAAGAGGATGAAACGGTGAAAAAATTGTTCAAAATCTTTCAGGCGATGATACAGATACTTTCCGGCGTTGTGGTATTGATCAGTGGAATGTTTATTGTGAGCAATTTCCACGAATATCTTCGGAAATATCGGCGAGATATGGCAGTGATGCGCACGGTTGGTGCATCGAAGAAACAGATATCCTTGTTTTTCGGTGTGATGTCTTTATTTTTGAGTCTGGTCGGCTGTGGTCTGGGGATGCTTTGCACTGTTTTCTTTGACCGCTGTCTTTTGTCAATGCTTAATCACAAACTAAATCTTTTTGAAGGAAATGTGACAATCCGGTGGGGAAGTCTTTTTGGAATTACCGGTCTGATCTTTATAATTTTTAACGGCATTGTACTGTTCTTTTTTATTCGTGGTCAGAGTGTACTGCCGATTCAGGTATTTCAGGAAACGGGAAGTCATAAGGTGAGCCGATTCAGACCACGTATGACATGGCTTCGCAGGATGATCGGTACACCGGGATATCTGGCAGTAAAGCTGGCTTTGCCAAAGCTTGCACAGAACTTTTTTATTATTTTGATCATTGCACTGCTTACTATGTTTTCTTATGTGGGTGTGAGTTTTCTGGGACTTCTCCAGAACAATGATATGGCTTATGTGAAATCCGTTACCCACGAAGCTGATTATATGGCAGACTGGATAGATGATACGCAGTGGATTCCCTTTGATCAGGTTCAAAAATATGCCGACCGGATCCGAAATGAGGCGAAAACTACAGGTTATTATCAGATCCGGGTGAATTCCTGGGGATGCAAAAACATACCGGATAATATCAGGATTTTGTATGCAACGGATCTTAAGGAATATTTCCGCATTCATGCCTCCTTTTACAAAAACAAGTGGAAAGGAAACGAAACGGACTACATTGTCATGACTCCGGAAACCATGAAAAGCAAGGGATATCATGAGGGAGACAAGATCACTCTGGGCTCCGGTCTGCTCAAAAAGAAAAAGACATATGTGATCTTGGAGGCAGCCAATAACTTCATGGCAGGTTTGGATACGGATAACCAGACTTATATGGATGTGAACGACTTGAGTGAAAAGGAAGCAGCAGATCCAAATCGGGGAGGAATCGAGGAGGCATTCTTTTATATCTGGGGACGCCAGGAATCGGCGAAAACGGTATTGGAGGAGATATCCGGGGAAAACCAACAGATTACATGGATGGATTATCATGAGAGGATGAAGCAGGAAGATCAGATCTTCCAACAGAGATCTGTCATGATCCGGCTGGTGCTTGGAATGCTGAGCCTGGTTGCTGGGATTGGCTGGCTCAATTCAGCGAGAGGAATGCTTTATTCCCGACGAAAAGAATTTCAGACTTTACGAATATTGGGATTTTCAAAAGGAAAGATTTATACGGTTGCCTGGATACAGATCGGAATTTATCTGCTGATCGGAATTGCGGCAGGAGTTTTGATCGGCGATATGGCGATACGGAATATATTCCGGGATGGCGTGATCGATGGAAGCAGCATTCAGGTTTATTGGAAGAATGTGGCAGGGATTACGGGATATTTGCTTTTGCTCGCGGTGAGTCTGGGATTTACAATCAGGGATGTGGTAAAGCAGGCTGGAAACTGAAATTGTAGATGGTGAATAAAGAGATTGAAAAAGAATATAATTATACCATAATTAAGGAGGTGTATGCTATGCCACAAATAATTCCGATTAAAGATTTGAAGAATACATCAGAGATTTCTGATATGTGCCACAAGACAGAGGGACCAATCTATGTTACTAAAAATGGTTATGGTGACATGGTGATTATGAGTATGGAGAGTTATGAATCAACGATGAGACAGGCTACAATGTATAGGGATATTGAAATTTCAGAAAAGCAGATTGAGGCGGGGCAGACAAAGGATGCCAGAACGGCACTTAGAGAAATGAGGACAAAGTATGATCTATAAATTGAATGTTACAGAGCATGCCGATGAGCTGCTTGATAATCTTGTGTATCATTTGATTTATCGCTTAATGAATAAACAGGCAGCTCAGCGCTTGTTAGATAGCATTGATGTCATTTATGACAGGTTAGTGATCAATCCATTTCAATTTGCAGCGTGTAGAGATGTTTATCTTGCTAATAAGGATATCGCGAGGCTGTTGTGCCGCACATGAATTATATTATTGTTTTTGATGTGAGAACAGATGTCGTAAATGTCGTTGGGGTTTTTCATGAATTAGAGGATTACAAGAATAAATTGTGATGTGTAACACGCATAAAAGTTAAAAAATGGCGACCGCCGATGCACTGGAAATAGTGTGCTAATTATATTTTGCTTCAATGTGACAAAGAAGCATTTGAAAATGTAGATTATGGTGGAGGAATCGTTCATCGGATTAAGAAACAGTATCCTGATCTCGTGGTGTCAGATCAAAGTGCAGGGGAGGATTATTACGCCCTGCTTCATAATATCAAAAAGATATTCCGGATATTTTTCGTTGGAATGATAATCGTTTATGGTATTTGGAAAGGCAATGTTATTACAAATACGCCGATCACGGTTGAATGGGAGTATTTAATTGGGATTGTCATGTATTTGTTTGGAGTGTCGTTTGTGTTATATCCCACTGTCAGGAAAATGTGATAGAAGATAAATTTGAGTAAATAATATGAAATCTTACATTTCTCTGATAATTACCCAAATACCGGGAAAACACATTGTGCGGTAATGTCTGATATGATAAACTAAGTCCAACTTTTTGTTAAAACATTAGGACAAAAGAAATTTTCAGGATACGCATATATTATCAGAGGGAGGAGAAGGCATGTTCTCAAAGATTAAAGTGAAGCTTTTCGTGTGCACATTATGCATATTGGTTGTTGTATGTATTTCTTATGGTATATATACACATAAGAAAAGTGCCATACCGGATTCTATTAGTTTGGACGAGGCTATTGATTGGATTGATTCTAAAATTCAGAATGATGAAGGGCATGATTTGTATGTGGACGACTTTTCTTTTTTTTGTACGAGAGACAAGCAGTTTGCAAAATATAAAGATGACATACAAAGTATTTGTCTTATTGATTTGGAATCAGGAAAAGAACATACGATATTGCTTCGATGGGGTGAAATTCTGCCGTTTGGATTAGATTATAATTGTGATTCTTATGAAACGAAAGAAAACGATGTTTTGTTTGATAGTTCTGTAGTATCAAAAGCGGTTCTTTGGGAAGATGTCAAGAAAATGCTGCATAATATTGATTGGGATGATTTGGCTTCTGATCAGGAGATCATACATTTTGATTATTCCAGAGTTACATTTGCGGATTGTAACAAAAAGGAGTTTTTATCGTCAGATTTTCCGGGTGTGTCTTTGAAATTTCAGTGGGATTTTGTAGAGAATAAAATGAAAAAGGTAAAATCGAAAGACGATATCCGTGATAAGGACAATGTGATGGAAATAAGACGTCTTAAAAATGCTGAAAATGATTATCATTTTATAGACAAGAAGTATATATTTCTTTGATGGATATATTTGGAAGCGAAGAGAAACATATCTAACAAAAGTCTCAGATTATGAAGTGGTGAAAGGCTTACGAAAAGCACACAACCGGAACGACTACGAGAAATGATAATGGGGTGATTTTGGACTAAAAGTCCAATGCAATTATGTTTTCCATAAGGTATCATTAAATGAAAAAGGAGGATATTTTATGGGAACGAATTTTTATTTGATGAGCAAAAGTAAGAAGCTGATGCGAGAGTATTTTGCTGTTGAAAAAGATTATGGATTTACAGATGAAGAATATCAAATTGTAGACGAACCATACCTTGGTTATCAAGTCCATCTTAATAAATTAAGCATAGGATGGCGTCCGTTGTTTCAAAAACATAGGAAAATCAGAACATTTAAAGAACTTGAAGACTTTTGTTTGAAAAACA